>Ga0310822_100033_pt1 | contig 306458 bp, 271 predicted proteins | sample P4_ome_2_FD_201313 | JGI IMG/M metagenome (GOLD analysis project Ga0310822, IMG submission 201313) | Sorghum-adapted microbial communities from Joint BioEnergy Institute, Emeryville, California, United States - P4_Day56_Rep2 | ecosystem: Engineered > Bioreactor > SSF (Solid state fermentation)...
CCGGTCTGCGGGCAGGCCGCCGAGGACGCGGAGCTGCTCGTCGTCCCGGCCCGCGCGCTGCTCGACCGGCTGCGGGCCGACCCGGAACTCGCCCTGCGCATGCTGGGGACCCTGTCGGCCCGGATGCGCTATCTCGTCGGCCGTCTCGACCGGGCGCAGACGGTCTCCGCCCGCCGCCGCCTGGCCGAGTTCCTGCTGCGCGCCGCCGGCCCGGGCGCCGGGGCGGTGACGGTTCGGCTGCCCTGCGACAAGGCGCTGGTGGCAGCGCAACTCGGGATGAAGCCGGAGACGCTGTCGCGTTCCTTCGCCCGGCTGCGCGCGATGGGCGTGTCGACCCGCGGCGGCACGGTCACGATCGCCGACCCGGCCGCGCTGCGGCGCTACGTCGGGCGCGATCCGCTCTAAGCGCGCCGGGGCGGCCGGCCTGCGACACGCTGTCGCGCCGGCGCGCCGCTTGACCGCGATCAAGGAGGGTGCGGGGGCCCCCAACTAGCCTGCGCCGCACACTGCAACGCAGACCGGGACCCGCGATGAGCCATCTCCTCGACCGCCTCGCCTTCTTTCGCAAGACCGTCGGGACCTTCGCCGACGGCCACGGCATCGTCACGAAGGAAGACCGCCGCTGGGAGGAGGGGTATCGGTCGCGCTGGCAGCACGACAAGGTCGTCCGGTCCACGCACGGCGTGAACTGCACCGGCTCCTGCAGCTGGAAGATCCACGTCAAGGGCGGGATCGTCACCTGGGAGACGCAGCAGACCGACTACCCGCGTACGCGCCCCGACCTGCCCAACCATGAGCCGCGCGGCTGCCAGCGGGGTGCCAGCTATTCCTGGTATCTCTACAGCGGCAACCGCCTCAAATATCCGCTGATCCGAAAGCGCCTGCTTCGCCTCTGGCGCGAGGCGCGACGGACCCGCTCGCCGGTCGCCGCCTGGAAGGCGATCGTCGAGGATCAGGCCGCGGCCCGTCACTACAAGGAGGCCCGCGGCCTCGGCGGGTTCGTCCGCGTGACCTGGGACGAGGCGGCCGAGATCGTCGCCGCGGCGAACGCCTATACGATCCGGACCTACGGCCCTGACCGCGTCGTCGGCTTCTCTCCGATCCCGGCGATGTCGATGGTCTCCTACGCCGCGGGTACCCGCTATCTGTCCCTGATCGGCGGCGTCTGCCTTTCGTTCTACGACTGGTACTGCGACCTGCCGCCCTCTTCGCCCCAGACCTGGGGCGAGCAGACCGACGTGCCCGAGAGCGCCGACTGGTACAACGCCGGCTTCCTGATCCTCTGGGGCTCCAACGTGCCGCAGACGCGGACTCCCGACGCGCATTTCTACACGGAGGCGCGCTACAAGGGGACGAAGAGCGTCGTGGTCACGCCGGACTACGCCGAGGCGGCCAAGTTCGCCGACCTCTGGCTGTCGCCGAAGCAGGGAACCGACGCTGCGCTGGCCATGGCGATGGGCCACGTCATCCTGCGCGAGTTCCACCTCGACCGGCAGTCGGACTACTTCCAGGACTACTGCCGCCGGTACACCGACCTGCCGATGCTGGTCCGGCTGGTCGAGCGAAACGGAACCTACGTCCCGGACCGGCTGCTTCGCGCCTCCGATTTCGCCGGCGGCTTCGGCCAGGACAACAACCCCGAATGGAAGACCGTCGCCGTTGATTCGATCTCCGGGCGGGTCGTGGTGCCGCGGGGCTCAATCGGCTTCCGCTGGGGCCAGGAAGGCCAGTGGAACCTGGAGGAGAAGGACGCCGCCGGCAACCCCGTGCGGCTGCGGCTCTCGCAGATCGACGCGCGCGACGAGGTGGTGCCGGTGGCGTTCCCCTATTTCGGCAACCGCAGGCACGACTACTTCACGGGAACCGATCACCCGGACGTGCTGGTCCGGAACGTCCCAGTGCGGCGCCTGGCGCTCGCCGACGGCGAAGTCCTGGCGGCGACGGTCTTCGACCTGCTCGTTGCGAACTACGGCCTCGACCGCGGTCTCGGCGGCGGCAACGTGGCCGACGGCTACGACGACGACGTGCCCTACACCCCGGCCTGGCAGGAGCGCATCACCGGCGTGCCGCGCGAGCAGGTCATCGCCGTCGCGCGGGCTTTCGCCGAGAACGCGGAAAAAACGCAAGGCCGGTCCATGGTCATCGTCGGGGCGGGCCTCAACCACTGGTACCACATGGACATGATCTATCGCGGGATCATCAACATGCTGGTGCTGTGCGGCTGCGTCGGCCAGTCGGGCGGCGGCTGGTCGCACTATGTCGGGCAGGAAAAGCTGCGGCCGCAGACCGGCTGGACCAATCTCGCTTTCGCGCTCGACTGGGCGCGCCCGCCGCGACAGATGAACGGGACGTCCTTCTTCTACGCCCACACCGACCAGTGGCGTTATGAGAAGCTGTCCGTCGATGAAATCCTGTCGCCGACGGCAGAGGCCGGCGACTGGCGCGACGCGTCCCTGATCGACTTCAACGTCCGGGCCGAGCGCATGGGCTGGCTGCCCTCGGCGCCGCAGCTCGATCGCAACCCGCTCACCATCGCCGCGGAGGCGGAGGCCGCCGGCCAGGATCCGGCCGCCTATCTGGTCGAGAAGCTGAAGTCCGGCGAGATCGCCTTCGCTTGCGAGGATCCGGACAGTCCCGGGAACTTTCCGCGCAACCTGTTCGTGTGGCGCTCCAACCTCCTCGGGTCGTCGGGCAAGGGGCACGAGTATTTCCTCAAGCATCTCCTCGGCACGCAGCACGGCGTGCTGGGCAAGGACCTCGGGGCGATGGACGGCCGCAAGCCCGCAGAGGTGCGGTGGCGCGATCCGGCGCCGGAAGGAAAGCTCGACCTCCTCGTGACTCTCGACTTCCGGATGTCGACGACCTGCCTCTACTCGGACATCGTTCTGCCGACGGCGACCTGGTACGAGAAGAACGACCTCAACACCTCGGACATGCACCCGTTCATCCACCCGCTGTCGGCCGCCGTCGACCCGGTGTGGGAGTCCAGATCCGACTGGGAGATCTACAAGCTCATCGCCCGCAAGTTCTCCGAGGTCGCCCCGGAGGTGCTCGGCGTCGAGAAGGACGTCGTTCTCGTCCCCCTGCAGCACGACACGCCGCAGGAGCTGGCACAGCCGCTCGACGTGAAGGAGTGGGCGAAGGGCGCCTGCGAGCCGATCCCGGGCAAGACCATGCCCGCAATCAAGGTCGTCGAGCGGGACTATCCGAACGTCTACAAGCGGTTCACCGCCCTGGGGCCCCTCATGACCGAACTCGGCAACGGCGGCAAGGGCATCGCCTGGAACACGGAGGCGGAGGTCGCCTATCTGAAACGCCTGAACGGCACCGTGTCCGAGGACGGACCGACGAAGGGGCTGCCGCGGATCGAGACCGACATCGACGCGGCCGAGGTCATCCTGACGCTTGCGCCCGAGACCAACGGCGAGGTCGCCGTTCGTGCCTGGAACGCGCTTGCCAGGCAGACCGGCCGCGACCACGCCCACCTCGCGCTGCCGCGCGAGGACGACAAGATCCGCTTCCGCGACATCCAGGCCCAGCCGCGCAAGATCATCTCCTCGCCGATCTGGTCCGGGCTCGAATCCGAACGGGTGAGCTACAACGCCGGCTACACCAACGTGCACGAGCTCATCCCCTGGCGGACCCTGACCGGCCGTCAGCAGCTTTACCAGGACCATCCCTGGATGCGCGCCTTCGGCGAGAGCCTGTGCGTCTACCGGCCGCCGATCGACACCAAGACGATCGAACCGGTCATCCGCGAGAAGGGCAACGGTCAGCCCCAGCTCGTGCTCAGCTGGATCACCCCGCACCAGAAATGGGGCATCCACAGCACCTACACGGACAACCTTCTGATGCTCACCCTGTCGCGCGGCGGGCCGATCGTCTGGATCAGCGAGGCGGACGCGCGCAAGGCCGGGATCAAGGACAACGACTGGATCGAAGCCTACAACGCGAACGGGGCGCTGACCGCCCGGGCCGTGGTCTCGCAGCGGGTCAAGGAAGGCATGGCGCTCATGTACCACGCCCAGGAGAAGATCGTGAACGTGCCGGGGGCCGAGACCACGGGCACGCGCGGCGGGATCCACAACTCGGTGACCCGCGCGGTGACGAAGCCCACGCACATGATCGGCGGCTACGCCCATCAGAGCTACGGCTTCAACTACTACGGAACCGTCGGGGCCAATCGCGACGAGTTCGTGATCATCCGGAAAATGAACAAGGTCGATTGGCTGGACGAGCCGGCGGCAGAGGCGCCGCCGCCGCGGATCCGGGCGGCCGAGTGAGGGCGGAGGGAGCAACGATGAAGATCCGCGCGCAGATCGGCATGGTCCTCAACCTCGACAAGTGCATCGGCTGCCACACCTGCTCGGTCACCTGCAAGAACGTATGGACCTCGCGCGAAGGGGTGGAATACGCCTGGTTCAACAACGTCGAGACGAAGCCCGGCGTCGGCTATCCCAAGGAGTGGGAGAACCAGGACCGCTGGAACGGCGGCTGGCGGCGGCTGCGCAACGGCGGGATCGAGCCGCGCCTCGGCGGCAAGTGGCGCGTGCTGTCCAAGATCTTCGCCAATCCCGACCTGCCGGAGATCGACGACTATTACGAGCCCTTCACCTTCGATTACGAGCACCTTCACCGCGCGCCGGAATCGAAGGCGCCGCCGGTCGCGCGGCCCCGCTCGCTGATCACGGGCGAGCGCCTGGAGAAGATCGAGGGCGGCCCGAACTGGGAGGAGATCCTCGGCACCGAGTTCTCGAAGCGGTCCAAGGACCGGAACTTCGACGGCGTGCAGAAGGAGATCTACGGCCAGTTCGAGAACACCTTCATGATGTACCTGCCGCGGCTCTGCGAGCACTGCCTGAACCCGACCTGCGTCGCCGCCTGTCCGTCCGGCGCCATCTACAAGCGGGAGGAGGACGGCATCGTCCTCATCGACCAGGAGAAATGCCGCGGCTGGCGGATGTGCGTCTCCGGCTGCCCGTACAAGAAGATCTACTACAACTGGAAGAGCGGAAAGTCGGAGAAGTGCACCTTCTGCTTCCCGCGCATCGAAGCGGGCCTTCCGACGGTTTGCTCCGAGACCTGCGTCGGCCGCATCCGCTATCTGGGCGTGATCCTGTACGACGCCGACCGCATCCGGGAGGCCGCGAGCGTCCCCGATGAGCGGGAGCTCTACCAGGCGCATCTGGACATCTTCCTGGACCCCGCCGATCCCGAGGTGCAGGCGCAGGCCCGGCGCGACGGCGTGCCGGAGGCGTGGCTCGAGGCGGCGAAGCGCTCGCCGGTGTGGAAGATGGCGATGGACTGGAAGGTCGCCTTCCCGCTGCATCCGGAGTACCGCACCCTGCCGATGGTCTGGTACGTCCCGCCTCTCTCACCGGTCCAATCCGCGGCCGAGGCCGGCAAGATCGCCATGGCCGACGGCCTGCCCGACGTCCGGTCCTTGCGCATTCCCGTCCGCTACCTCGCCAACCTGCTGACGGCGGGCCAGGAGGAACCGGTCGTCCGTGCCCTCGAACGGATGATGGCGATGCGCGCCTACATGCGCGCCAAGACCGTCGATGGCGTTCTCGACGAGCGGGCAGCGGAGCGCGTCGGGCTCACCGGCAACGAGATCGAGGAGATGTACCGCGTGATGGCCATCGCGAATTACGAGGACCGCTTCGTCGTGCCGACGAGCCACCGGGAGAGCGCCGAGGACGCCGACCACCTGCGTGGCTCCTGCGGGTTCAGCTTCGGCAACGGCTGCTCCGGCGGGACCGCGCGGCCCAACCTCTTTGCGCCGGCCGGCAAGTCCAAACCGAAGCCGCCGATGGAGACCGCCTGATGACGGCCGCTCCCGCGCTTCGGCCCGCCGGGGCCCTGACCTTTCGTTGCCTGTCTCGGCTCCTGACCTACCCGCAGGAGGATCTGCGGGCCGCCGTCCCCAGGATCGCCCGGGTCCTGGACGTCGAAGGGCTGCTCGGGGAGGCCGCGAAGGCCGGCGTCAACCGCCTTCTGACCGATCTGGCCACGGCCGATCTCCTGGATCTTCAGGAACGCTATGTGGAGCTGTTCGACCGGCAACGGAGCCTGTCCCTCCACCTGTTCGAGCACGTCTATGCCGACTCGCGGGACCGCGGACCGGCCATGGTCGAGCTGAAGCGCGCCTATGAAGCGGCCGGGCTCGAGATTACGGCGAACGAGCTGCCGGATTTCCTGCCGCTCTATCTCGAATACCTGTCCGTCCTGCCGCTGGACGAGGCGCGACGTCGCCTCCGGGACCCGCTTGCCGTAATCGGCGCGCTCGGCCGCCGGCTGCGGCAGCGGGATGAGGGCTATGCGGCCGTCTTTGCGGCGCTCGAAGACCTCGCCGGCGCCCCGGCGCCCGAGGAGGCCGTGGCGGCGCTGCTCGGCGATGGAGAGCCGGCGGAGGAGGATGCGCAGGCGCTCGACGAGACTTGGGCGGAGGAGCCGGTCGGATTCATGGGCGGCGCCTGCGCGGCGCGTCACCAGTCCCGGGTCCCGGGACGGGAATAGAGAGGTCCGAGCGATGTCGGATTATCTGAACAGCCTTTTCTTCGGCTATTATCCTTATATCGCGCTGACGGTCTTCGCGGTTGGCAGCGCCCTGCGCTTCGAGCGCGATCAATACAGCTGGCGCTCCGGATCGAGCCAGCTGCTGCGCCGGCGGCAGCTGCGTTGGGGCAGCAACCTCTTCCACCTCGGGATCCTGGTGATCTTCGCCGGCCATTTCGTCGGCCTGCTCACGCCCATCGTGGTGTTCGACGCGCTCGGCATTTCCCACGGCGCCAAGCAGCTCATGGCCATCGTCGTCGGCGGCTTTGCCGGCGTCGCCTGCTTCGTCGGATTGACCCTTCTGGTTCACCGGCGGCTGTTCGATTCCCGGATCCGGAAGACGAGTTCCTTCGGGGACATCGCGATCCTTCTGCTGCTCTATGCCCAGCTCATCCTCGGCCTGGGAACGATCGTCGTCTCGCTCGGCCATCTCGACGGTGAGGAGATGGTGAAGTTCATGAACTGGGCGCAGCACATCGTCACGATGCGCCCCGGTGCGGCCGCGTTCGTCGCCGACGTGCACCCGGTCTTCAAGCTGCATCTGGTCCTTGGGATGACCCTCTTCCTCGTCTTTCCCTTTACCCGCCTGGTCCACGTCTGGTCGGCGCCGGTCTGGTACCTCGGCCGGCGCGGCTACCAGATCGTCCGCACCCGGCGGGTCGTGTGAACCCAGGTACCGCCATGCCGATGAGCGCTGTCCCCGGCGTCAAAGCGGTCCCGCACTGATCGGAGGCGGCACGCCTCGCCTTCTGCGTCAGGCCGCGACCAGGCGAAATCAGAGAACGACGCATGCAGGATTCACGAGCCATTACCCCCCGTCAGCAGGTTTGGGCCCTCAGCATCAGTACGGTGGCCTTCACGGTCTGCTTCGCCGTCTGGACGATCTTCTCCATCATCGGTGTGCAGATAAAGCAGCAGATGGGCCTGAATGACACGGAGTTCGGGCTTCTTGTCGGCACGCCCATCCTGACCGGCTCGCTGATCCGGCTGATCCTCGGCATCTGGACCGACCAGTACGGTGGCCGGCTCGTCTACACGGCCGTGATGGTGTCGGCCGCCGGCGCAACCTGGCTGCTGACCTGGGCCGACTCCTACCCGGAGTTCCTGGTCGCCGCGCTTGGCGTCGGGATCGCCGGCGGCTCCTTCGCGGTCGGCGTCGCCTATGTGTCCAAGTGGTATCCCGGGCAGAAGCAGGGCACGGCGCTGGGCATCTTCGGCATGGGCAATGTCGGCGCCGCGGTGACGAAGTTTCTCGCCCCCTTCGTCATGGTGGCCTATGGCTGGCAGACCGTCGCGCAGCTTTGGGCGGCCGCCCTCCTGGTGATGGCCGCAATCTTCTGGTTCTCCACCCAGGACGAGCCGGCGCTCGCCGAGCGCCGCCGCGCCGGCGCCAGGCCCGAACCGATCCGCGCGCAGCTCGCACCGCTGGCGAAGCTGCAGGTTTGGCGCTTCTCGCTTTACTACTTCTTCGTGTTCGGCGCCTTCATCGCGCTCGCACTCTGGCTGCCGCGCTATTACATCGGCGTCTACGGCCTCGATATCACGACGGCCGGCCTGCTGGGCGCCCTCTACTCGATCCCGGGCTCGATCTTCCGCGTCCTCGGCGGCGTCCTGTCCGACAGATACGGCGCGCGCCGCGTGATGTACTGGACCTTCTTCGGCTGCGTCGTCTGCACCTTCCTGCTCTCCTATCCGGCGACGCACTACGTCGTGGATGGAATCCGCGGACCGATCGAGTTCACCATCGCGCTCGGTTTCGTTCCGTTCACCGTTCTGACCTTCGCCCTCGGCTTTTTCATGAGCCTCGGGAAGGCCGCGGTCTACAAGCACATCCCCGTCTACTACCCGAACCATGTCGGCTCGGTGGGGGGCGTCGTCGGGATGATCGGCGGCGTAGGGGGCTTCGTTCTCCCCATCGCCTTCGGCGCCATGAACGACCTGATCGGCGTCTGGACAAGCTGCTTCATGCTTTTGTTCGCGCTGGTCTCAATCGCCCTCACCTGGATGCATTTCGCCATTCTGCGCATGGAGAGGCGGCGGCTGCCCGAGCTCGCCGAGCCGGCTTACCTGCCGGAGCTTGCCGCGCTGGGCGGCCCGCCGGCCGCGGTCCCCCACGCCGCCTCCGAGACGCCGCGCCCGGTCTCGCGATCGAGCGCGACGCCGGCCCATTGAGGAGCGCCACCCGATGAGAACCAACTCCGATATCACCGTACCGAGACCCCGCAACGATACCTGGCTGCCGGTCTGGCAACCCGAGGACCCGACGTTCTGGGAAACGGAGGGGCGGGGGCTGGCGTGGCGCACCATGTGGATCACGACCGGCAACCTGACCCTGGCCTTCGCCGTCTGGTTCATGGTCAGCGCCCTGGTGGTTCGGCTTCCCGGGGTGGGGTTCGAGCTTACGACCGGTCAGCTTTTCTGGCTGGCGGCGATGCCCGGCCTGGCGGGCGGCAGCCTGCGCATCCTGCACAGCTTCCTCACGCCCTTGTTCGGCACGCGCCATGTCGTGACCTTTGCCACCTTGAGCCTCCTCCTGCCGGTGGCGGGCTGGGTCTATGTGGTCCAGGACCCGACGACGCCCTACTGGGTGCTGATGGTTCTGGCCTTCCTGACCGGCCTGGGCGGCGGCAACTTCTCCTCCTTCATGCCCTCGACCAGCCTCTTCTTCCCGAAGCGCCTGCAGGGCACCGCGCTGGCGATCCAGGCCGGGATCGGCAATTTCGGGGTCAGCATCGTGCAGTTCGTCACGCCCTGGATCATCGGCGCCGCGGTGTTCGGCGCCTTCGCCGGCGAGCTGCAGTTCGTCACGACGGAGGCCGGGCAGCGGCCCGTCTGGCTGCAGAACGCGGCGCTGGTCTATGTCCCGTTCATCCTTGTGTTTGCAGCGCTCGCCTGGCTCTTCCTGCGGAGCGTGCCGGTGCGGGCGAACTTCCGCGAGCAGCTGGACATCTTCCGCCTGAAGCACGGCTTCTTCATGACGACCCTCTACGTCATGACCTTCGGGTCCTTTGCCGGTTTCGCCGCGACCTTTCCGCTGCTGATCAAGACCCTCTACGGCCATCTGCCGGACGCGCCGGATCCGCTTCTCTACGCGTTCCTCGGCCCCCTCGTCGGATCGGCGGCACGCGTCGCCGCCGGCCCGATCTCGGATCGATTCGGAGGCGCCAAGGTCACGCACTGGGCGGGCATCGGGATGCTCGTCTGCGTCACCGCGCTCACCTTCCTCATGAGCCCGCAATCCGTGGCGGAGTTTCCGTATTTTCTCGCCCTCATGCTGGCGCTGTTCACCTTCGCCGGCGCCGGTAACGCCTCGACCTTCAAGCAGATGCCCATGCTGTTTCCGCCGCGGCAGGCCGCGGGCATCATCGGTTGGACCAGCGCGGTTGCGGCTTACGGCCCCTTCGCGGCGGGCCTGATGATGGCGCTGTCGATCCAGTTCTTCGGTACGCCGGTCGCCTTCTTCTACTGGGCCGCGATCTACTACGCCGCGAACATCGCCATAAACTGGGCGCTTTACGCACGAAAGGACGCCGAAGCGCCGTGCTGAGCACATTCTCTCTCGGTCTTGACGCTCGCCTTCGAGGGGCACCTCCGGCGGTGAGGCCGAAAGCGGGTAAGGCGCCGCGGGGCCGGAACCTGCCCCGCGGCCCGTACGCGGTTCTCCCGCTTCTCGTCGTCGAGCTCGGCTTGTTCCTGGCCGGCTTTCGGCGGGGCCGAGGTGACCGTCAGCGTCGCGGTCGATTGCGATCGACCGATGGAAGCGATGCCGCGCCGCCGATGGCGGCGATATGATCGATGGCGCCGAGCGGCCGGCCTACGTCCGATGGGCCGTTCGCCCGATCCTGGATGTAACGCCCGCCCGGCGTGGCCGTTGGGTCGAGGTGCGCCCGCCCAAGCGGGACGCCGGTCTGCGCCTCGATCGTCCCGGACAGGGCCGCGACAACGAGCAGGGCCGCTCCGGCGTACAGATTCTGGAACCGCATGGGCATCCTCCCTCGTTCGGGTGATTGCGCGGCAAAAACCGAAATATAATCCGGGTGGACCGCGGGGGCCTTGACGAGAGTCAAACCGTGGCACACTCAGTGCCCGGGGCAATTGACGTGACGATCGTTGATCCGCGTCGCTCCCCTGGGCGGCCGCTGCCGCGCTCGGGCGTCGATCTATCGGCCGGAGGGGAGCCCCGGCGTGCGGCTATTGCTCGCCGCGACCGCAGGTGCAGCCCGGTATCGCCTCCCGGCGGAAGAAGACGCGCCAGTGGTCGGGCGACAGGCTTTCGGCGTAGGAGGCGTAGCCGTAGCTCCCGAGGAGGCGGCGCAGCGGCACGGGATGGAACGTCGCGTCGAGCGCGAGGATCTCGCCCGGGACCAGCCTGTCGGTCGTCCGCAGGATGTCCGGCAGCGGCTCGTGACCGCTCTCGAGCATTGGGCGCACGTCGAGCCGGTACATGTGCTGCGGCCCTCCGTTCTCCCCTTCCAGCCAGGCGGGCCGCGTCGGCGGATCCACCGGGTCGGCGGCTGGCTGAGGCGGCGGCACCTCGGCGCCATGGGCGATCGCGACGAGATCGGAGGCGGGGACGCCGACCATATTGGCGATGTCGGCGAGACGGAGCCGGTTGGCAGTGTCCTCGCGCAGAAGAACGCGGGCGAACCTGCGGAAGACCGGGCAGTACGCCGTGAAGCGGGCGTAGAGATCTTCGTCTGCCATGAGCGCATCCGCGAGAAGCGTGTCGGCCGTGACGGCTTGCGGCGGCATCGGAGTTCTCCCCTCTGAGCGGAGTAGCGGATGACATCAGATAGCCGAGATGCGCGCTTCCGTCTTTGCGCGTGCGCAAAGAGGATACAGCCGGCACGTCATGGACGGCGGCGCTAAAGGGGGAACCAGCCCACCGGATCGCCCGGCCGGACGATCTCGCATCTCGGGTCGATGACGGCGAACCCCTCCGCCTTGCTGAGGAGCACGACCTTTCCCGAATTGGCGTTCGGCAACAGGCGCAGCACCGGCACGCCCTCCGCGGTGCGGCCCGTTCGGCATGCGGGCAGATAGAGGTGCCGACCCGGCCGACAGGTCAGGTCGAAATCCGCGACCGCCGGCGAGACCGGCGATCGCCGTCGGCCCAGGCCGGCCAGGGCGCGCAGCAGGTCTTCGACGACGACGCAGAACGTCGTGAAGACGGCGGCGGGATTCCCGGGCAGGCCGACATAGAGAACGTCTCCGAGGTGGCCCAGCGTCAGCGGCTTTCCCGGCTTGATCGCGACGTTGAGCACGACCAGCCTGCCGCCGCAACGGCGGATGACGGCGGGCATGTGGTCCTCGTCGCCCACCGAAACGCCGCCTGTGCTGAGGACGATGTCGGCCTGCGCCGCCGCGCTCCGCATGCGGGCCAGCAGCGCGCAAGGATCGTCCGGACAAGAGCCGAGATCGAGGAGGTCGATCCACGGCCTTTCGAGGAGGCTCCGCAGCATGAAGCGGTTCGACTCGTAGATCTCGCCGGGGAAAAGCGTCTCTCCGGGGCGGCGCAGTTCGGATCCGGTGGAGAACACGGCGACGCGAACCTTGCGGAAGACCTCGAGCTCCCAACGGCCGGCGGATGCCGCAACGCCGATTTCCCGGGGGCCAAGCAGGGTGCCGGCCTCGAGCAACACGTCGCCCGGCCGCGCGTCCTCGCCGCACGGTCGGATGTTCTCGCCCGGCCGCGGCGCGCGAAACAGGACGATGCTGTCGTCCCACCGCTCGACGTCTTCCTGGGCGACGACGGCATCGGCGCCGCTCGGGATCGGCGCGCCCGTCAGGATTCGCACGGCCGCGGGTTCGGGCGGCATCACCTGGTCGCTGCCGCGGTCGCCGGCCGCGATCCGGCCGACAACCTTCAGGCTCAGCGGCATGTCGCCCGCCAGGTCTGCCGACCGAACGGCGTAGCCGTCCATCGCGCTGTAGTCGAAGCGCGGCAGCGGCGCCTGCGCGATCAGCGCTTGCGCCAGGACGCGATTGGTCGCGTGCTCGAGATCGACCCGCTCGGTTTCGGCGACGGCGCGCGCCATCGCCAACCCCTTTTCGAGGGCGATGTCGACCGGAAGCAGGGCAGGTCTCCGATCATGGAGACGCGCCTTGCCCGCGACGGTGCGCGGGTCCGGGTGGTGGGAGGGGAGCAGCTCCTTCGTCTGGCCCCCGGCCTGTGCGTCCTTGTGCTTCATTCGGTGCGGTCCTTGTCGCCTTCGTCCTTCCCCGATCGCCAGAGAGCCGGAGGACCGGAGCACGGGCGCCTTCATGCCATCACCGCTCCGTGGGATCCGGCGATCTTGCGGCCGCGTGGCGGGCGTGCCGGGACGGGGCAGGCGAAACCCGTCAGCCGGTGGATTTGCCCTGCCGGGTGGTTTGGAACTGATCGAAGGCTTCGATGGCGTGGCTCGCGTACATGGTCGCCGGGCCTGCGCCCATGTAGATCGCCATGCCAAGGGTCTCGAGCACCTCCTCGCGCGTCGCGCCCCGGTCGACGGCGGCCTTGGCGTGGAAGGCGATGCAGTCGTCGCAGCGGATGGCGACGCTGATGGCGAGGGCGATCAGTTCCTTCGTCTTGCCGTCGAGGGCGTCGCCCTTGAGCGCCGCCTGGGCGATCGCGGAGAAGCCCTTCATCACCTCCGGCGCGCCGCCGCGCAGATCGCGCAACGGCCCCGACACTTCGGCGATCAGCTTGTTCCAATCGGTGTACATGGTTCCCTGCCGGCGTCTTCGGTCCTGGACCTGTGCATGGTATTGGTCCCTGCGGCGAATGTCGCGTCTCCTCGCGAGTCGACCGCGCGCCCCCCGCCGATCGCACCGGCCGGCACAGTCTCTCCCGTTCCCATTCACGCGCAAGGCCAGCTTGCACGCGCGCCCGTCGTCGCGCCTTGACCGCGGTCAAGGGAAGGGGCCGTCGGTCGTACGCCGCGGGAGCCAGCAAACCGGTGGCGGTCCACCCGCGGGCCCCTATCCCTGTCTTGGTCAAGAAGGATCACGACAATCGGAACCGCGGAGAGGCAGCATGGCGGCGACCATCGAGGAGACTGCGGGAAAGGTCGTCGGGCGGGACCCGAAGCCGGATGCCTTCGAAACGACGCTCGCCGGCAAGCCCGACAGTTTCTATGCCGGCGGGCGGCTGCTGTTTCTCACCGGCGAGCTCGTGCGGTTCTCCGCCCGCGTTGCCGATTGCCGGGGGGAGCGCGGCTTCATGGTGATCGACGGGGCCTTTCCGAGTGCCCCGGAAGCGGGCGACGACTTCGTCGTCCAACGCTCATCGCGTTGATGGCACGAGATTCGGGCGCGGACCGTTCGGCGCTTCGTGGCCCGAACCGCTCAGACGAAGACCTGCGCCGCCCCCCGGGTCCAGGGAATGACGATCTCGCAGCGAAGCCCGTCGGGCTCGTAGGTGACATCGAAGGCGCCGTCGAGGTCGTAGGAGACCAACCGCTGGATCAGCGTTGTCCCGAACCCCTTTGCCTGTGGCTGCTTCGCGGGCGGCCCACCGCGCTCGACCCAGCCGAGCCGCAGCGTTCCGCTCCCGTTTTCCGCCAGGATCTCCCAGTGGATATCCACCCGGCCGGACCGCCGTGACAACGCCCCATACTTGGCGGCGTTCGTGGCCAGTTCGTGCAGCACGAGGCTCAGCGCCAGCGTCTGTTTCGGCGAGAGGTCCAGCTCCGGACCCCGGGTTTCGAACGCGCCCCGGCCCGTACCATGCGCCTTGAGCGCCTCCTGCACGAGCTTTTCCAGACCCGCCGAGCGCCAGTTGCCGCGGGTCAGCAGGCTGTGAGCCGTGGCCAAAGCGCGCAGCCGGCCATTGAAGGACTCGGCGAAGCCCTCCAGCGACGTGGTGCGGCGCAGGGTCTGGGCGGCGATCGACTGGACCACCGCCAGCGTGTTCTTGACCCGGTGGTTGAGCTCGGCCATGAGCAGCTTCTGGTGTTCCTCCGCCTGCTTGCGCTCGGTCACGTCCATGGTGATGCCGGACAGCCGGGTGGGCCGGCCGTTCCGGCCATAGGTGACCTGGCCCGTCGTCAGGAGCCAGCGCAGGCCTCTCTTCGGGTGACGGATCCGGTACTCGGACTGGTAGTCGCGTCGTCGCTCGGCAAGCGTATGCCGAAGCGCCTGCTGGATCTTCGGCCAGTCCTCGGGGTCGATGCGAGTCAGCCGTGCCGCGAGCGAGGGCGTCGTTTGCTTCGGGTCCAGGCCATAGATGTCGTACACCTCCTCGGACCAGACGAGCCGGTCCTGAACCATGTCCCAGACCCAGGCCCCGGCCTGGGCGCCGCGCAGGGCGAGGCGCAGATGCTCCTCCCGCTGCCGCAGGGCCTCCTCGGCCTGCTTCAGGTCTGTGATTTCGAGCACCACGCCGTCCCAGATCACCGATCCGTCCGCTCCCCGGTGCGCCCGCGTGACGGTCCGCAGCCAGCGCGTCCGGCCCTGCGCATCAATGATCCGCCCTTCCAGGTCATAGGGGGCCAGCGTCCGGGCCGAGGCGCGGATGGCCTCGCGCCAGCGCGGCGCGTCCTCGGGATGGATGTGGCGTCGCGCGAATTCCTCGATCGAGAGAGGGTCCTTGACGTCGGCCGGTCGCAGGCCGACGAGGCTTTCGACGGCGTGACTCGCATAAGGATAGAAGACGCTGCCATCCGGCCGCAGCACGCGGCGGTATATGACGCCCGGAAAGTTGGCGGCGATGTCGGCGAGACGGCGTTCGGCGGCCTGCTCCGCCTCGACGGCCGCCAGCCGTCGCTCGGCCTCCTGCCGGCTGGCGATGTTGTGGGTTAGAAGCGCCGCCAGAGAAACGGCGATCAGGAGGGCCGCGCTGCCACCGCCGGCGATGACGAGCAACGATCGTCGCAGCGACCCCTCGATGACGTGCGCCGGCGCGCCGACGGCCACCGTCCAGCCGGAGAACGGAGAGCGGCGGAAGGCGGTGTAGACCTTCTCCCCCTCCTTGGTCATCGTAAAGAGGAGGCTTTCCTCCGTTCCGTTTGCGTCGCTGAAGGGCGAGTGCGTCGACGCCATGCCGACGAAGTCGTCCTGCCGTCGGGTGCGGCCGATGATCCGGTTGTTCTGGTCGAGAACCGTTCCGACCCACCCTTGTCCGATGCCGTGGTCGAGCAGCACCCGGGAAAGCGTTCGCGCCTTCACCGCGGCAGAGAGGATGTGAAGGACGGCTTCGTCCCGCAGAACCGGCACATGGACGATCACGAATGGCTCGGCGCTGCCCGATGCGGGCCGATGGAGGGGGCCGACCAGCGGGCGCCGGTTGCGGAGGATGGCATCGATGCTTCCCGGTTCCAGGGCGGGCAGCGGGGCTCGGCCCGGCGGCGTCACGACGTCGGCGACCGGGCGGCGCGTGCGGGCGTCAATCAGGCGTATGGTCAGCCAGTCCTTCCGCGCACCCAGAACCCGCTCCGCGTGACCGTAGAACGCCGGCATGTCGCCGGCCTCGATGCTCGGCGAGGCTGCCAGCGCTTCGAGGGTCGCGATGTGGTTGGCGATCTCCCGGTCGACGGCCGCCAGCATGGACCGGGCATTCTGGCGAAGGATTTGCTCGACGGATCGCTGCTGCTGCCGGTCGAAGAGGATCACCAGCGCGATCGAGAAGATCAGGATCGGCAGGGCCGCGGCCGCCGCCAGCAGGAAGAGGCGGGAGCGCTGCGGCAGAGCCGCGAATCCGGTCCACTGAAACGGGACGGTTCGGCCGGCATTCAAACCGTCCGGCTGCGTGGCCAACGAAGCGGGCATCGGCGCGGTCCGTCTTTGAGGGACGGGCGTGGCACGGTACCCATCATCCTAGTCCGGCGGCTTCCGTCTTGACAGGGCGGGGAGCGGTGGTACGGCGCGTCGTCTTGGGGTAACGCGAAAGGGGTGCCGATTCAGCGAACCCTCCCTCGCGAAGATCTCTTCCACCCAAAAAAGGAGGCCCCGCCGAAGCGGGGCCGGGTCGTTGTTCCGGAAGGGGACCTGGGGGGAAGCCGTGGGCGCCTCGGACCCGCTTTCGCGCGTCCGATGCCCAGCCGGTCCGAAACACGACCCGCAATGACAAACTTCGCACCGGCCATTTGGTTCCGTCGTGCCGTAAGAAAAATCGACCGGTCGGTCGATGGCGCGGTCTTCGGGGGCGGAACGATCGCGCCCGCCCGAGAACTGCATGGCTATGGCCGGACGGGAACTTCCCGATCGCCGGGCTGTTAGATTTGGTGATTTCCAAGGAGGGATCTGCAATGGCCAAGGCGACCTCATCTGATAGCAAGGAGTTGTTGAAGGGCCTCGAGGAACTTGCGATTCAGGCCCGCAACAGCGAACAGGGTTACAAGCAAAGCGCCGAGAGCGTTAAGGATGCCGACCTCCGTTCGACCTTTTCCGATCTGTCGCGCGAGCGCGGGGAGCAGGCCAACGAACTCGACCAGATCATTCGCCGTCTCGGCGGCACGCCCCCGTCGCCCCAGGGAAGCGCGGTCGGTGTTGCCCATCGCACCTGGGTGAACCTGAAATCCGCGATCACCGGCGGCGATCGCCAGTCGATCCTGCAGGAAGTCTTCCGCGGCGAAAGCTACGCCGAGGAGGCTTATGACAAGTTCTTGAAGACGAACCTACACGGCATGATGCTGTCGCAGGATGACATACAAACCATCCAGCGCCAGCATGCGAGCATCCGCGACGCGCGAGAGCGGTTCCGCTCGATGATCGAGTCCATGGGCGGCCAGGTGCCCGTCGGCGGCAAGCCGGGAACCTTCGGCGGCGTCGAAAGCTACGTTGTCGAGCGCCCGATGATGGGCACGGCGCTGGCCTTCGGCATAGGCTTGGTGGTTGGATGTCTCTTGACGATGTCCATGCGCGCGACGTCGGGATATGGCGGCCGGGCCGAATACGGCAGGGGGCGCCAAGCCGGCTACCGTTACGGTGCGGAAGGCCGGACCGGCTACGGGTATGGGGGGGCGGCCTACGGCACGTCGGGCCAGACCGGTTATGGAACCGGGACCCAGTCGCGCTACGGCGAAAGGGCCGACGCGGGCCGGACGGCAGCACCGCGGAGCTGATCGGGTACGCCGTCAGGCTGAGGATACGGGGGCGGCCGTGTGCACCGGTCGCCGCCCTGATCGCGCCGGGCGTGGAGAGACCCTCCCGTCGGCGGTCCGAAGATTTTCGCGGAGCCTGTCCCCTTTACTCGGCTGATTGATCAAAGGGCAGAGGTTGAAAAGAACAAACGCCCACGCCGGGTCGGATAACTCTGATGCTCGGACCGTGAAGGTCGCAGAACTCCTGACGTCGCGGCCTTCCTCAACTCGATCGACAGATAAAGCGCGCCCTTTTATCGGAACCTTTCCGTCGCGGAACGGTTAACGCCGTCGTTACCCGGCGCCTGCGCGCCGGTTCTTTCATCGGGAGGACGGATGAGCGGTTCGCAAGAGCCCGAAAGGGCGAGATCGGAACGGCGGACGGAAACCGAGCCCGTTTCGTCGTCCGAGAGGCAGGATTCGCAACAGCCCTGGAGGTGGAAGCCCGAGTACTGGGAGCGGTACTGGCGAAAGAATCTGACCGCACCCGTGGACTTGGGATCGGCGGGCTGACGGGGATTCGATCGATCTGCCGGATGCAGACAACCGGCCTGCCGCCCGAAGGAGACGGCCGGCGGTGGCCCGCCCGCAGACAACCAGGAAGGACATTGGTCATCATGAAGAAGGCGACTCTGTTCGGCTGCGTTCTTGGTTCCACGGCAATGCTGGCCCTGGCCGCCTGTGGCTCCAGCACCACGGACCGGGCATTGAGCGGCGGCGCGATCGGCGCCGGCGCCGGCGCGGCCGGCAGCGCCATCACCGGCGGCAGCCCCGTCACGGGAGGTCTCATCGGCGGCGCGGCCGGCGCTGCGATCGGCGGCCTCACCGATGAAGACGACATCAATCTCGGTGATCCAATCTGGGACCGTGGCGACGACAAGGATTAGCGCGCAGACCTGACTCGCGCGCGTCCGCGGTCTGTCCGCGCGGCAGTCCAATTCGGCCCCTTGCGGCTTGCCGCCGCAAGGGGCCGCGTCCTATCGCGGGGCCGGCGGCCGATCCGCGTCGCCGGGAAGGCCCCGCCCCGGCGCTGCTCCGCTCATTTTCCGTCCGTCTGGTGCTCCGCGCGCGCCGCGGCGCGCCGCTCCTCGATCCGCTGCAGCACGCGGTACCGCTCCTCGGGCGGCATGATGATCCAATCGCGGATCTCGTCGACGCTGCGCAGGCAGCCGATGCACAGGCCGGTCTCGTCGTTGATCCGGCAGACGTTGACGCAGGGCGACGGCGGCCCCGAAGCGAGCAAACGCCGCCGCTCCGCGCGGCGGCGCTCCCGGTCGGGCCGGCCTTGCCCCTTTCGCTTATCCATGGCGTTCGGCGGAGATCAATCGGTCGGGCGGTTGCATCGCGGCATGATGCCCTCTCTTACCACAGCGGGACGGGCTACAGAAGGCCACCTACCTTGTCGTTGCCGTCGTGGCCGCGCTACCCTCGCCCCCGCTCCTTGACACCGCCGCGACAGACGAAGGACCGCTGGCCTTGACCGCTCGATACGCTCCCTGGCTCACGCTCCTTTCCGCCGATTCCGACTATCTTCGGCGGGCGCCGGCACCGGGTTATTGGGCATTGTCGCCCTATTATGTGGGGCAATTCAACGACTGCTCTTGCTCTCTCGCCACTGCCACGATTCTCGTCAACGCCGTGCGCGGCAGCCAAAACCTTGGACCGCAGGAGCGGCTGGTCACGCAGGACGCTCTCCTATCCGCCGTCGACAGCGAGATCTGGATCGCCGGCTGCGGTGCGGATGGCGGCCCCGGCGTCACGCTCGGCCAAATGGAATCGCTCCTGCAGCGCAGCTTCGCGGTGTACGGCCTGGACGGCGTCTCGGTCGAGGCGGTCCCCGTGCCCGAGCCGAGCGAGGCGGCCCTGGCCCGCTTTCGCGACGCCCTGCGCGCGATCGAGCGCCCGGCCGGTCATCTGGCCGGTCATCTCCTGGCCGTGAACTTTCATGTCGGCCCGGTGGTCGGGCATGGCGATTACGGGCATTTCTCGCCGGTCGGTGCCTATGACGAGGCGCGCGACCGGGTCCTCGTCCTCGACGTCGATCGCGACTGGTTCGAGCCCTATTGGACACCGACCGATCGGCTCCTCGCCGGGATGGCAACGGTCAGCCCCATCGACGGCGAGCGCCGCGGCTATCTGCGGGTCACGCCGTCCCGTTAGGCCGCGCCTTGTCGCGCGACGGGGGCGCCGCTATCGTCAGGGGATGAAGGTCGATTTCGGCCGGACGGCGGCGGACTATGCGCGCCATCGCGCCGGGTTTCCCGACCGGTTCTATGATCGCCTCGCCGCCCACGGCATCGTACCGGCGTCGGCGGCCGAAGGGCCGGAGATTCGCGCGCTCGACCTCGGCACCGGAACCGGCACGCTCGCCCGCGGCCTCGCCCTGCGAGGCTGGCGCGTCGTCGGCCTCGACCATTCGGCGGCGATGCTGGCCGCGGCGCGCGATCTCGACGCGGCGGCCGGCGTGCGCATCGGCTACGTGCAGGCGCCGGCCGAGGCGACCGGCCTCGCCGACGACACTTTCGCGCTCGTTATGGCCGGCAGCTGCTGGCACTGGTTCGACCGGCCGAGGACGGCGCGGGAAGCGCGGCGCCTGCTCGTGCCTGGCGGATGGCTGGTCATCGCCGCGCTCGACTGGGATCCGCGGCCGGGCAGCGTCGTGGCCGCGACCGAGCGGCTGATCGCGCGCCACAACCCCGCCTGGCGGGCCGGCGGCGGCTTCGGCTTTCGGCACGGGTGGCGCCGCGACCTCGTCGAGGCCGGGTTCACCGATATCGCCTTCTTCACGTTCGGGATCGCCGTCCCGTACAGTCACGCCGGCTGGCGCGGCCGGATCCGCGCCAGCGCCGGAGTCGCCGCCAGCCTCGACGAGGCCGCCGTGGCGCATTTCGACGCCGAGCACGGGCGGTTGCTGGCAGCGTGTTTCCCGGGCGATCCGTTCGAGGTGCCGCACCGAGTTTCGGCCCTGCTGGCGCGGGCGCCCGCAAGGTGAGGGGCGGCGCTCTCGCGTTCTACGGCCTGGCGCCGAGCAGCACGGCGATCCCGAGTACGGCGAACACGGCTGCCGCGGCGAAACGGATCGCCCTGAGCGGGAGGCTCTGCGCCAGTGCGCTGCCGCACAGGACGGCAGGGACGTTCGCGGCCATCATGCCCAAGGTGGTGCCCGCGATCACCGTGACGAGGGCCTCGTACTGCGCTGCCAGCGTGACGGTGGCGATCTGCGTCTTGTCGCCGATCTCGGCCAGGAAGAACGCGACCAGCGTCGCCGTGAAGGCGCCGTAGCCTGTGATCCTATTGCCGGTGTCTTCCTCGATTCGATCGGGGAAGAGCGCCCAGACGCCGACGCCGAGGAAGGAAAGCCCCACGACCCACCGCATCCAGGCACCGTCGAGCATCTCCCCTACCATCGCACCCACATAGCCCGCCCCGGCGTGATTGAGCAGCGTCGCGCCGAGGATGCCGATCATGATCGGCACCGGCGCGCGATACCGCGCGGCCAGCATCATCGAAAGAAGCTGTGTCTTGTCGCCGATTTCCGCGAGCGCGACCACGCCGGTCGAGAGAAGGAGGGCCTCCAAAGCCGTGCACCTGCAGGACCGGGCGGACATGACCGATGGCCTCGATTCCTCTCCGCCCGGTCCGGGTACGGAGGCATCGATGCCAAAGGTCTCGCCATGCCGGAACGGCCCGGTGCGCCACGGCCGAAGCCGAGTCTGTTGACGCACCGCCCTCTCTGTTGAGGGCGGCTACTCCCCTATGGACCATGCGTTTATACGGCAGGCTTGCGCCGGGCGCAACCGACGCCGGAACGGGGCGGTCCGGGCGTCTTCCGGTCCCGGCGTCGCAGGTTCGGCGCCCCGGCTTCAAAAGAAGTTATGACAGGTCGAGGCCGGGCGGCTAAATTCTGCGCCGATGCGGTGGGGGACGAGCACAGGTCGAGCTTCGGTCGGACGACGGCATCGGAGGGATGCCGCGCCGGCGGCGACGCTTGCGGCGGCGATCGTCGCGGCGTTCTTGTTCTGGGTTCTCGCCGCGCCGGCCCTTGCCCAGCAATCGGCGGCCCAGCCGCCGACAGTCGAGGCGCCGCCGGTCACCGCCGCGGAGATCGACTCGCTTGTCCGCACGCTTGAGGACCCGACGGCACGGGAGAGGTTGATCGAGCAGCTGCGCGCGCTCAAGGCGGCGCAGGCACGGGTCGAAGAGGCGGAGGCGCCCGCCGACGGCATCGGCGCCGACCTTTTGGCCGGGCTCTCCGGCCAGGTCGGCCGGATCGGCGGCGCGGTCGGCGTGGGCATCGAGCGGCTGTCGGATCTGCCGGAATTGATCGAGGACATCGTCGCCCAAGCCGGCGATCCGGAGGTGCGCGGGCGCTGGCTCGACTTCCTGGTCAAGATCGCGATTGCGCTGGCCGCCGGCGCGGTGGCCCAGTGGCTGGTGAAACTGCTACTCGCACGACCCCGGCGGGCCCTTGAGAATCAAGCCGGTGCGAGCCTGTGGCTGCGAATCCCCTTGTTGATCGGGCGTGCGATCGTCGATCTGGTGCCGATCGCCGCCTTTGCCGCCGCCGCCTATCTCGTGCTGCCGCTGACCGATCCGCGGGTGACGACCCGGCTGGTGGCGCTTGCCTTCATCAACGCGCATATCGTCGCGCGCGTCGTCGTCATCCTGGCCCGCGTCCTGCTGGCGCCGCGCGTAAGTGCGCTGCGCATCGTGCCTCTGTCGGACGAGAACGCCCACTATGCGTTGATCTGGGTCCAGCGGCTCACGGTCGTCGCGACATACGGCTACTTCCTCATTGAGGCGGCGTTGCTGCTCGGCCTGGCGCGGGGCGCCTATGAGCTGCTCCTGCGTATCCTGGGACTGGTGATCGGGGCGATGCTGGTCGTTTTGATCCTGCAGAACCGCGCACCGGTCGCCGCCTGGCTCAGGAACGGGGGCGCTGCAGCGGGGCGCCTGGGGCAATTGCGCCGGCGATTTGCCGATGTCTGGCACATTCTTGCGATCGGCTACGTCGTGGCGTTCTTTGCCGTCTGGGCGTTGGATGTTCCCGGCGGCTTTGCCTTCCTCGTTCGGGCCACGCTGTTGACCTTCTTCCTTTTGCTGCTCCTCCGGCTTGTGATCGCCGGGCTGCGGCGCGCCCTCGCTCGTGGCTTTCGCCTGAGCGCGGAGCTGAAGAGCCAGTTCCCGAATCTCGAGGCGCGCGCCAACCGCTACCTCCCGATCCTGGAACGGGTGCTCGAGGTCGCCGTCTATCTGGTCGCCGCCCTGGCCTTGCTCGAGATCTGGGGGTTGCACGGCTTTGCATGGCTGGAAACAGAATTTGGCCGGCGGATCCTTGGCAGCACGCTCGCGATCCTTCTGATCCTCGGCGGCGCCGTGCTGCTCTCCGAGCTGGTCGGCCTGTTCATCGAGCGGTATCTGGAGCGCACCGACGGCACCGGTGCCCCCGTCGCGCGCAGCGCCCGCGTGCGGACGCTCCTGCCCCTGCTCCGGAACGCCTTCCGCGTCGTGCTCGCCGTCGTGGTGGTCATGATCGTCCTGGCGGAGCTGGGTGTGAACATCGGCCCGCTGCTGGCCGCCGCCGGCGTCGCCGGCCTCGCAATCGGCTTCGGTGCACAGACGCTGGTCCAGGACATCATCACCGGCGGCTTCATCCTGGCCGAGGACAGCATCTCGATCGGCGACGTCGTCGAGGTCGACGGCCATTCCGGCCTGGTGGAGGCGATGACCATCCGTACCCTGCGCCTGCGCGACCTGTCGGGCACCGTGCACACCATTCCCTTCAGCGCGGTCAAGACGATCAAGAACCTGACGAAGGAGTTCTCCTACGCCCTGTTCGATGTCAGGGTCGCCTATCGCGAGGACGTCGATGCCGTCATCGAGGTGCTGAAGGAGATCGCCGCCGGTCTGCAGGCGGACGACGAGTTCGGCCCGAAGATCCTCGCGCCGATGGAGGTCCTCGGCCTCGATCAGTTCCGCGAGTCCGACATCATCATCAGGGCCCGCATCAAAACCCTGCCGCTCCAGCAGTGGGGGATCATGCGCGAGTTCAATCGCCGCATGAAGCGGGCCTTCGACGAGAAGGGCATCGAGATCCCCGTCCCGCATCGGAGGATCTATTTCGGCGAGGACCGCCAAGGCCAGGCGCCGCCTGCCCGGATCCGTGTCGAGCCGGCGGACGCCGAATCTCCACAGGGGCGCGGCAAAGAGGCCTGACGCAGCACTCCTGCGTATCCGGGCGGTCTTCCAGCAGCGCTCAAAGAGCGCCTGACGGACCCCGTCCGCGGTCTCCCGGCGCTCTTATGCCGGCACCGGCCCGCCGCGCTCGCGTTCCTCGTGGTGCAGCCGGCGCAACTGGAAGGCGCGATAGATCCAGATGACGCCGTTGAACAGCGCATGCAGCCCGATGAGCCAGATGAGTGCGAGCAGGCCGCGCGCCGGACCGATGGCAAAAAGCAGGACGCCGACGAGGATCGAGGCGATGCCGGCCAGGCCGAACGCCCATCGCAGCTGCGAGGGAAAGTAGGACCGGGTCGCCGCGACGATCTCGAAGACGCCGACGACCAGCGCCCAAACGATGACGAGATAGAGCAGCGACAAGGCCGTGACTCCCGGCCAGACGAAGGCCAGCACGCCGACGATCACCGCAACGATGCCGTCGATCAGCTCCAGCCACCACAGGCCGCTGGCTCGGTTGCCGAAGGCGTCGATGACGGCGGAGACGCCGTAGACGATCGCGAAGATTCCAAAGAAGAGGATGAAGACTTCCAGTGTGATCGCCGGCCAGATGAAGGCCAGGATTCCGTAGATCACGGCGGCGATGCCCTGCAGGAGGACCAGCCACCAATATTGGGACAGGCGGGTGTCCATAGCTGTCTCCCTGTTTTCCGGCCGGCGGTCATGCGGTGGGCGGTCCGGGGCCGGCCTCCCGGTTCGTCAGGGGCGGTGTGCCATCTCGTTGTGGCGTCGCAGCAGGTCGATGCCGAACACGTCCTGCGGATCGTGCCAAACCGAATGGGCGTGATTCGCCTCGTCGCGCGAATTGTCGTACTCGATGGCGACGACGGGACCGTGGATCCGGTGGCAATGCGGCTTGCCCGGAAGCAGCGACCCGGCCCAGGCGAAAGTGCAGCTGCCCGATGCCGGTCTCGCGGATGCGGGCGAACAGCGTCTCGGCGAGGTCCACCGCCATGGTGCCGACATATTCGCCGATCAGGCGCATGATGCCGTCGCGCTGCGCCTCCGTCATCGCCTTGAGCGGCAGCCCCGGCCGCTGCCGCGGCACATAGCGCCAGTCGCGCCATGCCGTCGCGTCGTCGAAGCCGTGGATGGTCCGCCGCCGCTGCTCGGCCGAAAGGGCGTCGACGAAGTCGACTGCCCGCCGGGTCATCGTCTTGCTCGCCGATGGTCGGGCCACCCTTCGCCTCTCGCGTCGACGCGGCCGCGGCCGCCGCAGGGGGTGCCGCAAAGCGCCCACAAGCCGCTCTCTGCAAAGCAAACGCGCCCTTCGGGCGATTGTTCCCCCAGGGACGCCCCGGTTCGCCCGTCTGGCCGGCCGCGTGTCCGTCCATCGCGCCGCTTCCGCTGACGGCGCGGATCGCCTAATATCCCGCCAGCTTCCCTCGCAGCGCAACGTTCTCCGTCCAATGCGAATCCTCATTCTTCAGAACGATCCGATCACCCCAGCCGGAATCATGGCAGAGCGAATCGCGGCCCGGCCGGGCACAACGGCCGTCGTCGTTCATCCGCATTCGGGCGATTCGCTGCCCAACGCGGCCGACGGGTTCGCCGCGGCGGTCGTGCTCGGCGGGCCGATGAGCGCCACGGACGAGGCCCGTTATCCGGCGATCGCGCCGATGCTCGATCTGCTGCGCGACTTCCACCGGCAAGACCGGCCGCTCCTCGGCCTCTGCCTCGGCGCGCAGCTTCTGGCGCGCAGCTTCGGCAAGTCGGTGCGCCGGCACACGGCGCTGGAGTTCGGCTTCGTGCCGATCGAGATCACCGAGGAAGGCGCGCGCGACCCGCTGCTCGCGGACCTGCCGCGCCGGCAGCGCATCATGCAGTGGCACGAGGACACCTTCGACATGCCCGACGAAGGCGTCCGTCTCATGACCGGCGACGCCTGTATCAACCAGGCTTTTCGCGTCGGCCGCGCGACCTACGGCTTCCAATGCCACTTCGAGGTGACGCCGGCCCTGGTCAATACCTGGCTCGACGGGTTCGGCCACAGCCTGGCGGGCCATCTGGGCGAGGCGGCGGTGCCGGCGGCGATCCGTCGCGTTCGGGAAGAGACCGCCGCCTACGCCGACGCGGCCCGCGCCTTCGCCGAAGCCGTTTCGGACCGCTGGCTCGATCTGGCGGTGCGCTGAACCGCGGCGGTTCAGGCCACCAGCACCTCGACGCCGGCCGCCCGAAGCGCGCCCCTCAGCGGCTCCGCCGGTGGCCGGTCGGTAACGAGACGGGCCACCGCGCGCAGGTCACAGACCTTGACCAGCGCCAGGCGGCCGAGTTTGGTGTGGTCGGCCAGAACCGTGGTCGATCGCGCCTGGCGGATCATCGCCGTGGCGATCGAGGCTTCCTCGTCGTTGAAATCGAAAAACCCGTCGGTCGCGTCGACCGCCCCGATGGTGAGGACGGCGTGATCGGCGCGAAGCCCGGCGATCTGCTCGATGACACGCGGGCCCACCGTTTCCGGCACGTCGCCGCGATACTCGCCGCCGAGCAGGAAGATCCGGTTCTTGCCGGGCCCGTGCCACAGCCGGGCGGCCACCTCATGCGCGTTGGTGATCACGGTAAGGCCTGACAGCTTGGCGAGCTCGCCCGCGAAGGTGGCCGTGGTGGTCCCGGCGTCGATGAACAGGCTGTCGCCGGGCTGGAAGAGGCCGGCGGCCCGCTCGGCGATCCGCTGCTTCTCCAGCCTCTGCTGCCAGACCCGCTGGCTGATGTCGTTTTCGGTCGCGGTCTGCAGCGTGACCGCGCCGCCATGGACCTTGCGGAGCAGCCGACGCTCCTCCAGCGCGTGCAGGTCGCGGCGGATGGTCTCCCGCGAGACGCGGAGCTCGTCCGCCAAACCATTGACGGTGATTCGATCGCGTTCCGCCATCAGCGCCAGGATGCGCCGGCGACGCTCCTCCGGAATCATGGCCGATTCCAAGCACACCTCCGCCGTAGAAACGGGCAAAAAACCGCACCACATATTGACCGAACGGTCAAGCACAGCCTAGGCTCAGGCAGCGCCTGGTTTGCGCAGGAGAATGGTTGTGCCGGAAAACAGCGACGCAGTCTACGACCTCGCGGTGATCGGCGGCGGCGTTGTCGGCTGCGCCGTTCTGCGCCGGTTCGCCTTGGCCGGCGCCAATTGCGTCCTGCTGGAGCGCGGGGCCGACATCCTGGGCGGGGCGAGCAAGGGCAACAGCGCCATCCTGCACACCGGGTTCGACGCCTCGCCCGGCAGCGTCGAGCTCGCCTGCATGCGCGCCGGCTACGCCGAGTACCTCGCGATTCGCGAGCGGCTGAACCTGCCCCTCGTCGAAACCTCGGCCCTGGTCGTCGCCTGGACCGAGTCGGAACGCGCCCGCCTGCCTGAGATCGTGGCGCGGGCGCACGCCAACGGCATCGTCGATGTCCGCGAGATCGGGCCGGACGAGCTGCGTCGGCGCGAGCCCAATCTCGGGCCGGGCGCGCTTGGCGCCGTACTGGTGCCGGGCGAGCACGTGATCGATCCCTGGTCCGCGCCGCTCGCCTACGCGCATCAGGCGCTCGCCAACGGCGGCACGATCCGGCGCAACGCCCCCGTCGAGGGCGGCGCGTTCGACGGCGAGCGGTGGACCCTGCAGACGCCTGGCGGGCCGGTCCGGGCGCGAGTCGTGGTCAACGCCGCGGGCCTCCACGGCGATCTGGTCGAAGCCATCTGCCGTCCGAGTCCTTTCACGATTCGCCCGCGCAAGGGGCAGTTCGTCGTCTTCGACAAGCCGGCGGCGGCGCTCCTCCGGGCGATCGTTCTGCCGGTCCCGACCGAGCGGACCAAGGGCGTTCTCGTGGCGCGCACCGCCTTTGGCAACCTGCTGGTCGGCCCCACCGCAGAGGATCAGGAAGACCGCGAGACCGCGGCCGTGGAAGAGGGGGCCCTGCGCGCGCTGATCGAGAAGGGGCGCCGGATCCTGCCGGCGCTCGCCGACCATACGGTCACCGCGACCTATGCCGGGCTGCGGCCGGCGACCGAGACCAAGGACTACCGCATCGAGGCCCTGCCGGACCGGCGCTGGATTACGGTCGGCGGCATCCGCTCGACCGGTCTCACGGCCGCGCTCGGCATCGCCGCGCATGTGCATGCGTTGTACGAGGCGCATTTCGGCGCGCTGGCCGGACGCGCGGACCCGGTCTGGACTCCGGTGCCGAACCTGACGGAAGGACGCGACCGCCCCTATCAGCGGCCCGGCTGCGGCGAGATCGTGTGCCATTGCGAGCTGGTGACCCGGGCGGAAATCGAGGCGGCTTTGACCGGGCCGCTGCCGGCCGGCGACCTCGGCGGGCTGAAGCGGCGCACCCGGGCGATGATGGGGCGCTGTCAGGGCTTTTACTGCAGCTGGCGCGTCGCCCAGCTTGCGGCCGGGCGACTCGCCGATCTCAAGGTGACGAAGGCCGCCTCATGAGCGGCGAACCCGCGGCCGAGCGCGAGGTGATCATCGTCGGTGCCGGCCCGGCCGGGCTGGCCGCGGCGCGGCGGCTCGCCGAGCTCGGCGTTAAGGATATCCTGGTGCTGGAGCGCGAGGCCGAGGCCGGCGGCGTGCCCCGCCATTGCGGTCATACGGGCTTCGGGATTCGCACCTTTTACCGGCCGCTGACCGGGCCCGCCTACGCCCGCCGCCTCGTCCGCGCGGCCGCCGAAGGGCCGGCCGGGATCGAGATCCGCACCCGCACCACGGTGACGCGGCTCGAGCCCGGCGGCATGCTCCGGGTCTCCGCGCCAGAGGGGCCGGCGACCCTGCGGGCGCGGCGGGTCCTGCTCGCGCTCGGCGCGCGGGAGACTCCGCGCAGCACCCGGCTGGTCTCCGGCGCGCGGCCCTGGGGCGTGACCACGACCGGCGCCCTGCAGCAGTTCGTCTATCTGGCCGGCCTCAAGCCGTTCGAGCGGGCGGTGATCGTCGGCACCGAGCTGGTGTCCTTCTCGGCGCTGCTCACGCTGCGCCACGCCGGCATCGCGGCGGCGGCAATGATCGAGGAGGGGGGGCGCATCACCGCGCGGCGGCCCGGTGACCTGATCGCCCGCATGGTCTTCGGCGTGCCCGTGCTCACCGATGCCCGGCTGGTCACGATCCGTGGCAACGCCCGCGTCGAAGGCGTCGAGATAGAGCGCGGCGGGACGCGCGCGGTCATTCCCTGCGACGGGGTCGTCTTCACGGGCCGGTTCGTTCCGGAGACGGCGCTCCTCAAGGGCAGCCACCTGGCGCTTGATCCCGGCACCGGCGGCCCCGTCATCGACCAGCACGGCCGCTGTTCCGACCCGTGCTACTTTGCCGCCGGCAACCTGCTGCGGCCGATCGAGACGGCCGGAGTCGCCTGGGAGGAAGGCCGCCTCGTGGCCGCGGCTATCGCCGCCAGCTTGCGCGGTGACCTGCCGCCCCCCGCCCGCACCGTCCCGGTCACGGCGACGGCGCCGTTGCGCTACGTCTATCCGCAGCGGATCGGCCTGCCCGGCTGGCCGGTGCCGTCGCTCCTGCTGCGTGCCCGCGTCGAGCGCGAGACGAGGGGCCGGCTCCGCCTCCTCGCCAACGGGCGCGAGGTCTGGTCGCGCCGCGTCCATGCCTTGCCGGAGCGGCGCATTTCCCTTCCGGCGGACCGCGTGCCGTTGGAGGGGCTGGAGACGCTTTCGGTGGAGCTGGTGGAGGATTGACCTCCCGGCCGCATGGATGTCGCCGCCGGGCGAAAACGGACAAAAAACCACAAACGATCTTGACCGAACGGTCATGGCCGGTTAGCGTTCCATCAAAAAGCCACACGGCGCATCCACGTGACGGACGGGACGTTCAGGGAGAGATCCGATGAGACAGGAATCGAAGGCCAGATCGGCGCGGGCGGCGCGACGGGGGCATGGCCGTCTTTCGCGGCGGCGGCTACTGCAGGCGGGCGCGGCCGCGGCGGCGGTGGGGGGCGCCGGCAGCTTCCCGGCCCCGTTCATCCGCGATGCCGAGGCGGCGACGCTGGAGCTCCGCTGGCTCGGTTGGGAGCACTACAACGTCAAGGAGCTGACCGCGGCCTTCGAGAAGGAGTACGGATGCAAGGTCAGCGCCGGATTCTTCGACGGCAATTCCGAGGCCTACAATAAGCTGCGTGCCGGCGGGACCGGCGATTTCGATCTGGTGATGGGGGACGGCTTCTGGCCCCGCCTTTACGGCAAGCAAGGGCTGACCCAGCCGGTCGATTACAACAGGCTCTCGAACCTGAAGCACGTCTTCCCGGATTTCCTGCCGCCCAACTACATGCTCCTGCAGGAGGAGGGTGGCTCGAACATGGTCGCCGCGCCCAATTGCTGGGGCGGCTACGGTTTCACCGTCAACATGGACAAGGTGGACGAGGCGGATTCGGAGTCGGTCGGCCTGCTCTTCAACGAGAAATACCGCGGGCACCTCTCGACCAGCGCCCGGTTCGAGGAGAACATCGCGCTCGCCGGCATCCTCGCCGCCCACCAGATGGGCACGATGGACGACCCGCGGCCGGACGGCAAGCCCTTCAATCCATACGTGCTGACCGACGCGGAGCTCGAAGAGGCGAAGAAGCTGCTCATCAAGCAGAAGGGCCTCCTGGTCACCCGCTGGAACGACGAGGACACGCTGGAGCGCCTGCTCCGCGCCCAGGTCGTCTGGGCCTCGCCGGAATGGTCCGGCATCTATCGCCGCATCCGCTTCGACGAGCTGGACGGCAAGACCAACCTGCGCATGAAGCATGTGCTGAAGCCGAAGGAGGGCGGCCTCGGCTGGGTCGATACCTGGGCCATCACCTCCGGCGTGACCGACAGCGAGAAGCTCGAGCTCGCGCACAAATGGATCGACTTCCGGCTGAGCCGGGACAGCATGAAGACCGTCGCCATGGAGATCGGCTGGGCGCCGACCGTCGATGTCCGCGACATGCTACCGGAGCGTTATGTCGAAACGCTGTTCCTCAACGAAACGGATGCGATCAAGGGGCTTTACCAGTTCGACGCGCCGTCCTCGCCCGAGAAGTGGGAGCGCGTCTGGTCCGAGGTCGAAGCAAGCTGAGCCGCACGCAATCGGTCTCCTCCCAACTGTCCTTCCGGGGGCGCCCGGGCAATCGGGCGCTCCCGTTCCTTTTCCGTTTGCTGCATGATCAAGGGTAATGAGCGACGCGGTCCTGAAACTTGAAGGCATCGAGAAGCGGTTCGGTTCGGTAACCGCGGTGGATCGCGTTGACTTGGCGGTCGAGGCGGGCGAGTTCTTCTCGCTGCTGGGTCCCAGCGGCTCGGGCAAGACGACGCTGCTGCGGATCATCGCTGGACTGGAGACGCCGGACCGCGGTCGCGTCGTCATCGCCGGCCGGGACGTCACGCTGCTGCCGCCCTATGAGCGCGGCATCGGCATGGTGTTTCAGGACTTCCTGCTGTTCCCGCACAAGACCGTTGCCGAGAACGTGGCCTTCCCGCTCAAGATGCAGAACGTCCCCCCGGCGGAGCGGCTGGAGCAGCTCCACTGGGCCCTGAAGCTGGTCCGCCTCGACGGGTTCGAGGGCCGCTACCCGCACCAGCTCTCGGGCGGCCAGAAGCAGCGGGTGGCGCTCGCCCGCGGGCTGGTGGCGCGGCCGGCCCTGCTGCTGCTCGACGAGCCGCTCGCCAACCTGGACCGCGAGCTTCGCAAGGAAATGGAGGTCGAGGTCCGCCGCTTTCAGGTGGAACTCGGCATCCCATTCGTCTACGTCACGCACAACCAGGAAGAGGCGCTGACGATGAGCGACCGCATGGCGGTGATGCATCGCGGCCGATTCGAGCAGGTGGGGCCGAAGCTGGAGGTCTACGCCCGGCCGGCGACGCGCTTCGTCGCCTCCTTCGTCGGCTTCGCCAACCGCCTCTCGGGGCGCCTCGTCGCGCTCGACGGCGGGCGCGGCACGCTCGACTGCAACGGCCTGCGCCTTGCCGTGGTGCCGCCGCCCGGCGCGGCGACCGGAACCGCCATCGAGTATTTTCTGAAGAGCGAGCGGATTCGGATCGTGCCAGGCGAAGACGCCGCGGATGCGGAAGCAGCCGGCGACAACCGTGTCGCCGGCACGCTGCGCGACGTGATCTTCAAGGGTCAGTACGCGGATTATCTGGTCGATCTGCCGAACGGTCTGGGGCTGACGGTGAGCGGCGCACCCGACCTCGCCGGGCTCGGCAAGGACAGGCCGGTGACGCTGAGCTGGCCGGTCGAGGCCGGCGACGCCTTCCCGGCCGAGGAGGCGTGACATGGCCGTCGCCGCAACGGACGGCCTCTATCGCTTCCGGCGCAATCCGCAGGTTCGCGCCGCGGCCGCCATGGTGCCCGGCGCCCTGTTCATCCTGCTGTTCCTGATCCTTCCGCTGCTCTCGATCGTCCTGTTCAGCTTCTGGCGGACCGAGAGCTACGCGCTGATCGCCGACTGGAACATCGACAACTACCGGACCCTGCTGACCGACCGCACCTATCTGGTCTTTCTCGGGCGCTCGGTTGCGATGGCGCTCGCGGTGTCGCTCGTCTGCCTGATCTACGCCTATCCGGTCGCCTACCTGATCGCCAAGCACGGCGGACGATATCGCCTGGTGCTGGTGCTGCTGACCGCGGCGCCGTTTCTCACCGGCATTATCCTGCGCGTGACCGCGATCCAGCACATCCTGGGGCCGATCGGGCTCATCAACATGGCGCTCACCACCTTCGGCTTCGCGCCGATCGAGGCGCTGATGTACTCGAAGGTCGCGACCGCGATCGGCCTCGTCTATCTCTGGATCCCGTTCATGGTGCTGGCGATCTACCTGTCGCTGCTCAACTTCAACTTCGATCTGCTCGAGGTGGCGAAGGTCTGCGGCGCGCGGCCCTGGCGCGCCTTCCTCGAGGTGACCTGGCCGCTCAACTGGATCGGTACGGCCATCGGCATCGTCCTGGTGTTCGTCCCCACCCTGGCCGCGACCACCACGCCGCAGTTCCTCGGCGGCCCGAACGGGGCGATGTTCGGCAACATCCTCCAGCACCAGTTCGGCGCGACCGGCACCTGGGCGTTCGGCTCCGCCATGGGCGTGGTGCTGTTCCTGATCTCGCTGATCTTCATCGCCGCCCTCTGGCGCACGGTGAACCTGCGCCGCGGCGGCTTCACCGGCGCGGACGAATGAGCGCGTAGGCCATGGCGGCAGTCAATCCCGGAGAGCGCGCCTTCATCTCGCTGCAGACGGCGATGCTGCTGCTGCTCTACCTGTTCCTCTACTTTCCGATCTTCTACATCGCCTATCTCTCCGTCACCGAGAACAGCGTCTGGCCCTTCCCGCCCGAATTCACCTGGGAGTGGTACGACCGGCTGCGGATCATGAGCGACTTCCACGAGGGGCTCATCAACAGCCTCGTCCTCGGGCTCGGCAGCGGCCTGATCTCGACGCTCTTCGCGGGCTTCGCCGCGGTCGGCCTGCTGAAATATCCGGTCCGGTGGCGCGGGGTGATGGCGCTCGTCTATCTCGCGCCGCTCTTCGTTGCGCATGTGCTGATCGGCATCTCGTCGCTCATGTTCTACCGCAACGTCCTGGGCCTGCCGGGCAACCTCATCTCGGCCGTCCTCGCCAACAGCACCTACGGCATCTCCTTCGCCTTTCTGGTGATCCTGGCGCAGCTCGTCCGCTACGACTGGCGGCTCGACGAGGCGGCGATGGTGTTCGGCGCGCGGCCGCTGCGCTGCTTCTGGGAGGTGACGCTGCCGAACATCTGGCCGGCGCTCCTCGGCGCCTTCCTGGTGAGCTTCATCCTGGCGTTCAACAACCTCGAGATCTCCTTCTACAATCTCGGTGCCATCCCGACTCTCCCGACCATCGCCTGGGGCACCTTGCGCCACGGCATCAAGCCCGAGCTCTACGCCCTCGCCTCGATCGTCAACGCTTTCGTCTTCCTGATCCTCATCATTCTCTACTTCCTGGCGCGGACGGGTCTGGTGCGGTTCGGGGCGCGCGAGTCGTGAGCGTCCTGGCCGTCGATCAGGGCACGACGGGCACCAAGGCGCACCGACTGGACCGGGACGGCCGCTTCGCGACGCTCGGCGGGTTCGAGCACCGGCAGATCTTCCCGAGGCCGGGCTGGGTCGAGCACGACCCCGAGGAGCTGCTGTCCCACGTCGCCGCCTGCCTCGACCTCGCCGGGGATGGGGACGTCGCCGTGGGCCTCGCCAACCAGGGGGAGACCGTCGTCGCCTGGGACGCCGCGACCGGGCGGCCGATCCACAACGCCATCGTCTGGCAGGACGGCCGCACGCAGGACCGGATCGATCGCCTGAAGGCGGAAGGCGCCGAAGAGCTGACGCTCAGCCGCGCGGGGCTGCCGCTCGATCCCTACTTCTCCGCGTCCAAGCTGCGCTGGTTCCTCGACCATGTTGAGGAGGCGCGCGACCTGCTGCGGCGCGGGCGCCTGCGCCTCGGCACCAGCGATGCCTTCTTCCTCGATCGGCTGACCGGCCTCTACGCGACCGACGCGACGACGGCCTCGCGCACAAGCCTGATGAATCTCGCGACCCGGCAGTGGGACCCGGAGCTCTGCCGCCTCTTCGGCGTGCCGATCGAGGCGCTGCCCGAGATCCGTCCCACGGCCGGCGTCTTCGCGCCGGTCCGCCGCCCGGCCTCGGCGCAAAGCGGGCGCGAGCTCTTGCTGACGGCAAGCGTCGTCGATCAGCAGGCGGCGCTGTTCGGCCACGGCCGCCGCCGGCCGGGCCAGGCCAAGATCACCTTCGGCACCGGCGCCTTCGCTCTGGTGGTCACCGGCGAGCGGCCGCTGAGCGACCCGGGCCGGGGCCTGCTGCCGACGCTCGCCTGGCGCATCGGCGACGGCCCCGCGACCTACGCGCTGGACGGCGGCGTCTACAACGCGGCCTCCGCCGTCAACTGGGCGAGGCAGATCGGGCTGTTCGAGCGCTTCGAGTCGATCGACGGTTTCGCCGCGCCGCCGGCGATCGAGCGCGGCCTCGTCTTCGTGCCCGCGCTCTCGGGCCTCGCCTGCCCGCATTGGGACCGCGGCGCCGCCGGGATGTGGCTCGGCATCGGGCTGGAGACCACGCGCGAGGACCTCTGCCAGGCGGTGCTGGAGGGCGTGGCCCTGCGCTCGGCCGAGGTGCTGGCCGCCATGGCCGGACTGATCCCGCTCGACGAAGCGGTGTCGATCGACGGCGGCCTCAGCCGGAACCGTTATTTCTGCGCCTTCCTCGCCGACGCGCTGGGGCGCCCGCTCACCGTCCCGGCGACCGCCGAGCTGACCGGCCTCGGCACCGCGCAGCTCGCCCTCATCGGCGCCGGGCTCTGCGGTCTCGACGACCTGCCGCCCGCGCCGCCGCCCGCGCGCGTGATCGAGCCGGAGCGGCCGCTCTCCGCCGCCGCCCACGACCGCTTCCGCGCCGCCGTCGCGCGCTGCCGCGGCTGGCGCGCCTGACGGAGACGCCGCGTCGGCCGTCCGATCGGGCGTCAGGAAGCGTCCCGCAGGGCGTCCTTGATGGCCTGCTCGACGGGAGAGAAGTCGCCGTCCTCCCGGTCCAGCACGAAGGGCGCGGCCGGAAGCAGCGGCGGCTGGGCCAGGAAGCGCGGCCGCGTGCCCCGATGGGGCTGCGCCGCATGCACGAGAAAGGGATGGCACAGATAGACCGTTCCGGCCTCTCCCGTCGCCAGGATCTCCGGCCGTCCGGCCGTCTCCGCAAAGTCGTTTGCGGCCAGTTCCCGCAGCGACAGGCCGTCTTCGCCCGCCGGGGCGAGCCTCCTTGCGATGTCGGTATGCGATCCGGCGCGGATGCGGGTCGGCGCGTCGTCCTCCCCAACATCGGAACAGAGAAACAGCATCAGCAACGCCCGCCCCTTTGAGGCAACGTTTGCCCGCCAGGAGAGAAAGTCGGAGGTTTCGGTGCCGAAGCTCATGTCGATGTGCCAGCCGGCGTCGCCCGGATCGTCGGGGGACGGAAACCGCACCGGAAACGTCCCGAGGTTCCCGCGGGGAAGCCAGCGCCCGCGCCCGACCAGCCGGTCGAAGGCCTCGTGGAGGGTTGGCGTGTTGGCGGCCTTGACGAATGGCTCTTGCCCATACATGCCAAGCCGGATCACCGGTTTCGTCCACGTTGTCGGGTCGTCCGGATCGCATCCGGTGTCCCGCCAGAGGATCGCGCGGCCTTCTTCCGCGACCTCGCGCGGGAAGGCCCCGTCGATCCGCACGAATCCGTCCCGGATGAATCGCCGAACCTGCGCGTCGCTCAGCCCGCGCGGGCTTTCGCTGCTCTCCGGGTTCATGGCCGGCCTCCTATCATCGGAAGGGCGTTGCGGGAATCCCGATCATCGCGTCCGGGAAGATCGCATCCATCGACGGCACGTCGAGCATGGTGTCGAACCTCCTTCTCGGGGTTGGGCAGGAACGGGTCCGGCAGGAACAAATGCGTCGCCACGGTCTCATCCTGCCATGCGTTGGTCTACGAGCCCCGCCGTCTGATGCTCGAACAGCTCACGATAGAGACCGCCCTTCCGGCGCTTGAGCTCGGCGTGATCGCCTTCCTCGGCGATCCGGCCGCGGTCGAAGACGAGGATCCGGTCGAGGCTGCGCACGGTCGACAGGCGATGGGCGATCACGATCGCCGTTCGCCCTGTCATCAGCCGTTCGATCGCCTCCTGGATCAGCGCCTCCGAGCGGGAGTCGAGGCTCGACGTCGCCTCGTCCAGGATCAGGATCCGCGCATCGGCCAGGAAGGCCCGTGCCAGCGCCACGCGCTGGCGTTCGCCCCCGGAGAGCTTGACGCCCCGCTCGCCGACCAGGGTCATGTAGCCTTTCGGCAGCCTGGTGATGAAGTCGTGCGCATTGGCGAGTCGCGCCGCATGCTCGATCTCCCTCATCGAGGCGCCGGGCCGCGCATAGGCGATGTTCTCGGCAAGCGTGCGATGGAACAGGACCGGCTCTTGCTGGACCACCGCGACCTGCGCGCGCAGGCTCGCCTGCGCCGCCTCGGCGATGTCCTGACCGTCGATCAGGATGCGCCCGTCGGTCACGTCGTAGAGGCGCTGGATCAGCTTCGCGAACGTCGTCTTGCCCGAGCCCGAATGACCGACGAGGCCGACCTTCTCGCCGGCCCGGATCGTGACCGACAGGCCCCGATAGAGCGGCGCCACATGCCCGGCGTGTTGGAACGTCACCCGCTCGAAAACGACCCGTCCCTTGCGGATGGCGATCGGGCGGGCGCCCGGGCGATCCTCGATGCCCAGCGGCTCGGCGTGGACGGCGACCAGCTCCTCCATGTCGTTGATCGAGCGCTGCAGGTTGCGGACATGCATGCCGATGTCGCGCAGATAACCGTGTATGACGAAATAGGTCGTGAGCACGTAGGTCAGATCGCCCGGCGTGGCGCGGCCTTTGCCCCATAGCCACAGGGCCGTGCCGATGACGGCCGCGCGCAAGCCCAGGAGGACCAGGTTCTGCGTCGTACCGTTGCGGGTGCCGCGCATCCAGGCGCGCCGCGTTCGGCTCCGCCACTTCTCGATGACGCGGGCGAGGCGCTGGTCCTCTCGTGCCTCCGCACCGAAGGCCTTGACCACGGCATTGCAGCCGATCGCGTCCGCGATCGCGCCGCCCATGCGCGTGTCCCAGAGGTTCGAAAGGGCCGCCGCGGGTCCGACATAGGCAAGCGACAGCGTCAGCGTCATCGCGATGTAGGCGATCATGCCCAGGGCCACGACGAGGCCCATCAACGGCCAATGCAAGCCGAGCAGAACGGTTGAGCCTGCGAGGATGACGACCGACGGCACGAGCGCGAGCAGGAGCGTGTCGTTCAGGAGATCGAACGCCCACAGGCCGCGCGTGACCTTGCGTACCGTGGAGCCGGCGAAGTTGTTGGCGTGCCAATCGGTCGAGAAGCGCTGCACGCGCCAGAAGGCTTCCCTCGCCACTTCGCCCATGATCCTCAGCGTGAGGATCTCGATGCCGCGATAGGCGAGATGGCGCATGACGACCATGCCCGCGCCGAGCCCGATGATGACGTAGAATGCTCCAAGAGCGGCGTCGAGTGCCGAGGCGCGGTCACCGGTATCGAGCGCCAGCGCGTCGACGAGACGCCCCGCATAGAGCGGCATGAGGACGTCGGCAAGGGTGGCCAACACGATCGCCGCGCCGACGCCGAGCGCGAGCCGCCACTGGCGGCGCCAATGCTCTGCACTGAAGCGGAGAACCGTGCGCGTGGCGTTTGCACCCGCGCCAAAGAAACGAAAGATCATGACACGATCCGGAGCGCGACGGGCGCGATCCGGCTCCTATCGAAGCAAGCACGAGGCGCCACGAAACAACGACCGCGCAGCGCCAGGCGCTCGCTCAGTTCAGCAATGGAAAGCCTTCGAAAAGACGAGGGTCCGATGGGACCCGCGGAACGTCCGACCTAACGGTGGAGCGCGCCGGGAACGACAAGCGGACGAGTCATCGGCATGTGTGTCCTCCCGACGTTAGAGATTCGAAGCGGGCGGCTTGAATACCCGAACTGCACCCGATTGGCAAGCCGCGCCGTGCCGTGTCCTGGCGATACATCGACGAACGTCAAATTGCCGACGTTTGCGCATGTGCGATAGAACCGCGGTGCCACCCTGAGCCGGCGGCCGCCGAAGCTTCTCGGGCGGCTCCTCGCATGGCGGAGGTCCGATGTTCGACCGCTACCTCGCCCTCTGGGGCCTCGTGCCGGACGGCGCGCCCATCGTCACCCACAGCAGCAGCCTCCTGCCCGTGCGTTGCGGCGACCTGCCCGCCATGCTGAAGATCGCCCGTGAGCAAGAGGAGCGGTGGGGCGGTCTCCTGATGACGTGGTGGGGCGGGGACGGTGCGGCCCGAGTGCTGGCGCATGACGGCGACGCCCTGCTGTTGGAGCGCGCCTCGGGCGAAGCGTCGCTTGCGGAGATGGCCCGAAACGGCCGCGACGACGAGGCGAGCCGGATCATCTGCGCCGTCGCGGCCAGGCTGCACGCGCCGAGGGACCGCCCACCCCCGGACCTCGTACCGTTGTCGCGCTGGTTTCGCGACCTCGAAACCGCCGCGGCGCGGCACGGGGGCATTTTGAGCCAAGCCGCGGCGACGGCGCGCGAGCTCTTGGGACAGCCGCAGGACGTCACCGTTCTGCACGGCGACCTCCATCACGGCAACGTCCTGGATTTCGGCCCGCGCGGTTGGCTCGCCATCGACCCGAAGCGTCTCGTGGGCGAGCGCGCCTTCGATTTCGCGAACCTCTTCCGCAACCCCGATGCGGCCGTCGCGACGGCGCCGGGGCGCCTGGCGCGCCAGGCGACCGTGGTGGCGGAGGCGGCGGGGCTGGACCGCGCGCGGCTGCTGAAGTGGATTCTGGCCTATGCCGGCCTTTCCGCCGCCTGGAGTCTCGGCGATGGTGAGAAACCGGGGCTCGACCTGGCCGTGGCCGCGATCGCGGCCCAGGAGCTCGCGAGCACCTAGTTGAACCGTCCGGCCCAGGGGACCGGCTGACTCATGGCCGCGGGCGGTTCGGTGCTCCAGGCCTGCCTGGCTTCGATCTCCCGCAGGGTGGTGCGGTAAAGCTCCAGGTTCGCGCCGCCGAGCGCGACGGCATGTTGGGCGGCCTCGAGCGCCTCCTCGAGGCGGTCCTGTTCGGCAAGGTTCTGCGCCAGGTTGTTCCAGGCCGCGGCCGCTTCCGGCCGGTGCGCGATGACGGCGCGAAACGCCAGCTCGGCGCCGGCGAGATCGCCCGCGGCGTGGCGCGCGTTTCCGAGCCCCATCCGCGCGACGAAGCTGTCCGGCCAGCGTCCGAGGATCGTCGCATAGGCCCGCGCGGCCTCCGCCGGGCGCCCGGCCCGCTCGAGCCCGGCGGCCGCGCGCAGGGCGATGAGCTCGTCGGCGGTGGCCGGCAGGCTTTCGGGCGGGAGAACGACCATCGCCCAGCGGTCGCCCCGCGCCCAGGTCTGGTCGAAGGTCGCGAGCGGCATGCGCGTGTCCGCTTCCAGGCCGGAATGCAGGCGGATCTCGCTCGCGGCCAGGTCGTAACCGGTCGCGACGGCAAAATGCCAGACCGGAAACAAGTCGAGGCCGAGATTCTGGAATACGATCACCGGATGGCCGGCGGCCAGCTCGGCGAGTACGTCTTCCAGCTTGTCAAGCGTGACCGCGATGCGGCCATTCCGGCGCGCCGCCGTGAGCATGTCCGAGCGCAGCGTCCCCTCGCGGCCGGGCGTGAAGACCTGCGGCGCGATGTCGTGCTGGTCCGTCGGCAGGCCGGACCAGGTGAGCACCATCGCCAGCGAGGCAGGCCCGCAAAAGTTCTCCTCCTGCGGGATGAACGGAACCCCGGCGACCTCGGCCCGCGTCGGCAGTGATCCCGACTCGATCACCAGCTGCGCGGGCTCGGGAAGCGTCGTGGCGACCTCGGGCGGGGTCGCGCAGGCGGCCAAGCCGCCAAGCAGGAGCGCGCCCGCCGCGAGCCGCAGGAATGACCGGAACGCGGACACCTCTCGTCAGTTGGCAGTCCGGGTGAAGGGGAACACCTTCGTGAAGCCGAGGATATCGGTGACCAGAAGGACCAGGAAGATCAGGACGATGGCTCCGACCACCGTTCCCAGGGCGCCGGTGCCGGCGGGATCCTGGCGGATGGCCTCGGCCAGCCGGCTGACCTCCGCGTCCGACAGGCTGTCGACGCGCGCCCGCGCCTCCGCAGGATCGACCCCCATCGCTTCCAGCTCGCGCTGCACGTCCTCGCGGGCCAGGAATCGCTGAACCTCGGCGCGTTCGCCCTGTCCGGCCGTTTCCGTTCCGGCCATTTCCTCGAGGACGCGGTCGGTCGGGACCATGCCCGCCTGCGCGACCGGCACCGGCAGGGAGGCAGCAAGGACAAGGGCGGCAACGGGGCGCGCCAGGAACCGGCACAGCGCCCGAAAGTTGAAGGACATCGTGTTCATTCCCCCTGATTGGATCTGTAGGGCCGTCATCGGCCGGCGCCGATCATAGTTAAAATTGCTTAACAAAGTCGAGATACGGTCCGTGCACCGCCGTTCCCGCCCCGGCGAGAGCGTCGATGCGGCGCAAGTTATAGCGCCTCGGGGTTGCTGAACCGTTTCGACCGGCTGCGCTCCGAAGATCCGGCGGGTTCGGCGCCAAGCGGCAACCCGCCCCCTACAGCGCGTCGCCCCAGCCGAGGCGGCGTGCGGTCTTGAACGCCGCGCCGTCCCGCCTCGTCAACAGCCGCTCGGCCGCGGTTCCGTCTCGCTGGCACAGCTTCAGACCGATTCGGCCGCTGCCCATCCGGGGCGGGGCGATGACCCGAGCCTCCGCCGGCCGGCCGGCGCGGCGCGCGGCCGCGATGTAGACGTATTTCTCATCCTCCCACGGCACCTCGGCTCCCTTGGCCTGCCGATGGAGGCGCGAGCGGGCGACCCGGCGGGCGAAGTGGCACCAGTCCGGCGGCGACAGGGGGCAGGCCGCCCTGTGCGGGCAGGGGGCGAGCAGCCGCGCCCCCGCCGCGATCAGCCGTTCCCGGGCGGCCAGGATGCGCGTCCAGCCGGCGGGCGTGCCCGGCTCGACGATCACCAGCACCCCGGCCGTCAGCGTCCACAACCGGTCCACCAGCCGGTCGCGCGTCTCCGGCGCCAGTTCGCCCAGTACGTAGGCCAGGGTCACCAGGTCGCGCGGCGCCAGGTCCGGCAGGCCGGCGGCGACGTCGCCGGCCTGCCACTCGATCCGGGCGGGCGCGGCCTGCGCCGACAACCGCTCGCCCCAGGCGCGGATCGCCGGGCTGCCTTCGATCAGAACCGCATCCGCGAGGCCGGGCCAGCAGTCGGCGGCCGCCCAGAGCGCCGAGCCGGGTCCGGCCCCGACGTCCAGCAGGGTGGCGGGCGCGAAATCCTCCTGCGCCGCCGCCACCGCGGCGAAGGCGGCGCGGATCGCGGCGTAAGTGGCGGGCAGCCGGGTGGCGAGATAGGCCCGCGCCGCCATGTCGTCGGAGAGATGGAACCGCCCGTCGCGCAGCTCCGCCCGGTATCGCCGCGACAGCGCGTCGGCCGCCCGCGTCAGTTCGGACAGGCCGACGCCCTCCAGGGCGCGATCGACGGCCTGGCGCAGGGCAAACGGCAGTTCCATGGATTCGGGCCCTCCGCGCTCCGGAGACAGCGCAACGACACTGCGAGACTCGTTCGGACGGGATCTTCTATCATCGATCGCGGGTTGTGATCATCATGACCGTCGGGGTGGCGCGAGCGCCGGAAGCCCACTCCTGTCATGCTGGTGCGGCACATGCGAACCGTCGTTGCTGCGCTCCTGTTCCTCGCCGTCGCGCTGCTGGCCGCCGCGCTCGCGCCGAGGGTCGATGCGACCGAACGCTCCTCCGGCTGCGGGCTGGCGCCGCCAGCCATCCCGCCGGACAGCGTGGAGGTCGCCGGAACGCGGCGTTCGCTCATCGTCGTGGTGCCGGAGGGCTATGCGCCCGAGCGCGCGCACCGGCTCGTCCTGGCGTTTCACGGCCGCACCAACCCCGCGGAGCGGGTGCGGCGCTACTATGGCTTGGAAGGCACCAACGCGGAGGCGGACGGAACGATCTTCGTCTATCCGCGGGCACTGCGGCAGGGGGACGGGACCTTCATATGGCGCCTGCCCGAGGACCTCGCCCTCTTCGATGCCATCGTCGATCAGTTCGCGCGCCGGTACTGCGTCGCGATGGACCAGATCTTTGCGGTCGGCCATTCGCTCGGCGCGTCCTTCGTCAACGACTTGGCATGCGTGCGGGGGCGGGTGCTGCGGGGCGTGGCGACGGTGGCCGGGGGGATCAGCGCGGCGGACTGCACGGGCCCGGTCGCGGCCCTGCTGCTCCACAATCCCGAGGACCGGCTGGTCCCGATCTCGGCGGGGCGTGCGGCGCTCGAAACTCTGCTCGCCCAGAACGGCCTGTCCGGGGAACCGACGAAGTGGCGCTTGGGGCCGTTCTCTTGCGAGCGGTTCGGCGCGCGCGGGGATCGCAACCCGGTCCTCTGGTGCCTCTACGACGACAGCCGCACCGGACGCGGGCGATACTACCCCCATCAATGGCCGGAAGGGGCCGCGGAGGCGGTGATGCGCTTCTTTGCCGCGCTCGAATGAAGATCGGGTCCCTCCCTCATGGGACCTCGTCCCAACCCACGGAAAGGGGCGTCCCCGCGGCTCAGGCCGCCCCGGTCGTCGCTGCCTTGCGCTCCTCGTAGAAGCTCCGCATCGCCGCGTTGACGTCCTTCTTGCCGGCCAGCGCCCGGGCGAAGGCCGGCAACTCCGCGGCAGGCATGACGGCGAGCATGCGGTCGGGGGCGATCTCCGTAAAGGTGCGCATGCCGATGCAGCCGAAGGAGAGCGTCGGCCGGCCGTCGCCGAGCGCCGACGGGATCGCCGCGCAGCCCGGACGGCCGAACACGGTGGTCGGGGCGTTGCCGCCCCAGGTCGCGCCGCCGGCGGCCTCGCTCCAGATCATCGCTTGCAGCGGCGTGAGCCAGACGAGAACCGCGTCGGGCTCGCCCGGGAAGCGGGCGAGCGGGCCGTAGAGGATGCCCTTGCGCCCCTTCTTGTTGACGGGGATCTTGGCCGCTTCCGACGCGTCGACATAGCCGCATTCGCTCATTCGGCCGACGAGGCCCATCAGCTCCTCGGACACGGCGGCCGGCAGGTCGAAACCCATGACCATGGCGCCGATCGGGCAGTTGAAATGCGCCTCGGCCGGCACGAAGAAGGCCTCCTTCTCGGCCCGACGCCAGAAGGTGCAGGCGGAGGGCGCGACCGGCTGGTTCGCGGGGACGCCGGCCGGCGGCTCGTCGAGGAACGCCAGAGCGACCGGCGGGCTCTCGAGGTCGAGATGCGCGGTGAGATCGGCTGCGATCGTTGCGTTATTCATGGCTTCTCCCCTCTTCCGATCCGATGACGGCGCGGTCGTCAGCGATAGCGCCAGCGGAGCAGCCGCCGCTCCAGCCGCTCCGACAGCGAGAACAGCAGCAGCACGAACCCCATGATGAGCAGGATCAGTGCCAGCGTGAGCGCGGCGTTGTAGGTGCTTTGCGCGAACTGCAGCAGGTAGCCCAGGCCGCGGGTCGAGGCCACGAACTCGCCCACGACCGCGCCGGTGAAGGCGAAGCCGACCGCCACCTTCAGGTTGCCCATGACCCAGGCGGTGACGGACGGCACATAGACCTCGGTCAGCAGCACCCGGCGGCCGCCGCCCAGCGTTCGCACGCGCTCCACGAGGCGACCGTCAACCTCCTTGATGCCGCCATAGACGGCAAAGAAGATCAGCACCGCGACGAGCACGAGCGACAGAGCGACTTTGGACCCCAGATCGATCCCGAGCCAGATAACGAAGAGCGGCGCCAGGATTACCCGCGGTATCGCGTTGAGCAGCATCATCAGGGGCTCGAGCAATTCGGCCAGAATGGGCACGAGCGCGGCGGTGAAGCCGAGGATGATGCCGATCAGGAGCCCGATCACCAGGCCGAGCAGGGCGGCGGAGAAGGTCGCCTCCAGATGGCTCCAGATGCTGCCGTCGGCGAACACGGAGAAAAGCACCGCCACCACGTCGCTCGGCGGCGGCATGTAGAAGGGGTCAAGCACGCCGATGCGCGCGAGCACCTCCCAAAGCACGATCAGGGTCGCGAGCGCTAGGGTCCGCCGCACCCACCGCTTCTGAAGCAGGTTCGTCGTCATTCCGCGGCCTTCCTCTGTCCCGCAGCCCCGGGCCGGACCTCCTCCGACAGATCGTTCCACAGACGCTCCAGCAGCGGGGCGAAGGCGGGATCGGTGCGGGCGTGCAGCACGTTGCGCGGCCGCGGAATCGGCACGGGATAGCGCGACCGGATGCGCGCCCGCGGCCCCTGCGACAGCACGTAGACGACGTCGGAGACGGAGAGCGCCTCCTCGAGGTCGTGGGTGACGAGGAGGACGGTCATGTGCTCCTGCTCCACCCAGCCAAGGAGCTCCTGCGTGATGTGGGCGCGGACGATGGCGTCGAGGGAGGCGAAGGGCTCGTCCATCAGCAGGAGCCGGGGCCTCAGCGCAAGAATCTGCGCGATGGCCACGCGCTTGCGCTGCCCGCCGGAGAGCTCGCGCGGGTAGCGGTCGCCGAGGCCGGCGAGGCCCATCTTCGTAAGCCACTCCTCGGCTTGGTCCAGCGCGGCGCCCTTCGGGACCTTGCGGATGCGCAGGCCGAGCGCCACGTTCTGGCGCGCCGTCCGCCAGGGCAGCAGCGCGTCGTCCTGGAACAGGAAGCCGATCTCCTCCCGGCCGACATCCAGCTCGACGCGTCCGCTCCGCGGCTGCTGCAGCCCCGTGGCCGCCCGGAGGATGCTGGTCTTGCCCGAGCCGGACGGTCCGACGAGGCTCGCGAACGCGCCGGCCTGGACTTCGAGATTCACGCCCTCGAGGACCGGCTCCGCCGCATAGGCGAGCGTGAGGTCGCGGGCGCGGAGCATTCAGCCCTCGACCACCGAGCGGTCGAGCAGCGTGCCAAGGTCCACCGGTCCCTCGAGCATGCCGGCGGCCAAATGGGCCTCCATGACCCGCCGGCACGCCTCGACGTCGATCGCAACGCTTTCGGGGTAGAGCGACGTCCGGTACCGCTCCAGGATCGTGCGGAGCTGGGCCTGGTCACCGCCGGCGATGAGCTCGTTCGGCAGCGCCGCGATGATCTCGTCGACCGGGATGGTGCGGGTGTCCTGCAGACCCTTCGCCAGCGCGCGGGCGAGGCGCACCATCTCGTCGCGGCGCTCTTCGCGCTCCTCGGCGCGCACGGCCACGCCCATGAACTCGTAAGGCCCGCCGAGATACTTCGTCGCGTCCGTCAGATCCATGGCGTTGACAAGCACCGCTCCGCCCGCCTCGACGAGCAGCGACAGCGCCGGCTCTTGCACCATGCCGGCGTCGACGTGGCCAACGCGCAGTGCGTCGTAGAGATTGGTCCCAAGCGTCGCGAACTGCACCGCGCTGGCATCGGCGCCGGCCTCCTTGAGGAGGTAGAGCAGCATCGCATGATCGGCGTTGCCGAGCGCGGAGACGCCCACGGTCCGCCCTTCGAGGTCCTTCAGGCTCTTGATCTCGTCGGCCGTCCGCGGTCCGACGGCCAGGGCGAAGAGCGGCAGCCGCCCGGTCGAGGCGATGCGCCGGATCGGCGCGCCGCGGGCGAACGCCTGCAGGGCGACGTCGAAAGAGCTGCCGGTGTAATCGACCGCGCCGCCGACGAGCGCCTGCATGGCCGCGTTCCCGCCGCGGGTATAGACGAGCTCGACGTCGAGTCCTTCTTCCTCGAAGCGCCCGCGCGCCTGCGTCACCTCATAGGGCACGACGCAGAGGAGCTGGCCGCAGAAGGCAAGCCGCAGCTTGCGCAGCTGGCCGTAGGCAAGCCCGCTTTTCAGGGCCGCGACGCCGCCCGCGACGCCGGCGATCCCCTTCAGAGCCGTCCGCCGCCCGATCCCCGAGGACCCGGAAGCCGTCGTGCGCCCGACTTCGGGGGTGTCGACCGTCATCTTCTCGCAGCAACCCATGACCACCTCCATGTGGCCGATATCCCGATGGCCGATCATCGGCCCGTGGGTTTCAAATTTACAGTTTCAGGTCGCGGCTTTCTGATTTCAACACAAACTTTTTGTGTGAGATGGGCGGCTTCCCCGTGGTCGCCGGATCCGACCTCGCCCCGCTTCCGATAGAGGTATGGACCTTTGGAGAGGGGACAAGCCCGCGCCGCCGGGACGGGGCCCCACGGACGAAGACCACGGGCGAAGAATCGTTGATCCCGACGGGCGCGAAGGGCGGAGCGGCCGACTTGAGCACCGCACGCGTGGAACTTCGGCATCCAACCGCGAGTTTGCGCTGTAGGGAGCATTGCCTTGCGCAAGCGCGAACGCTCCGAGAGAATGGTTGCCTCACGGCAAGCGAACTCTGCTGGCGGTGTCCTTTGTCGCCGATCGTGCCCCTGAGGCAGTCGCCCCGGGCAGCCGCTCCGGAACGCCAGGTTCTGTTGAGGAGACAGGAGGTCGCAATGTCCTTGGATATCCAACTCGAGCAGCTCTACGAACGCATCGAACTCGTCAGCGGCATGGGCAGCCCGCGACGCGGCAAGCTGTGCATCATGTCGCTGGTCGCCTTTCTTTCCGGCGACAGACACACCGACGAGCCGCGCACCGCCTCATCGCTCATCCGCCTTTTTGCCATTCCCTTGAACGACGGCATGGACGGCGCGACGCGGCAGCGGCTGAAACCTTTCGCGCCACGGATCATCGGGACCGCCGACCGCCGCGATGCGGAGCGGGCGGAGCTTCTTTTCACCGCGATGTATGAAGAGGTGCTTCCCGAAGCGCTCAAGGACCGGCATCCCTTCTTCGCACGGGCCGGCGCCGGCAAGGACGCGAAGGCCGTCGAGTCGCTGTACGCGTTGCTGCGACAGATCAAGTCCGGCGAGCGCAAGCACGTCCGCGAAATGCTCGAACAGGTCGACGGCGGCGACGCCACCCTGTTCGAGGCGCTGTGGCGCGTGGCCAAGGCCTATCGGAGCGGCATGTACAACTCGATGGCGGAGACGGCGGCGTCGCTTCTCGTCGGCCTGGCCCAGGCGGCGCCGACCGCGGAGCGGACCAACTGGTACTGGAACAAGGCGATCGACCTTCTCGATCGCATGTGCGACGTCGGGGCCGAGGACCGCGTGCCCGAGATCCGGCTCGACCGGGTGGCGGCTCTGCAGAACGCACCCGACAACCGTTACCGCGGCGCAAGTGCCGTTTACCGGCGGCTCATGGCCAACCTCAAGGGAGCGAAGAGCGCAGACCCGGTCGGCTGACCAAAGGCGATTCGGCCGGATCGGCTCACGCCCCCCGAAGGGCCCTGTTTGGGCGATCGTTGCAAGCGCGTCGGGCACATCGCCCGGCGCGCGTCTTGTCTCCGCTCGCCGCTGATGAACCGGAAGCGCACGCTCTCGTCCAGCGATTGGCAGACTGGCCGTTGCTCCAGTGTCGATGTACCCTGATTGACCGCCTGCTGCGCCTTCCGCAGCTCGGTAAGGCCTTCGTGCAGCACGAGGTCGCGCGATTCAAAGCCGTGGTCGCGTCCCTCGATATGCGCTTGCCGGATCAGATCCACGAGTTAAGGGACGGGATCGTGGTTGAGCGCGCCGATCATCGTCTTGAAGTGCGTTGGCCGTTTCTTTTCCGCCTCTCCCGGCGGCAACGCGGCGATCGCGTCGAAAGTGTCTTGGTCTGCCCACCTGCGGTATCTCGCCGGGAGGCGTGTGCTGCCAGGGGCAATCGTCGTCTTGCTCCCTCAGGATTGGGTCATGAGATCCCCAGCCCGCCATCGACGGTGATCACCTGCCCGGTGACCCATTCGGAGGCGGGATCGGCGAGCGATACGATCCATCGTGCTACTTCCGCCGGATGACCGCGGCGCCCGAGCGGGACCCGTTCCCGCTCCCGCTCCTTGACCGCCTCGGCCTGTTCCGGAGAGAGGCGCATCATTCCCGTCAACGCCCCGGTCTCGGTGGGACCGGCCGCGACCGCGTTGACGCGCACGCCTTGCGGCGCAAGCTCCAGGGCCCAGCACCGCGTCAAGTGGTCCAGCGCGGCCTTGCTCGCGGCGTAGTGGGACAGCCCCGGCGTCGGCTTCTGGCCAAAAGTGCTCGAGACGTTGACGATGGACCCCTTTGATGCCGCCAGGTAGGGAAGCGCCGCCGCGGACAGCAGGCTGGGGCCAAGCACATTGACGGCAAAGATGCTGGCGATCTCCTCGGCCGTTGCGTCCGACATCGGGAGAATTGCGCCGGCCCCGGCATTGTTGACCAGGATATCCACCCGTCCCCAGGTATTGAGCGTCTCGTTGATCGTGCGCGCGGCGTCGGCAGGCACCGAGGCGTCTGCCGTGAATCCCGCGATGTTCGGATGATCGTTCATCGCCTCCCTCAGGGGGCCGGCGCGGCGTCCGGTGACGATGACCTTGGCGCCTTGCTCCGCAAAGCTGAGCGCCGCGGCGCGACCGATGCCTGAAGCACCGCCGGTGACGATGACGACCTTGTCCTTTAGTCCTTTCATTGCACCGGGTCCTATTGCACGTCGTCGATGACGAGGTTGGTTTCGTCCGTGTCGACGACGAACACGGCCAGCAGCTTGGCAGGTTCGGTGTCGCTGGCATTCGCGCTGACGGCATGATGATCGCCAGGTACTTCGGCCCAGCTTTCGCCGGCGCGATACACCTTTTCCGGACCGTCGTTGACCTTGCTACGAATTGCGCCCTCCAGGACCGTTGCGTAAATGAATGCGGAGTCGGGATGGGTATGCGCGGGATTTGAGCCGCCCGGCTGGTATTCGACAAGCACGCCTTTCATGCTCTTGCCGGGCACATTCGGCAGCACATGGTCGAAGACCACGGTCACCTTGGACTTGATCGCGGCTGGGTCGTCGGCAGAAGCGGTGGTCAAGGCGAAAGTTGCGAAAAGGATCCCGCAGACGAATCGCGTGAACATCTTGGTTCTCCTTCGTAGATAGGACGGCTTGCGCTTAGGTCGCGCAGCGACCCTATTTCTGCGCCAAGGCGTGGCCGAGCCACGTTTCGAACGACGTGGTGCCGATGTGCGGGTTGTCGCCGGGGGTGAGGGACTTGTCGTTCAGCTCCGTGCCGAAGTACCGCGCGCGGACATCGGTGACCACTTCGCGGGTGTCGTGCTTTGCCGCGAGATAGCGACGAACGAGATCGTCGAGACCGATGCGTTCCGGCCCGGCGAGTTCGATCACGCCGTTTGCCGGTGCCATCGTTGCCGCCTCGGCCACCAGCGCGGCGACGTCGTCGGACGCCACGGGTTGTACGTGGGCCGGCGACAGGCGAACGGTTTGACCGTCGGTCGAGGACTGGGCGATACCGCCGAGGAATTCGAAGAACTGGGTCGAGCGGACGATCGTGTGGGGGATTCCGGACGCCTTGATCAGGTCTTCCTGGGCGACCTTCGCACGAAGATAACCGCTTTGCGGCAGGCGGTCAGTCCCGACGACCGACAAGGCGATGTGATGCCGCACACCGGCGTCGGCTTCCGCGGCAAGGAGATTGCGGCCCGACGTCGTGAAGAAGGCCATGACGGCTTCGTCCTCGAACGAAGGCGAATTCGCAACGTCAATAACCACCTGCGCGCCCGCAAGCGCTTCGGCGAGCCCTTCTCCGGTGATGGTGTTGACGCCCGTGTTGGGCGACGCCGCGACGACCTCATGACCCTTCTGACGCAGGTTCGTCACGACCTTGCCGCCGATGAGGCCGGTTCCGCCGATGACAACGATCTTCATGATTGCTCCTCCATCCGGGTTGATGGATGGAGGATGACCGAGGGCGCCCGGCGAGACTTTGTTGCGGCGTCCAATTTGCCTTGGGTTTTTGTCCAAAAGTGCCCGAGGTCACGGTAGTATCGCTTGCGGAAGGGTTGTGTCGTCAGCTCGGCCTACACGGAATCCGTCCAGTTTCGACAGCTTGTCGGACTGACGGCATGGATGCTCGCCCGCGTCATGGAGCACCCTCGTGAAGTTTTTCTTCGACGATCACGTGCTCGATCCGGATCGGCGGGAACTCATCCGTGGATCCGATGCGATCGCGGTCGGGCCGCAGGTCTTCGATCTGCTGATGTACCTGCTGCGGAATCGCGAGCACGTGGTGACCAAGGACGACCTGATCGATACGGTCTGGGGCGGCCGGATCGTCTCGGAATCCACCCTGACCAGCCATATCAATGCGGTGCGCAGGGTGATCGGAGACACCGGCAAGGAACAGCGCCTGGTTCGCACGATCGCGCGCAAAGGATATCGGTTCGTGGGCGAAGTGCGGGAATCCGATGTTTCGGAAAGCCCGGATCCGGCGCGGCCCCATGCGCCGGTCGCACAGGCGTTGGTCCTTCCGGATCGGCCATCCATTGCCGTGTTGCCGTTTTTCAATCTCAGCGGCGATCCGGCCCAGGACTACTTTGTCGACGGTGTGGTGGAGGACATCATCGCGGCGTTGTCGCGCATGAGCTGGCTGTTCGTCATCGCGCGGAACTCGAGCTTCACCTACAAGGGCCGGGCCGTCGATGAGAAGCGGGTGGGCCGGGAGCTGGGTGTGCGCTATGTCCTCGAAGGCAGCTTGCGCAAGGCGGCGAACCGCGTGCGGATCACGGGGCAGCTCATCGACGCGGGCACGGGCGCGAATATCTGGTCGGAGCGCTTCGACGGCAAGATCGACGACATCTTCGAGCTGCAGGATCAGGTGACGGCACATGTCGTGGGCGCGATTTCGCCCCGGATCGAGCGGGCGGAGATGGAGCGCGCGCAGCGGAAGCCGACCGAAAGCCTCGACGCCTACGATTACTACCTTCGCGCCATGGCGAACCTCCATCACGGAAGGAGGGAGGCCGTCGATGAGGCGCTGCGCCTGTCCTACAAGGCCATCGAATTCGATCCGGCTTTCGCGTCGGCCTATGGCATGGCTGGCTGGTGTCACTTCTGGCGCAAGGTCAATGGCTGGATGAGTGACCACGCGCCGGAGGTCGCCGAGGGAGTGCGATTGGCCCGCCGTGCCGTCGAGTTGGGCAGGGACGATGCGGTCGCCCTCGCGCGCGGCGGCCATGCTCTCGCCCATCTCACCGGCGATCTCGATGGCGGCGTCGCCTTGCTCGACCGGGCGAAGATGCTCAATCCCAATTTGGCGGCTGCCTGGTTTCTCGGCGGGTTCGTCCGGGCTTGGAGCGGCGATTCGAACGGCGCGATCGCGCACTTCACGCACGCAATGCGTCTCAGCCCGCTGGACCCGGAAATGTACCGCATGCAGGCTGGAATGGCCGTGGCGCATCTGTTTGCGGGGCACTTCGACGAAGCCTCGTCCTGGGCCGGAGCGTCATCCCGGGATCTGCCGAGCTTTCTGATGGTGGTTGCCATCATCGCGGCCAGTCATGCGCTTGCCGGACGGGCCGACGAAGCGCGGCAAGCGATGGAGCGCCTGCGCCGGCTCGATCCGGCCCTCCGTACCTCCAACCTTACGGATTGGCTCCCGATCCGCCGACCGCAAGACCTCGCCCTCTTCTCCGATGGCCTGCGAAGAGCAGGGCTACCGGAATGACAGCCGCTTCGAGCCTGCGGTGACGCGAAGGCCAACTGAAGACGCCGCGGGTTGCATCGCCGAAAAGCGAAGGCGGTCGCCTTGGCCAATTTCCACAGATGAGGCGGATGGCCCGGGACTCCCGCGCCTCCGTCGCAACGGATTCGGCAGACCGGCCATGACTTGGCGTCCCTCGACTCCTGCCGCGTATGTGTCGCCGGTCGATCCCCCCGGCCCGCGGGGCTATCCCCTGCTCGGCCTGCTGCCCGCGCTGCGGCGGGTCCGCTGCGCGCCTTCGGGCCGCTGATCGTCTCTGCAGCGCCTGACGCCGGAGGTCGCCACCCGGTCGAAGCGCAGCCGCTGATCATGCCCCGGCCGAAGCGCGGCCTGATGATGATCGTGGCGGAACGCGGTGGCGATGCGTCGGCGGAATCGAGTTCGAATTGGACGCCGTTGGGGAACGCTGGGACGCGACCGTTCTACGACATCTATGCGACGTCGATCAGTAAGTCACCACGGTCAGCCATCGAGCGTTCGCGATTCGGTACCCGTGCGTTCCCATCAGGCAGCGGATGACGGCGCGCATGTGATATGCTCCATAGAGCACGGCGACGCGCCGTGGCCCTTCCGCGACCGCCTTGTCGAGCGCGGCCACGAGGACGGCGTCCCGGACCTTATGCAGGGCGTCGTACCCCGGAAGAAGCCTTCCTGTCGGTCTTCGACGGGCGTCAGCTTCCGCATGGCGAAGGAGCCGCCGTAGTAGCGCCAGAGCAGGCCGTAGGCCAGCGCGCCGAGTTCCATGGCCCAACGCTCCCAGAACGGGACCTTGGCCCACAGGCGATCGAGTTCCTCGGCCGGCAGGTCCGCGATGCGGTACGGGATCGCGAGATCGCGGATCCCCAGCACGCTGTTCTGCAGGACCAGGTCCGACCGGCGATTCCGTGCCGCTTGCAGGTAGACCTGTGCCAGCCGGCGCACCGCGCGTCCGGACGCGCCCTCGCAGATCAGCAGATCGTGGCTTCGAAATTCATCCCGTACCGTTTCGTAGAGCCGCCTCTCGCCGAGGTGGATCATCGGGTACAGGGTGAAGGCGGGGGCGTTCTCGTCCCGCTGCAGCCGCATGACGGCAACGCGCAGGCCGAAGTCCGTATTCTCGGAGATTTGCATGCGGGGGTGTTCATGTGCCCGGGGCTCTTAATTTTTCGGCAACCGCCGCCACGAAGGCCCGATCGCATCGCCGAAGGGCGAGGCCGAGCGGGCGAAGCGAAGGCTCCGCCGTCACCGTGGATTCGTTCGCCCGTCGGCGCCGCTCAAACCGAAAAAGTTGGGAAATTGTACGAAAACATAAGCATTTATCGGCGCGCATTGCGGTAGGCACCGCGGCCGAACGGGCTATATAGTCGATATTCGGGCGGCGTCGTCCCGATCGCCGCGGTCGCATTCGGGAGGCCTTCCATGCTGAAGAAAATACTGATCGGTCTTGGCGTCGTCCTGGCGCTGCTCGTCGTGGCGGCGGTCGCGGTGCCGATGCTCGTCCCGCTGGAGACCTACAAGGCGCAGATCGCCCAGCGGGTCGAGGCGGCGACCGGCCGCAAGTTCGAAATCGCCGGCGACGTCAGCCTTTCGGTGCTGCCGCGGCTCGCGCTGGAGGCCAACGCGGTGAGCCTCTCCAACCCGCCGGGCGCGAAGCACCCGAACATGCTGGAGCTGTCGAAGCTCGAGATGCGCCTGGCGTTGCTGCCGCTGCTCTCCGGCAACCTGGTCCTCGACTCCTTCGTGCTGACCGATCCGGTCATCAACCTCGAGGTGAACGAGCAGGGGCGGCCCAACTGGCAGTTTGCCGATGCGGAGGGGCAGGGGCCGGCGGAACCGCAGGAGCCCGCGGAAGGCGGTGGTCCGGCGTCGATGCTGCGCGAGCTCAGCCTCGGCGACGTGCGCCTCGTCAACGGCCGGCTCACCTATCTCGACGAACGTACCGGCGAGACGCAGATGGTCGAGGGCATCGACATGACGGTTTCGCTGCCCTCCCTGGACCAGGCGCTCCGGGCCAAGGGCGCGCTCGCCTGGAACGGCGAGGCGGTGGAGCTGCGGGCCAGCGTCGCCGAGCCGCGGGCGCTGATCGAAGGGGGGAGCAGCGCGGTCGAGGCCGAGATCGCGGCCGCCCCGGTGAAGGTCGCCTACGACGGGACGGTGACGAACGCCGCGCCGCTGTCCTTGAAGGGCCGGGTCGATCTCGACGTGCCGTCGGTGCGCGATCTCGCCGCCTGGGCCGGAACCCCCATCGCCGATGGTGGCTCCGGACTCGGCCCGCTCGCGATCCGCGGCGACCTGGAGATGAGCGGACCGAAGGTCGCCTTCACCGGCGCGACCCTGAAGCTCGACGAGATGACCGGCACCGGCGACCTGCGCCTCGATCTCGGCGGCGCGAAGCCGTCGGTCGTCGCCGCGCTCGAGGTCGATCGCATCGACCTCAACCCGTACCTGCCGCCACCGGCCGAAGCGGCCGAAGAGGCCCCGCCGGCGCCCGGCTCCCCGGCCGGCGGCGGCTGGAGCGAAGAGCCGATCGACCTGTCGGCGCTGAAGGCGGCCGATGCCGATCTCACCTTCCGGGCCGGCGGGATCACGGTCCGGGAGATCAAGCTCGGCGAGACCCGCGCCAAGGCCGTCCTGAAGGGCGGTAAGCTCGCGCTCGACCTCGTCGAGCTCGCGCTCTACGACGGAACGGGCAAGGGCCGCGTGACCCTGGACGCGTCGGGGAGTCTGCCTGCGCTTGAGAGTGCGTTCACCCTCACGGGGCTTCAGGCGGCGCCGTTCCTCGCCGACGCCGCCGGGTTCGACCGCATCGAGGGCATCGCCAACATGACGGTCGAAGCCGCGACCCGCGGCCGCAGCCAGAAGGAGATGGTCTCGGCCCTCGACGGGAACGGCCGCGTGCAGTTTCTGGACGGCGCGATCCGCGGGATCAACCTCGCGGCCATGGTGCGGAACGTCTCCTCCGCCTTTCTTGACCCCGAGGCCCGCAAGACCCAGAAGACAGATTTCGCGGAGCTCGCCGGCACCTACACGATCGCCGACGGGATCGTCACCAACAAGGACCTGTTCCTGAGATCGCCGCTCCTCCGGCTCGACGGCGCCGGCACGGTGGACCTGCCGCGGCGCCGGGTGGATTACCGCCTGACGCCGAAGCTGGTGGCGTCGCTCGAAGGCCAGGGCGGCGCTGAAGGCGCTGGCGGTGTCGCGGTGCCGGTCACCGTCAAGGGGCCGTGGGACAATCTGGCCTTCGCCCCGGACCTGTCGGGCGCGGCGCGCGAAATCGCCAAGGACCCGGAGAAGGCCCTGGACGCGGTGAAGGGGCTCGTCAAGGGGAAGGAGTCCTCCGGCGACGGCTCGTCCGAGTCGAAGCCGAGCGCCAAGGATGTGATCCGTGGCCTGTTCGGGCAATGAGACGGCACCGGCACGGTTCGAACGGATGGGGGTATCCGCGGGCGGACCGGCGGCCGATCCTGTAACTGCGCCGTTCGCTATGACCGGCCGTAGACGGGCACGACCGCGCCGCGCGTGACCCGGTTCTCGGGCGAAGCGAGGAAGAGGATCGTCGCCGCCACCTCCTCGACATTGGGCCAGGCGTCGTGGTTGGCCTTCGGCATGGCCTGGCGGTTCTGCGGCGTGTCCATGATCGAGGGCGCCACCGCGTTCACCAGGATACCCTGATCCGCGACCTCCTGTGCCAGCGCCTCGGTGAGCGCGACCACCCCGGCCTTGCTCGCGGTGTAGGCCGTCATGCCGGCGCCCATCCGCGGCTCCAGGGCATGCCGTGCCGCCACGTTGACGATGCGGCCGCCGGTCCCCCGTCGGGTCATGGCGCGGATTGCGGCGCCGCAGCAGAGATGGCAGGTGACCAGGTTCGTCTCGATCATCGCCATGAGTCCCGCCTTGCCGGTCTCGGCAAGCGGGCCCATGGCGAACCCGCCGGCGACGTGGATCGACGCCCAGAGCTCATCGATGCCGTCGAAGGCCCGCGCGACGCCCGCTTCGTCGGCGAGATTGCAACCGGCGATGAGCTTCACGCGCTCATGATCGCGGTGGGGAAAGCGCTGCGCCTTCTGCTCGTCGCTATAGGGCACATGGCAGATGGCGCCGCGCGCGAGCAACGCTTCCACGACGGCGGTGCCAAGGGCGCCGGTTCCGCCGGTGACGACGACGTGACGATCGCGATAGTCCATGACTGTCACCTTTCGGCAAAGGGTCGTCTTACAGCTCTCGAAGTCTTAATGATCTGTATGGTCGGCGGAATGGCCCTCCGCAAGGGCGCTTGGCGCGGCCGCCGCTCGCCGGCCGACTTTCGGATGCGCTCCGAGCGCGCGGCTCAGGGTGAGTCCGTCAGGAGCGCCCGTCGAAAGGGGATCGGTCGGCCGTGGCCATGTCCCCGGGCCCGTCCTCCGCATGGGCGCGCTCGACGGCCCACACCCTCTCGAAGCCCATGAGGCGCGTGAACCGGTCGAACGGGTAAAGCGCGCCGCTCCAGCCCCGGCTCGATCCGCTGTCGCGAATCTCCGAATAGGCGGACTGGAGCGCCGCCGCCGCGGCCAGCACGCCCAGCACCGGGAAGATCGCGAGCTTGAAGCCCAGAGCGGCGAGCTCCTCGGGGGTCAGGACCGGGGTGCGCCCGCCCTCCACCATATTGGCGAGAAGCGGCAGATCGAAGCTGCGCCCGATCCGCTCCATCTCCTCCACGCTCTCGGGCGCCTCGATGAACAGGATGTCGGCGCCGGCCTTGGCGAACGCCTCCGCCCGCCGCAAGGCTTCGTCGAGGCCGTGGGCGGTGCGCGCATCGGTGCGTGCGACGATGAGGAAGTCTTTCGAACGCCGCGCCTCCGCGGCGACCTTGATCTTGCGGACCGCGTCTTCCAGGGAGATGACGCGTCGGCCGGGCGTGTGCCCGCACTTCTTCGGAAACTCCTGGTCCTCGAGCTGGATCGCTTGGGCGCCCGCGGCCTCGTAGCCCCGCACGGTGTGCTCGACGTTGAGGAGCCCGCCATATCCGGTGTCGCCGTCCGCGATCAGGGGCGTCGTCGTGCCCTCCGCGATCTGCCGGACGCGCCCGACCATGTCGGTGTAGGTGGCGAGGCCGGCATCGGGGTAGCCCAGATGCGACGCCACGACGCCGAACCCCGTCATGTAAAGCGCGTCGAAGCCCATCCCGTCGGCGATCTTGGCGGAGATCATGTCGTAGACCCCGGGCACCGATACGAGGCCGGGCTCCTTCAGGCGCGTCGCGAGGCGTTTGGTCATGGGGCGCACCTTGTTCCGCACCGGTTTCGCTTTGGCCGGACGCCGATTACAGCCCTGCCGCCGGCCAACGGAGCCGGAGCGCGGCCGGTCGGATGACCGCCCTTCGAAGAACGGGCGCTGCTGAACGGAGATTCGGAAAAGACTTGGAGCGGGCGAGGGGAATCGAACCCCCGTCTTAAGCTTGGGAAGCTTCTGCTCTACCATTGAGCTACGCCCGCACGGGCAAGATTTATAGGCGATGCCGACGGTCCGTTCAAGGCGTCGCCGGCGCCCTGCGCGTGATCACGCCTGCGTGAGTCCGGCGGACCGCCGGCTGACATCCGGAACCGGGGCAGCTAGTGTCGCCTTCTTGAAGACGAGACCGACCCTGCCGCCGATGGACCTGTCGATGCCGAGCCGCCGCACCGCTCTTCGCGCCCTGGCCGTCCTCGCGGCCGCGCCGGCCCTTCTTGGCCGGTGGGCGGCGCGGGGTGCCGAGGTGCCGGAGGACTGGGGCGCGATCCTCGAGCGGGCGCGGGGCCAGACGGTGTACTTCAACGCCTGGGGCGGCGACGGGCGGATCAACGCCTACATCGCCTGGGTCGGCGAGGCGGTGGCCGAGCGCTTCGGCGTTACGCTCCGCCACGTCAAGCTGGCCGATACGGCGGAGGCGGTCTCGCGCGTGCTGGCGGAGAAGGTGGCGGGCCGCACCGAGGGCGGCTCGGTCGACCTGATCTGGCTCAACGGCGAGAACTTCGCCGCCATGAAGGCGCAAGGGCTGCTGTTCGGGCCCTTTACCCATCTCACGCCCAACTACCGATTGGTGGACACTGAGGACAAGCCGAGCACGACAGTCGACTTCACGGTGCCGGTCGAGGGTATGGAAGCGCCCTGGGGCATGGCGCAGCTCGTCTTTCTCTACGACACGGCCCGGATCGGCGGCAGTCCGCCGCGGAGCATGGCCGCGCTGCTGGACTGGGCGCGCTCCCATCCCGGGCGCTTCACCTATCCGGCGCCGCCCGATTTCATTGGCACCACCTTCGTGAAGCAGGCCATCTACGAGCTGGCGGAGGATCCGGACCTGCTCCAGCGGCCGGCGACGGACCAGGCCTTCGCCGCGGTCACCGCCCCCTTGTGGAGCTGGCTGGATGCGCTGCACCTGCACCTTTGGCGCGACGGCAAGCAGTTTCCGCAGAACAACCCCATGCTGAGACGGCTCCTCGACGATGGGGAGATCGACATCGCGCTGAGCTTCAACCCCGGGGACGCGTCCTCGGCGATCGCCCAGGGGCTGCTGCCCGAGACGGTTCGGACCTATGTCCTGGAGCGCGGCACGATCGGCAACACGCACTTCGTCGCCATTCCGTTCAACGCCCGCGCCAAGGAAGGTGCGATGGTCGTGGCGAACTTTCTGATGTCGCCGGAGGCGCAGCTCCGCAAGCAGGATCCCGCCATCTGGGGCGACCCGACCGTGCTCGACATGGACAAGCTGTCGCCGGAGGACCGGGTGCGGTTCGAGTCGCTGCCGCTCGGCGTCGCCACCTTGTCGGCCGAGGAACTCGGGCCGGTGCTGCTCGAGCCGCATCCTTCCTGGGTGGCGCGGATCGAGGCGGAATGGCGCCGCCGCTACGGCCGGTGACGGCCGGCCATCCGGGGCGGGGCGGTGCCGGCGCGCTCCGTGCCGGGAGCCTGCTGCGACCCGGGGGCTTGCTGCGATACGTGCCCGCTCTGACGCTGAGCCTGTTCCTCGCGCCTATCGCCGCCGGGCTGGTCGGCACCTGGCTGCCGGCCTTCGGCTGGTTGCCGGCCTTGGGCGGGCAGTCGTTCGGCCTGTCCGCTTGGCGCGCCCTGTTCGCCGCGCCGGAACTGCCCGGGGCGGTCGCCCTGACGCTGGGCACGGGGATTCTTGCCACGGTGCTCTCCTTCGCGCTTGCCGTCGGGTTCTGCGCGGCCTGCCACGGGACCCGGTCGTTCGCCTGGCTGCGCCACGTCCTCGCCCCGCTGCTCGCGGTCCCGCACGCCGCGGTCGCCATCGGGCTGGCCTTCCTGGTCGCGCCGAGCGGCTGGATCGCGCGCCTGCTTTCGCCCTGGGCGACCGGCTGGGAGACGCCGCCGGACCTAGCCGTGGTTCGCGATCCCTATGGCCTTTCGCTGGTCCTCGGGCTCGTCCTCAAGGAGACGCCGTACCTCCTGCTGATGAGTCTCGGCGCGCTCGGCCAGGTGCAGGCCGAACGGGCGGTCGCCGTCGCCCGGGCGCTGGGCTACGGGCCGGCAACGGCCTGGCTGAAGGCGGTCCTGCCGCAGATCTATCCGCAGATCCGGCTGCCGCTCTACGCCGTGCTCGCCTTTTCCCTCTCGGTGGTCGACGTGGCGCTCGTCCTCGGGCCCGGCACACCGCCGCCGCTCGCGCCGCTCCTGCTCCGCTGGTTCAACGATCCGGACCTCACCATGCGTTTCCAGGCGGCGGCCGGCGCCGGTCTGCAGCTCGTTCTCGTGGCGGCGGCCATCGCGCTCTGGGCCGGGGGCGAGCGTCTGGTCGGCCGGCTCGCCCGGCCTTGGCTGTCGTCCGGAGGCCGCGGCGGCGCGGGCGAGTCGCTGGCCCGCCGCGTGATCGGCGGGGTGACCGCCGGACTCATCGGCGCGGCGGCGCTCTGCCTCGCGGGCCTGGCGGTCTGGTCGGTGGCGGACCGCTGGCGCTACCCGGATCCGCTGCCCACGACCTGGACGCTCGGCAACTGGCAGCGCCATGTCGAGGCGCTCGCCTGGCCGGCCTGGACGACGCTCATGGTCGGACTCGCCGCCGCGGCGGTCGCCACGGCCCTCGTGCTCGGCTGCCTGGAGAACGAGCAGCGGCACGGGCTGCGCCCGTCGGCGCGGGGTCTGTGGCTGCTTTATGCGCCGCTGATGGTGCCGCAGGTGTCATTCCTCTTCGGCGCGCAGGTGCTCCTGGTCCGGCTCGGGCTCGACGGTACCTGGCCGGCGCTCGTCTGGAGCCACCTGCTGTTCGTTCTCCCCTATGTCTTCCTGTCTCTGGCCGATCCGTACCGGGCGCTCGACGAACGCTATGTCCGCACCGCGCTCTGCCTCGGCGCGTCCCCGGCACGCGTCTTCTGGCGGGTCAAGCTGCCGATGCTGCTGCGGCCCGTGCTCGTCGCCTTCGCGATCGGCTTCGCGGTCAGCGTCAGCCTGTACCTGCCAACGCTGTTCGCTGGCGGCGGCCGCTACGCCACGCTGACGACGGAGGCGGTCAGCCTCGCCGCCGGCGCCGACCGCCGCGTCGTCGGGGTCTATGCCTTCCTGCAGGCGATGCTGCCGCTGCTCGCCTTCGCGGCGGCCCTGGCGCTGCCGGCGGCGCTTCGGCGCCGGCGGCCGCGCCGCGCGATGCGGCGCGGATCGGGATCGGAGGGCGCAGGATGAGCGGCGGTGCGTTGAGGCTGTGCAAGGTGTCGCTGCGGCTCGGGCCGCGCCTGCTGCTGCCGCCCCTTTCGCTGACGGTCCGGGCGGGCGAGGTGGTCACCGTGACGGGGCCGAGCGGTTGCGGCAAGTCGAGCCTCCTCGCCTATCTCTGTGGTACGCTGGACCCGGCCTTCCGCGCGTCCGGCCGCGTCTTCGTCGGCGCGGTCGATGTCACCGGCCTGCCGCCGGAGCGGCGCCGGATCGGCATCCTGTTCCAGGACGACCTGCTGTTCCCGCACCTTACGGTCGGTGAGAACCTCGCCTTCGGGCTGCCGGCGGCGGTACGGCGAGGCAGGGACCGGCGGGAGCGCGTCGAGGCGACGCTGGCGGAGGCCGGCCTCGCCGGCTTTGCCCACCGCGATCCGGCGACGTTGTCGGGCGGGCAGCGGGCGCGCGTGGCGCTCCTGCGCATGCTGCTGTCGGAGCCGGCGGCTCTGCTGCTCGACGAGCCCTTCTCCAAGCTCGACCCGGCGCTGCGTGCCAAGTTCCGGCAGACGGTGTTCGATCACGTCCGCCGACGGGCGCTGCCGACGCTGCTGGTCACCCATGACCCGGCCGACGCCGAGGCCGCCGGCGGGCGCGTCGTCGCGTTCGGTCACGCCCCGGCGGACGATCCGGCAGCCGGTCCCGCAACCGAGGGCAAGGCGGGCGGGCCGGTTGCCGTCATCCGGCCGGCGCCTTTGCCAAGGCGCTCCTAAGAGCGCCGGGCGACCCCCCTCTGCAGCCCCCCTCTGCGGCCTGGGTCGGGCCGCCCGTCCGGCGATCGCCGCCTCACGCCTGCCACAGATCGTTATTTGTTCGTTCTCGTCGCACGGATTACTCGCGAATCGGCGGTGCCGGCCCTGTACCGGCGCGGTCGAACTTGGCTTGCACGTCAGGGCTTTAGCGCCGATTGCGGAACTTTTCCGCAGTTTTGACATTAATACGCCTGACGCCTAGTATCGGATCGATGGGTGGGGGGCGAATTCTCGCATTAAATAGCCCGCTTTCCGACGCAATTTAGTCAAGATGCCGATCAAAGGTGGCATTTTCAACGAGTTATGAGACAAGGGAGCGAAATTTCGATGAGTAAGTTCGGTCTGTTAGGCATCGTTGCGGCGATCGGCCTCTTGGCGGGCTGCGCCAGCAATATCGAGCAAGTACGGAATACGGCGCCGGTGGGACCGACCTTCACGGAATCATTGGCTCGCGAGTACCGGGACTTCGCGCTGTTCGAGTCGGACCAGATGTATGATTGGACCGACGCCAACTATTTCGCGCGGAAAGGACTCGCGGCGGAACAGGGCGAGGTGGTGCTGCCGGAGTCCCTGGATGCGTGGAACCTGCCGGAGGAATCGCTGGCCGACCTGCAATCGGGGCGGGCGCGGCTCGTCGGGTTCCTGGATGACGGCGCCCGCGACGCCGCGCCGGAGCTGGCGGCGCGCGCCCAGGCGCGATTCGACTGCTGGGTCGAGCAGCAGGAAGAGAACCATCAGCCGGCCCATATCGCCGCCTGCCGCGAGGAGTTCCTGGCGGCGCTGGACGCGCTCCAGACGGCAATGGCGCCTGAGGTTCCAGCGGTCGAGCCGGCGGCGGGGCCGACGGAGTTCCGGATCTTCTTCGAGTTCGACCGGTACAGGCTCGCCGATTCGACGAACGGCCGCCAGGTGGTCCAGGACGTGCTTGCGGAAGCCCGGGAACTCGGCACACCCTCCGTTTCGCTGATCGGCCACGCCGACCGGGCCGGGCCGGAGGACTACAACTTCGCTCTTTCGCTGCGGCGTGCCGATGCGGTCCGCGAGGCGCTGATCGAAGGTGGCATCCCCGCCGACCGGATCACGGTTTCCGGCCGCGGCGAGGAGGATCCGCTGGTCCCGACCGAGGACGGCGTCGCCCTGCAGGAGAACCGCCGCGTCGAGATCTTCCTGCAATAGGCAAGGCAATCCCTGAGCCTTGGCGGCGCCGGTCCCCCGGCGCCGCCTTTTTCTTGCCCGGACCGCTTGCCCGGCCCGGAGGGTCGGGGGCGACCGCCATCTGGACATCTTGGGACCGCGGCGTACAATGACCGGCAATCTTGGCCGCGGTTCCGCCAGAACGCCGCGGCGCCGTTCGTTGTATGAAGCCATGTACTCGCAGACCACTCGATCGATCACTGTGACCGTTCGGCCGTTCTTCCTTGAGGATCAATCGTCTCCAGACGATGCCCACTATGTCTGGGCATATCACGTGCGGATCGAGAACGACGGTCGGGAGACGGTGCAGCTGCGGAACCGCTATTGGCGGATCACCGATTCGCTGGGACGCGTTCAGGAGGTTCGGGGTGCGGGGGTCGTGGGCGAGCAGCCGGTGCTGCGGCCCGGCGATTCCTTCGAGTATACGAGCGGCGTTCCCTTGCCGACGCCGTCGGGCATCATGGTCGGATCCTACCAGATCGAGAACGAAACGGGCGAGCGCTTCGACGTGGCGGTTCCGCCGTTCTCCCTGGACAGTCCGCACCAGCCGGTTCAACTGAATTGACCCGATCTGACTGAATTGACTGGTGTTGCGATCGATCGTCTCCAGATGAAATCGGCCGTCGCAAGGGGAAAACTGCCGCCCGTCGAGGCCGCATAGCCTTTCGCTCGGGGCGGCCCGGCCTCCCGAGCGGCTTCCACCCAACGCAAAGAAAGGAGTGCGCCTTGACGTCATCTCATCCGGTTACGGTCCCCAAGAGCACGACGCGCAACGAAACCGAGAATCTGCGGCGTCCGGCTCGTCCGAGCCGTGCGGAGGCCGAAGAAGCGGTTCGCACGCTCATCCGATGGGCGGGCGACGATCCGAACCGTGAGGGGTTGCTCGGCACGCCGGACCGTGTGGTGCGGTCGTACGAAGAGTTCTTTGCCGGCTACAACACCGATCCGGTCGAATTCCTGCAGCGAACCTTCGAGGAGACCGCCGGCTACGACGAGATGGTGGTCCTGCGCGACATCCGCTTCGAATCACATTGCGAGCATCATATGCTGCCGATCATCGGGCGGGCCCACATCGCCTACCTGCCGAACAAGCGCGTCGTCGGCATCAGCAAGCTTGCCCGTGTGCTTGAGGTCTACAGCCGGCGCCTTCAGATCCAGGAGAAGATGACCGCGCAGATCGCCACGACGATCAACGAGGTCCTGCAGCCGAAGGGCGTCGCGGTCGTCATCGACGCGGCGCATCAGTGCATGACGACGCGGGGTGTGCACAAGGCCGGGATGAGCATGATCACCAGCCATATGCTCGGCGACTTTCGGACCAACCCGTCCACGCGGCGCGAGTTCCTGTCGATCATCGGTAACCCGTCGATCGGGATGCTCGGCAACGTCTGAGCCCCGCCCGACGGACAAGCCATGGTCTTCCGGCCGCTGTCGGGGCAGAATGGACCGCGGCGGCGCCCCGTGATGTCTCGGCGCTTTGCCGCGGCGGTTCGTTCCAGTCGATCGCGGTTCGGCCTTGCCTGACTTCCGGCCTGTCCTCTTCGTCATCGGCATTCTGTTGATCGCGCTGGCTGCGGCGATGCTGCTGCCCGCCGCGATCGACGCGCTGCGCGACGACCCAGACTGGCGGGCCTTCGTCTGGTCCGCCGGAATCACCGGCGCTGTCGGCGGCGCGCTGATGCTGGGTTACCGGCAACCGCGCACGCCGGCTCTGTCGCCGCGGGAAGGCTTCGTCCTGACCGTGATGACATGGGCCACGCTTTGCCTGTTCTCGACCCTTCCGTTCATGCTGTCCGAGATCGGCCTTGGCTTTACCGACGCCTTCTTCGAGGCGATGTCGGGGCTGACCACCACCGGTGCGACCGTCATCGTGGGTCTGGACCAGCTTTCCGCGGGTGTGCTGCTCTGGCGTGCCATGCTGCACTGGATCGGCGGCATCGGCATCATCGTGATGGCGGTCGCCATCCTGCCGATTCTGCGCGTCGGCGGCATGCAGCTCTTCCGCATGGAATCGACCGAGAAGGCGGAAAAGGTCCGGCCGCGCGTCGCCCAGGTGGCAGGCCTGCTGATCTCAGTCTATGTCAGCCTCACGACGATGTGCGCCGTCGCCCTGTTGATCGCCGGGATGGGTGCGTTCGATGCGGTTGCCCACGCCATGTCGGCGATCGCGACCGGCGGCTTCTCCACGCACGACGCCTCGGTCGGCTTCTACGACAGCCCCGCGATCGAATGGATTCTCACCGTTTTCATGCTGATCGGCGGTTCGACCTTCGTGCTGCTGGCACGGGCGGCGCAGGGCGACATTCGCGCCCTTTTCCGGGACCAGCAGATCCGCTGGTATCTGATCTATATTGCGGCTTTCGTCGTCGCGCTTGCGCTCTGGCAGATCTTCGCCAACGACCGTCCCGTCCGCGAAGCGCTTCGCTCCTCGGCGTTCAACGTCGTCTCCGTGGCGACGACGACCGGCTTCGTGACGGAGGACTACCAGCTCTGGGGCAGCTTCGCGCTTGGCGCGTTCATGGCCCTTCTGTTCGTCGGCGGCTGCACCGGATCGACCGCTGGCGGCATCAAGGTGTTCCGACTCTGCGTGCTGGGCAGCGTCGCCCACCGGCAGATCCTGCATCTGGTGCATCCGCACCGGACGCTGCCGCCGCTCTACAACGGCAAGCCGGTGTCGGACGAGGTGGTTCGCTCGGTCCTGAGCTTCTTCGCCTTCTACATCGGGACCTACGCGCTTCTCAGCGTCGCCATGACCGCACTCGGGCTCGATCTCGTCACCAGCCTCACCAGCGCCGCCCAGGCGATCGGCAATGTCGGGCCCGGCCTCGGGCCGATCGTCGGCCCGGCCGGCAGCTACCTGCCGCTGCCCGACGCCGCCAAGTGGTTGCTGTCCTGCACCATGCTCCTGGGCCGGCTGGAGCTTCTGACGGTGCTGGTCCTGTTCAGCGCCACCTTCTGGCGCGGTTGAGGGAGGCGGCGTCCGATGACCGACGGGGCAACCGGCGGTGCGATAGAGATGATCCAGCGGCTGGTCGGATTCGACACCGTGTCGGCCCGCTCGAACCTCGCGCTCATCGAGTTCGTCCGCGACTACCTGTCCGGCTACGGCATCGAGAGTCGGCTGACCTTCGACGCGGGAGGCGGGAAGGCGAATCTCTTCGCCACGATCGGCGGCCCGGCGGAGGGCGGCGGTGTCGTGCTCTCGGGCCACACCGACGTCGTGCCGGTCGAGGGGCAGCCCTGGGAGAGTGACCCGTTTCACGTCGTCGCCAGGGACGGCCGCCTCTACGGCCGCGGAACCGCCGACATGAAGAGCTTCCTCGCCGTTGCCCTGGCGCTGGTGCCGGAAGTCCGAAAGCGCGAACTCAAGGTGCCGATCCACCTCGCCCTGTCCTATGACGAGGAGGTCGGCTGCCTCGGCGTGCCGGCCCTGCTGCGCGACGTCGCGGATGCGCTGCCGCGGCCGCCGCGGCTTGCCATCATCGGCGAGCCGACGATGATGCGGGTCGCGAACCGGCACAAGGGCATCCACGCCTTCGAGACGCGGGTGACCGGCCGCGACGGCCATTCGAGCGGCACCCATCGCGGGGTCAACGCCATCGTCCATGCCGCCGAGATCATCGGCTTCCTCGATGCGCTCGCCGCCGAGCAGCGCCGGCAGGGACCGTTCGACGAAGGCTTCGATCCGCCTTACACGACGATCAACGTCGGCACCGTCGAGGGCGGCACGGCGCTCAACATCATCCCGCGGCATTGCGCCTTCAGGTGGGAGTTCCGCCCCGTTCCCGCGACGGATCCGGCCGACCTCCTCGCCCGGGTCGAGACCTTCGTCGCGGAGAGCGTGCTGCCGCGCATGCGCGCGGTCGCGGCGGAGGCCGAGGTCGTTACGGTCGCCCGCTGCGCCGTGCCGCCGCTTCTGCCCGAGGCGGACTCGCCGGCGGAGACCCTGGCCCGCGCCCTCACCGGGGCCAATGCCGCCATCGGTGCCGCCTTCGTCACCGAAGCCGGGCTCTTCCAGCAGGCGGGCATCCCGGCGGTCGTGTGCGGCCCCGGGAGCATCGAGCAGGCGCACCAACCCAACGAGTACATCGCGCTGGACCAAGTCGCCGCCTGCGAAGCCTTCCTGCGCCGGCTGATCGACTGGGCCGCGGCGGGCCGCCGCCTCCCGTAAAAGAACGCGCGCACCGGCGGAACCGTGTCCAGGGGGACGTGTTGGTCTCCCCATCGGGCGCGCCGGGTCACGACATCGGCGCGCGATGTATCTCCACCGCTCCGATCCAGGAAGGAAGGACGATGAAGAAACCGGTTCTACCGATGATGGCCGCGGCGGTCTTCGCGGTCGCCCTGGCGGGCACCGGACCCGGCGCCTCGGCTCAGCAACAAGCGCAGATGAGTGTCGAGGACCGGCATTTCCTGATGCACGCCGTCCCCGCCGGCATCGCGGAGGTCGAGATCAGCAAGATCGCCGCCGAAAAGGCGCAGAACCAGCAGGTCAAGCAGTTCGCCCAGCGCATGGTCGACGACCATACGCGGGCGAACGACCAGCTCATGCAGCTGGCGCAGCAGAAGGGGCTCCAGCCCCCGCAGCAGCCCGGCGCGGCGCATCAGGCCGAGATGGAGCATCTGCAGCAACTGTCCGGCGAGCAGTTCGATCAGCAGTACATGGGCGGCCAGGTCATCGACCATGACATGGCCAACTATATGTACGAGCGCGAGACCCGGCAGGGCCAGGACCAGGAGATCAAGGATCTGGCCTCCCAGACGCTGCAGACCCTCCAGGAGCACCACGACATGGCCCTGGAGATCACCGGTCAGGGCCTGACGGCAGAGCAGCCGTAACCGGAACCACCCGATGTGCCGGGCCGGAGGGAGCCGCTCCCTCCGGCCCGCGCCATTGGGCATGGAGCCGGCCGCGTCGTGGCCCCCGGCCGACGGGCCGACGAGGCGCTCCCCGCGAACGGGCGCCACCGCCGTGATGTTTTCATGCGCCAGGCGACCGCGCGGGCGATGCCCGATCCAGCGGCCAAGCATCCCATGAATGAACGTCGGTTGATATGCGCGCCCGGGCGCGAAAATCCCTTCGCGCGGTCAGTCCTATCTTGTAGCGTATATTTGGGATCTGGGAGGGCGCCATGTGGTTGTACATCTGCGGGATTGTATCCGGCGTCATGTTGACGCTTGCGTTTCTTGTGGCCTGGGCGATTTGGACTGGGCTGCGGGACCGCAAGGCCGTGATCGAGCACGAATACGACCGGACGATTTGTCCGGTGGACGAAAGGACGGCTCAGATCACCTGACCGCGATGGGCCGCGACGGCTCACCGGAAGCAGCCTCGGGCGACCGGACCGGCGCTCCGTACCGGTTCCGGCAATCCTCCCGCTTCCGCCTCTCGACCAGCGGCGATGAGGCCGCCGCGCCGGGTCGTCCGGACCTTCGTTTCGACCCGACGGGGCCATCGTTGACGGGCTTCGCGCCGCGGCCATACCATTCGCAACCATGATCCCCCTGCTGCGAGAAAAGCTCCTGGAGGTGCTCAAGGCGGTCGCGCCGTTGATCGGCGTCGTATGCCTGCTTCAGGTCACCCTCATTCGGGCGCCGATCGACCTGTTCCTTCAGTTCCTGGCGGGATCGGTGCTCGCGATCATCGGCATGCTGCTTCTGCTCACCGGCATTGACTTTGGTATCCTGCCGATGGGGAGGTTCGTCGGGGCCGAACTGCCGAGACGGGGATCGCTGGCGCTGATCATTGCCGTGGCCTTCGCCTTGGGCTTCGCGACGACCGTCGCCGAGCCGGACGTGCTGGTCCTTGCGGGCCAGGTCGAGACGGCGTCGGGGGGCGAAGTGTCTCGGCAGGCGGTCGTCTACGTGATTGCCGCCGGTCTCGGGGTCTTCGCCGCCGTCTCGATGATGCGAATCGTCACGGGCTGGCCGATGAGATACCTGTTGGCGGCCGCCTATTCGACGGCTCTCGTTCTTTCGTTTTTCTCATCCCCGGCGTTCGTCCCGCTGGCTTTTGACGCCGGAAGCGTGACCACCGGCGTTCTGTCCGCTCCGGTGATGCTCGCGTTGGCCATCGGGCTCAGCTCCGTTCTCGCTGGCCGGTCGGGGGTGTCCGACAGCTTTGGCCTCCTGGGGTTCGCCTCCATCGGTCCGATCGTCGCCGTCCTGATCATGGGAATGCTGCTGTCGTGAGCGGCGCATTGGTCGACGAGATCGCGGCCACGGCCTGGGCCGTGGCTGTCGCAGTGGGCCCGCTCGCCGCACTGTTTCTTGTCTTTCAGCTTTTCCTGCTCAAGCTGCCGCGGCGCCAGGTCGCCGATGTCCTGAAGGGAACGGCGATCGCGACGGTCGGCCTTTTCCTGTTCCTCCTGGGGATCGGCGTCGGCTTCCTGCCGTTCGGGCGGGCGATCGGGGCGGCCCTCGGCGCAATGGATCGGACCTGGCTCTTCGTTGCGGTCGGGCTGCTTCTCGGTTTTCTCACCACCTGGGGAGAGCCCGCCGTGCGCGTGCTGGTCGACCAGGTGGAGGAAGCATCGAACGGCGCGATTCGCAGGTCGATCGTCCTGTACGCGATCTGCGCGGGCGTTGCTCTGTGGGTCGGCTTGGGAATTCTCAGGATATCCTATGAAATCCCGCTGCTGTATCTGCTCGTGCCCGGCTATATGCTCGCGATCGGGTTGCTGTGGCTGAGCGACAAGGACTTCGTCTCCATCGCCGTGGACGCCAGCGGCGTCGCCACCGGACCTTTGGCGAACAGTTTCCTTCTTGCCCTCGCGCTGGGCGCGGCTTCGTCGAAAGGGAACCAGGATCTCATCGTTCATGGTTTTGGCCTGGTGGCGCTGATCGCCTTGGCCCCGATTATTTCCGTTATGACGCTGGGCGTTCTCGTCCGACAGAGGAAAAGAGCCCGCGAGAAGGAGTGACCGAGATGCTGAACCCATGTGTGATTGTGAGCATCGTGCGGAAGGGGTGGGGCGATACGGTTCTGGAAGCCACGATGAAGGCGGGGGCTCATGGCGGCACCGTGCTGACCGGGCGCGGGATCGGCCGCAACGAGCAGCAGAAGGTCTTCGGCATCCAGATCGAGCCGGAAAAGGAAGTCGTCCTCACGGTCATCCCGTCGGATCAAAAAGACACGATGCTCCGGGAGATCGTGCGCGCCGCCGAACTGAATGCCCCTGGTCACGGCCTTGCCTTCGTCGTGCCCGTCGAGTCGGTGGTCGGCGTCGTCCACCTGGTCGAAGAGCCGCCGTCGTAACCGCGCTCTGGCTTCACCCGATCGGCGGTCGGCGGGATCGGTCGTTCACCCGCGATCGAGGTGCGCCTCGCCGTACCGCCTGACGGCGTGGTCGACCGCCCACGGAAACAGGTAATGGAAAAGCGGGGGGAAGCGGTTGGCGGTCAGCCGCCAAGCGCCGGGAAGTCTGCCGATTCGCTGCGCGATCCCCTCCGGAAGGCGATCGATCGGCCGCTTGAGCACGAGCCGCAGGGCATCCAGTCGGTCAGCCAAGAGCGGCGGGACCTGGCCGCTCCGGAGGAACTGGCCCGACAGCCGGCCGAGCCAGTCGCGATAGTCGTCGAGCGAGGGATCGGTCAGAAAGGCCTCGCGCCGGTCCCACAGAACGACGGCGGCGGCCCGTTTGTCGCGGCCGAACAACTCACGCGGGACGCCCGCCTCCTCGACGATTCGCCGGCAGATCGGCCGGTTGTAGCTGCCGCCCAGGTCCCACGGCTTCATCGCCTCCGCGTTGGAGATGGCATGGATTCGTCGGAGCTCCCGCGCCGCGCAGAACGGCACCGGACAGTGCAGGAAACCGGTCCAAAGCCGGTATTCTGTCAAGGCCAGGCCCGACGGATCGGCGCGGACCATCTCCGGACTGGGCGCGACGATCTGCTTGGCCCAGACCCCGCCACCGTGGTAGCCGGTGAACAGGACGCGGCCGGGCAGGTGTTCCTCGGCGCCCCGGAAATGCATTTCCTCGCCATAGGCGTCCGCCGCCAGGAAGGGAATCTCCGGATAGGCGCGGCTCCGCCACGCATCGCGGTCGATGGTGATGCAGCGCAGGCCGAGATGGCCGGCGATCCGAGCGCCGCTGTCCTCGAGGCCGCCCCGCGCCATGCCGAAGGTAAGCACCTCCTCGTTGCCGGCCGCCTTGGCGATGACCGCGACCGTCGGCGAGTCGTAGCCCGAGGAGAGCGTCCCGATCGTGCCATAGGGAAACCGGCGCGCGCCGTCCCCGGCATTGGCCACCAGGTCTTTCATCGTCGAGATCATGAAGCCCCGATAACTCTCGAAGCTCGAGAGATCGCGGGCCGGCAGCGGCTTCTCGACACGTTCGAGCGATGTCCCGTCCCAGACGAGATTGTCGAAGTAGCGCAGCTCCAGGTCGCCTCGCAGCGTCCGCACCCGGCGCTCGAAGACGCTCAGCCCGCTGACGATGCTGCGGAAGTCTCGATAGTAGTTCCGATAGAAGGGATCGAGCTCATGCCCCAGCGCCGCAATCAGGCAGACGAGAGAGTTCGAAACATGGACCCGCTTGCCGTCGCGCGCGATCTGCAGCCGGTCCACCGTCGAGCCGGAACCGACGAAGATCGCCTTGCCGCCACGGATCCGGCCACCGCTGCCCGCCACGATGTCCGTGCGATCGAAATCGCCGTCCTCAAAGGCGCCGGGCCAGGTCGCCTCGCAGAACCAGCCGTCCGCCAGCTCGACGCGCGGGCCGTGGCGGACCACGACCTCGACCGAGCCGCTTTCGCAGACCGCCAGCCAGGCGTTCGGCGGCCAGTCTGTCGCCAGTTCGAATTTGAAGCGGATCATCAGGGCCTCGCCTTGTGTGGGAACGACGCCCAGTCGGCGCCGGAGTGAACATGCTTCCACGCCTGCCAGTGGAACAGAAGCTTTTCCGCGGTGGCGGACAGGCCTGTCCGGGTGGCCGGATCGAACTTGAGCAGTGGGTCCGGCGTGTTCATTCCCGGTCCGTCGAGGAACGTCGATCGGGCGAACTTGGCGCCGCCCCGCCCGAGGAGCCGGGCGGCGCGCGGGTGCCGCGTCACGAAACGGTCGGCGCACGCGACGGCGGCGAACGCGCCGTCGCATTGCGGAAGAAGGCGGGCGGCGTCGGCGTGGCTCGTAACGCGGCCGGGTGCCGGGACGGGAAGGCCGGCGATCGCCAGGACGTTGCCGTTCGAGCGGTGCGGGGCCCCGCCAAGACAGCCGATGCTCACGCCGTCGATTCTGCAGATCGTTCGCCCGGCGGGCCGGATCTCCTACGCGGACAGCATTCGGTCCACGGTATCGCCACCGATATCGATCGCGATCCTCATCGATCGGCCCCGTCGTTCCCTGCGGTGGCCCGGCGCCTGCGGATTCCGAACGGATCGGCCGCGGCGGCGATCAGATGGCGATGCCGGAGAAGAAGCGCTCCGCAATCGAATCGGCGCGCCGGCCGCCGCAAGCCGTTCATCGCGACAGGCGACAAACTTCCCACCGAACTCTTTGTCGGAGGTCGGTATCAACCGTTCGTTAAGAATTCTTCAACGATGGCCGGTCCGCGCGTCCCCGGGCCGGGCTTGACGGAAGGGCCAAGCACCGGATCAGCGCAGGAACCGTTGGAGATGCAGGTCGATGTTCCGTTCGAGTTCGGCGTTGAGGTCGTTCATCAGGGCTTCGGTCAGCGCGTACCAGACTCGCTCGCGCTCGTTGAGCGTGGCGTTCTCGGCGACGGTCTGGCTCCGCGCGGCGCGCGCCGTCACCGTGCCGGTCCGCAGCCCGCCGGCGTTCTCCAGGTCGAGACGGACCTCGATGACCGCGTCGTAACGTTCCGACTGGTCCTTCGTCAAGAAACCTTGGAGCCCGCCCGACCGGTCGAGCGGGACCTCGACGACGCTCGCCTGCAGGATGGTGAACCGCGCGACCCCGCTCGATCCCACCGGGACCAGCCGATCCCTGGCCCAGCGCCGCGCCGCGTCCGCGGGTCGGACCGGGAAGAGATGCTCGACGTTCGGCGCTCGCAAAGGCGCGCGATAGTCGTTCACGACGTCGACCACGGCGACGTCGAGGCGAATCGGCGGGAGATGCCCATAGGTCAGATCGGCGAACGGATAACGTTCCGGCGGCGTACTGCAGCCGGCGACGAGCAAGAGAAGAACGGCGGCGATGAAGCGCGGGCGAAGTGACATCGAGGACCCCCCAGAAAGACCTCTGATCGACCGGCCGGCCGATCGATCACCGGTTCGCGGTCCGGCGCCCGATCGCGGAATCCCGGACAGCCTGCGCTTTCCGAATTCCCGCGCGGATCAGCGGCTTACGGCCGAACCGACGCGCCAACTTTCCGCGAAAGGCGGTGCCGGGGTCAAGAAGTGCGGTAGAGGCGGTCGAGGTCCTCGTCGGAGAAGCGATAGCTGTCGTTGCAGAACTCGCAGGTGACCACCACGGCGCCATCGACCTTGAGGGTCTCGATTTCGCTGCGGGGCATCGACCGGAGGACGCGCTCCACGCGCTCGCGCGAGCAGCGGCAGGCGGCGCGCAGGGCCCCAGGAGCGAAGACGCGGACGCCGTCCTCGTGGAACAGCCGATATAGAAGGTCGTTCGGCGCCAGCGCCGGATCGAGGAGCTCGCCCGGCGTGCTGCTGGCCGTCAGGGCCAGGGCCCGCCGCCAGTCCTCCTCGGCCTCCTCCGCGACGGTCGCCGACGCACCCGCGGGCGGCATGCGCTGGACCATCAGGGCGCCTGCGCGCCAGCCGAGGCCGCCGCCATCGGTCCGCGCCTCACGGCCGACGGCAAGCTTGATGTCTGCCTGCAGCTGTTCCGACTGACGGAAGTAGTGGTGCACGCAGTCGACGAGCGTCTCGCCGCTCAGCTCGACGATGCCTTGATAGCGTTCGGTGTGCGGGCCCTGATCGACCGTGAAGGCGAGATAGCCCGATCCCAGCAGGTGCGGAACCGGCGCAGATGCCGTCTCCGGATCCGCGGACGCCGCCGCAAGCCGCTCGCCGTCGAACTGCGCGTAGCCGCGGACGTCGCCGGTGCTGGTGACGTCGGCGACCATCATGCGGATGGCGCCGTCGCCCTTCGTCTGCAGGGTGAAGACGCCGTCGAACTTGAGCGCGGCGGAGAGCACGGCCGCAAGCGCCACCATCTCCGCGAGCATGGCGGCGACGGGGTCAGGGTAGGCGTGCCGGTGGAGGATCTCGTCCACCAGCGGGCCGAGCCGCACCAGGCGGCCGCGAACCGCCCGTCCCTCGATCTGGAACGGCTGGATGAGATCGTCCGGCGGCTGCCGCGGGGACCGCGGCTCGCCCGTGAAATCGAGACCTGCCATGTTCCGACGCGTTGCTCTAAATCTGCCCCAGGCACCAGCAGAGGATGGCCTTCTGCGCGTGCAGGCGGTTCTCCGCCTCGTCCCACACAACCGACTGCGGACCGTCGATGACCCCGGCCGTCACCTCTTCGCCGCGGTGGGCCGGCAGGCAATGCATGAAGATCGCGTCCGGCTTGGCCAGCGCCATGACCTGCTCGTTCACCTGATAGGGCGCCAGCAGGTTGTGGCGATTGGCCACGTGGTCTTCATCGCCCATGGAGACCCAGATGTCGGTCACCACGCAGTCCGCGTCCTTCACCGCCGCCGCGACGTCGGAGGTCACCGAAACCCGGGCGCCTTCCTTGCGTGCCCAGGCGAGCACCTCGGGCGGCGGCATGAGCTGTTCCGGGCAGGCGAGCCGCAGCTCGAAATTGAAGCGCGCCGCCGCGTGAATCCAGGAAGCGGCCATGTTGTTGCCGTCGCCGCTCCAGGCGATCCGCTTGCCGGCGATGGGTCCGCGATGCTCTTCGAAGGTCATGACGTCCGCCATGAGCTGGCAGGGATGCGTCCGGTCGGTGAGGCCGTTGATCACCGGCACCGTCGCGTGCTCGGCCAGCTCGTGAAGCTTCTCTTCCTTGGTTGTCCGCAGCATGATCGCATCGACGTAGCGCGACAGGACCCGGGCCGTGTCGGCGACGGTTTCGCCGCGACCGAGCTGCGAGCCGTCCCGCTCGAGAACGATCACTTCGCCGCCGAGCTCCTTCATCCCGACCTCGAAGGAGACGCGCGTGCGCGTCGACGGCTTCTCAAAGATAAGCGCGAGGGCCTTGCCGGCAAGGGGCTTGGCAATGCCATGCGGCATGTCGCCCCGCTTCATCGCGGCGCCGACCTGGATCATCCGGGTCAGCGTCGCCGAGTCCAGCCGGTCGAGGTCGAGGAAATGCCGGGGGCCGCCGTTTGTCTGCGCCGCCCCCTTCCGCGCTGTCTTCTCAATCGTCTGCGCCGTCATGTCAGGCCGCCTCCTGCCATCCGCGGCAGGCCTGATCGAGGATCCCGATCGCCTCGCCGACATGGCTCTCGTCGATGATCAGGGGCGGCAACAGCCGCACCACGTTGTCGCCGGCGCCGACCGCGAGGAGGCCGCGCTGGCGTAGGGCGGCCACCATCTCCGTGTTCGGCACCCGGCATTTCAGGCCGAGCATCAGCCCGGCGCCGCGAACCTCCTCGATCACCCGGGGGTGTCGGCGTGCCAGTTCTTCGAGCCGGTCGCGCAGCAGGCGACCGATCCGATCGACGCGCTCGAGGAAGCCGTCCGCCAGAAGCACGTCGAGCACGGCGTTGCCCACCGCCATGGCGAGCGGATTGCCGCCGAAGGTGCTGCCGTGGCTGCCGGCGGTGAGCGCCGCGGCGACATGCTCCTTGGCGAGACAGGCGCCGACCGGGAAACCGCCGCCCAGCCCCTTCGCCGTGGCGACGATGTCGGGCTCGATCCCGGCCCATTCGTGGGCGAAGAGCCGGCCGGTGCGGCCCATGCCGCACTGCACCTCGTCGAAGAACAGAAGCAGCCCGAACTCGTCCGCCACCGCGCGCAGCCCGCGGAGATACTCGGCGGAGGCCGCCCGCATGCCGCCCTCGCCCTGCACCGGCTCCACCAGGATCGCCGCCGTTTCCGGCGTGATCGCGGCGCGCAGCTCGTTCAGGTTGCCGAAGGCGACGTGGTCGAAGCCCTCCACCGCGGGCGCAAAGCCCTTCAGATGCTTCTCCTGGCCGCCCGCGGCGATGGCGGCGAGCGTGCGGCCGTGGAACGCGCCGTGGCAGGCGATCACGCGATAGCGGTTGGGGTCGCCGAAATCGTCATGGTATTTGCGGATCAGCTTGAGGCCGCATTCGATCGCCTCGCCGCCTGAGTTGGTGAAGAAGACGGCGTCCGCGAAGCTGTTCGCGACGAGCCGCTCGGCCAGGCGCTCCTGGCCCGGGATGCGGAACAGGTTCGAGGTGTGCCACAGCTTCCCCGCCTGCTCCGTCAGGGCCTGGACGAGATGCGGATGGGCGTGACCCAGCGCGGTCACCGCGATGCCGCTGGCGAAGTCGAGATATCGTCGGCCGTCCGTCGCGAAGAGATAGGCGCCTTCGCCCCGCTCGAACGCGACATCTGCACGCAGATAGGTCGGCATGACGGCTGGTATCACGACACGGTCCTTCGCATTGCTGTGGCTTCATGGGACGGGGGCGTTCCCGCTCCGTTCGCGGGCTCGGTCAACCCCAACTTGTCCCGGAAAAAGCGAAACTATCGACACAATGCCGCGCCGTGTCAACGCGGGGTCGCGGGGCGGTTCAGTGACAGAGGTCCGAGCAGGCATGCCGGCGGCCGCATCGGAGACGGCGGATACCGCCATCGGCTCGGCGTTCAAAAAGGTTCTGCTGCGATGCTTCTGCCGCTGTTAACCTTAACCCGCGCAGCGCGATGGTGAGGGGAGCAGGTGCCGCTGCCCGAACCGGCCTTGGTTGCGCCGAGCCGAGGGAAGCTGGTATGGCGCCGGATACGGGCTTCCGCTCCTACCGTATTCGAAACCGCTGTGAAGGATGCTGCTCGTGGATCTTTCGTCGCTGCTGATCTTTGCGGGGGCCCTTCTTGTCGCGGCCGGTTCGCCGGGCCCCAGCATCGCGGCCCTGGTCGCGCGGGTGCTCACGAACGGCTATCGCGACGTGCTGCCCTTTCTGGCGGCGATGTGGATCGGCGAGGCCCTGTGGCTTTCGCTCGCCGTGTGGGGGCTTGCGGCCATCGCCCAGAGCCTTCATCTCCTGTTCGTCGTCATCAAGTATCTCGGCGTCGCTTATCTGCTCTACCTGGCGTGGAGGATGTGGTCTGCGCCGGTCGCGGCACGAGACGGTGCCCTGCCATCCGAGAAACCGGCCGGCAAGCTGTTCGCGGCCGGCATGGCGGTCACGCTCGGCAACCCGAAGATCATGGTGTTCTACATGGCGCTCTTGCCCTCCATCATCGACCTGACTCACATGACCGTGCTCGGATGGGCAGAGCTGAGCGTCACGATGATCGTTGTCCTCGTGGCGATCGACCTGTTCTGGGTAGCCCTGGCGGCGCGGGCGCGCACCATTTTCAGGAGCCCCCGGGCGGTGCGCACCGCCAACCGGGTCAGTGCGTCGCTCATGGCCGGTGCCGCAGCGGCGATCGCCGCCCGATAACGCCAAGCACCGTCGAACCGTCTTCGAATTTGCGCGCCGCGCGACACGGCCGTCCTGCGTGCGTATTTCGGCTGCGGCCCTGCGTCCGGGAACCGACGTCGCCGGGTCGCTGTTTCCCCTGTCCGGAGACCCAGCCCGAAAGGAGGCGACATGGCCGGAAACCGCAACGAAGGCGAAGGCAGCCGCAGCGCGGCGCGGGCGTACAACGAGGCGGCTCAGGCCCATAAGAAGGGCCACGACGTTGAGGCCGAGGCGCGGGAAGCCCGCGACGCCCTGAAGGGCGAGGAAGGCGAGGCGCTGCGGGACGCCGAGCGGGCGGGCAAGGCCCGCGCCAAGGAGGAAGACCCCTCTATCAAGCGCGATCACTGACGCGGCCGATCCGGGGCGCCGGCCGGGCGATCGCCGGCGGCGCCCCGGATGTCCGATGTCAGTAGAGGCGCGTGACCCGATAGCCCTGCCGCTCGAGGAGCCGCAGGATTCCCTCTTCGCCGGGCAGATGGAGGGCGCCCACCGCAACGAAGGCGCCGCCCTCGGCCAGGCGCGGCCGCAGCCTCTCCACCATGCGGTGGTTGCGCTCCGTCATCACCTTGTCCTCGAACCAGCGCATGAGCACCTCGTCACCCCCGGCCGAAGCTTCTTGCGACAAGGCGAAAATCGCCGCGACGTCGCGATCCAGGTAGGCCTGCTTCATGCGCGCGGTGAAGGCCTCCATCTGCGGGTAGAACTCGACGACCGATTCCAGCAGTCGCCGCTGACTCTCGATCGGCAGCTCCTCGAAAAGCCCGAACTGCTCTTCGATCGTCTCCAGCCCGTGGACCGCCTTTCGCATGGCCCTGGCCTCCCGTTCGAGGCGCTGGTCCAGTGGCGGCTCGTCGCTCCGCATTTCGGCGGGCGTGAGGCAGAACATCGTCGCCAGGGCCCAGGGCTCGAACCGCCGCAGTTCCGCCGTCGAGAGCTGATAGAGGGTCCCGATCTCGGCGACCCTCGCGAACAGATTGGCGCCGATGATCTGGTCGAGGCTGCGTCCGTCCGGAAGCACCATCATCGCCGTGGCCCGCCGGGCCGCGGCCTGGTCGAGCACGGCCTCGATGACGAGGCTGTTTGCGCCACGGAAAGCCCCGGCGACCGGTGCCGGCAGGGCGGTGATGCTCGGGTCGCTCGAGTGGAAGGTACCGAAGATGTGGCTGGCTTCTGCGCCGCTCCGCTCGACACGCCAGAGGAGGCCTTGCCCGAAGGGCACCGACTGTGCGTTCGATGCGGCGGGCGCGACGGCGACAAGGAGCAGCAGAAGGCCCGGGAGCATCCGGTGCCGGAACCAGCGCATGGCAATCTCCGAGACGGCTTGGAGAGACGGGCCGATGCTGGCCCGACATGGTCAAGATCCCGTTAACGGCCCCATCGGGGCCCGGCATCATGGCTTGATCTTGTAGCCGGTCGCGAACAGCCGGTGGACGACGAATGCGAGCAGCAGGTTGATCGCCACCATGAGGGCCGTCCCGACCGCGAGCGACCCGTCGGCCGTGCCGATGAAGCCATAGCGGAAGCCGTCGATCACGTAGAAGACCGGGTTCAGCGTCACCAGCGCCTGCCCCAGCTCCGGCAGCTGCCGCACCGAGTAGAAGATGCCCGACAGGAAGGCCAGCGGGATCACGAGGAAGGTGAGCGATGCTGAGTAGTGGTCCCACTTGGCCGCCCAGAGGCCAACGACGATGCCGAGCAGCCCGTGCAGCAGCGCCCCCGCCAGCGCGAAGAAGAGGATGGCCGCGGGCGCCCGCGCCGGCAGGTCGACGAACGGCAGCAGGACGGCGGCGACCGCCGCGCCGGCAAGGAGCCCCGTCGTTGCGGCGCCGAGGGCGTACCCCAGCGTGCGCTCCGCCGGGGACAGCGGCGCCATCAGCGTATCGGCGATGATCCCTTCCAGCTTGTCGAACACCAGCGAGGCGGCCGCCGTCTCGAAGGCGCGCTGGCAGACGGCCAGGATGATGAGCCCGGGCGCGAGAAACTGCAGGAACGGGACCCCTCCGACCGGATCGGAGCCTCCGCGGCCGCCGTACTCGATTGCCAGGTGGAACACCGCCAGGAACAGCAGGCTGGACACCATCGGGCCCAGCATGGTCTCGCGGTATTCCTTCAACACGCGCAGCACCTCGCGCCGGTAGAGCGTCCACAGACCAAGCCAGTTGACGGCGCCGAACCGGCGCGGAGCGGGCATCATGGCGGCGCCTCCGATGCTGTCCTGCCCGGCGTCGGCCGTCAGGCCTTCAGCTTGTAACCGGTCGCGAACATCCGGTAGACGATCCATCCCATCACGAGATTGCTCGCCGCGAGCACCGCGATGCCGGCGGCGAGCGACCCGTCGGCGTGGCCGATGAATCCGTAGCGGAAGCCGTCGATCATGTAGAAGAACGGATTCGCGTGCGCGGCCGTCTGCCAGAGTCCGGGCAGCCGGTCCACCGAGTAGAAGGTGCCGGACAGGAAGGCGAGCGGCGTGATCACGAAGTTGGTCACGGCCGCCATGTGGTCGAACTTCTCCGACCAGATGCCTCCGGCGATGCCGAGGAGCGAGAGCAGCAGGGAGGCCGCCACCGCGTGGAACAGGACGAACAGCGGCGCGTGGACGCGGATCGGCACGAAGATCCACATGACGAGCCCGACGGTGAGGCCCACGAGAATGCCGCGCGAAACCCCGCCGGCGGCGAAACCCAGCGTCAGCTCGCCGGGCCTGAGCGGCGGCATCAGCACGTCGACGATGTTCCCCTGCACCTTGGCGATGAGAAGCGAGGAGGAGGTGTTGGCAAAGGCGTTCTGCACCATCGCCATCATGATCAGCCCGGGTGCCAGGAACTCGATGAAGGGCACGCCGCCCACCGTCTGCACCGCGCGGCCCAGCGCCAGGCTGAAGATCGCGAGAAAGAGCAGCGTCGTGACCACCGGCGCCAGCAGCGTCTGAGTCGCGACCTTGAGGAAGCGGCGGACCTCCTTCAGATACAGCGTCCAGAGGCCGAGCCAGTTGACGGCGCCGAAGTGGCGCGGCGATGGAGGTGTTGGGGCAAGCATCGATCCGATCGGGTTTGACCTGTTCGCCGGTGACCATAGGGTCGGCCCGGCGCGGGTTCAAGCGCGGCGGGGATGAACCGGCCTGCGGTGCAAGGCAGACCGTCATCGAGCCGGCGCAGGGCCGGGGGAACACCGAGCGAAAGGGCCGGAAGGCGGCGGTTCCAGATGGGATCGCGAGTCGGTTCTGCGGCTGAGGTCGCCGGACCCGAAACGCGGGGTTAACGAATTCTTGAACACTGGCGGGCGCAATTGCCGTCCTGTTGAGGCATCCGGCACGTTGTCCGGACCGCAGCCGGCAGGCGCCCCTTGGTCCAGGGGTGAGAGGCGGCGATAGAACGCTGTCGGAGCCGTAGCCCGTAAAGTCGCACTCGGTTAAAGGACGTCCCATCATGCCAATCGATCACCTCACCACGATCTGGGCGCCCCGGATGCTCGGCGTGCTTCGCATCATGTCGGCGCTGCTCTTCATGGCGCACGGCACCCAGAAGATCCTCGGCTTTCCGGCGTCGCCCTATCCGGCACCGGCCCTGCTCTCGCTCCCGGGCATTGCGGGCATTCTCGAGCTCTTCGGCGGAGCCCTCCTCGTCCTCGGCCTGTTCACCCGCCCGGTGGCGTTCGTGCTTTCGGGCCTGATGGCCGCCGCCTATTTCATCGCACACGCGCCGAAAAGCTTCTTCCCCGTCCTGAACGGCGGGGACGCCGCCATCCTCTATTGCTTCGTGTTCCTCTACTTCGTCTTCGCGGGCGGCGGCGCCTGGAGCGTCGATGCCCTGCGCCGCTCCGGCGAGATCGGACGCGCCGCCGCCTGAGTGTCGCGTCCTGCCGGGCGGTTGAGCTTCGGCAGGGACGGCAGGCGCCCCTCACGCCGCGCCTGCCTCGTCCCCGACCCGTCCGGAGCGCGGCGTGTCGATCTGAGAGTCTGCGTGGCGCACCGTGAAGGAATCGCGCCGGAACCGTTCGGCATGTGCAATTGGAGCGCGACAGAGGCGCCTTCGACTTTGCCCCTGGCATTGCCATGCCCGTTAACGACGCCGATGAAGGTCGAATGCGTGTAGCGGCCACATTCCTGGACCTGATGCGCGATCCTGGTTGACAGCGTCGGATAGGCTTCTTCAGAACGGAGCATGAGCCCGATTCGCTGGCCCTGCATCCGGAGGGCTGAAAACAGGGCAGGCGCCTTCAAGGATTCTCACCGAAACACACATGGAGCAGAAGCGGTCGCCGGCGCGATCGAATACCGCCCGATTTGCCCAAGCTGATTGCCATCACGTCGCGTTCATCCTCAGGGGATGCGCTTCGGTGCGCGATGCCCGCGACTGAAAAAAAATCGGTCCGGCCGTGTCGATTTTCGGACCGGCCGTTCGTCCTCAAGGTGCAGCGCCGCCAAAGCCCAACTAACCGGCTGACAGGAGACCGTTGCGGAAGACGACGACCCCCAATTCGTGGCTTGACCCCGATGCCGAAGAGACCGCTTGAGACCGCGTCGAAATGCGAGCCAAGCGATTCACGTGCACCGAGTCAGCCTGACGGTGCCGGCGCGACGAGAGGAATCGCATGAATCGGCCCGCATGACCATGACCCGCCGGTCGACCGCCTGACCGCCGCAGTAATCTTCGCCGGAACGGCCGTTCACGGTGTCAACGCAGGAGACGAGAGAGAAGAGATGCGCATGTTCCGCCCCGCCTTCATCATTGTCGCAACCCTCCTTGCCGCCGGTCCCGCCCTTGCCGAGGCCCAGCCAGTGGGCGATCGCGTCGAGGTTAACGGCATGCAGATGTATTACGAAGTTTCCGGCGAGGGCGATCCGCTGATCGTGCTGCACGGCGCCTATATGAACATCCCGTCCATGGGCGCGATCATCCCGAAGCTCGCCGAGACCCACAGGGTCTACGCGCTCGAACTGCAGGGCCACGGCCGCACCACCGACATCGATCGGCCCATCACCTATCAGAACCTTGCCGACGACGTGGCGGCCTTCATGGACGCGGTGGGCCTCGAGAGGGCCGACCTGTTCGGCTATTCCATGGGTGCCACCGTCGGGCTGCAGGTCGCCATCCGCCATCCGGAGAAGGTGAACAAGCTCGTCGCGGCCTCCGTTTCCTACGATGCCGAGGGCTGGCATCCGGACTACAAGGCGTTCATCCCGCAGATGACGGTGGAGATGTTCCTCGACATGCCCTTCGCGGCGGAGTACCGCAAGCTCGCTGCCGATCCGGAAGGCTTTCCCGCGCTGGTCGAGAAGCTGATCGCGCTCGAGCACGAGCCGATGGCGTGGGAAGAGGATGTCAGGGCGCTGGAGACCCCGGTGCTCATCATCACCGGCGACGCCGACGTGACGACGCTCGAGCATTCGGTCGCGATGTTCCGGCTGCTCGGCGGCGGCGTCATGGGCGACACGGGCAAGCCGCTGCCCGCCTCGCGCCTCGCCGTGCTGCCGGCCACCTCGCACACCGCCATCATCAACCAGCCCGACCTGCTGCATGCCTTCATCGAGCCGTTCCTGAAGGGCGAGACGCCGAAAGGGATGTTCGACTAAGGCACGCGCCGGCTCGGCACCGGAGGCGCATTGGGGTAGAATGGTTCGGTGGCGGTTCGCGCCCCGCGCCTCTATCTTTTCCGCATGACGGACGACGATCGAACCGAGGCGGCCGGGCGGACGAAGGGCGGCCAGGCATCGCCGCGGGGCCAACGGCCGCGGCGCGGTCCGCGGCGGGCCACGCCGGACTATCTGGAACGGGCGGCGCTCTTCTATCTGGAACGGTACGCCAGCTCTTCGGAGAACCTGCGCCGCGTCCTGCGCCGCAAGGTGGAGCGCTCCGCGCGCGCCCACGGCACCGACCGTGAGGCCGGCTTCGCTGCCGTGGACGCGCTGGTCGCCCGCTTCGCGCGCAGCGGCCTCGTCGACGACCGGCGCTACGCGGAGGGCAAGGCGGCGAGCCTGCATCGGCGCGGCGGCTCCGCCCGGGCCATCCGGGCGGCACTGGCCGCCAAGGGCGTGCCGGCGGAGGAGATCGACGCGGCGATGGCGGCGCTCCGGGACACCGCCGCCGATCCGGAGCTGGTGGCCGCCTGCGCTTTCGCCCGGCGCCGGCGCCTCGGGCCCTGGCGCCGGCCGGAGGACCGGGCCGAGATGTGGAGCAAGGATCTTGCCGCGCTCGGCCGCGGCGGCTTCGGCTACGAGACCGCGCGGCGCGTGCTGCAGGCCGAGACGCCGGAGGAGCTGGAGGCCGAGTGCGACCTGTAGCGGGGAACTACCGGGACACGCGGCTCGCGCACTCCTTCGTCTGCCCTCTCACGGTAAGGCTCGTGTCCTGAGCTCCGAGAGGTCTGCCTTTCGCGTCGGATCGGGCAGAACAGAACTCGTCCAGCAGCCATTCGCGGAAGAGCAAGACCTCGGGGCGCACGCGGTGCGGCTCGTCCGGCAGGATCGCGAAGTGCGACTGATCGATCGGCAGGCTGAGGTCGAACGGCGCGATCAGACGGCCGCGTTCGAGATAGGATTGCGCGAAGCTGCGCAGCACGAGCGTGCACCCGAGGCCCGCGGCCGCAAGCTCGAGCGCGACGAGCGAGGTATCCGCCTTGAAGGTGTGCCGGGGCTCGCTGTCGGGCAGGCCAGCATGCCGCAGAAGCCGGGCCCAAAGATCCTCGCATCCCATGATCTGAATCACGTCGCAGGCGGCGAGACTCTCGGCTCTGTCGCCGGTATCCATGTGCCGGGCGTAGATCGGGCTGCACACCGGAACCGACGGCTCATTCAGGATCTCCGTCACCTCGTGACCGTCCCACCGGCCGTCCCCGAATCGGATGTCGATATCGACCGATTCCGCATCGAGGGCGTCGGCCCATACGGAGGTGCAGAGGCGCAGGTGAATGCCTGGATGCGCTTGCCGGAAGCGATCGAGGCGGGGGGCCAGGCATAAAGTCGCGAAGGAGACCGGCGCGCGGACCGTGATCGAATCGTCGCCAATCAGGCCGAAAAGCCCGACCGTCGACATCGACAGCTCGTCGAAGGCCTTCCGGACCGACGGCAGGTAGGCGCGCCCCATGTCGGTCAGCTGCACGCCCCGCGCAAGACGCTCGAAAAGCGGAAAGCCCAGATGTTTCTCCAGGCTTCTGACCTGATAGCTGACCGCCGCCTGCGTGAGATTCAGCTCATCCGCCGCGGCCGTGAAGTTCGAATGCCGTGCCGCGGCCTCGAAGGCCCTGAGCCAGTTGAGCGGAGGAAGTCGATAGCGCACAGCGAGACAGCGATAACAGATTCGAATTAAGGCATAAAAATTTTAAGTCCTAAGGGCAATAAGAATTTTCTTCATTTGTGGCTGGCGACGACCGATCCTGTTCCCGATCGGTGGGAGGAAAGGGAGAGGCCGTGAGAGCCGCCGTGTGCCGGGAGTTCGGCAAGCCGCTGGTGATCGAGACCGTCGAGGCCCGGTCGCCCGGGCCCGGCGAGATCAAGGTGCGCGTGGCCGCCTGCGCGATCTGTCACAGCGACATCTTCTATGCAGAGGGTGCGTGGGGCGGGCAACTGCCCGCGGTCTACGGACATGAGGCCTCGGGCGTCGTCGAGGAGATCGGATCGGGGGTCAAAGGCCTGCGTCCCGGCGACCACGTCGTGGTGACGCTGATCCGATCCTGCGGTCATTGCCACTATTGCGCGCAAGGGTCGCCGGTGACCTGCGAGGGTCACTTTGCGCTCGACGACGCAAGCCCGCTGCGCGCGAGCGACGGCTCTACGATCCATCAGGGGCTGAGGACCGGCGCCTTCGCCGAATACGTGGTTGTCGATGCTTCGCAGGCCGTGGCGATCCCGGATGAGGTGCCCCTCGAAAGCGCGTCTCTTCTGGCTTGCGGCGTCATCACCGGGTTCGGTGCCGTCGTGAACACGGCGAAGATGCGGCCCGGAGCGAATGCGGTGGTGATCGGGGCCGGCGGTGTCGGCCTCAACGCCATCCAGGCCGCGGCGCTTTGCGGCGCCCGCACGATCGTCGCATTGGATGTCGTGGAGTCGAAGCTGGAGGCGGCGCGCCTGTTCGGCGCCACCCATGCCTTCAACCCCATGTCCGTGAACGCCAGAGAGGCGGTTCGGGATGTCACCGATGGCCGCGGTGCGGATTATGTCTTCGTGACCGTCGGCGCGAAGGCCGCGTTCGATCAGTCCCTGGACCTCATGAGCCGGGCCGGAACGCTCGTCCTGGTCGGGATGCCGGCCTCGGGCGTGACGACCGAGATCGACCCCGGCCAGATCGCCAACGAGAACCAGCGGATCCTCGGCAGCAAGATGGGTTCGGCACGGATCGCGGTCGACATTCCCTATCTGGTTTCGCTCTACCGGCAGGGACGGCTCAAGCTCGATGAACTCATCAGCGGCCGGTATCCGCTCGAGCGGATCAACGAGGCCATCGCGTCGGCAAAAAGCGGAGAGGTCCTGCGCAACGTCATCGTTGTCTAGCCGTTCGAAGGCAGGCCGGGAAGCGTTGCCGCTGCTTCACGGAGAAGGAACCATGCAGAGGGAGGGAAACGTGTCGTCAAAGAGCTGTTCGTTCCGTTCGGCGGGCACGGGCGCGATCACCCGCCGGTCATTCCTGTCAACCGCTGCGGCGGCCGGTCTCTCGGCCGCGGCGGTCTCCCTGCTTCCGGGGAGGGCGGCCGCCGAACCGCGCAAGGGCGGGCATTTCAAGCTCGGCATCGGATCGGGCGCGACGACGGACTCCCTGGACCCGGGAACCTACGCAGACAACTACATGCAGTCCGTCGGTCACTCCCTGCACGGCTTCCTGACGGAGGTCACGAACACCGGCGATCTTGCGGCCGAACTCGCGGAGAGCTGGGAGCCGTCTGATGACGCCAAGGTCTGGGTGTTCCGGTTGCGGAAGGGCGTCGAGTTCCACAATGGAAAAGATCTCCGGGCCGAGGACGTCGTTGCGTCCATCAATTATCATCGCGGCGAGAAATCGACATCGGCCGCCAAGAGCATCGTCGACCCGATCGTCGACATTCGCGCGGATGACCAGCACACCGTCGTCATGACGCTGGAGGGTGGGAATGCGGATTTCCCATTCCTGCTGTCTGACTATCACTTGCCCATCATGCCGTCGAAGGACGGCTCGGTCGATCCCACGTCGGGCGTGGGCTGCGGCGCCTACGTGCTCGAAACCTTCCAGCCGGGCGTCAGAACGCTGGTCAAGAAGAACCCGAACTATTGGCGAAGCGACCGCGGCTGGTTCGAGTCCGTGGAGTTCCTTGCGATCGCCGATGTTGCCGCGCGCACGACCGCCTTGATGACCGGCCAGATCCACGCGATGAACCGGTGCGACCTCAAGACCATCGACCTTCTCGAGCGCAGCCCGAACCACCGCATCTATTCCGTCAACGGCGGGCAGCATTACTCGATGCCGATGAACACGACGGTCGCGCCGTTCGACAACAACGATGTGCGGCTTGCCCTGAAACTGGCGATCGACCGCGAGATGCTCCTCAAGACGGTGCTCCGCGGCTATGGGGCTCTCGGTAACGACAATCCGATCAGCCCGGGTTATCGCTACTTCGACGCCGAGCTGGAGCAACGCGTCTATGACCCGGAGCGGGCGAAGTTCCACCTCAAGAAGGCCGGCATGGAAGGCCTCAAGGTGAATCTCAGCGCCGCCAACACGGCCTTCGCGGGCGCGGTCGACGCGGCCATTCTCTACAAAGAGAACGCCGCCCGCGCCGGCATCGATATCAACGTGGTCCGCGAACCCGACGACGGCTATTGGGAAAACGTCTGGATGAAGAAGCCGTGGTGCGTCTCCTACTGGGGCGGCAAGCCGACGGCTGACTGGGCGCTGACGCTCCCCTATGCGGCCGGCGGAAGCTGGAACGAAACCTTCTGGAACAACGAGCGATTCAACGCGCTGCTTGTCGCGGCGCGGGCGGAGCTCGACGAGGCAAAACGGCGCGAGATGTACGCCGAAATGCAGCGCCTTCTCCGCGACGACGGCGGCGCGGTCATTCCCGTGTTCGCGAACTATGTCGGCGCCATGTCGAGCAAGATCGGTCACGATGCGATCGCGTCGAACTGGGATCTGGACGGCCTCCGGGCCGCCGAGCGCTGGTGGTTCGAAGAGGCGTAGGCGGGTGGGCCGGCCGTGACGCGGCCGGAGGCGTGTCATGCGGATCAAGAGCCTCGAAACCTTCTGCTCCGAGCATGTCGGGTTCGTGCGCGTGCGCACGGATGACGGCGCTTCGGGCTGGGGGCAGCTCTCCACCTACAACGCGGACATAACCAGCGCGGTCTTTCATCGTCAGATCGCGCCATGGGCGCTCGGGGCGGACGCGCTCGACATCGAGGCGCTCGTCACCGTCATCCCGGAGCGGGAGCACAAGTTTCCCGGCTCTTATCTCATGCGTGCTCTCGCGGGGCTCGACACCGCCCTGTGGGACCTGCGAGGGAAGCTCGAAGGCAAACCGGTCTGCAGCTTGATCGGGGGCGTTCCGCGCCCGCTCAGAGCCTATGCCTCGAGCATGAGGCGCGACATCACGCCGGAGGCCGAAGCCGATCGATTTCGGCGTCTCCGAGACGCCCATGGCTTCGATGCCTTCAAGTTCCGCGTCGGCCGCGAGTGCGGACACGACGTCGACGAATGGCCGGGGCGGACGGAGGCCATCGTCCCGGCCGTTCGGAAGGCGATGGGCGACAAGGTCGCGCTTCTGGTGGACGCGAACGGCGGCTTTTCGCCGCGCCGCGCGATCGAGGTGGGGCGGCTGCTGGAGGACCACGGAGTCTGCCATTTCGAGGAGCCCTGCCTCTACTGGGAACTGGAGCAGACGAAACAGGTCGCAGACGCGCTCGACCTCGACGTCACGGGGGGCGAGCAGGATTGCGATCTTGCCGTCTGGAGACGGATCGTGGACATGCGGGCCGTCGATGTCGTCCAGCCCGACGTTCTGTATCTCGGCGGTCTCTCCCGGACATTGAAGGTTGCGCGGATGGCCGCGGAAGCGGGGCTGGTGTGCACGCCGCACAGCGCGAACCTGTCCCTCGTTACGTTGTTCACGATGCATTTCCTCGTCGCGATTCCCAACGCTGGCCCGTATCTGGAGTTCTCGATCGAGGGACCGGACTACTACCCCTGGCAATATGGCCTGTTCCGGGAGTCGCCTTACGTCGTTTCGGACGGCAAGGTGGAATTTCCCGCCGCGCCGGGTTGGGGCGTCGAGATCGATCCCGATTGGCTGGCGAACGCGACCTATCAGATAAGCCAACTGGATTGAGGAATGGGCTCTACCGTTTCCCGTCTCATCGCCGAGTACTTCTCGACCGGAACCCTGTCCGACCTGCCGGACCGCCTCTTCATCGGCGGCGCCTGGCGCCGCGCGACGTCGAACGAAACGATGGAGACCTTCGATCCGGGCCTGGGGCAGCCGTTCGCCGAGTTTGCGCTGGCGAGTGCCGCGGATGTCGATGACGCGGTCGAGAGCGCGGCCAAGGCGCAGTCCGGCCCGTGGCGGCGAGTCACGCCGGCCGAGCGCGGAAACATACTTCGTCGGGCGGCGGAGCTGTTGCGGCAGAGAGCCGACCGTTTTGCCGTGGTGGAAACACTCGATTCCGGCAAGACGCTGGCCGAAGCGCAAGCAGACATTCGATCTTCGGCGCGCCTGTTCGATTACTACGCCGGCGCCGCGGACAAGATTCAGGGCGACTCGATCCCGCTCGGGCCCGACTACATGTGCTTCACGCTGCACGAACCCGTGGGTGTCACCGCGCAGATCATCCCGTGGAACTACCCCACATCGACCGCCGTCCGCGGGCTTGCCCCGGCCCTTGCGGCGGGCTGCGCGGCCGTGGTCAAGCCGGCGGAAACGACGCCGCTGACGGCCCTCATGCTCGCCGAGCTGTTGAAGGATGCCGGACTGCCGGACGGCGTCTGCAACGTCGTCACCGGGACCGGGCCGGAGGCGGGCGTCGCGCTCGTCTCACATCCCAAGATCGACCACGTGACGTTCACCGGATCCGTCGGCACGGGGATCGACGTGATGCGGCGCGCGGCGGCCAACGTCACCAGCGTCACTCTGGAGCTCGGCGGCAAATCGCCCCTGATCGCCCTTGCGGATTGCGATCTGGATGCGGCGGTGGACGGTGCCCTCTGGGCCATCTTCTCGAATGCGGGGCAGGTGTGCTCGGCCGGCTCGCGGCTGGTCATCGAGCGGCCGATACACGCGGCGTTCCTGGAACGGCTGGTCGCCAAGACGAAAGCGCTGAAGGTTGGGCACGGGCTTCGGAGCCCCGACGTCGGAGCGATCAACTCCTTGACCCAGCTTGCGAAGATCGAGCGTTTCCTCGGCCACGCTTCGGCGCGGGGCTTCCGCATCGCCGCAGGCGGCCGTCGCACCACCGATCCCGAGAGCGGATACGGTTGGTTTTTCGAGCCGACCATCATCGACGACGTGCCCGCGGATGACATCTGTGTGCAGGAAGAGATCTTTGGCCCGGTTCTGTCGGTCCAGATCGTCGATTCGCCGGAGGAGGCGCTCCACGCGGCCAACGGAACGCAGTATGGGCTGGTCGCCGGGATTTATACCCGCGACGTGTCCAGGGCGCTCCATCTGGCGCGCGAGATCGATGCCGGCCAGATCACGATCAACGACTATTGGGCCGGCGGCGTGGAAGTTCCGTTTGGCGGGAACCGCCGGTCCGGTTTCGGACGAGAGAAGGGGCTGGAGGGCCTGTCGGCGTATTGCCGGACCAAGAGTATCACGGCGCGGATCTGACGCCGCGCCATCCATCCGCGGAAGACGCGAAGGGCGATGCGGTGCAGGCTGTAGGGGGGCGCCCAAGCCCGCGCCCGCGCCGCTCAAGGCTTCCCGTCGCGAGGCCAGACGGGCTTTCTCAAGAGCTCGCCGCCGGCTTGCCCCAGATCTCCTCCAGCCGCTGCGCGCGGCCGCAGTTCCACTTGTAGAATTTGTAGAGCAGCGGGTTCTTCTCGTAATAGTTCTGGTGGTAGTCCTCGGCCGGATAGAACGCGCCCGCCGGCAGGATTTCGGTGGCGACGGCTCGCCCGAAGCGGTTGGCGACCGCCTGTTTGGACTCCTCGGCAAGCCGCTCCTGCGCCTCCGTCTCGACGAAGATCGCGCTGCGGTAGGAGTCGCCGCGGTCGCAGAACTGGCCGCCCGCATCGAACGGGTCGACATTGCGCCAGAAGGCGTCGAGCAGCGCGTCATAGCTGACCGCGGCCGGGTTGTAGCGCACCCGCACCGCCTCGAAATGCCCCGTGCCGCCGGCCGAGACCTGCTCGTAACTGGGATTGGGGACCGTGCCGCCCGTGTAGCCGGAGACGGTCTCGACGACGCCCTCGACCTTGTCGAACGCTTCCTCCACGCACCAGAAGCAGCCGCCGGCGAACACGGCTGTCTCGAGGTTCTCGGCGCCGGACGGCGTCTCCGCCGTTTGCGCGAGGGCCGCCCCGCTGCCGAGCGCGGCGGCAAAGGCCAGCGACGCAATCCATCTTCTCTGCATGCGAACCCTCCCGTCTTCTACGCGGTTCACCGATCCGCGCCTTCAAGAGGGAGTTTAGGGGGCGGCGGCGCCCCGGCAACCCGCGCTCGCGAGACCGTGAGCAGAGTTGACCGGCTGCTCGGACCGAGGGGACCGGACCATGCGTCCCCCTGACCCGCGCGAGCCGAGGCGGCCCGTCAATGCGAATGGCGCGGGTTGCCGTGCGAGGTGATCACGTCGAGGTAAAGCGTCGCCGGCTCGAAGCAGGCGCCGGTGGAAAGCTGCCCCGTGAAGCGGCGGTAGATCTCCTGCCAGGGCGTCTGGTTGTCGGGTGCCGCCGGCTTCAGGGCGGCGCGCCGCGCCTCCAGCTCCTCCGGCGGCAGCAGGACATCGACCCGGCGGGTGTTGAGGTCGATGCGGATGCGGTCACCGGTGCGCAGCAGCGCCAGCCCGCCGCCGATCGCGGCCTCGGGCGAGGCGTTGAGGATGGACGGGCTCGCCGAGGTGCCGCTCTGCCGGCCATCGCCGATGCAGGGCAGGGTGGTGATGCCGCGCTTCACCAGCGCCTTCGGCGGCAGCATGTTGACCACCTCGGCCGAGCCGGGATAGCCAACGGGCCCGCAGTTGCGCATGACCAGGATGCAGTCCTCGTCGATCCCGAGATCCGGGTCGTCGATGCGGTGGTGGTAATCCTTCGGCCCGTCGAAGACGATGGCGCGGCCCTCGAAGGCGTTCTCGTCCCCGGGGGTGGAGAGATAGCGCGCACGAAACCAATCGCCGATGACGGAGGTCTTCAGGATCGCCGCGTCGAAGAGGTTGCCCCCCATCACCAGATAGCCGGCGTCCCTCATCAGCGGATCGTCATAGGGGCGGATGACGTCGCGGTCGCTCGCCGCGCGGCCGGCAAGGTTCTCGGCGACCGTGCGGCCGGTCACGGTGATCGCCCCACCGTCCAGCCGGCCGGCCTCCAGCAGCTCGTGCATCACCGCCGGCACGCCGCCCGCGCGGAAGAAGTCCTCGCCCAGATAGGCGCCCGCCGGCTGGCAATTGACCAGAAGCGGCACGGCGTGGCCGACCCGCTGCCAGTCCTCCAGCGAAAGCGGCACGCCCATATGGCGGGCGATCGCGATGAGGTGCGGCGGGCAGTTGCTCGAGGCGCCGATCGCCGAGGCGACGGTGATCGCGTTCTCGAACGCCGCGCGCGTCAGGATGCGTTTCGGCGTCAGCTCCTCCTCCACCATCGCGACGATGCGCCGCCCGGTCTCATAGGCCATCTGCGCGCGTTCGCGGTAGGGCGCGGGAATGGCGGCGCAACCCGGCAGCGACATGCCGAGCGCCTCGGCCAGCGAATTCATCGACAGCGCGGTGCCCATGGTGTTGCAGTGGCCCGCGCTCGGCGCCGAGGCCGCCGCCATCTCCATGAACCCCTCCATGTCGATCTCACCTGCCGCCAGCAATTCGCGCGCGCGCCAGATGGTGGAGCCCGAGCCCGCGCGCTCCCCCTCGAAATAGCCGTTCAGCATCGGCCCGCCCGACAGCACGATCGCCGGCAGGTTGGCGGTGGCCGCGGCCATCAGGGCGGCCGGGGTCGTCTTGTCGCAGCCGGTGGTCAGCACCACCCCGTCGAACGGGTAGCCGTGCAAAATCTCGACCAGCCCCAGATAGGCGAGGTTGCGGTCGAGCGCCGCAGTCGGTCGCCGTCCCGTCTCCTGCAGGGGGTGCGTGGGAAACTCGATGGCGACGCCGCCGGCGTCGCGCACGCCTTCCTTGACCCGCTTGGCGAGCTCCAGATGGTGGCGATTGCAGGGCACCAGGTCGCTGCCCGACTGGGCGATGCCGATGATCGGCCGGCCGGACTGCAGCTCCCCGCGCGTCAGGCCGTAGTTGAGATAGCGTTCGACGTAGAGCGCCGTCATGTCCGGCGCCGTCGGATCGTTGAACCACAGCTGGCTGCGCAGCGGCCGCCGCTTCGTCCGCTCGGTCATGTCGTTCCTCCCCTGCCGTCCTCCCGCGCCGGTCTTCGCGATTCCGGCGGGCGTTGTCCGCCCCGGTCGCCGGGAGGATCGGAACACCAGTTTTAGACCCTTATCGGCTCATCTCCCACCGATTAAAGGGGCCCCATGCAGCGCGGGGTTGCCGGGCGGCCTCAATGCGTGTCGTGCCCGCCGCGGTGGTGATCCGCCGGGGCCGGGCCGCCATAGCCGCGCAGGCGGGCATAGGCGGCGTTCTGCTCCGGCGTGAGGAGCGCGCGCATCGCCAGATGGGCCCGGAGGTGGGTGAAGCGCAGCTCACCCTGCAGGCGGGCCAGATCCGATACCTGCCGGTGTAGGGCTTCGAGCTCGACCGCGCCCGAGGCGAACAGCGCGTCGAGCGCCGCCTCGCGCCGCACGATGTCGGCGCCCAGCTCGGCGGCTGCCTCCGACATCTCCGCCCGCAATGCCTCCGCCCTCGCGGCCTGGTCCGGCGTCAGCGACAGCTCCTCCGCGAGGTCGAGGACGTGCGTCGGGCCGGGATAGCCGTTGAGCTCGGCGGCGAGGGCGAGGCCCATGCCGCGCCCGGTCAGAAGGTCGCCGATCTGCTCCGTCGACAGCGCCTTGATGGATCGCTGCTCCAGACCCGCATAGGGCGATCGGGGATCGGCCGACACGGCACTCGACGATGCGACCAGGGGCGCCGTCAGGGCGGTCAGCGCGAGGCCGACAAGCGCGGTCGTCGCGCGGGTCGGCCATCCGACTCGAAGGCGTCTCATGCCTGTGTTCTCCTCGATCGGGCGAAGGCGGGCGAAACGGGATCTGCGGGCGGCCGTGTTCACGATGCAATAGCATCTCCCCGGCGGGGGCTTGGATCAAGGGCCGGGGCAGTGCGACTCTCGTCGGCGAAGGTCGCGCGGGGCATAAGAGAAGCGGGCGCCTGCCGCGGCGCGTTTCCGCCGCGACAGGGCCCCCCGCTTGCAAGGCGGTCCGCTAAAAAAGAGCGATCACCGCCTTGCTCCGTAACCGGATTCGGCCGTTCAGGACGCCTCGATCGCTTCGCCCGGGGCGAGCGGCCGGCCCATGCATTTTGCTTCCTTGACCCGCATGCCGGGATGCTCGAGCGCCCAGTCCCGCAGGTGCAGCCGCCCCGCGAGATGGCAGGCCGTGGCGTTCGTCACTTCCGGAAGAGCGATGGTCTCTCCCGTGCATTGGCCCGGTTGACCGGACAAGCAGGCGATGACGAACAGGATGTACTGCACCGATTCGGGATCTCCAGCGTCGAAGCCCCGAAGCTCGGTCTTAATGGTAAAGATTTACTTAACAATTGCCGGGCTATCGCCGTCGAGCCGGATTTGTCACAGGGACGCCACGGGATGCGGCCGAGGCGGAGCGCCGCGGGCGTTTCATCCCTCGACGATCTTCAGGCCGATGACGCCGACCAGGATCAGCACGAGAAAGCCCAGCCGGAGCGGCGAGGCGCTTTCGCCGAGCGCAACGATGCCGGCCAACGCCACGCCGAGCGCGCCGATGCCGACCCAGACCGCATAGGCGGTTCCCACGGGCAGGCTTCTCAGCGCGCTCGAAAGCATGACGAAGCTCACGGCGGCGGCGACGAGACCGACGACGCTGGGCCAGAACCGCGTGAAGCCATCGGCGTGTTTCAGCGCGATGGCCCACACGATCTCCAGAAGACCGGCTCCGACAAGAACGGCCCATGCCATGACTGCTCTCCGAGGGTTGGGGCCGATTGGCGTGCGGGCGGGGTCAGGCCGCGTATCCGCCGTCGACGGCGATCGCCGCGCCGGTGACGAAGCGCCCGCCCGGCCCGGCGAGATGCGCGGTCATGGCGGCGATGTCGTCGGCGCTGCCGAAATGGCCCAGCGCCATGAGCCCGCGCTGGGCGTCCGCGCCGGGTCCGTCGGCCGGATTCATATCCGTGTCCGTAGACCCGGGATCGATCAGGTTGACGGTGATGCCGCGCGGCCCGACGTCGCGCGCGAGTCCCTTGGTGAAGCCGATGAGCGCGGATTTGCTCATGGCGTAGAGCGTGACCCCTGGATGCGGCACCCGTTGCCCGAGGCAGGAACCGATCGAAAGGATGCGCCCGCCGGCCCCCATGTGCCGCAACGCTGCCTGCGAGGCGACGAAGACGGCGCGAACGTGGATTGCCAGCGTCCGGTCGATGTCCGCGAGGGTCACGGCCTCGGGCGGCCCATAGGGAAAGATGCCGGCGTTGTTGACGAGAATGTCGAGCCGGCCGAGCTCCGCCGCCGTCCGATCCACCGCGGCGATGACGGCCTCGGGATCGGCGCTGTCCGCCGCGATGGCGAGGCCGCGCCGACCGGCCGCCTCGATCTCCGCCACGACGGCGCGCGCCTTGTCCGCGGCGCTCACATAGGTCAGCGCCACATCGGCCCCGTCCCGGGCCAGCCGCTTGGCGATCGCCGCGCCGATTCCGCGGCTGCCTCCGGTCACCAGGGCCACCTTGCCGGCAAGTTCAGGCATCTCGATCTCCTTTTATGTACCTATCGGTACATAATCCGTAGCCGGCTTGAGAGGAGCGGTCAAGCGATTTATTTTCTGGTCGGTACAGAAAGGATCGGCGATGAGCAGGAGAGGCCGCCCGCGCGCGTTCGACCGAGCCGCGGCGCTGAGGCGGGCGATGGAGGTCTTTTGGGAGCGCGGCTACGAAGGGACGTCGCTCGGCGATCTCACGGCGGCGATGGGTATCAACAGGCCGAGCCTCTATGCCGCCTTCGGCTGCAAGGAGGCGCTGTTCCGCGAGGCCGTGGAACTCTACGGTTCCGCCGAGGGGTCCGCGACGAACCGTGCCTTGCGTGAACCGACCGCCCGCGCAGTGGTCGAGGCAATGCTGCGCGGCAATGTCGAAGCCTATCTCGATCCCAAGAATCCGGCCGGCTGCATGATCGTGCTTGCCGCGACCCTCGGCTCGCCGGAGAGCAAGGGCGTACGCGACCATCTCGCCGAATGCCGGCGGAGCGGACAGGTCGCGCTCCAGCGCCGGCTGGAGCGCGGCGTTGCCGAGGGGGAGCTGCCGGCCGGCACGGACACGGCGGCGCTCGCGGCCTTCTACACCACCCTGCTCCAGGGACTGTCCATTCAGGCCCGTGACGGCGCCTCGCGCGAGACGTTGAACGCCGTCGTCGATAACGCCATGGCCGCCTGGGATGCGCTGGTGGCGGCGACACGCGGAACCCCGCAGCGATCGCGGAACACGCGGGCCGCGCCTCCGAAACCGACGACGCGCGGCCGGCGAGGGGGGCGGTCGAACTAGGCCTTATCGCCCTGCGGCTGCCTTGCCGCGGGCGGGTCCGCGGCGTCGATCAGCCGGAAAAGCCGGTCGACCGCGACCGGCTCCTCCCACCGGAGCTTCTCGAGCCCGTCCTTGCCGACATAGATCATGCAGAAGTCATCCTCGGCGACGTTGAACGCGTCGCGAAGCCGCGCCGTTTCGAGGGTCTCGCCGAGTCCACCGCCGAGCGAAACGGCGCGGTCGCCGATCGCCTCAATGACGACGATGTCACGATCGGCAAGCCATCCGGCGTGGGCGGTCAGCAGGTCGACCTGCTGCTGATAGGGGATGGTCTCGCGGCGGGGGGCGAAGAGAAGCAGGATGCCGTTGCGCCAATCCCACTCCTGAAGCAAGGATTTCGCGTCCACCATGGTGCAGGCTCCTCCGGCGCGCTTGAAGGGCGCCGGGAAGTCAAACACGCCAGGCGGGGCAAGGGTTGCACCGGCCGGTGTCCGACGCCCGGGTGCGGCGACCGGATCAGTGGTCGGCGAAAGCGACCCGACGGGGCCGCTCGGCCCCGTTCCCGCCACCTTGTCCGTGCGCGGGCCGGTGGCCTTCCAACGTATCGGGTGCGATCCGCCAGATCGTCTCGGCGTAGTCGCGCACGGCGCGGTCGCTCGAGAAGCTCCCCATTCGGGCGACGTTGAGAATGGCGCGGCGCGTCCATTCCTCCGGGTCGCGGTAGACGGCCTCCACCGTCCGCTGGCAGGCGACGTAGGCCGCGTAGTCCGCGAGCAGAAGGTAACGGTCGCCGCCCTGCGTCAGGGACTCGACGATCGGGCGGAACAGGTCCGGCTCCTGCGGCGAGAAATGACCTCCCGCGATGAGGTCGAGCACCGCCTTGAGCTCCGGATCGCTCTCATAGCGTGCCAGCGGGTCGTAGCCGGCGTTCTTGAGCGCCGCGATCTCCTGGACGGTGAGTCCGAAGGCGAAGAAGTTCTCCGCGCCGACCGCCTCGCGGATCTCGATGTTGGCGCCGTCGAGCGTGCCGATGGTGAGCGCGCCGTTGAGCGCCAGCTTCATGTTGCCGGTGCCCGATGCTTCGGTGCCGGCGGTCGAGATCTGCTCCGACAGGTTGGCGGCGGGGATGATCACCTCGGCGGCGCTGACGCCGTAATCCGGCACGAACGCCACCTTCAGACGGCCGGCGACCGCCGGGTCGTGATTGACCGCCGCGGCCACGGAATGGATCAGCTTGATGATCCGCTTGGCCATGACGTAACCGGGCGCCGCCTTGCCGGCGAAGATCACGGTTCGCGGCACGATCTCAGCCGCCGGATCCGCGCGCAGCCGGTTGTACAGCGTCACCACGTGCAGGACGTTCAGAAGCTGCCGCTTGTATTCGTGGATGCGCTTGATCTGCACGTCGAACAGCGAATCGGGGTCGGCTTCGACGCCGCAATGCGCGCGGAGATAGGCGGCGAGCCGTTCCTTGTTGGCACGCTTGACGGTGCGGAACGCGTGCCGGAACTCGGGATCGTCGGCGAGAGGCACGAGCGCCTCGAGCGCGTCAAGGTCCGTCCGCCAGTGTTCGCCGATGCGCGCGGTGATCAGCTCGGCAAGGCCGGGGTTCGCCTGATCGAGCCAGCGCCTTGGCGTGATTCCGTTGGTCACGTTCACGATGCGGCCCGGAAACAGCCGGGCGAAGTCCGCAAACACGGTCTCCCGCATCAACTCGGTATGCACCTTCGAGACGCCGTTCACGACCTGGCTGCCGAGGAAGGCGAGATGCGCCATTCGCACGCGGCGCTCGCCGTCTTCGTCGATCAGCGAGACGCGCCGCAGAAGGTCGGTGTCCTCGGGGAAGCGCCGCGCCACCTCCTTCAGGAAGCGGTCGTTGATTTCGTAGATGATCTGGAGGTGGCGGGGCAGGAGCTCCTCGAAGAACCGCAGGGGCCAGGTTTCCAGCGCCTCCGGCATCAGCGTGTGGTTTGTGTAGGCGAAGCTGCGCCGCGTGATGTCCCAGGCCTGGTCCCAATCGACGAGATACTGGTCGACCAGAAGGCGCATGAGTTCGGCGATCCCGAGTGCCGGATGGGTGTCGTTGATCTGGATCGCGACCTTGTCCGGAAGCTCGGCGAGCGGCCGTCCAGCCTGCATGAACTCGTGCAGGATGTCCTGGATCGACGCGCTGACGAAGAAGTACTGCTGCTTGAGGCGCAGCCGCTGTCCGGCCTCGGTGGCGTCGTTCGGATAGAGCACCCGGGACAGGTTTTCCCACCGGTTCTTGTGCTCCACGGCCCGGGCGTGATCGCCTTCGTTGAAGTGCTTCAGGTCCAGCTCCCGCTGCGCCCTGGCCGACCACAGGCGCAGTGTGTTGACCGTGTCCGACCGGAATCCCGGGACCGCCACGTCATAGGCGATGGCCAGCATGTCCTCGGTGTCGACCCAGCGATGGCGCAGGCGGCCCTGCTGATCGCGCTCGGTCTCGACCCGGCCGCAGAAGCTCACCGGGTACTGCAGATCCGGCCGCGGAAACTCCCACGGGTTGCCGAAGCGAAGCCATTCGTCCGGCCTCTCCGCCTGCCAGCCGTCCTCGATCTGCTGCCGGAACATGCCGTATTCGTAGCGGATGCCGTAGCCATAGCCGGGCACGCCGATGGTTGCCATGCTGTCCATCAGGCAGGCCGCCAAGCGGCCGAGGCCGCCATTGCCGAGCGCCGCGTCATCCTCCGTCTCGGCGATTTCCTCGAGATCGTGGCCGTGCTCCGCCAGCGCCTCGTGGCAGATCTCGTACAGGCCCAGGCTCCGCAGCGCATCGGTCAGAAGCCGTCCGAGCAGGAATTCCATCGACAGGTAGCAGACGCGCTTACCGTCCCGCCGGTCGTGGCGCCGGGCGGCCTCGATCCGCCGCTCGGCGAGCAGGCCGCGGACGAGGGCCGCGGTGGCGAAGAGCCAGTCCCGTCCTTGCGCGCTGGCGGGGTCCTTGCCGAGGCCGTGAAGCAGGTGCTCCTCAAGGCGCCGGCGGACCGCGTCGGGCGTCAGCGAGGGACGAGTGCTTGAAGGGACGCCATCGTTGAACTTCGACATCGCGCTGCTTGTGTCGCTACTCTGGAAACTCTATCCGGGCCTTCGGCCGATCATCGTCGAACAGGCCCGCTTCTCTCGACCCGGCTTTCTTGGTGGGACGTATGTGCCCACCCCCGGCCGTGTCGATCGACCTCAGTGGCTGTGGCAACCGGATCGCTCAGCGGTGGCCCATGCGAATGTCCAGATTTTCCAGCCGGCAGATGAACCGCGGATGAACCGCTGCCGCGCGACCGCCGGCTTTCGGGCTCTCGATCCAGGTCCCAACCCTATGGATTCGATGGTTAATAGATGGTTACTCGACCCGGCTTTTCCACACGGTACTCCGGGCATTTCCCGAACCGGCGAAGATGGATACCCGCGGCTGGCGGGCTCCATCGAGCATCGCGCCGGCTTCGGGAACGAGGACGATTTTAAACCCGGCGGCTGGCATGCTTTCTGTTTCATGCGAGGTATCGCCTTCGATCGAATCGCCTTCCGGATCCCGTCTTGCCGCGGCCGGCGGGCGATGGCCGCCGGTTCGCGCGCGTCACGCCTTGTGCGCGACGATCGTCAGCGGGTGGGTGCGTGCCGGGGTTGCTCCGCGGTTCGCCGATGGGGCGGCGGCCCGCGCCGGTCGCCGCGGGGCGGTCGCGCCGACATACCGCTCGAGCTCGGCCGCGCGATGCATGGACGTATGCGCCGAAAGGACTCTCTGCCGGCCGGCATGACCGATCGCGCGGCGGCGCTCTTCGGGCAGGTCACGGAGGAACCGGGCGACGTCCGCGGTGTCCCGGGCGATCAGGATGTCCCGGCCCGGGCGGAACAGCCGGTCCAGCCCCTCCCACCAGTCGCTGATGATCGGCGTTCCGCTCGCGGCCGCCTCGAACAGGCGGACGCTCGGCGACCAGCCGGCGCGGACCATTTCTCGCCGGGTCAGGTTCAGCGTGAATCTCTGCGCGTTGTAGAACCGGCGGTGGTCGCCCGGCGCCAGATGCTCGATCCGGGCGACGTTCCGGGGCCAGGCGATGTCGTTTGGATATTGCGGCCCGGCGACGGCGAAGCGCCGCTCCGGCAACCCTTCGGCCACGGCCAGCATCAACCGTTCGAGGGCCGACTGTCGATCGGCGCTGTAGGTGCCGAGATAGCCGAGGTCCCATCGCCGCCCCGCGGCCGGCTCCGGGAAGTACATTTCCGGGTCGACGGAGCAGTAGAAGGGCAGCGGTTGCCGTGCCCCGTATTCGCGGGCCAGCCGCGCCAGCAGGGGACCTCCCGTGAAGGACAGATAGAGATCGTAGAGCGGGACCAGATCGGCGCTCAGATACTCCTCGTCGCCCCGGTCGAGCTTCGCGACAGTCACCGGCGTGTCGATGTCGTAGAAGGCGGTCAGGCCCTTTCGGGCGGTCTCGATCACCCAGCGGCCGACCCGCACGCCCTCCGGCACGTAGGACCCGACGATCGTCAGGTCGGCCCGCGCCACCGCCGCCGAGAACTCGCGCTCGAGCTGCGGCAGGTCTTGGTAGAGGCGCGTTCGCCCATAGGGCGGCCGCGGCAGGTCCCGGCTGTTCGCGTACCACGGCACGTCGCGCTCGAGGAACAGGACGTCGTGGCCGCGCCGGGCCAGCGCGCGCACCAGGCTGCGATAGGTCGTGGCGTGGCCGTTCCCCCAGGAGGAGGTGATCGACAGGCCGATGATGACGATCGACAGCCCGTTCATGCGGAGCGCCCCTGAGCGGCGGTCTTCTGAGCCGCAGTCTCCCGCGCTGCCGTCCCCTGGCCGGCGGCGCGACGGGCGGAGGGATTTCCGGCGTCGTATCCGTCCAGCACCGATTCGACCAGCTTCGCGCGGTGGGCGTAGGTGTGCTCGGCGAGGATTCTGCGCCGCGCCGCGATCCCGATGCGCCGCGCGCGCTCCGGCGTCAGCTCTTCGAGGCGCGCCGCCACCTCGTCGGCGTCGCCGGCGACCAGCACCTCGCGGTCCGGTTCCAGGAACAGCTCGATGCCCTCCCAGCGGTCGGTGATCTGGCAGACGGCGGCCCCGGCCGCCTCGAACAGCCGCGTCGCCGGCGAGTATCCGGTCCGCACCATGCTCTCGCGGTGGATGTTGAGGATCGCCCGCGACGAGGCGTTGAAGGCGTTGTGGTCGCCCGTATAGACGTGCCCGAGGGCACGGACATTGGCCGGAAGCGGCTTGTCGTGCCAGCCATTGCCGCCGAGCACGAAGCGCCGGTGCGGCAATCGCTCGGCGGTGGCGATGAAGAACGCCTCGACCCGCGCCTCGCGGTCGGGCAGGCGGTTGCCGAGGAAACCGAGGTCGCCGGCGAAGCGGTCGTCGGCCGGTGCCGGATAGTGGGTCGTCGGGTCGAGCGCGTTGTAGATCGGCACGCAGGCTCGTGCCCCGAAGGCTTCGTATCCGGCGACGACGGGATCGCCGCCGCCATAGGTGAGGACGAGGTCGTATCGCGGCACCAGCGCACGCAGCGGATCGTCCGGGTTCGCCGACATCCGGTCGAGGGTGGCGGGCGCATCGACGTCCCAGTAGACGACGAGGTTGCCGGGGCGCTTCGCCGCCGCGACCGCCGCCTCGAGCCAGTCGTCCAGGACGCCGACGCCGCTTGCCTTGACGATGACGTTCGCCTCCTGCCGTGCTTGCTCGACCGTTCGCGCGGCGTCTGCCTCGGCGGGCGGGTAGACGACGACGCGGGCCCAGTCGGGCGGATCGAGGTCGCGGTGCCGCTGGCGGTCGAACGCGTCGGGCTCGTAGAAGGTGGTGCTGTGGCCGCGCGCGTGCAGCGCCCGGATGATGCCCCGGTAATAGGTCGCGGCGCCGTTCCAGTAGGCGGACAGCAGGCTGGAGCCGAAGAACGCGATCTTCATCTCACGCCTCCTTGGCCGGCCGCGCGTCGCGGCCCGCAGCCGTCCCGGCCCCGCGCAGCTCGGCGCGGATCGCGAGAAGCTCGTCGACGCGGTGGGCGCAGGTGTGGCGCCGGAGGATCGTCGCCCGGCCGTTGCGGGCGAGTTCGACGGCCTGATCGGTGTCGTTCAGAAGGTTCTCGAGCGCGCGCGTCATCTCCTCTCCGTCTTTGGCGAGGAGGTAATCGCGACCCGGCGTGAACAGGCCCTCCGCGTCGTGCCATTGGGCGCAGATCAGCGGGATTCCGCAGGCGAGCGCTTCGAAGACGCGGATGGTCGGGATCCCCGGCAGGGCTTCGACATAGGGCCGGCGCGGGACGTGAACCGTGGCGCCGAAACGGGCGAAGACCTCCGGCACCCGGTGGTTCGCCAGCCAGCCGCCATAGTGCGCCCCGGCCTTGGCAATCGCGGCGCGGCCCTCGGCCGGGTACCGCACGCCGTAGATCTCGGCCCGAAGCCGAAGCCGCTCGATCGGCGAAAGCAGGAACGCGCGCAGCTCGGCGGCCCGCTCGCCATCGCCCCAGTTGCCGATCCAGACCAGGTCGCCGCGCCGGCGCTCTTGCGGGAGCGGTCGGAACAGGCTGGCATCGGCCGCCTCGTGCCAGGTCCAGGCGCGGCGGGACCAGCCGCGCCGCAGATAAATCTCGCGAATGACTTCGCCGAATGCCAGGACCCCGTCATAGCCATCCAGGTCGAAGGCGGCCATCGCTTCCGGCGCGGTGACGGAGCGGTGGTGCGTGTCGTGAAAAAGCAGCAGGAAGCGGCCGCCGAGGATCCGGCGGGCCCCCAGAGCGGCGACCAGCCGTGGGTCGCTCCACTCGTGAACAAGGACGACGTCGACGCCGTCCAGCACGGCGTCGAGATCGAGGGCGTCGAGCCTGTAGTCGCGCCAGACGATGTCCGGAAAGGCCGAGCGGAACGCGGCGAGCGGCGCCGTCCCATGCTCGGCAAGAAGGTTCCTGCGGCTCCAGCCGTCCTTCGGTTCGTAGACGCAGACCTCGTGGCCGCGGCGCCGCAGCTCGCGGACAACACCGCGGAGGAAATGGGCGTTCCCGTGATTCCAGTCCGAAACGACCGAGTGATAGAAGAAGGCGAAGCGCATGGTCGCCTACAAGACGGGAACGGCGGTGGTTTCCGTGAGCCGGTCGGCGCCGGGTCGCCGGCCGGTGACGATTTCCTCGTAGAGCTCGCGATAGGCGCGGGCCATCGCCGTCGGTTCGTAGGCCCGGGCGCGGGCGCGGGCCGCTGCGCCCAGGGCGGCGCAACGGTGTGGGCGCTCCATCAGCAGGCGCAGCGCAGCCGTCAGCCGAGCCTGATCGTCGGGCGGCACGAACAAGGCCGCCCCATCCCACAGCTCGCGCATCGTCGGCGTGTCGCCGATGACCAGGGCGCAGCCGGCCAGCGCCGCCTCGAGGACCGTCAGGCCGAACGGCTCGTAATGGGCGGGCAGGACGAACAAGGTGGCGCGGCCGAGCCAGCGGGCGAGGTCGGGTGTCGGCAGCCGGCCGAGCTCGATCAGATGGCGCGGCCGCCATCCGGTCCCGTCCGGCCCCGTGCAGTCGCCGGCCAGGTAGACCGGCCAGGGCAGACAGGCGGCAACCGCGTCGACGGCACGGATGTTCTTGCCGTCGTCCCAGGCGCGTCCGGCCGTCATTGCGAAGGGCGCCTTGTCGAGCGCAGGGAAGTCGGCGGCCCGTCGGCCGTTGTGGATGACGCGCGCCCGCGGCAGCGGTCCGTAGATCGCTTCGAGCGCCCCGAGCAGAGAGCGGCTCGGCGCGACGACCGCATCGGCCGCGCGGAGCGCCGTCGCGACCAGATCGGCATAGCCCGACAGATCCGCCGGAAGCGGCGACCGCCGGACCGCGCGCCACCAGGACAGGACGCAGGAATGCGCGACCAGCAGCCGCGGCGCGCGCCAGGGCAGCGTCACATGCGCGTAGTTGTTCAGGTGGACGATGTCGGGGCGATGCTTCTCCTCGAGGGAGAGCAGCCATCGACCGGCCGCGGCGAGATCAGCCCCCGCATCCGGCATCCACTCCAGCTTGAAGTCGCTCTCCTCGACGGTGAGACGGGGGATCGCATCGCAGGCGCGCCGCTGCGCCTCGGAGCGCCGTCCGCCCATGAGCGCGACGACCGTGGAGATCTGCAGGCGGTCGAACTCGCGGGCGAGTTCGAGCGTGTAGTCCCAGACGCCGCCGACGAGATCGGCGGTCAGGAGAACGCGCCGCACCCCTAGCCCCGCGCCGGAGTCAGCCATGACGGGTCGGCGGGCAGTTCGAGTTCGGCCAAGGGCAGAGGCCGCTGGTCCTGGATTTCGCTCATATGGGCAAACTGCTTCAGGTAGTGGTCATGCGCGCGTTCCCATGCCCTGTCGTCGGGCAGGCCCCAGAGCCGCCGGTAGTCCGGCGAGCCGGGATAGGGAAACAGCGGCACCGGATCGTTCGCCCAGACGCCGTGGGTGCGGAGCCGGTCCCGCCACCGTTGCACGTCCTCTGCGTCGTCGGATTCGATCTTGATGAGGTTGCCCTGAACGAAGGGGATGCGCCGCTTGGCGAAGATCAGCCGCTCGGTCAAATCCTCCGTCGTGGACCGGCAGTTCTTCTGGAGCATCGCCCGGCCTTCCGCCGTCAGGCTTTCGACCCCGGCTTCGACCGAGACGCAGCCTGCTTCCCCCAGAAGCTCCAGCATCTCCGGCTTCCACAGGTCGATGCGCGTTTGCACGCCGAACGTGACGGGCCGGTCGGCCAATGCCTCCAGCAGCGGCCGGTTGGGGAGGAAGATCTCGTCGATGAAGTAGACGTAGACGACCCCGAGGGCGATCAGCCGGTCCAACTCCTCGACGATCGTTTCGACGGGCCGCTTGCGGTACTTGTCCCGGAAGTTCTCCTTCGCGCAGAAGGAGCAGTTGTAGGGGCAGCCGCGCGAGGCCTCGATCTCCGCGCCGGGCCCTTCCGACGCGGCGCCGTCGAACCGATGGTGGTGATGGTCGTGGCGCCGGATCCAGTCCGCCTCCCAGCGCAGGGCCGGCAGGTTCGCGAAAGCGCCCGCGTGCGGCCCGCCCTGTACCCGGACTCCGTCGTCGCCGTCCAGGTAGGCAATGGCGGGGATCTCCGACCAGTCGAGATCCGCCAGATGCGGCAGGATCTCCTCGCACTCGCCCAGCACGACCGCGTCCACGCCGAGCTTGGCCAGCGCCGCGCGCGGCGTGGTGGAGCCGTGCGGGCCGACGGCGACCAGCCGCCCGCCGACCGGCCTCAACGCCCGTGCCCAGATCTGCGGCACGCGCAACTCCGGCGGCGCACAGCGCCAGAACAGATAGCTCGGCGCCGTGGTGATCACGGTGAAGTCGGGTCGGTAGTCCTCCACCGCATCGCGCACCGCATCGAGCGACAAGTCGAACAGATGGCCGTCGAAGATCTCCGCCTCGTGTCCGTCCGCTTCGAGGAGCGCGCGCGCATAGCCGTATTCGAGCGGCAGGTGGGGCTCGTGGCAGCCGAAATAAATGCTTCCCTCGAAGCTCCAGTTCGGATTCACCAGCGCAATCCTCACGACGCGCTCCTTTCGTATTGCGGCATGGCCGCCCGATCCGCGCGCGCCCCGCCGAGCCAGGCCAGAAGGCGAGTGACGCCGGCCTCAACCGTGACGGTCGGCCTCCAGCCGGTGGCGTCGCCGAACCGTCTCGTGTCCGAGACGTAGTAGAGCTGGTCTCCCGGCCGGGCGGAGCCGTAGGCGACGGAGGGTTGCGCCGGGCTGATCCGGCGGATCAGGTCGAGCAGCTCGATCAGGCTGGTCGTGTTCCTCGGCCCGCCGCCGATGTTGAACGCCTGCCCGCGAATCCGCGGCATGTGGCTCTGTGCGAGGAGCAAGGCCTCGACGAGGTCGTCGACGAAAAGAATGTCCCGCACCTGCTTGCCGTTGCCGTAGATGGTGATCTCACCGCCCTCCAGTGCCTTGATGAGGAAGTGGGCGACCCAGCCCTGGTCTTCCGTCCCGCACTGGTGCGGCCCGTAGATGCAGCTCATGCGGAAGACCGTCGCCGGCAGGCCATAGGTGCGGGCGTAGTCGAGGACGTACTGGTCGGCTGCGCCCTTCGAGCAGCCATAGGGGCTGTGGAAGTCGAGCGGCCGGTCCTCGGAAATGCCGCGCGCCGCGACGACCGGGTCCGTCGGCGCGTAGCGGCGCTGCCGTTCTTCCAAGGCGATGTCGGCCAGGGCGCCGTAGACCTTGTTCGTCGAAGTGTAAACCAGGCCCGGCGGATCGGCAGACGCCCGCATGCCTTCGAGGAGATTGAGCGTGCCGCGCGCGTTGACCTCGAAGTCCTCGACCGGTGCCCGCAGGGCGGTGGTGACCGCCACTTGCGCGGCGAAGTGGAACAGCCGGTCCGCCTGCTTGACGGCCTCGTAGGCGGCCTGGGCGTCGCGGACGTCGGCAACCTCGGCGGCGACTCGGCCGCGATGCCTGTGCAGAAGCCAGTTCAGATTGTCCTCGACGCCCGGCCGGCTCAGGTTGTCGAAGATCAGGACCTGATGGCCCGTCTCGGCAAGCCGATCGGCCAGATTGACCCCGACGAATCCCGCGCCGCCGACAATAACCGTGCGCTTGCGCCCGAATCCGATCCGGGCCACGCGCGGCGTCCGGAGCTCCTCCGGCACCGTAACGCGCCGCCGCAGGGTGCGAACGCCGTCTATGCCGTCCCGCATGAGAAGACGGGACAGCAGCTTCGGCTTGCCGTCGGCCGTCATCAATCCCGGCCGATCGTCGCCGTTGCAAAGGGGGGGCATTGGGGCGTCGGCCGGATCACGCTGCGCCGTATCCTGGTAGCGGCACCAGTAGACGCGCTGGACCGGGGCGTCGAGGGCGGCCAGCAGCGCGTCGGCCTGCCCCATGTCTTCGTAGGGCCAGGTCGGATAACCGGCTTCCGTGATCCACAGCTCCGGGTCGAGACCGAAGCGGTCGAGGACGCCGCGCACGGCGCCGGCCACCCTGGTCCAATCCGTCCGGTGGGGGCGGGAACCGTCCCGCGCATCGTCGCACAGGCCGATGGCGTCGCAATGGTCGAGGATCCCGCGCTCGCAGCTCAGCCGAAGCCAGTCGAGTCCCGTCGGGCAGAAGCCGCTGAAGACCACTTTCTTGCCGCGCTGCCTTATCCGGCGGGCGGCGGCGGCGATGACCTCGCAGGCGGCGGTCCAGTCGGAATCGAGATAGCGGTCCCAGTCGTGGCGGCCGGCGGGTTCGCTCCACAGCTCGATCCAGGCGAAGTGGCGGCCGTGTCGCGTCGCCAGGAGGTCCAGGAAATCGGCGTAGCTGTTGAGCCCATGTGCCGTCACGGCATGCGGTCGCGGCGCGTGCGCCCGCGCCGATGCCATCGCCGCGGGATGGACGACGCAGGGCAGGATGTCGACCTCCCTGGCAAGACGTCCCAGCAGCCAGTCGTACCATTCCTGCCCGTCGGATTGCTGGTGGTCCTCCCACGACACGGGAACGCGCAGGGCCTCGATCCCGAGCTGCCGCACGCCCTCGAGAACCCGCTCGACCCGTTCGGGTTCGCCGGGGCGGAACCGCTCGGCCGTTCCCAGCAGCGGCCGCGGGGGCAGGCGCGGCGCGACGACAAAAGAGGAGCGGCCGACGGTCATACGGCGAGCCCTCGGCAGGCGAGTTCGCGGGTCGCTTCCTCGAAGCGGTCGGTCGCGGCCTGCCGCCGCAGCCATTCGGTGGTTTCCTCGAGCCCCTCTTCGAGGCCGATCTCCGGTTCGAAGCCGAGGCCGCGGCGCGCGGCGGACAGATCCGCGAAACAGTGGCGGATGTCGCCCGACCGGTAGCGACCGGTGATCTCTGCCGTCAGATGCGGACGGCCGAGCACCTCGCTCAGCTTCTCCGCGATGTCGAGGATCGACAGGCTCCGGCCGCTGCCGACATTGAAGACCCGGCCTGCCGCGTCGGGCCGTTCGAGCGCCAGCCGACAGGCCCGCGCCACGTCGCGGACGTGGACGAAGTCGCGCCGCTGCCGTCCGTCCTCGAAGATGATCGGCCGATTGCCGTTCAGCAGGCGGGAGGCGAAGATCGCCAGAACGCCGGTATAGGGGTTCGACAGCGCCTGCCGCGGCCCGTAGACGTTGAAGAAGCGCAGCGCGACGGTGGGAATGGAATAGGCGCGGCCGACGATCAGGCAGGCGCGTTCCTGCGCATATTTCGACAGGGCGTAGATCGAGGCGAGCGCGGGGGCCTTGGTCTCGGGCGTCGGCACCGGCGTCAGCGGCGACCCGTCCTCGTCCTCAAGCTCCCACCGGCCGGCCTTGAGCTGCTCGAAGCTTCGCTCCTGCCCGTCGCGGAGCGCGCCGGAAGCGGACCGGTACAGCCCCTCGCCATAGATGCTCATCGAGGACGCCACGACCAGCCGTTCGACCGGCTGGTCCGCGAGCTGCTCGAGGAGCACCGCGGTTCCGAGGTCGTTCACCGCTGTGTAGTTGGCGATCTGGTACATGCTCTGGCCGACGCCGACCATCGCGGCGAGGTGGAACACGGCATCGACACCTTCGAGCGCCTGCGCGACCGCCGCGGGGTCGGCGATGTTGCCGACCATCAGCTCGACGTCGTCCGCCAGGTAGTCGGGGCGCATGCGGTGCCCGCCGTGGACCTGCTCGGACAAATTGTCGAGGACGCGAACCCGGTATCCGTTCCGAAGAAGCTCGTCCGCCAGATGGGATCCGATGAAACCGGCCCCGCCGGTAATCAATACCTGTTTCGTCATCCTCGACTCCTTGCGGGCCGAACACAGAATTTAAAGCGGATGATCCCTCGACACGTGCTGCCGGGATGAATATCGGAGCGCGCAGCTTGCATCAGATCTTGGAGTGGGAAGGTCGAAGCCAAGGCCGCCGCCTTCCTGTAGCAAGAACTCACGGAGCGACGGAAAGTTTCGCAGGAAAAAATTCCTTAACCATAAGCGACGGGCCTGTCGCTCGCGGTTTTTCGTCGCGAAGGAATCCGCGCGCCATCGGCAAATCCATCGCCCTGATATCGCGTACGAATGCAAAACGTTGATCGGCCCTGATCGGTGCATGAGGGGCTGCTAAAGCCACAAAGACTTCGTTTCCCGTCCCTTTCCCGCTACCGGCGCGGATCGGTGTCGGCGCGATGGCGCGGAACGGGCCGGTGTCGTTCGGTGTTGGACCGGGGAAAGCGGCCGGCTGTGACGACCGTGGCCGGTTCGTCGGGTTTTCGGACGGCGGGCGGATCCATGGGGGAGTCGTATGATATCGTGGTGATCGGCACCGGCGTCGCGGCCGCGCCGATCGCGCGGGCCTGTCGCGCCGCCGGATGGCGCGTCGCCGTCGTCGACGATCGTCCGTTCGGCGGCACCTGCGCGCTCCGCGGCTGCACGCCGAAGAAGGTGCTGGCGCACGCCGCCGCGGTTCTCGACGCGGCCACGCGGCTGCGCGGGAAGGGGCTCGCCGACGCGGGTGAGCGGATCGACTGGCCCGCCCTGGTCGCGTTCAAACGTGGCTTCACGGAGTCCGTGCCGGCCGAAACCGAAAGAAGCTTCGCCGATCAGGGAATCGACGGTTTCCACGGCCCCGCTCGGTTCGTCGGGCCGCGCAGCCTCCGGGTGGCGGGCGACAGGGTGCTCGAGGCCCGCCGCATCGTCGTGGCGGGCGGCGCGGCGCCGGCGAAGCTGCCGATCGAGGGCGGGGAGCATCTCGCGGCAAGCGACGACTTCCTCGAGCTCGAGGCGCTGCCGCGACGGATCGTCTTCGTCGGCGGCGGCTACATCGCCTTCGAGTTCGCCCATATTGCGGCCCGCGCCGGCGCGCGGGTTACGGTCCTGCACCGCGGCGAACGGCCGCTCGAAGGCTTCGATCCCGACCTCGTCCAGCTGCTCGTCGAACGAACCCGGGCGATCGGCGTCGATCTCCGGGTCGGTCACGAGGTCACGCGGGTCGAACGGAACGCCCAAGGTTTCGTCCTGCATGCGCGCGGGCCGGACGGTGACGAAGGCTTCGAGGCCGATCTCGCGGTCCACAGCGCCGGGCGGGTGCCGCAGCTCGACGCCCTCGACCTTGTCGCCGGCGGCGTCGAGCGCGATGGCAAGCGCCCGAAGCTGAACGATTATCTGCAGAGCGTGTCGAACGAGGCGGTCTACTTCGCCGGCGACGCGGGCGGGCGGGGGCTACCGTTGACGCCCGTGGCCGCCGCCGACGCGGAGGCGGTCATCGCCAACCTGCTGCGCGGCAATGCCGCGAAGCCGGACTACACGGGCACGCCGAGCGTCGTGTTCACGACTCCGCCGCTTGCCGGTGTCGGCCGCCTGGAGCACCAGGCCCGGGCGGAGGGCCTGCGTTTCCGGGTCAATCACCGGCGTACCGCCGACTGGTTCACGGCAAGGCATGCCGGCGAGCCTTGCTCCGGCTACAAGATCCTGATCGAGGAGGAAACGGAGCGGATCCTCGGTGCCCACCTCGTGGGGCCGCATGCCGACGAGGTGGTCAATCTCTTTGCGCTCGCCATACGGTTCGGGCTGTCGGCACAAGACTTGAAGCGCGCGATCCTCGCCTTTCCGACCGCCTCGCACGACATTCAGAGCATGCTTTAGCCAGCCGCCCCATCCTTTAGTCAGTCGCCCCGTCGCGGCGCGCCGCGTTCGCTCAGAATTTCTCCACCCAGGGCCGCAGGTCGAGCTCCTGCGTCCAGGCGCTGCGCGGCTGCCGGTGGAGCTGCCAGTAGACCTCCGCGATCGCGTCCGGCTGCAGCCGGTCGTCGCGGTTGCCGGCGCCCGACGGCGCGATCCGCCCGTCGATCACGACATGCGCCACATGGATCCCGCGCGGCCCCAGCTCGCGCGCCATGCTCTGCGCCAGCGCGCGCAGCCCGAACTTGCCGACGGCGAGATTGGCGAAGCGCGCCGCGCCGCGAAGCGATGCGGTGGCGCCGGTGAACAGGATCGTGCCGGCGGCGCGGTCACCGCCCTTGTCGAGCATCGCTCGTGCCGCCGCCCGGCCGACCAGGAACCCGCCCAGGCAACCCACGCGCCAGCACCGCTCGAACTCCGCCGCTTCCGTTTCCAGCACCGTCTTCGGCGCATAGGCCCCGGCGTTGTAGACGACGAGGTCCGGTGGGCCGAGCTCTTCGCCGACCCGGCGGAAGAGCGCCGTGACCTGTTCTTCGCTGGTCGCGTCGCAGCCATAGGCGCGGCCGCCGATCTCTTCGGCCAGGTCCGACAGCCGCGACGCCTCGCGCGCAGCGACGGCGACCCGCAGCCCCTCTCCGGCGAAGCGCCGCGCAAGGGCGGCGCCCAGACCGGGACCGACGCCGACGACCAAGGCCGTTTCCTTCCCTGGCATCTCCGATCCTCCCAGCCGTTTTCTCTCCTGCCCGAAGCATAGTGTCACCGCGCTGGCGCGACTAGGCCGCTTCCGGCGAAGGGTGGCGTTCGGCAAGCGCGGCCGGCGTTCGCGGTGGTGCGCAGGTGGAACTCCGTCGGTTTTCGGCGTAAAGAGGGTATGGGAAACTAGAGAGAGGGCGGTCAATGTGGCAGGAGTTCAAGGAATTCATTAGCCGCGGGAACGTCATCGATCTGGCGGTTGGCATTATCATCGGCGCGGCTTTTACCTCGATCGTCAACAGCCTGGTCAACGACGTGCTCATGCCCCCGATCGGTTACATTATGGGCGGCATCGACTTCTCGGATTACTTCATAAACCTGTCCGGTGGAGACTATCCGAGCCTGGCGGCAGCGCGGGAGGCCGGTGCGGCGGTGATCGCCTACGGCGCCTTCATCAACGCCGTCATCAACTTCTTCATCGTGGCGGCGGCGGTGTTCCTGATCGTCAAGGCGGTCAACCGCGTTCGCCGGAAGGAAGCCGAGAAGCCGGCCGAACCGCCGGCGCCGACGCGCGAAGAGCAGGTGCTCATGGAGATCCGCGATCTGCTGAAGCAACGCCCGGCGTAACGACGCTTCGGAGCCGGCGCTCCGGATCGCTACATGGGGTGAGACCGGATCGGGCGCGGCCGCGGGCTCGCTCCGGGACGACGCGAACGTCGGGTTCTGGCACACCGATGGCGCGGACTCTTGTCGATGCTCCGGAATCTTGCGGCAGCTCGGCCGCCAAGGGTCTTCCGCGCCTCAAACAGGAGCGCACCCATTGACGCGCAGGCTCACAAACCTGTCCGGTCGGTTCGGCACGCCAATATCAGGCGGCGGCCGAAATGAACGAACAAGACGCTTCGAAAATATAGACGATATAAAGAAACAACAATATATAATGCGCACACTTATATTTTGTGAGAATAAGTATTACATTAAGAAAGTATTATAAACTTAAAAGCTCATTCATGAACTGGTGGCAAGCTTCAAATCGGTCCTGGCAGCAAGGAGCATGAAGGCCATGATCACGTTCGTGAAGAAGCTCGCCGCCGACGAGTCCGGCGCCACGGCCATCGAGTACGGCCTGATTGCGGCTCTCGTGTCGGTTGCCGCGATCGCCGCGCTGCAAGCGATGGGCGGTTCGCTGGTTGACATCTTCGAGGTCGTCAATCGCGAGCTCAGGAACGCGGCGAACGGCGCCACCACGACGCCGTAATCGAGAACCGGCGCCGGTCTTGATCCGGGCCGTGACCCGCGGCCTGGAACAGGCGTAACACCGATCCCGTTGGCCCGGCGCATTTGGCCGGGCGGGGAGAGATCCTCAAGGGGGGCGCGCGATCGTTCGGTCGCGCGCCCCGCTTCATTCGTGCCGGCGCAGGACGACGCCGCGATCGTCTTCAAAGATCGTCACGAAATCATCGACGACCAACAGGGCCTGGGCCAAGGGCGCGTCGCGCTGCAGGACGACCGCGTCGATCCGCCAGGCGTCGAGGGTGCGCCGCCATCCGGGCGCGAGATTCAAGGCCGCCATGGTCTGCCGCGTGAAAGGCGCGCCGTAGAAATCGAACCGGGTATCGATGAACACGCGCCGGCCCGGATCCTGCGCCAGAAGACAGCTTCCGGTGGTCGGGTCGTTGAACAGCCGGTCCCCCGGACGCTGTACCGCCAGATAGGCGGTGATCGTCGGCCGCATCGGGTCGCACCAGTCGCCGTCGACGTCGTCGGCGACCGCAAGCCAGAACGCAACCGGCAACAGGATGCAGGTCGCGGCGACGGCCGCGCGCAGCGCTCCGTCCGCCAGCGGCTGTGGCGTGGCCTCGGCCCCTTGCCGCCCGGTTTGCGGTCCAAGGGCCGCGAACCACTCGTGGTGGATGGCCCGAGGCAGGACCAGCCCGTAGAACAGCACGGCCCAGACGACGAACCGCGCCGAATGCAGCGTCGCGGCGGTGAAGACAAGGAGATGCAGCAGGTCCCCCGCCGAAAGCGCGCGGCGCGTCCGCGTCAGGAAGAAGAGCAGGCCGCCGACCAGAAGCAGGAACCACGAGAAGCGGAGCTGATGGAAATCCGGCGACCGCAGCTCTTCGATCAGGCCGTTCAGGTAGGATTGCCGCGACAGCGCGATGATGTAGTCGTAGATCCCGATGCCGTAGGGGTTGATGAGACTGGCCGCGAAGGCGGCGCCCGCCAGCGCCAGATAGGCCGGCCAGGCGAGCGGCCGCCCTTCGATCGCCGGATCGGCCGGTTCAAAGACGTAGATCCGGCGCCGTTCGGCCAGGTCGCCGGCCGCAAGAAGCCCCAGCGACACAAGGCCGAGAAGCACGCCCGTATGCATGTTGCCCCACAGCAGATAGAGCGGCAGGAGCAGCAGAACGGTGGCCCGTAGATTGCTTTCGCCGCGTCGCAGCCGCTGCACCATCCAGTACTGCGCCAGCAGGCATGCCGAGGTGACGATCATCGGGCGCAAGGAAAGATTGACGGACGCGACGGCCAGCGCCAGCGCCCCCGGCATCAGGACGAAGGCCGGTGCCACGCGCCGCGGCACGGCCCCGTAGAGCGGCGCGACGAGATAGATCGCAATCGCCGCCACGGTGAAGAGCGCGAAGAGCCCCCGAAGCCCGAGCAGAGCCTCGCCCTGCGCCAGCGCCACCTCGAACAGCCACTGGTAGAGCACCCAGGGCTCGCCCTGGCGCGTCCAGGAAAAGACGTCGCCCGCGGGCAGTCGGCCCGTCTCGAGGATGTGCTGGCCCGCGCGCCACAGCCAGGGAAAGTCCGGCGTGTAGGCGCTGTGGGACATGCGCCAGAGAAAGAAGGCGATGCTCGCCGCCGCCGTTCCTGTGGCGAGCAGCGGAAATCCGGGGGCAATGCGCCGGCCTTGGGCGTCGGAGCCTGCGGTCGCGCTCATGATCCGTCGCCACTTCGATCGAGCGAAGGCCCGTTTCGCTCGAAGGCGCGTGTCGTGCCGGGCGCCGGCGCGACGCCGAACCGGCGGCAGAGGCGGTCGCTCGCCACGATGGCGAGAGCGGCGAGAGCCAGGCCGGCCGGCAGGTCGATCAGGTAGTGCCAGCGCGAAACGACCGACTCGACCGCGATCCAGACGAGCATCAAGACCATGAACGGGGCCACCGCCAGCCGCGCCTTCAGCGCGTAATGGGTCATGATCCAGGCGCCGGCGATGTGCAGGGACGGCATCGCCGCCGGCGGGCCCGTGAAGTATTCGCCGCCGTTCCGGACCAGCCAGGGCGCCCCCCATTCCTGGACTTGGCGGAACAGCGCATACATTGACTGCTGCGCCGCGGTGGCCCGCGCGTTCGCACCGTCCTCGAAGATGAACGGCCCGACCGCCGGGCCGATCAGATAAGCGAACGCGCCCAGCATCTGCATCAGCAGAATGGCGGTCAGCGTCTGGAAATGATGCCGGCGGTGCCCGATTGCGTGGAACCAAAGCGAAAGCGCGAACATCAGCAGGAAACCCAGCTGATACCAGCCATCGACCTCCGGCAGCAGCAGGGCCGCCCACCCGCGCAGCGCGGCCAAAGCCTCGATGAGGGGGCGCAGCCAGTTGTCGATGGCGAGATAGGTCTCGTCGAACAGGACGGGGTTGACGAGCGGCATCCACATCTTGATGTGGAAGTGAAAGTACATCACGACGACGAACAGGATCAGGAAGCCGGCATCCGCCTTGACATTGTCCCGAATGACCGTCCTGCTCGCGGGGTCGGGGCGGAACCGCAGTCGGACCGCCTGAACGAAGGCGTAGCCCGCGATGCCGATGGCGAACGGGAACAGGTAGTGGACGCCGACGGCGTGGCTGATCCGTTCCGTCGGCACGGTCAGCGGGACGCCGATCATGAACGACAGGGCGATCGCCGCCAGAGCGAAGGCAAAGGTGATCGAACCGATCGCGAGGAGCAGGCGCCGGACCCCCGATGCGGACCCGGCCTGCGCGCGTTCGACGCAGGAGAGATCGGCGCGGTCTTGCGGCTCGGAGCGGAGCGGCAGGGGCAACGGCCAGCCCTTCGGCGCGGTCATTGTCTCGATTGCCCCGGTTCCTTGTTCGGGCTCGTGCCGACGGGAGAGAACCGGCTTATTCTGCCGTCCCGACGCTTAAGGAATTGTGAGTGGACGGGGCGGATGCCGCCGGCCGATCCGGTGCCGCGATCGTTCCGGGCCGATGGCGCCACGGGCAGAGAAGGAGGGGTGAGCGATGAGGGGCGAGGAACTCGTCTTTCTGGCGTGGAACGACCTCACCGGCCTGACCCGTGGGTGCGGCGTGCCGGTGTCCGAGCTCGACGAGCGGATGGACCGGGGCGTCGGCTGGCCCATGGCCAATCAGGCGCTGACGCCGTTCCCCGCATTCGCCGACAATCCCTGGGGACCGGCTGGCGAGGTCCGGATGAAGCCGGACCCGGCGACCCAGCTGCGCATCAATCTCTGGCCCGACCAGCCGCCGTTCAACGTCATCCTGTGCGACGCCTTCCTCGCCGACGGCACGCCCTGGGATGCCTGCCCCCGCGGGTTCCTCCGGATGGCGCTCGACGATCTCGAGCGGGAGGCCGGCCTCCGCCTCCTCGCCGCCTTTTCCCTCGATTTCGATGTCGCGGACACGTCTCCGGCGGGCCCGCCCTTCACGCTGGCGGCGTTTCGCGCCGCGCCCGATTTCGGTGCGCTTACCGTCCGCGCGCTGCGCGATGCCGGGGTCGAGCCGGAGACCTTCGGGCCGGCGTCCGGCGTCGGCCAGTACAGGGTGACCTGCCGTCCCGCCTTCGGGATCGCCGCGGCCGATCGCTGTGTGGCTGTCCGCGAGGTCGTCCGCGAGGTGGCGCGGCGCATGGGGCGCCGGATCAGCTTCGCGCCGGCCCCTGAGCCGGAGCGCCTCGGACCCGGGCGTCCATGGCCCGAACAGTCGGGCTTCGAGCACCCCGGAAACGGGGCACCCATTCATTTCAGCCTCCAGCGCGACGCGCTGCCGGCCGGCTTCGACGCGGCGCGGGAGGGCGGGCTCAGCGAGGTGGCTGCCCGGTTCGCCGCCGGCGTGGTTCGTCACATGCCGGCCCTCTGCGCCTTCACCGCGCCGGCAGTGGCGTCCTATTTCGGCCCCGGGCCGGGTTGCGGGAGCGCCGGCTACGCCTGCTGCGGACTGGACAACCGCAAGGCAGGCTTACGGATCTGTGCGGGCAGTGCCCGAATTCCTCTGCAGACGGCGCGGCAGTTCCATCTGGAATACCGTCCGGCCGATTCGGCGGCAAACCCGTACCTCGCCCTCGGCGCGCTCGTCCGCGCCGGCCTGCAGGGCTTCCGCGAGGCGCTGCCGCCACCGCCCCTCGTCGAGGGGGACCCGGACGAGCTTCCGGAGGAGGAGCGGGAGCGGCTCGGAATCCGGCGTCTCCCGCACACGCTGGCGGGCGCCCTGGATGCGCTCGAGGCCGACGCAACGGTCCGATCCTGGTTCCCGGCGAGCCTTTTGGACACCTATATTGCCGTGAAGCGGAAGGAAGTCGTTCTCATGGAAGGCCTGAGTCCGCAGGAAGTCTGCGGCCGGTATCGCGAGGTCTATTGAGCAATCCGGCCTCTCGCGACGGCGGACCGCATTGTTCCGGAATGGCGAACGCTGTGTTCGCCGCATGCCCGTTCCGATGCGGCCGGCGCGGTGCCATCTTCCCGGTGTAAGGTCCGGGAACGCGCTTCGGAGGTTTGCGACGATGAGCCAGTTTCACGAGGGTTCGGCGGACGTTCGGGCAGAAGGAGCCGGCGTCGGCGTGGCCCGTCCGGTCCTCAAGGTGCTGCGCGGGCGGCCGGCCAGCGACGGCGCGGGCGTGCGCCTGACGCGCGTCATCGGGACGCCGGACCTGCCCGACCTCGATCCGTTCCTTATGCTCGACGAATTCCGTTCGGACGACGCGGCCGACTACCTCGCCGGCTTCCCGGACCATCCGCACCGCGGTTTCGAGACCGTCACCTACATGCTGGCGGGCCGGATGCGGCACGGCGACAACCAGGGCAACACCGGACTGCTGCGGGCCGGGAGCGTACAGTGGATGACCGCCGGGCGCGGCATCGTCCATTCCGAGATGCCGGAGCAGGAAGACGGGCTGATGTGGGGCTTCCAGCTCTGGGTCAACCTGCCGGCGAAGGACAAAATGACGGCGCCGCGCTACCAGGACATTCCGCCCGAAGCGGTGCCGGAGGTAGAGGCCGGGACCGGCGCGCGCGTCCGGGTGATCGCCGGCAAGCTGGGCGGTGTCGAGGGGCCGGTGCGCGCGGTTGCGACCGATCCGATCTATCTCGACGTCGCGCTTGCGCCCGGGGCGGCCTTCGCCGCGCCGCTGCCGGCGGATCACGCCGCCTTCGCTTACGTCTACGAAGGCGCTGTGCGCGTCGGGGCGGGTACGGCGGCACGGCGGATCGCGCGCGGCGAGCTGGCGGTGCTCGGCCCCGGCGATCACGCGGACCTCGCGGCCGAAGGCGAGGAAGGTCGCCTCATCCTTGTCGCCGGCCGGCCGCTCCGCGAGCCCATCGCCCGCTACGGGCCTTTCGTCATGAACACGGCGGACGAGATCCGGCAGGCGATCGAGGACTTCCGCGCCGGCCGATTCTGACCGCGCCGACCAGCCCCGTCGGCGCGGGCCGCCCGGCAAACCGCCTTGTTCCGCCGGCCGCGGCTTGGCTATTGTCGAGTCGCGACCGGCTGACGAGGACCGCATGAACGATCTGGCCGCCATGATCGACGCGGCGAGGCGCGCCCGCGCCAACGCCTACGCACCCTATTCCGGCTTTGCCGTCGGCGCCTGCGTGAAGGCCGAGAGCGGCCGGCTCTACGATGGCTGCAACGTCGAGAACGCCGCCTATCCGCAGGGGCTCTGCGCCGAGGCCGTCGCCATCGGCGCCATGGTGGCGGCTGGCGAGACGCGCATCCGCGAGGTCGCGGTGATGGCCGGCGGTGAGGGGCTCTGCGCGCCCTGCGGGGGATGCCGGCAGCGGCTCGGCGAGTTCGCCGGACCGGAGGTGCCGGTGCATCTCTGCGGGCCCGAAGGGCTGCGCCGCACGGTGACTCTGGGCGAGTTGCTGCCGTTGCCGTTCTCCCGGGCGCGGCTCGGGAAGGGGTGACGGCGGCGATGGCTGAGCCCTCCCCGCACCGCGCTGCCCAGGCCGTCCTCGAGCGCGCGCCCGGCTTTCGTCCGCGCGTCGGGTTGGTCCTGGGCTCCGGGCTCGGCGGCGTCGCCGAGGCGATGACCGAGGCGCAGGCGATTCCCTATGCCGACATCCCGGGCTTCCCGCGGCCGAGCGTCGAGGGCCATGCGGGGCGGCTGGTCCTCGGGCGGCTCGGCGGCTCGGCGGTCGCCTGCCTGCAGGGCCGCGTCCATGCCTTCGAAGGCGCCGATCCGGCCGATATCCGCCTGCTCGTCCGCACCCTCAAGCTCCTCGGCTGCGAGATCCTGATCGCGACCAACGCCGCCGGGTCGCTCCGGGCAGAGATCGGTGCGGGCAGCCTGATGATGCTCGCGGACCATATCAGCCTGCTGCCGTTCAACCCGCTCGCCGGGCCGAACGACGAGGCGTTCGGACCCCGCTTTCCGGCGCTGGACGACGCCTACGACCCGGACCTGCGGGAGCGGCTGCGCGCGGCCGCGGCGTCGGCGGGGGTGACGCTGCACGAGGGTGTCTATCTCGCCTATCTCGGGCCCAGCTTCTCGACGCCGGCGGAAAGCCGCGCTTTCCTTCGCCTCGGTGCCGATGCGGTGGGCATGTCGACCGTGCCGGAGGTAATCGTTGCCCGCCATTGCGGCCTGCGCGTCGCCGCGATCTCTGCGATCGTCGCCCTGTCCGCCGGGGCCGATGGCGAAGCGCACCATCCGCCGGTCAGCCACGAACAGACCCTGGCCATCGCCGCGCGTCTGGGCGCGGACCTGCGGCGCCTTCTGATCGCATTTCTGGAAGGAATGTCCGATGAGCCATTCCCCGCCCGTGCCGACGGCCGCTGACCCCGATCTCGCCGCAGCCGCGGCCCGGATCCTGCCGCTGCTCGATCTGACGAACCTGGATCCGCAGGCGTCCGAAGCCGATATCGCCGCCCTCTGCCGGGACGCGGTGACGCCGGGCGGACCCGTCGCGGCGGTCTGCCTTCATCCCCGGTTCGTTGCCCGGGCGCGTGCCGCGCTCGACGGGACCGGCGTACGGGTCGCGACCGTCGCCAACTTCCCGGCCGGCACGGGAGCGCCCGAGGAGGTGGCCGCCGAGGTCGCCGCCGCCCTGATCGAAGGGGCGGAGGAGGTCGATGTCGTCCTGCCCCATGCCGCCTATGCCGCGGGCGATCGCGGCGCGGCGCGCGCCGTCGTCGCCGCGGCCCGCGTCGCCTGCGGCGACCGGGCGCGGCTGAAGGTCATCCTCGAGGCCGGCCAATTGGAGGACACGGAAATCATCGCCGCGGCGAGCCGCGACGCGATCGCCGCCGGGGCGGACTTCCTCAAGACCTCGACGGGAACGCTGCAGCCGGGCGCGACCCTGCCGGCGGCTGGGACGATGCTGACCGTCATCCGCGAACACCGCGACCGGACCGGCCGCACCGTCGGCTTCAAGGCGGCGGGCGGCATCCGGACCGTCGAGGACGCCGCGGATTACGCCACCCTCGCCGAGCGCCTGCTCGGCCCCGCCTTCCTGCGGTCCGAGTCCTTCCGGATCGGCGCCAGCGGCCTGCTCGCGCCGCTGCTCGCCGCGCTTGGCGCGGATCGGGCGTGACGGCGGTCGAACGCCGACCGCCGCGGGCTTCATGACCGGCGCGCCCTTCCTTCCGCAGGAGATCATCCGCCGCAAGCGCGACGGCGCGGCGCTCGACGCGGCGGAGATCGAGTTCTTCGTCCGCGGCCTGACCGACGGATCGATCGGCGAGGGGCAGGTTGCCGCCTTCGCCATGGCCGTCTTCTTCCGCGGCATGACGATGGCGGAGCGCGTGGCGCTGACCCGGGCGATGACGCGGTCCGGCACCGTGTTGGACTGGTCCGGCTTCGACCTGCCCGGACCGATCCTCGACAAACACTCGACGGGCGGGGTGGGCGACAAGGTGAGCCTGGTGCTGGCGCCGATGGTGGCGGCCTGCGGCGGCGTGGTGCCGATGATCTCGGGCCGCGGCCTCGGCCACACCGGCGGCACGCTCGACAAGCTGGAGAGCATCCCCGGCTATCAGGCCCAGCCGGACCTCGACCGCTTCCGCGCCGCGGTCGCGGCGGCCGGCTGCGCCATCATCGGCCAGACGCCGGATCTGGCGCCGGCGGACCGCCGCCTCTACGCCATCCGCGACGTGACCGCGACCGTCGAATCGATCCCGCTCATCACCGCCTCGATCCTGTCGAAGAAGCTCGCGGCGGGGCTCACCGGGCTGGTCATAGACGTGAAGGTCGGCCGCGGCGCCTTCGCGGCAGAGATGGAGACGGCGCGCGAGCTGGCCGAGAGCCTCGTCACGGTGGCCCGCGGCGCAGGCCTGCCGACCGTGGCGCTGCTCACCGACATGGACCAGGTGCTGGGGCGGAGCGCCGGGAACGCCCTGGAGGTGCGGGAGGCTGTGGATTACCTGATCGGCCGCGCGCGCGATCCGCGGCTGCACGCGGTGGTGCGCGCGCTCGGCGCCGAGATGCTGATGCTGGGGGGGCTCGCCGCGGATGGCGCGGCCGCCGAGGCCAAGCTCGACCGGGCGCTCGGGTCCGGCGCGGCGGCGGAGCGGTTCCAGCGCATGGTGGCGGCGCTCGGCGGGCCCGCCGATCTCGTCGCGGCGCCCGACCGGCATCTGCCGACGGCGCCGGTCCGCCGCGCCGTTCATGCCGATCGCGACGGGATCGTGACGGCCGTGGAGGTGCGCGCGCTCGGCTTGGCCGTGGTCGCGCTCGGCGGCGGCCGGACGCGGGCCTCCGACCCGGTCGATCACCGCGTCGGGTTGGAGGCGGTCGCCGGCCTTGGCGAAGCGGTCGGCCCGGAAGCGAAGGCCTCCTCCCGGCCGCTGGCGATCGTCCATGCGCGGACCGAGGCCGAGGCGGACCGGGCGGCGGCTGCGGTCCGTGCTGCCTTCACGCTCGGCGACGGCCCCGTCGATGCCGGCCCCGTCGTTCGCGAAAGAGTCGGTGCGTGGTGATAGGCGCCCGCCCGCGTCACGGCGGCGGTGCGGACGCGGGTGAAGCCAGACGATGACCCCGATCCTGCTATCGCTTCGGCTGTCGCTGTTCTACGTCGCCTATTTCGTCGTCATCGGCGTCGTGCTGCCGTTCTGGCCGGTCTGGCTGACGGCGCGAGGCCTCGACGGCGCCGAGATCGGCCTCGTGCTGTCGCTTCCGTTCTGGATCAAGCTGCTGACCAATCCGCTGGTCGCGCGCGCCGCCGACCGGCGCGGCGAGACCCGGCGCCCCCTGATCCTGCTCGCCTTCGGCAGCCTCGCCGGCTACGCGCTTTTTGCGGCGACCGCCGGGTTCTGGTCGATCCTGGCGGTGACCGCTCTTTCCAGCCTTTGCTTCACGGCGATGCTGCCGCTCGGCGACAGCCTGACCGTGCGGACGGCCGCCGCGCACCGGCTCGACTATGGGCGCATCCGGCTCTGGGGATCGTTGTCCTTCATCCTCGCGGCCAGCCTCGGCGGCGCAATCTTCGCCGGCCGTTCGCCCGAGCTCATCCTCGGCGCGGTGCTGGTCGCGCTGGCGCTGACGCTCGCGGCGTCCTTCGCGCTGCCGGAGCAGCGGCCGGCGTTGCGCGGCCCGGATCGCGGGCTGATCGGGCTGCTGGCCGACCGCCGGTTCCTGGCATTCCTCGCCGGCGCCAGCCTGATCCAGGCGAGCCACGGCGTCCTCTACGGCTTTGGCACGCTGCATTGGCAGGCCGCCGGGCACGCCAAGGACATAATCGGCTGGTTGTGGGCCGAGGGCGTGATCGCCGAGATCCTGCTGTTTGTCTTCGGCGCGCGGGTGCTGCGCCGGCTCGGCAGCGCGCGGCTGCTCGCGCTAGGCGGCGCCGCGGCCGTCCTTCGCTGGACCTTGCTGGGGTTGAGCGCCGACCTGCCGGTTCTGGTTCCGGTCCAGCTGCTCCACGGCCTGACCTTCGGGGCGACTCACCTCGCCGCCGTGACCTTCCTCGCCCAGGCGGCGGCGCCCGGCCTCGCCGCGACCGCGCAAAGCCTCTACAGTGCCGTGGCGCTGGGCGCGGTTTCCGGCACGGTCATGCTGCTGTCCGGCGCCCTGTACGAGCATCTTGGCGGCGGGGCGTTCTTCGTCATGACGGCGCTGGCGATCGCCGGTACCATGGCGGCCCTGTCGCTGGCCCGCCGATCGCCGGGCGCGCGCGTCCACGAGGAGCCGCCCCACGAGGAGCCGCCATGACATCGACCGCCGAGTTCCCGAATCTCCGCCTGCTCGACCATCCGCTGATCCAGCACAAGCTTTCGCTCGCGCGGGAGAAGGGCACGCCGACGATCCAGTTCCGCCGGCTCCTGAAGGAGATCGCGCTGCTCATGGGCTACGAGATCACGCGCGATCTGCCCGTGGCCATGGAACGGATCGAGACGCCGCTCGCGGCGATGGAGGCGCCGAAGATCGCCGGAAAGAAGGTTGCGATCGTCTCGATCCTGCGGGCCGGCCTCGGCATGGCGGAAGGGCTTCAGGACCTGATCCCTTCGGCGCGGATGGGGCATGTCGGCCTTTACCGCGATCCCGCGACCAAGCGGCCGGTCGAATACTTCGTCAAGCTGCCGGAACCGGAAGGCCGGCTCTTCATCCTGGTCGATCCGATGCTGGCGACGGGTTACTCCGCCGTGGCCGCCGTGGACCTGCTGAACCGCAGGGGCGTGCCGGATGCCAGGATCCGCCTGATGGCGCTGGTCGCCGCGCCCGAGGGCATGACGGTCTTCCGCGACGCCCATCCGGAGATTCCGGTCTATGCCGCCGCGCTCGACGATCGCCTCGACGAGCACGCCTATATCGTCCCTGGCCTCGGCGATGCCGGCGACCGGCTGTTCGGCACAAAGTAAGGCGGCTGGCGTTCCCAACCGGCAAGCCGTAGGCTGTGTTTCGCGCCGGTCGGACCGGGACGCCCGCGGGGGGCGCCCATTAGGAGGGTTCAGATGCCGACATCCGTCAAGGACATGCTGGCCGCGGCCCACGCCGCGGTGCCGCGGATCAATCTCGAAGACACCGCCGCCTTGATGGCGGAAGGGAATGCCCTCGTCGTCGATGTGCGCGACGCCCCGGAACTGCAGGCCACCGGCAAGATCAAGGGTGCGGTCCACATTCCCCGCGGCATGCTCGAGTTTCGTGCCGATCCCGAATCGCCGTACCACGACGCCGCCTTCGATCGAAACAAGACCGTGATCCTCTACTGCGCCTCCGGCGGGCGGTCGGCCCTTGCCGGAAAGACGCTCCAGGATCTCGGCTACAAGGACGTCCGCAACCTCGGCGCCTTCAAGGATTGGGCCGAAGGCGGCGGCGCGGTGGAGAAGGTCTAGGCCGTGTGTCAAAGGGGGATGGCGCAGGGCTGACCTGATCGCATCCGGGCCGGGTGACGATCAGGACCATGCTGACCGATGCCATGTGGGATCGGCTCTCGCCCTTTGTTGCCGGTCCAGAAGCCGAGGACCGGACGGCCCTCCCTCGATCACCGGCGCTTCCTCGATGCCGCCCACTACCTCGCCTTTGCCCAGCTCGCCTCGGTCATCGTCTGGCGACACAGCCTAGCGCCGGAAAGGGTTCTCAATCGCCTTCGGGCGAAGTCCCGGAACGTTTCTTACCGCGGGATCGTAGGCGGCCAAGAGTATGTTCATGAAGGCCTTTACTTTCGGACTTTCCAGGCGTCGCGAAGTGTGGAGCGCCCAGGCCTCGACCCGACGCCCGGGGACCGTTCCCCAATTAGCAAGCGCGCCGGCGGTGAAATCCGGCTCGGCCAGCCAGCGTGGCATCATGGCGGCACCCGTACCGGCCAGCACGGCGTTGTAGACCAGGAGCATCGATGAGCAGCGCAGCACCGTCCGTGGGCGGACGGTGCGTTGGCAGCTCCCCGTGTCGATCGTCCATTCGGTCGCATCGCGAGCCGCGGCGAGCATGACGGCGGCGACCGCCGCGCCGTCGAATTCGGGGATTGGCAGGCTCGGCGGCGCAGCGATCACGAGATCGTCCCTGAGGAAGCACTGGCCGACAAGGTCGCTGGTCGGCTGGGGATTGATCCGCACCACGATGTCGAATTCCTCGGCGATCGGATCCACAAACCGATCCTCGACCGACACATCGACGGTTACGTCGGGATAAGCGGCAACGAAATCGGCAACGATCTTGCCCAAGGCGGTGTGCGCGAAAAGCCCCGGCGCGCTGATCCGCAGCCTTCCCCGCGGACGTCCGGCATGACCGGCTATTTCTTCGCCGGTCTCCGCGAGCTCGTCGATCAGATGAGCGGTGCGGTTGCGCAGCAGCTGCCCTTCCTCGGTGAGGCGCAGTGAACGGGTTCCCCGCTCGATCAATCGAACGCCCAGTTCCTCTTCGAGTTCTCGCAGCCTCCGCGAAAGCGTTGCCTTCGGAATGCCGCTCGCCCGGCTGGCGGCGCTAAAGCCGCCGTGCAGCGCCACGGCGTTGAAGTCCGCCAATTTCGATATGTCCATCGTTCGTCCGTTCCAGAAACGAGACGATATGTCCCGCTTCTACCACCTAATATCCTCGCCCGGCCAGAGATATGTCTACGCAGAGCTGCCAGAAAATCAGACGAAAAGGCAGCAGACGGCCGCAGCTCAGTCGAGCCGGTCGGGAGCATGAACGCGCTGCAGTCGGTCCATTATTGATACAAAGCCCAACGCAGGACAGAAGAACATGACCAGTCTCTGGGACCCGATCACTGTTGGAAAAATTTCGCTGCCGCACCGCCTTGCGATGGCGCCCATGACGCGCAGCCGCGCCAAGCCTGATGGCACGCCAGGCGATCTAGCCACCGAATACTACGCGCAGCGGGCGTCCCTCGGCCTCATCATTACCGAAGGCACGCAGCCTTCCGATGACGGACAGGGATATATGACGACGCCCGGAATCTACGCCGACGCCCATGTGGAAGGCTGGAGAAAGGTGACGTCGGCCGTTCATGACGCGGGCGGCAGGATGTTCATACAACTCATGCATGTCGGGCGCATGTCACACCCGGACAACACGCCTCACCACCGCCAGCCGGTAGCTCCGTCCGCAATCGCGCCGGGCCAGAGAATGTTCACGCCCAGCGGCATGCAGGATGCTCCAGTCCCTCGTGCCCTGAGCGTGGCGGAAATCAGGAAAACGGTGGATGACTTTCGGTATGCCGCCAGACGTGCCATCGAAGCGGGAGCGGACGGAGTCGAAATACACGGAGCCAACGGCTACCTCATCCATCAGTTCTTCGCACCCAACGCCAATCAGCGCACGGACGCCTATGGCGGATCGATCGAGAACAGGGCGCGATTTGGAATCGAGGTGGCCGCGGCCATCGCCGACGAGATCGGTCCGGAGCGGGTGGGCTTTCGCATATCGCCATCTGCTCCAATTGGCGGCCTGGTCGAAGGAGAAGAAGCCCCCGATCTCTACCGGTATCTCGTGGCGGAACTCGACAAGCTCGGACTGGCCTATCTTCACCTGATGCACACTGGCGATGAGAAGCTCGCTCAGGATATCCGCGCTCGCTGGTCGAACCCGCTGCTCCTTCTGCGGTCCGGGCGCACGCTCGAAACGTTGGAGGATGATCTGAAGTCAGGTCTGGCCGATGTCCTGCCGATCGGGCGGTGGGCCTTGGCAAATCCCGATTTTATCGAGCGATACAGGAAAGGCGCTCCGCTCAACGAGGCCGACCGCGCGACCTTCTATGGCGGCGGGGCGAAGGGATATATCGACTATCCTCGTTTGGCGGCCTAAAGCACCGCATCGCGCCGGTCCACGGATCCGCAAGGAGGTATCGCGCAATCGCCGGGCGTCATCGAAATGTTTTGAAGCAAAATGTGATCGACAGGCGCTTGTGCCCGGGCCGCTCCGCAAAACACAATCCGCGCCATGCGACAGGTGCTCACCTTGATCGCAGGCCTCGCCTCCGACCCCTTGGGTTCCGACGTGATCGCCGCGGCACGGGCGGCGCTCCGCGAGACCGGCGCGCGGCTCGATGAGGTCCGCTGGCTCAAGCCCGGCGTCGCCTGCGATCTGCCCTTCGAAGGCTGCGAGGCGGCCGCGGCGGAGGCGGCCGTGCGCGCCCGTCTGGGCGGCGCGCCCATCGACCTCGCCGCGCAGCCGGACGGAGAGGGGCGCCGCAAGCGGCTGCTCGTCGCCGACATGGAATCCACGATCATCACCGGCGAGATGCTGGACGAGCTCGGGCGCCTCGCCGGTGTCGAGGACCGGATCGTCCCGATCACCGCGCGCGCCATGCGGGGAGAGATCGACTTCGCGCAGGCGGTGCGGGAGCGCGTGGCGCTGCTCGGCGGCCTCTCCGTCGAGGTCCTCGATCGGGTGAAGGACTTGATCGAGCTCACGCCCGGCGCCCGAACGCTCGTTCAGACCATGCGGGCGTACGGCGCCTACACCGCGCTGGTCTCCGGCGGCTTCGACTGGTTCACCGCCCCGGTGCAGGCCGCTTGCGGCTTCGACGAGCACCGCGCGAACCGTCTGGAGATCCGGGACGGCCGCCTTACCGGGCGCGTGGCGGAGCCGATCCTGGACCGCACGGCGAAACGCGCGGCCTTGGAGGCGCTGGCCGCCGAGCGCGGTCTGCCGCTCGATGCCACTGCGGCGGTGGGCGACGGCGCCAACGACATCCCGATGCTGCGGGCAGCCGGTCTCGGCGTCGCCTTCCGCGGCAAGGCGGCCGTCGTCGCCGCGGCCCGCTACCGCCTCGACCATGCCGACCTCACCGGCCTGCTCTATCTGCAGGGCTATTCCGAGAGCGAGTTCCGCGACTGAGATGGGAGACCGATGACCCAGCCCGAAAAGCCAGCCACGCGCCCGCATCGCCCCTTCTTCTCCTCCGGCCCCTGCGCCAAGCGGCCGGGCTGGTCGCCCGAGGTCCTCGCCGAGGCCTGCCTCGGCCGCTCGCACCGCTCGAAGCCTGGCCGGGCGAAGCTCGCCGAGGTGATCGAGCGGAGCCGCGCGATCCTTGGTCTGCCGGCGGAGTATCGCCTCGGCATCGTGCCGGGCTCCGATACCGGCGCGGTGGAGATGGCGCTCTGGTCGCTGCTCGGCCCCCGCGGTGTCGATGTCCTCGCCTGGGAGAGCTTCGGCCGGACCTGGGTCGCCGATGTCGTGAAACAGCTCCGCCTGCCGGACGTCCGGGTCTTCGAGGCGCCCTACGGCGCGCTGCCCGACCTTCGCCAGGCCGATGCGCGCGGGCGCGACGTCGTCTTTACCTGGAACGGAACGACCTCGGGCGTCCGCGTGCCCGACGGGGCGTGGATCCCGCGGGACCGCGAGGGCCTCGTGATCTGCGACGCGACCTCGGCCGTGTTCGCGATGGACCTGCCTTGGGACCGGCTGGACGTCGTCACCTGGTCCTGGCAGAAGGTTCTCGGGGGGGAGGCGGCGCACGGCATGCTGGCCCTCGGCCCGCGCGCCGTCGCGCGGCTCACGCAGCACAGGCCGAGCTGGCCGATGCCGAAGCTGTTCCGGCTCGCCAAGGACGGCGAGCTCATCGAAGGAATCTTCAAGGGCGACACCATCAACACCCCGTCCCTGCTCGCGGTCGAAGACGCGATCGATTCGCTGCGCTGGGCCGAGTCGGTCGGCGGCCTGCCCGGATTGATCGGACGCACGCAGGCGAACTTCGATGCCATCGCCGCCTGGGTCGCGCGGACGCCCTGGGTCGACTTCCTGGCCGTGGACCCGGCGACGCGCTCGACCACCTCGGTCTGCCTCAGGATCGTCGATCCCTGGTTCGCCGCGCTCGATGCACCGGCCCAGGCGAAGGCGGCCCGGGCGCTCGCCGATCGGCTTGAAGACGAAGGCGTCGCCTACGACATCGGGGCCTATCGGGAGGCGCCGCCGGGCCTGCGTCTGTGGGCCGGCGCCACGGTGGAAACCGCCGATCTCGAGGCCCTCTTCCCGTGGCTGGATTGGGCGTTCGACGAAATCCGTCGCAGCAATCCGTGAACAGCGAGGAAGCGTCATGAGCAAGGTACTGATCGCCGATGAGCTGAGCCCCCGCGCGGTCGAGGTCTTCCGCGAACGGGGCATCGAGGCCGATCTGCGGCCCGGATTGTCGCCGGCCGAGCTCGAGGCCTGTATCGGCGCTTATAACGGCCTCGCCGTGCGGTCGGCGACCAAGGTGACAGAGCGGATTCTTGCCGCCGCCGAGAACCTCAAGGTCGTCGGCCGTGCCGGCATCGGCGTCGACAACATCGACCTTGCGGCGGCGACGCAGCGCGGCGTGGTGGTCATGAACACCCCGCACGGCAACGCGATCACCACGGCTGAGCACGCCATCGCGATGATGATGGCGCTCGCCCGGCAGATTCCGGCCGCCGACCGCTCGACCCGGGCCGGCAAGTGGGAGAAGTCGCGCTTCATGGGCGTCGAGCTCACCGGCAAGACGCTCGGCATCGTCGGCTGCGGCAACATCGGCTCCATCGTCGCTGACCGGGCGCATGGTCTGAAGATGAAGGTGATCGCCTACGACCCCTTCCTGTCCGAGGACCGGGCGCGCGACCTCGGCGTGGAGAAGGTGGAGATGGACGAGCTTCTGGCGCGCGCCGACTTCATCACGCTGCACACGCCGCTCACCGATGCGACCCGTCGCATGATCGACGCATCCGCGCTCGCCAAGACCAAACCCGGCGTGCGCATCATCAATTGCGCGCGCGGCGGGCTTGTCGTCGAAGAGGATCTCAAGGCGGCCATCGAAGCGGGCCATGTGGCCGGCGCCGCCCTCGATGTCTTTGCGGAGGAGCCGGCGCACTCCAACCCGCTCTTCGAGCTGGAGCAGGTCGTGGTGACGCCGCATCTCGGTGCCGCCACCAGTGAGGCGCAGGAGAAGGTGGCGGTCCAGATCGCCGAACAGATGGCCGATTTCCTGCTGACCGGCGCGGTCAGCAACGCCCTCAACATGCCGTCCGTCTCGGCCGAGGAGGCGCCGAAGCTGCGGCCCTATATGAGTCTGGCCGGACAGCTCGGGAGCTTCGCGGGTCAGCTCACGCGCTCCGGCCTGTGTGCCGTCACGATCGAGTATGAGGGCCACGCGGCCGAGCTCAACACGCGGCCGCTGACCGCCACGGCCCTGGCCGGCCTGTTGGCGCCGATGCTCGACAACGTGAACATGGTGAACGCCCCCGTCATCGCGCGCGAGCGCGAGATTCGGGTGAGCGAGGTGAAGCACGACCGGCCAAGCAACTACCAGACGCTCATACGACTCACGGTAGAGACGGACCGGCGCCAGCGCAGCATCGCGGGCACCCTCTTTGGCGGCGACAAGCCGCGCATCGTCGAGATCCACGGCATCCCGATCGAGGCCGAACTGGGCCGCCACATGCTCTACACCACCAACCGGGACAAGCCGGGCTTCATCGGGCGCCTCGGCACCCTGCTCGGCGAGGCGGGGGTGAACATCGCCACGTTCCATCTCGGCCGCAGCGCACCCGGCGATATCGCCATCGCGCTGATCGAGGTCGACCAGGCGCTGGGCGCCGATCTGCTCGAGCGCGTCCGTCGGCTTCCTCACGTGCTGCAGGCCGAGACGCTGTCGTTCTAGCCGCCGTCGGCGGGGCGTCGCGGTTCTACGCGTCCCGGTGGGTCAAGGACTCGAGGCGTTCGGCGAGCTTGGTCGCGGTTTCGCCGCCCTCGCCGCTGATTCGCTGTTCGAGGATCAGTTTGAGCGCGTCGAGATGGGCCTGGACGATCGGCAGCTCCGTTTCCTGGAGTTCCATTTCGCCGGCCTCGGCAATGAACCGGCATAGAGACTGGCCGATCCGGGTGACCAGCGGATAGTTGAAGCTGCCGCCCTGACCCTTGATGTTGTGAGCGATGCTATAGAGGCGCCGCAGATGCTCGTACCGCCGCACCGGTTCCGCCCGTGCCGCGTCGAGGGCGGCCTGGCAGTCGGCGACGTCCTTGAGGGCGATGGCGGGGTACTCCGCTGCCAGCTTGGCGATGACGGCCTCGGCGCGCGTGAGGCTCTCGGCCATGCCGGGTTCTGCCCCCCGATCGGCGTTGCCGATGTCCCGGGGCGTCTCGGGGCGGTCGTCGGTCATGCGTCATCCGATCCCGTTCGCCGCAGCGCGCTCAGCGACTCGATCATGTTGGAGAGAGCGGCCTCGGCCGCGGGATTCCCGTTCGCTGCCGCTGGCTCCGCCTCGGCGTCGGCCGAGCCGCCGAATGAGCCGTGGCCGCCGCTCCAGCGCCGGATGACCTCGAAGAGGTGCGTGCGGTCGATCGGCTTGGCGACATAGTCATTCATGCCGGCCTGAAGCAGTCGTTCCCGGTCACCGCGCATCGCGTTCGCCGTGATGGCGATGATCGGGATTCGTCCCTTGCCGTCCGGCAGCGCGCGGATGCGCCGGGTTGCCTGGATGCCGTCCATCTCTGGCATCTGGATGTCCATCAGCACGATGTCGTAGGGCCTATTGAGGACGGCCTCGACGGCTTCGATGCCGTTGCCGGCGATGTCGACCCGGTGCCCGGCCTTCTCCAGGATCGCCACGGTCAGGAGCTGATTCACCTGATTGTCCTCGGCAAGCAGGATGCGCAGCGGCCGGCCGTCCGGCGGCTTCGGCCCGGACTCCGGCGCCTGGCCGGTCCGGTCCCGCCGCGGCCTCGGCGCCGGTGCGCCGACCAGATCCCGCAAACAGGTCAGGAGCTGCGTCTGAGACACCGGCTTGCACAACCGGGCGGCGAACTCAGCCGCCTTGTTCTTGGTCGCCCCGTCGACCGGATCACCGAACGGGGCCACGAGGACGAGGTGCATCGCGGCGAAGGCCGGGTTCGCGCGGATGCGCCGGCCGAGCGTTTCGCCGTCCATCCCTGCCATCGAGCGGTCGATCAGAGCGACGTCGAACGGCTGGCCGGCTCGCCAAGCATCGTCCAGCGCCTTCAGCGCCGCCGGTCCGTTCTCGACCGATCGGACGGACATGCCCCAGGACACCATCAGTTTCTCGAAAATGAGGCGATTGACGCGATTGCCGTCGACGACGAGTGCACGCAGGCCGCGCAGGCCGCTGTCCTCCTCCGTCCGCTTCGCCGCCGCCTGGTTCTCGGCGGCCGCGAAGCGGACGGTGAACCAGAACGTGCTGCCCTTGCCGGGCTCGCTTTCGAGGCCGATGCGTCCGCCCATCCGCTCGACGAGTTGCTTGCTGATCGCGAGGCCGAGACCCGTTCCGCCGAAGCGGCGCGTCGTCGAGGAGTCCGCCTGCGTGAACTTCGTGAACAGGCGGCCCTGGACATCCTTTGGGATGCCGATGCCGGAATCGGTGATCTTGAACAGCAGGACCACCTCGTTGCCCGTGCGCGGCTCGCCGAGGTCGGAGACTTCGACGGCGACACCCCCGGATTCCGTGAACTTGATGGCGTTGCCGACAAGGTTGAGCAGGATCTGCCGCAGGCGGCTCGGGTCGCCGCGCAGCCGCTGCGGCATCGACGGGTCGACGAAGATGCCGAGGTCGAGACCCTTCGCGTGGGCGCGCGGTCCGCAAAGCTCGCCGACGCTGGCGACGACGGCCGCAACGTCGAAGTCGATCGTCTCGAGAGTCAGCCGGTCGGCTTCAAGCTTGGAGAAATCGAGGATGTCGTTGATGATCGTGAGCAGCGCATCGGCCGACTGGTGGATCGATCGCGCATAGAGGCGCTGCTCCTCGTCCAGCGGGCTGTCCAGAAGCAGGCCCGTCATGCCCAGAATGCCGTTCATCGGCGTGCGGATCTCGTGGCTCATCGTGGCGAGGAACTCGGATTTGGCCGAATTGGCGGCCTCTGCCGCTTCCTTGGCGGCACGAAGCTCCTCTTCCGCGCGCCGGCGTTCCGTGACGTCGAAGATCACACCGTCGAGATAGAGCAGATCGCCGCTCTGGTTGAAGACGGCCAAGCCCTTTTCGTGGACCCAGCGGATCGAGCCGTCCCGGTGCAGGATCCTGTATTCGAGGTCGAACGAATGCCGGCTTCTCACGGCTCGGCCGACGGCGTGCTCGACGACCGGCCGGTCATCCGGATGGATCAGGTCGGTGAGGTGCCGGACGTGTCCCGACAGGAACTCGTCGGCCTTGTACCCGGAGATCTCCAGGATCGCATCGCTGATGAACTGCATCGTCCGGTGGCCGTCGCCGAGGCAGCGGTAGCAGGCCCCCGGGATGTTCGACATCAGCGACCGAAGCTTCGCCTCGCTCTCCTGCAGATCGTCGAGGGCCGACATCAACCAGGCTTCGGCCTGCTTGCGTTCGGTTACGTCGTCGATCGACCCGGCCATTCGCATCGGCCTGCCGGTGTCGCTCCAGACCGTTTGCCCGCGGATGCTGTACCATTTGTAGGTTCCGTCGCGCCGGCGCAGGCGCGACTCGACTTCGAATGGCGCCCGGCTGCGCCAATGCCGCTCCAGCTCGGCCCGCACCCGCCGGCGGTCCTCCGGATGGATCCATGCCTCGAGCCCGCTGCCGTCGAGCACCAGCTCCTCCTCGGCATAGCCGAGCATCTGCCGGAACCGGGGCGAGCACCAGAACGCTCCCAGCGGGATGGTCCAGTCCCACAACCCGTCCGAAGTGCCGCTGAGCGCAAGCTCCAACCGCTCTTGGCTCTCGCGCAGGGCGATCTCGGACCGCTCCCGCCGTCGAAGCTGCTGCCCCAGAAGGCCGGTCAGCAGGAAGACGGCGCTCCCGATAACGAGGCAAAAGACGATGCCGTGGCGGAGATCCTCCCGCCAATGAGCGAGCACGGCGTCCCGCGGTTGCTCGACGACCACGAACAGCGGCCAGCCGGGAACGGCGCGCGTGGTGCCGATGATGGACTCGCCGCCGATGGCGAGAGACCAGGGAACGCCGACCGACAGCATGGGCCACACCGAATCGGAAAAGAGGTGGTCGGTTTCCGACGACAGGACCAGGGGCGCGCCATCGACGCGGAGCAGCCCGATGAACTTATGCGGGCTGGTGCGCCCGCGATGGTCGCCCTGAAGCGATCGGTAAAGCCCTCGAAAATAGTCCGGCTCGGCGATCGCGGCGACAATGCCGGCAAAGCTGCCATCGGGATTCGAGAGGCGCCGGCTCATCCCGATGAACCACTTGTCGTTCATGCGGCTGCGTGCCGGTCGGTCGATGAAAAGGCCGGTCGTCCCGGTGCCGTCGCGCTGGCCAATGAAGTAGCGCCGGTCGGCAACGGTGATCGGGCTCGCCGGTCTGTTCGCGGAACTCTGGGTCACGGTCCCGGCGGCATCCGTCACGATGAGGGCGCGCATCTGCGGGGCGTGCGCGATCTCGCGCCGCAGAAGCTGGCGAATCTCCGGGTCGAAGCTCGTCAGCCGATCCTCTGCGCGGCGGTTCTCGATCTCGCGGACGATGTTGGCAAGCGTCAGGTCAATGGTCTCGACGGTACGCGCCGTATGCTCGGCCAGCACTTCCGCGACGCTCTCGGTTCTCTGGGCGGCCAAGTCGAGCGCGTATTGGCGATCTTCCCACAGATCCTCGGCGATAAGCGCTACGGTCACCAGAATCATCGCGGCGCCGAAGGCAAAGATTCCGGCTCTCACGCCGGACCGTGTGGCGGGCGCAGCTGTCGGGCCAAGCGGAATCGCGAATCCGGTCACAGGCGCCTCGGGGTTGCCGGGTCGAGATCTGCCAAGACCCAAGCTATCTTTCCGCCGTTAACAGGCGATAAACGTTCTTTCCGCCGTTAACGGGTGATAAACGTTTAGCGTGTCTGCAGGCGCCTTCAGGGGGAATCGCGGCCGGATTCCGGACCGCCCGCGGCCGTCACGCTACATCCGGCGCGGCAGGTGTCGGGCGATCAGCGCGATCCCAAGCATCACGATTCCGCTCGTCGCGAACACCGCCCGCATGTCGAAGAAGGTCAGCATCAGCGCGAAGAGCGCGGCCGGCAACAGCTCCGAGAAGTCGATGTAGGTGCGGAAGACGGTGGTCATCTGCGGCCGCTCATATGGGTGCACCGAGCGCAGGAACGGGATGTTCCCGACCGCGTCCAGGACCGCCGCGGCGATCGCGGCGCCCAGCAGGCTGGCGGCGACCGCCGCCGGAACCGCGAAGAACACCACGGCCAGCAGGCTGCAGATCCCGGCCGCCGCCAGGGCGCCGATGATCAGACGGCGCAGGCCGTACCGCTCGGCCGCCCGGCCGACCAGCGGCGTGAAGATCAAGAGGGCGTTGCCGACGGAGACCAGAAGGGCGCCGGCCAGTTCGCCGACCCCGGACTGAACCATGTAGAGCGGCGGATAGACGAAGAACATGGCCCACCAGGAGGACCGGCCGAACGGGATGAGCCAGGCGAGGCGAAGGCGCGGCTGGGCGAGAAAGCGGGCGATGCTCTTGATCGGGTTCGGCGGCGGCCGGGTGGCGGCTGCGACGGCCGGGTTCTCCTGCAACCGGAGATACCAGAAATAGGCGAGCAGCAGCGCCGCGCTGCCGGCGCTCACCGCCTCCGGCGCCCAGGGTGCCACCTCGCGGTAGAGGAACACGCCCAGAAACGGCCCCCCGGTCCAGGCGAACGCGCTGAACATCAGCTTCAGCGGCTCGGAACGGACGAGATCGCGCTTGCGGATGTAGTCCATGACATAGAGGCTGAGCGCGATGTTCGTGCTGGCGGTGGCGAAGGCCCGAACGAGCATGCCCGAAACCTGGCCCGCGAGGGTACCGGTCGCGAGCAGGGCCGCCGCCAGGATGAAGAAGCCGACGCCCATCGAGTACACCCAGCGGCGGCGGAACCGTCGGATCAGCAGCGGGATCGTGAAGCTGCCGATCAGCCCGGTCACGCCGACGCCGAAGTAGAGGACGCTGACGTCGCGGGCCTCCTGCAGCAGGCCGTAGGCTTGCAGGGGGATCACCGTCGCGAGTGACGCCCGTGCCAGCGACTCGAGCGCAAACATGATGGCGAAAACCACGGCCCCGGGCGTGCTGACTGTCCTGAGCCAGATCGGGTGGTTTACGTGCATGGCCGCCGGATGACGTTCGGAGGTCGATTCGCGGGCCGCTGATGCGGGATCCGAAACTCGACGTGACAGGGATAGCATGGCTTCGGGCCCGCCGCATGGGGCTTTGCGTCACCTCCTCCGTCGGGAGGAGCCACGGCCGTCGAATACACGACGAGGAAGGTCGGGCTTCGACGAGCGGCCAAGGCCCCGCTTCTGGATGGTCAAGAGCGTGCCCTGACCGTCCGCCTTGCGCCGGTGCGGGAAAGAGCGGCGAGGGAAAGCGTCGGATTTGAATGATAAGGAGTGCCCTGCGATGCGCAGAGGTTCGGCGGCGAATTCGGAAACGGCGGCGCCCGGCGGCGCCCGGCGCAAGACCCGGCGCGAGGCCGGCGGGTTCCGGCAGCCCCCCTGGCGCAACCTGGTCAACCCCTATCGGCCGATCGAGGTCCTCCGGCCCGAGCAGCTGGACCGGATCCACGACGCCTCGATGCGGATTCTGGAGACCTTCGGTCTCGAGTTCCTCAACGACGAAGCGCTGGACATCCTGGCCGCGGCGGGGGCCGATGTCGACCGCTCGAACCATCGCGTCCGTTTCGACCGCCACTTGATTGCGGAATTCGTTGCCAAGGCGCCGTCGGAGTTCACGCTCCATGCCCGCAACCCGGCGCACGATGTCCGGATCGGCGGCGACAACGTGAACTTCTGCGCCGTCTCGAGCGCGCCGAACGTCTCCGACCTCGACCGCGGCCGGCGGCCCGGCAACTTCGCCGATTATTGCGACCTGCTGAAGCTGATCCAAAGCCTCAACATCATCCACCTTGCCGCCGGGTACCCGGTGGAGCCGATCGACCTGCCGCCCTCGACCCGGCATCTCGACGCGCATTACGCCTTCATCACGCTCACCGACCGGGTGTGGCAGCCTTCGGCCATCGGCCCGGATCGCGTCGAGGACGGCATCGCGATGAACTGCATCGCCCGGGGCATAACCCGCGACGAGATCGTCGAGAAGCCGGGGCTGCTCTCGACCATCAACACGAACTCGCCGCTGCGCGTCGACGGCGCAATGCTGGGCGGGCTGATGGCGATGGCGCGGGCGGGGCAGGCCTGCATCATCACCCCGTTCACCCTCAGCGGTGCGATGGCGCCGGCGACGCTCGCCGGGGCCCTGGCGCAGCAGAACGCAGAAGCGCTGGGCGTCATCGCCTTCGCGCAGATGGTGCGACCCGGAGCCCCGGTGCTCTATGGCGGGTTCACCTCGAACGTCGACATGAAGAGCGGAGCGCCCGCCTTCGGAACGCCGGAGTACACGCTGGGTGCGCTCGCCGGCGGGCAGCTTGCCCGGCGCTACGGCCTGCCCTATCGTTCGAGCGCGCCCTGCGCCGCCAACGCCGTCGATGCCCAGGCGGCCTACGAGACCGAGATGTCGCTGTGGGGCGCGGTCATGGGCGGCGCCAACCTCGTGAAGCATGGCGCGGGCTGGATGGAAGGCGGGCTCGTGGCGTCCTATGAGAAGCTGATGATCGACGCCGAGCTGCTGCAGATGATGGCCGAGGTCCTGAAGCCGATCGAAGTTTCCGACGAGACGCTCGGCCTTGAGGCGATCGCGGAGGTGGGCCCCGGCGGTCATTTCTTTGGTGCGGCGCACACGCTGGCGCGCTACGAAACGGCCTTCTATGCGCCAATCCTCTCGGATTGGCGCAATTTCGAGAGCTGGCGCGAGGCCGGGGCGCCGGATACGGCGCAGCGGGCCAACACTCTTTGGAAGCAGCTTCTCGCCGCCTACGAGCCGCCGCCGCTCGACCCCGCCATCGACGAGGAGCTCCGGGCCTTCGTCGCCAAGCGAAAGGAAGAGGGCGGCGTCGATATGTCCTGACGCGTCGGGCGGCCCGATCGTCGTGAAAGCGTTTGCCCCGGTGCGGACGGCAGGCGAACGCTGTTCGACGCGCTGACGGAAGGGCTGCACCTGCCCGTCACGATGGCTTAAGCTCCGAGGCGCCGAAGAGAAGGAGGGGGCATGACGGGCGCAACGGAACTGACGGCACTGACGGCGCAGGCCGTGGTCGACCTGCTGCGGCGGGGCGAGGTCTCGCCGATCGAGCTGATCGATGCGGCGGCCGCGCGCATCGCGGCGACCGACGGGGCGCTCAACGCCTTGCCCACCCTCTGCCTCGACCGCGCGCGCGACCACGCGAAGCGGCTGATGGCGGGCGATCTCCCAACGACGCCGGCCGCCGGCTGGCTCGCCGGCCTGCCTCTGGCGGTCAAGGACCTGAACGACGTGGCCGGCGTCCGAACCACCTATGGCTCGCCCATCTATGGCCGGCACGTGCCCGATCGCTCCGACATCATGGTCGAGACGCTGGAGGCGAATGGCGGCGTGGTGGTGGCCAAGTCGAACACGCCCGAGTTCGGCGCCGGCGCCAACACCTTCAACGAGGTGTTCGGAGAGACGCGCAATCCGTGGAACACGGACCTGACCTGCGGCGGGTCTTCCGGCGGCTCGGCGGCGGCGCTCGCCGCCGGCCAGGTCTGGCTTGCCACCGGCTCCGACCTCGGCGGCAGCCTCCGCACGCCGGCCAGCTTCTGCTCGGTGGTCGGCCTGCGGCCGAGCCCGGGCCGCGTCGCCACCGGGCCGCTGGACCGTCCCTTCGACACCCTCTCCGTCGAGGGGCCGATGGGGCGCAGCGTGGGCGATGTCGCCCTCATGCTCGACGCCATGGCCGGCTGGCGCCCGGAAGACCCGCTCTCCCTTCCGGCGCCGGAGGAGTCGTTCCAGGCCGCTGCCGCCACGCGACGCCCGCCGCGGCGTGTCGGATACAGCGCCGATCTCGGCATCTCCCCGGTTGATCCCGAGGTGCGCGCGATCTGTGCCGCCGCCGTCCGCCGCTTCGAGGAGGCAGGCGCCGCGGTCGAGGAAGCCTGCCCCGATTTCTCGGACGCGCCCGAGACCTTCCAGGTCCTTCGCGGCGCCGGATTCGTCGCCGGTCTGGGGCCGCTCTATGAGCAGGACCGCGACCGGCTGAAGCCCGACATCCGGTGGAACATCGAATACGGCCTGTCGCTGACCGCCGACCGGATCGGCCGCGCCGAGCGGGCGCGCGGCGCCCTCTACCACCGGATGGTCGCCTTCTTCACGACCTACGACCTGCTGGCCTGCCCGGCGGCCTGCGTGCCCCCCTTCGACGTGAAGACCCGCTGGGTCCGCGAGGTCGGCGACACCGTTCTCGACAACTATGTCGACTGGTTGCGGCTGACCTTCGCCATCACGCTGACCGCCTGCCCGGCCATCTCCATCCCCTGCGGCTTCACCGCCGACGGGCGGCCCGTCGGGTTGCAGCTGGTCGGCCGGCCACGCGGCGAGGCCGCCCTCCTGGCCGCCGCGGCTGCTCTCGAGGAGATCATCGGTCTTTCCCCGGCCGTGCCCATCGACCCGCGGCCCGGCCGCTCTGCCGCGACACGCTGACGCGCGCGGGCCACCTGTTCCCGATATGTTCTGATTTCGCGGCGTGCCGATGTTGTCCGCGCGTCATTTTGTTATTATATTGCAGCGCAGCAAGGTTTTGCGGCGCAAAAGATGGGGCCCGTCTGGCCGGAAGGAGCGGTGCGATGGAAGAGACGCACGGTTATTATCTCGAAGATCTGTCCACCGGCATGACGGCGGCCTACGCCAAGACGGTGACCGACGCGGACGTGGTCCTCTTCGCCGGCATCACGGGCGACAGCAATCCGGTTCATCTCGACCAGGAATTCGCCAAGAAGACCCTGTTCGAGGGCCGTATCGCCCACGGCATGCTGACGGCGAGCTTCATTTCGACGGTGCTCGGAACCAAGCTGCCCGGACCGGGTTGCATCTATGTCAGCCAGAACCTGAAGTTCAAGGCGCCGGTCCGGATCGGCGACACCGTTCGCGCAAGGGTGACGATCACCGCGATCAACCAGGAGCGCGGACGGGTGACCGTGGAGACGGTCTGTTGTGTCGGCGACACGGTGGTGATCGAGGGCGAGGCGGAGCTTCTGGTCCCGCGTCGGCCGGTGCAGATGGTGGCGGCGGAGTGAGGGCCTGACGGGCCGGCATCGGTCCCGCCGCGATTTTCCGGCAAACCTCCTACCCAAGGGGCGGGGCCGCGAGCTATGTTCTAGCCCGGCCCAAGCGGCCGACGGCAAGAACGGAAGGATCAGAGGCCGCCGCTTCAATGCGACTGTTTCGACATTACACGGAAGTGCCGGTGGAGGCGCGCGGCGCCGTCGTCGCACTGGGCAATTTCGACGGCGTCCATCGCGGCCACCAAGCGGTGATCGGCGAGGCAGCCCGCATCGCCGGCGAACTGGGCGCCCCGTGCGCAGTCCTCACCTTTGAGCCGCACCCGCGTGAGGTCTTCCAGCCCGATCAGCCCCCCTTTCGCCTGACTCCCTTCCGGATGAAGGTGCGCGTGCTCGAGGCGATGGGTGTCGATTATCTCTTCGTCCTGCATTTCGATGCCGGCTTCGCCGCGAAGAGCGCCGAGGCCTTCGTCATCGAGGTCCTGGGGGAAGGGCTGGACGCCGCACATGTCGTCGTCGGCTATGACTTCGTCTTCGGCCACGGGCGGCGCGGCAACGCCGCGCTTCTGCGCGACCTCGCCGGACCGCGGGGCGTCGGCGTGACTTCGGTCGAGCCGGCCGTCAGCGAAACCGGCGAGGTCTTCTCCTCGACGCGGATTCGCGAGCTTCTGCGCACCGGCAAGCCGCGCGAGGCCAGCGTTCTCCTTGGCCGTCCCTGGGAGATCGAGGGCCGGATCGAGCATGGCGACGCCCGTGGCCGGCTTCTCGGTTTTCCCACTGCGAACCTGTCGCTCGGCGATTACCTGCAGCCGGCGCTCGGCGTCTACGCCGTCAAGGCCGGCATCGACGAGGGACAGGGCACGGTCTGGCGCGACGGGGTCGTCAACATTGGCCGTCGCCCGACGATCGGCGGCGACGAGCGGGTGCTCGTCGAGGTGCATCTCTTCGATTTCGACGGCGATCTCTACGGCCGGCATCTGCGGGTGGCGCTCATCGAATATCTCCGCGACGAGAAGAAGTTTGACGGGCTCGAGAGTTTGAAGGCACAAATCGCCGCGGACTGCGAGCGGGCGCGGGCGCTGCTGGCGGCGTATGCGGGACCGGCCCCGGGCACGGTGTCGCCGCTGCCGACGCCGTCGGACGACCGTTTCCGCCGGCCCGGCGTTTACGAGGGGGCGCTGCGGCCGCGACAGACGTCGAGACCTTACTAGCTCTATCAGGCGAGATCAGGCGTGGATTACAAGTCGACCGTTTTCCTGCCGCGCACCGACTTTCCGATGCGCGGCAATCTTCCCGAACGGGAGCCGGAAATCCTCAAGCGCTGGCAGGAGCTGGGCCTGTTCCAGCGGCTGCGCGAGGCCGCTCGCGGCCGCGAGAAGTTCATCCTGCACGACGGGCCGCCTTACGCCAACGGCGCGATCCACATCGGCCACGCGCTGAACAAGATCCTGAAGGACGTCATCAACCGCTCGCAGCAGATGCTGGGGAAGGACGCGAACTACGTCCCCGGCTGGGACTGTCACGGCCTGCCGATCGAGTGGAAGATCGAGGAGAAGTATCGCGCGGCCGGCAAGGACAAGGACGCCGTGCCGATCGTCGAGTTCCGCCGCGAATGCCGGGAGTTCGCCGAGCATTGGATCAATGTCCAGCGGGAGGAGTTCAAGAGGCTCGGCGTCGAGGGCGACTGGGCGAATCCCTACACGACCATGGCCTACTCGGCCGAAGCGCAGATCGTCCGAGAACTGGGCAAGTTCCTGATGAACGGCGGTCTCTACAAGGGGGCCAAGCCGGTGCTCTGGTCGGTGGTCGAGAAGACGGCCCTGGCCGAGGCGGAGGTCGAATATCACGACCACGTCTCGACCACGATCTGGGTGCGCTTCCCGGTGGTCAAGGCGTCGGTTCCCGCGCTCGAAGGGGCGAGTGTCGTCATCTGGACGACGACGCCCTGGACCATTCCCGGCAACCGCGCGGTCGCCTACGGGCCCGACTTCGACTACTGCGTCATCTCCGTCACCGCCGTCGCCGAGAACAGCCGCGCCGCCGTCGGCGAGCGGCTGCTGCTTGCGCATGACCTGATCGAGGACGTCCTCGCCCAGGCCGGCATCACCGGACACGAGGTGCTGGCGCGGTTTTCCGGCCGCGACCTCGCCGGCACCGTCTGCCGGCATCCGCTGCACGGGCGGGGCTACGATTTCGAGGTGCGGCTGCTGCCGGCCGACTTCGTGACCACGGAACAGGGCACGGGGCTCGTCCATATCGCGCCGGGTCACGGCGCCGACGACTGGGAGCTCGGGATCGCGCACGGCATCGAGGTGCCGCAGACGGTCGCCGAGGACGGCAGCTACTACGACCATGTGCCGCTTTTCGCCGGGCGGCGCGTCCTCACGCCCGAGGGCAAGAAGGGCGACGCCGACCCGGCCGTCGTGGCGGCGCTGGAGGAGGCCGGCGCCCTGCTGGCCTCGGGCAAGCTCACCCACTCCTACCCGCATTCCTGGCGGTCCAAGGCGCCGCTGATCTTCCGCAACACGCCGCAATGGTTCATCTCCATGGCGAAGAACGGCCTGCGGGAAAAGGCGCTGGCGGCGATCGAGGAAACGCGCTTCATCCCGCCGCAAGGGCGCACGCGCCTCTATTCCATGATCGAGAACCGGCCGGACTGGGTCATCTCGCGCCAGCGCGCCTGGGGCGTGCCGATCGCCATCTTCGTCCACAAGAAGACCGGCGAACCGTTGCGCGACCAGCGGGTGGTGGACCGCATCGCCGAGGCCTTCGAGACGGAGGGTGCGGACGCCTGGTTCGACGGCGATCCGAAGCGGTTCCTCGGCAACGATTACGATCCGGAGGACTACGAGCCGGTCACCGACATCCTCGATGTCTGGTTCGACAGCGGATCGACGCACAGCTTTGTGCTGGAGCGGCGGCCGGAGCTGAAATGGCCGGCTTCGCTCTATCTCGAGGGCTCGGACCAGCATCGCGGCTGGTTCCACTCCTCGCTGCTCGAATCCTGCGGGACGCGTGGCCGTGCGCCTTACGAGGCGGTGCTGACGCACGGCTTCGTGCTCGACGAGCAGGGCCGCAAGATGTCGAAGTCGCTCGGCAACGTCGTCTCGCCGCAGCAAGTGATGAAGCAGCACGGCGCGGACATCCTGCGGCTCTGGGTCGTCGCCTCCGACTATTCGGAGGACCTCCGGATCGGGCCGGAGATCCTCAAGCACCACGCCGACGCCTATCGGCGGCTGCGCAACACGCTGCGCTACCTCCTCGGCGCGCTCGCCGGGTTCGAAGCGTCGGAGCGCCTGCCGGAGACGGAGATGCCGGAGCTTGAGCGCTGGGTCCTGCACCGGCTGTACGAACTCGACCGGCAGGTGCGCGCGGCCTGCGCCGACTTCACCTTCCACACCCTGTTCACGGCGCTGCACACCTTCTGCGCGGTCGAGCTGTCCGCGTTCTATTTCGACGTGCGCAAGGACTCGCTCTACTGCGACGCGCCGGACAGCCCGCGCCGCCGCGCCGCGCGCACGGTGCTCGACCACCTGTTCTCCTGCCTTACCGCCTGGCTCGCGCCGATCCTCTGCTTCACCGCCGAGGAGGCGTGGCAGCACCGCAAGGATGGCCGGGAAGAGAGCGTCCATCTGCGCCTGTTCCCCGAGATCCCGGCAGGGTGGCGCGACGACCGCCTCGCCGCGAAGTGGGAGACGGTTCGCGCGGTCCGGCGAGTGGTGACCGGCGCGCTCGAGCTCGAACGCGCCGCCAAGCGCATCGGATCGAGCCTGCAGGCCCATCCGGTCGTCCATGTCGGCCCCGAGTATGTCGACGCCCTCGCGGGTATCGACTTGGCGGAGATCGCCATCACCTCCTCCATCACCGTGATCGAAGGGCCGGCGCCCGAGGGCGCCTTCACCCTGTCCGACGTGCCGGGCGTCGGCGTCGTCGTCGAACTGGCGGAGGGCGAGAAATGCCAGCGCTGCTGGCGGGTCCTGCCGGAGGTCGGCGCACGGACCGACCATCCGGAGATCTGCAACCGCTGCGCCGACGCCGTGGCGACCCTTCGGCGCGAAGCGGCCGACTAGCCCATGGGATTGGAAACGAATCGTCCGCCCGCGCCTATTGCGGGGCGGGAGGGACATCGCAGGCCGGCAAACGCCGAGGTCGGGTAATGGTCCGCGTCCGCGGCATGTGGCCCCTCGGCCTGTCCCTGGCCGTCCTCGTGGCGGCGCTGGACCAGCTCACCAAATGGGTGATCCTGGCCGTCGTCATGCAGCCGCCGCGCACGATCCCGGTGACGCCGTTCTTCAACCTCGTGCTGGCCTGGAACCGCGGAATCAGCTTCAGCCTGTTCGACAACGATTCGCCGGCCGGACCGTTTCTCCTCGCCGGCTTTGCCGGGCTCATCGTCCTTGGCCTCGCCTGGTGGCTGGTCCGTGTCGACCGCCCCTGGCCCGCCGTCGGGATCGGCCTGGTGATGGGAGGCGCGGTCGGCAACATCATCGACCGGCTGCGATTCGGCGCCGTCACCGATTTCCTCGATTTCCATCTCGCCGGCTGGCATTGGCCGGCCTTCAACCTCGCCGACACCGCCATTACGATCGGCGTGGCGCTGCTCGTTCTCGACGGGTTGTTCGACCGGCCGGAACGCGCTAAATAGGGGCGCCCATAGGGGAGAAGCGAGATGCGACAAAATCCCTGGACCGGCGTGTTTGCCGCCGCGGTTCTCCTGGTCGCCCTCGGCGGTTGCAGCGAGACGCGCCAGGCGCTCGGTCTTGACAAGGATCCGCCCGACGAGTTTCAGGTCGTGGAGCGCGCTCCTCTCAGCTTGCCGCCCAATTTCAATCTGCGCCCGCCCCAGCCGGGTGCGCCCCGGCCGCAGGAAGGAAGCGCGCGGGACCAGGCAGAACGCGCGCTCTTCGGGAGCGCTTCCCAAACCAATCGCACGCAGACCGCGCTCTTCGGGACTCTCGTGCCGGGCGGGGCCCTGGGTGACGCTCCGGGCGGCAACCGGGGCGAGACCTATGGCGTCATGGGCGGACCGTCCGCCGGTGAGCTGGCATTCCTGCAAAATGCCGGCGCGGCCAATGTCGATCCGTCGATCCGCGGGACGATCGATCGGGAGACGGCGGCGATGGCCAAGGCGGACGAGGCCTTCATCGAGCGACTGGTATTCTGGCGCGACCCCGTGCCGTTCGGCACCGTCGTCGATCCGGTGAAGGAGCAGCAGCGGCTGCAGGAGAACGCGGCCCTTGGGCGTCCGATCACCGAAGGCGAGACGCCGACGATCGAACGCAAGAAACCGGCGCCCCTGGAAGGGCTGTTCTGATCGGCAGGTCCGGCTTCCCGCGCTGCTCCGCGGAGGAGCCGGCGGGAGGACCTGCCCGCGCGGCTCTCTGTCCTGGCTCTTTCCTCTGGCTTCGAAGGCGAGGGAAGCGACGGGCGCAAGGCCGCGGCACCGTCCGGCCGTGCCGAAGGCCGGCTGTCCGATTCGACGATGAATCTGGAAACCCTGCGCGGCGTCATCACCGGCTCCTTCCCAGAGCTTTCGGGCGTGGCGTTCACGCTGCTCACGGCCGGGTGGGACTGCGTCGCCGTCGATGTCGATGACCGGCTGATCTTCAAGTTTCCGCGCCACGAGGCGGCGGAAAGGGCTCTGGTGACCGAGGCGAGCCTGCTCGCCGTCATTCGCCCGGCCGTGACCATGCCGGTCCCGGACCTGACCCTCCATCCCGGCCCGCCGCCGTTCTCCCGGCATGCCAAGCTCAAGGGCGAGCACCTGCTGACGCGGCACTACGAACGGCTGCCGGAGGACTCCCGGCGACGCCTGGCGGCCGAGATGGCGCTCTTCTTCGCCGAGCTTCATGCCCTCGACGCAGGCGCCATGGAAGAGGCCGGCGCCGGCCCGATCAGGGCCTGGCTGCCGCCGGACGACATTCTCCGGCGGGTCTGGCCGGTCCTGCCGTCTGACCTGAGGGCCTATGCCGAACGGACCGTCGCCGCCTGGCAGCGGCTGCCGCCGGATCCATACGGGATGACCTACGGCTTCTTCGATGGGCATGGCTGGAACATGGCGTTCGATCACGCGCGCAACCGGCTCAACGGCGTCTATGATTTCGGCGATTCCGGCTTCGGCCCACTCCACCAGGAGTTCGTTTATCCGAACTTCGTCGCGCCCGATCTCACCGCACGGATCGCCTCGGAATACGAAGCCCTGACCGGCCGCGCTCTCGACCGCCGGCGCATCGACCTGCTCAGCGGCGTGCTGAGGCTGTCGGAACTGGCGGAGTTGGCCGACGACCCCGACCACGTCCCCGCCATGATCGGGCGCGTCGCCGACTGGGCCGCGCGCCGGTAGGCGTTCAAACCGTGGAACCGCTTGGATTCGCGATCGTTTGCCTTTGCGCGCTCGCGCGCCATATCCTTGACCGATTTCACGGCTACTCTGTCCAGAACTCTTCGCGGGGAGCACCCATGATCCGAGCGAACCTGGCGAGACGTCTCTGGCTCGGCGTTCTCGTCGCCGCCTTCACGCTGGCCGGTGCGGCGCCGATGCGGGCGGCCGTCTTCAACCCGGAGACCTTCACGCTCGACAACGGGCTGCAGGTGGTGGTCGTCCCGAACCACCGGGCGCCGGTCGTCGCCCATATGGTGTGGTATCGTGTCGGCGCCGCCGACGAACCCCTGGGCAAGTCGGGCATCGCCCATTTCCTCGAGCACCTCATGTTCAAGGGCACGAAAACGGTGCCGCCGGGCGCCTTCTCGGACACGGTCGCGCGTTTGGGCGGCAACGAGAACGCCTTCACCGCGCAGGACTACACCGCCTATTTCCAGGCCGTGGCGGTCGAGCATCTGGAAACCGTGATGCGGCTCGAAGCGGACCGCATGGCCAACCTGGTGCTTACCGACGAGGCCGTGCTGCCGGAGCGCGACGTGATCCTCGAAGAGCGCCGGTCTCGGATCGGCAACGACCCCGGCGCGGAACTCGGCGAGATGACACGCGCCACCCTCTTCCTCCACCACCCCTACCGGATCCCGATCATCGGCTGGGAGAACGAGATTCGCAGGCTGACGACCGAGGATGCCGTCGATTTCTATGAGACCTGGTACGCGCCGAACAACGCGATCGTGGTGATTTCCGGTGACGTGACGGCCGAGGAGGTTCGCCCGATGGCCGAGCGCACCTACGGCAAGCTGGCGCGCCGGCCCGTGCCGGACCGCGCCCGGGTCGAGGAGCCGGCGCAGACCGCGCCGCGACGGGTGGTGCTGGAGAGCCCCCGCGTCGAGCAGCCGTCCTGGTCCCGTCTTTATCTGGCGCCGAGCTACAACCGGGCGAAGGATGGCGAGGCCTACGCCCTCGAGGTGCTGGCGGAAATCCTCGGCGGCGGGCCGACCTCGCGGCTCTACCGCCGTCTGGTGGTCGAGGACCAGGTCGCGGCCGGCGCCGGCGCCTATTACAGCGGCGACGCCCTGGACCTCGGCACCTTCGGTTTCTATGCCACGCCGCGGCCGGACGGCGATGTCGAAGCGGTCGAGGCGGCGGTCGAAGCCGAGATCGAGCATCTTCTGAAGGACGGCGTGAGCGCCGACGAGGTCGAGTCCGCCAAGCGGCGGCTGCAGGCCGGTGCCATCAAGGCGCGCGACAGCCTCTTCGGTCCCGCCAGGGCGATCGGTGCCGCACTCACGACCGGCGGCACGATCGCGGAGATCGAGGCCTGGCCGGAGCGGATCGGCGCGGTGACGGCGGAGCAGGTGCATGCCGCCGCGCGCGCGGTGCTGCGGCCCGAGTCGTCGGTCACCGGAGTCCTGCTGCCAGAACCAACGTCCTGATCGGCCAACGACCTGACCGCCCGACCGCCCGCTTGGCGGTGCGTCCCGAGGAGACATCGATGCGACGGTTTCGCAAAGCTCTGATCGCCGATACGGTCGCCCTGGTGCTGTTCCTGTTGACGGGTCCCATGGCGTTCGCCAACCCGTCGATGGAGGTTCAGCGCGTGACGAGCCCCGGGGGCATCGAGGCCTGGCTGGTGGAGGACCACAGCAACCCCATCCTCTCGATCGCATTCGGCTTCCGCGTCGGGACGGCCGACGATCCGGAAGGCAAGGAAGGCTTGGCGGAGATGGTGAGCGGGCTGCTCGACGAGGGTGCCGGCGACCTCGACTCGCAAGCCTTCCAGAAGCGCCTCGCCGATCTCGCCATTGACCTCGATTTCGACGTCGGACGCGACGATTTCACCGGCACCATGCGGACGCTTTCCGAGAACCGCGATGCGGCGTTCGATCTGCTGCGCCTCGCGCTTACCGAGCCGCGGTTCGATCCGGGGCCGATCGAGCGCATCCGCGGGCAGATGCTGGTGCTGCTCGCCCGGATGGCGAGCGAGCCGATGCAGATCGCCGACCAGGTCTGGTGGCGGACGCTCTTCCTTGATCATCCCTATGGCCGCCGACCGCTCGGCACGCCGGAGACCCTCGCGGCCATCGCGCCGGAGGACCTGCGCCGCTTCGTCGACCGGCATTTCGCCCGGGACAATCTGGTCGTCGGGGTCGTCGGCGACATCACGGCAGAGGAGCTGGCGCCGTTGCTTGACAAGACCTTCGGCGGCCTGCCGGCCAGGGCCGCGCCGGTGCCGATGGCCGAGGCGGAGCCGGCCAATCTGGGCGAGCTGGTCGTCGTCGAGAGGGCGGTGCCGCAGAGCACCGTCCTGTTCGGCGCGCCCGGGATCAAGCGCGACGACCCGGACTTCTACGCGGCGATGCTGGTCAACCACGTCCTCGGCGGCGGCGGCTTCTCCTCGCGGCTCACCAACGAGGTGCGGGAGAAGCGCGGGCTCGCCTATTCCGTCGGCAGCTATCTCCTCACGCTCGATCACGCGGGGCTGCTGCGCGGCTACGTCGCCACGCAGAACGCGCGGGTCGCCGATTCGATCGCCATTATCCGCGAGGAGTGGCGCCGAATGCGCGAGGAGGGGCCGACCGCGGAAGAGCTCGCGGATGCAAAGACCTACGTGATCGGGTCCTATCCCCTGCAATTCACCAGCACTGCCAGCACCGCGGAGGGGCTGGTTGCCGTTCAGCTCGAAAGGCTCGGAATCGACTACTTCGATCGGCGCGAGGCGCTGATCAACGCGGTCACGCTGGAGGATGCTAGGCGGGTGGCCCGGCGCCTGCTCGACCCGGCAACGCTCACCGCGGTCGTGGTCGGCACCCCGGAAGGACTCGCCGCGACCCTGCCCGCACCGGGGGACGGGACTTAGACTGTCTACAGAACCTGCCCACCGTTTGTGTCGGGCCTCGCCGTTCCCATCGGTTCGCTTGCGCCGGAGCTTTCCGGCGGTGTACGGACGGCGCCGTGACGTTGTTCGGCTCCCGCCTTACCTGATAGGCTTGCCGCCATGCCGATTCGTCTTCTGCCCCCCGACGTGATCAACCGCATCGCCGCCGGCGAGGTGGTCGAGCGGCCGGCCTCGGCGGTCAAGGAGCTGGTCGAGAACGCGATCGATGCCGGCGCCTCGCGCATCGAGGTGGTTCTGCGCGACGGCGGGCGCAGCCTGATCACCGTGACCGACGACGGCTGCGGCATGGACGCGGCCGAGCTGGAGCTGGCCGTCGAGCGCCACGCGACCTCGAAGCTCCCCGACGACGACCTGACGCACATCACGAGTCTCGGCTTCCGCGGCGAGGCGCTGCCTTCGATCGGCGCCGTCGGGCGGCTCACCCTCACAAGCCGCAAGCGCGGCACCGACAGCGCCTGGAGCTTGTCGGTCGAGGGCGGCGTCAAGAACGGGCCGCAGCCGGCGGCCCTGGGCGAGGGCACGCGGGTCGAGCTGCGCGATCTGTTCTTCGCCACGCCGGCGCGGCTCAAGTTCCTGAAGACGCCGCGCACGGAGCTCGCCCATGCGGTCGAGGTGGTCCAGCGCCTCGCCATGGCGCATCCGCAGATTGCCTTCGCGCTTCACGACGATGCCCGGCCGGTGCTGCGGCTGGCGGCGCAGACGCCCGATCTGGTCGGCGGCCTGGCCGCGGCGCGCCTTGCGCGTCTCGCTGCCATCATGGGGCGGGAGTTCGCCGACAACGCGCTCCCGCTCGACGCCGCGCGCGAGGGGGTGCGGCTGACCGGCCATATCGGCCTGCCGACGCTCAACCGGGCGACGCCGGCGATGCAGTTCCTGTTCGTCAATGGCCGGCCGGTCCGCGACCGCTTGCTGCAGGGGGCGGTGCGCGGCGCCTATCAGGACTTCCTGGCGCGCGACCGGCACCCGCTCGTCGCCCTGTTCCTCGAGCTGCCGGCGGAGGAGGTGGACGTCAACGTGCACCCGGCCAAGGCGGAGGTGCGGTTCCGCGATCCCGGCCTCGTGCGCGGCCTCATCGTCGGCGCCGCCAAGCACGCGCTCGCGGCCGCCGGCCACCGCGCCAGCACCACCGTCGCGGCGACGGCGCTCGGCAGCTTCCGCCCCGGGTCCGGGCGCGCCGCGCCGCCGCCCTATCCGCAGGCCCGCGGCGGACCGGTGCCGCGCGGCCTCGCCGAGCAGGCGGCCGCGGCCTTTGCTCCGTTCCCTGAATCGGCCGCCGCAGGCCCGGCCGTTTCCGGCGGGGCGGCTCCCGATTGGGGGATTGCCGACCGGGCAGCGGACGACGGCCTGCCGGGTTTCGATGCGCCGGCGGCCCCGCCGCCCTCGGCCCCCGCCGCGGAACGCGATCCGGTCGCCGAGTCCTATCCGCTCGGCGCCGCCCGGGCCCAGGTTCACGGTACCTACATCGTCGCGCAGACGGCGGACGGGATCGTCATCGTCGACCAGCACGCGGCGCATGAGCGGCTGGTCTATGAGCGGATGAAGCAGGCGCTCGCCGGCGACGGGGTGAAGCGGCAGGGGCTGCTCATCCCCGAGGTGGTAGAGCTGGACGAAACGGCGGCGGCGCGGCTTGTCGCCCGCGCCGAGGAACTCGCGGAGCTTGGCCTGACGCTCGAATCCTTCGGCCCCGGCGCCGTGGTGGTGCGCGAGGTCCCGGCCCTCTTGGGACAGACCGACGTGCAGGGGCTCGTCCGCGACCTCGCCGACGAGCTCGCCGAGTTCGGCGCCGCGCTGAGCCTCAAGGAACGGCTGGAAGAGGTTTGCGGCACGCTGGCCTGCCACGGCAGCGTCCGCGCCGGCCGCCGCCTCAACCAGGACGAGATGAACGCGCTGTTGCGCCAGATGGAGGCGACGCCCCATTCCGGCCAGTGCAACCACGGCCGCCCGACCTATGTCGAACTGAAGCTTGCCGACATCGAGCGGCTGTTCGGCCGGCGGTGATGCCGAAGCCGTCCGGGTTGTGGCCAAGGACACAGGGCTTCGGGATCAGTCTTCCGTCACCTCGATCGGGCGCGGCGCTTCGCCCCGCGCCTTGATGCGCCACATCGTGCGGTAGGCGCGTTCGAGGTTGCGCACGAAGCGCGGCGTGTCGAAGAGGGGCTGCGTTGTCCGGTTCTCCGCCAGCTTGCGGCGGATCGCCTCCAGCCGTGGCCGATCGAGCGCGAGTTCGACGGCGAGGTCCCGGTAGTCGTCCCAGCTCGATACGATCATCTCCGGCAGGCCGACGGCGGTGAGCAGGCTCGCGCCGACGCGCGAGGCGAACCCGTCGCCCAATCGGGAGAGCAGCGGCAGGCCGGCCCAGAGGGCGTCGGTGGCGGTGGTGTGGGCCCCGTATGTGCCGGTGTCCAGGCTCAAATCGGCAAGGCGGTGACGGGCGAGATGCTCGGGCACGGGGACCGGCCGCGCAAAGACGAGGCGGTCCGGGTCGATGCCCTGCGCCGCGGCGGCCGCTTTCAAATTGCTTTTCCCCTCCTCCGTGTTGTCGAACAGCCACAGGACGCTGTCGGGCACGCGGGACAGGATCTCCATCCACAGGGCGAAGACGTGTCGCTCGATCTTGTAGTGCCGGCAGAAGCAGCAGAAGACGAAGCCGTGCTCGGGCAGGCCCTCCGCCGCCCGCGAAACCGGGACATCCGCGATCGGCGATCGATGGTCGGTCACATAATAGCTGTGGGGCAGGACGCAGAAGGTTTCCGTGTAGTCGGCCGCCGCCGCCGGGGGCGTCACGATCCGGTCGGTCAGGATGTAGTCGCAGAACGTCGCCCCGTTGCTTCCAGGAAAGCCAAGATAGGCGACCTGGAGGGGCGCGCAGCGCAAGGCCGGGATCTCCGGCCTCGCCAGCCGCGTGTAGCCGTGAAGATCGACGAGGATGTCGACGCGGTCGGCGCGAATCCGCCGCGCCGCTTCGGCCGGCGACAGAGCGGTCACGTCGATGAAGCGGTCCACCTCGCGGGCGATCTGGGCGCGGGCGTCGCTGCCATCGTCCGGGGACATCGAGTAGGCGCTGACCGTGAACCGGTCCCGATCGTGCAGGCCAAACATCGACCGGGTCAGATGGGCCATCGGATGAGCGCGGAAATCCGCGGACAGGTAGGCGACATGCAACGGGCGATCGGGATCGTCGCAAACCGCCATCGGCTCGTCGATGACGATCGATTTGCAGCGTTCCTCGATCCGGCGCGCCTCGCAGCGGGCGACCGCCAGCCGATCCGCCTCTGACATGGGAAGCGAGAGCGAGAAGAACGGCGTGAGGAGGCAATCTTCGCCCCGGTGGGCCCGGGCGATCTCTTCGTCGATCGCCGGCCGCAGCGCGTCGAGACGGTCCCAGTCGCACATGGCTTGGCAGGCCCGGGCCAGCCGCATCCGGGCCTCGCGGAAGCCGGGGGCGAGCGCGACGGCCCGCTCAAGCGCCGCCGCGGCGGCGGCGAAGGCTCCCTTCGCGTAGCGCGCGAGGCCAAGCTGGTAATGGGCGGCGCTCGAGCTCGGATGCTCCGACACGATCCGTTCGAGCGCTCCGATCGCCTCGGCCAGACGGCCGCGCCGCCGCAGACCGGTCGCGAGGTTGAGCTTCGCTTCGAGCAGGCTCGGGGCAAGCCGAAGCGCGTCGCCCCACGCCGCTTCCGCCCCGGCGACGTCGCCGGCCTCGTGCAGGACGTTTCCCAGATTGAGGCGGAGCGCCGGATGTCGCGGGTTGTGCCGGATGCCCCGGCGCAGCCGCTCGGCCGCCGCGCCGAGTCGCCCGCGGCGCACCTCGATGAGCGACAGTTCGATCCAGCTCTCGGCGTAGGCCGGCTCGTGCGCCGCCGCCTTCTCGAAATGACCGAGCGCCGCGTCGTCCTGCCCCCGCAAGGCGAGGGCGCGGCCGAGCGCGTAGTTGCCCAGGGCATGGTCCGGCGCCAGTGCCAGAAGCCGTCGCATGCGCTCCTCGCCGCGCGCGAGATCCCCCGCCTCAAGCAGACACAGGCCCGAGAGATAGAGCGCCTGGAGATTCCGCGGGTCCGCGGCCAGGGCGCGCTCATACAGCGGCAGCGCCGACCGGTGGCGCCGCGCCTTGTGCTCGGCGACTGCCCGGCGCAGCAGCAGGGCCGGCGAAGAGGCATTGTCCAGGCTTGCCAAAGGTCTTCTCCTCCCACTACGGCCGCAGCCAGCCGCGCTGGGCCGCATAGGCAAGCGGCAGCCCGATCGCGAAGGCGATGGCGGGGTTGAGGGCGACGCCGATCGCGGCCATCAGCAGGACGATGAAGAGGTCCGCCTCGCGGAAGCGCTGCGGCTTGGAGGACTGCGCGAGGTCGACGCCCGAGAACAGCAGCAGCGCGCCCAGAACCGCGTCGGGGACGACCTGCAGCAGCGCGAAGCCGCCGTCGCCGAGCAGCAGGCCCAGCGCCACGAAGACGAGGCCGATCAGGAGCGGCGCCGTCGCCGTGCGCGCGCCGAACCGGTAATGCCCGCTGAGACCGCCGGCGCCGTGGCACATGGGGTAGCCACCGAACGGTGCCGCCAGCAGGTTGCCGAGCCCGGTCGTCAGCGACAGGTTGCGCTCGTTGACCGGGTGGATTTCCTTTGGGAAGAGCTCACGGGTGAGCGCGGCGGTGACGATGATGGCGTTGGTCAGCGTCAGCGGAATCTGCGGCAGCACCGCGTATTGGGTGCCGTGCACGATCTGCTCCCAGCTCGGGATCACGATCGGCGGTAGGTGGAGCCCGAGTTCCAGGTCCGGAAAAGGCGGCGCCAGGCCGAAGATCTGCCCCGCGGCGACGCCGACGATCAGCGCGACGAGCGCTGCCGGCAGGCGGTGGCTGCCCAGCAGGACGAGGATGAGCGCCGATATGCCGAGGCCGAGCCAGAGCTGCGTCGCCAGAAGCTCGATGCCGAGCGCGGCGAGTGAAAGCCCAAGCCCGAGCTGGAGCCCGGCGGCGACGCTCGGCGGTATGACGCGGGCGATCCGCTCGACAAGGCCGGTCGCGCCGACGATCAGGAAGAACAGCCCGATCACCAACCCGGCGCCGGCGATGGCGTGCGGGTCCATCGGCTCGATGATGACCGCGGCGGAGGCGGCCTTCATCGGCTGCACGGCGATCGGCAGGCCATAGAAGGCGCCGCCCAGCATGTAGAACAGCCCGAAGGTGGTCAGGATGCCGGCCGGCGCCATGCCGACGACGGTGATCGCGCCGATGATGTGCGGCAGAAAGGTACCGAGGTCGCCGAGCGCGCCGGACAGCTCGCGCAGATTCCAGCCGAAGCGCGGGCGCGAGAACATCGGCGGCTCGCCCTCCGCCTGCCGTCGGCAGCGGACCTTGACGTCGGGGATGCGCAAGCGCCCGCCGAAGAGCCCGCGGGGCACGTCCTCCACGCGCCGCACGCCCGGCGGCGGGCGGCAGGATCTGCGGGGTTCGGTCTCTACGGCCATCATCTTGCTGCCGAGGGCTGCGAACGGGGTCGGGAGCAAGATAGTCGATGCAAGGCCATACCCGCCACACCCTCGCCGACTTCCGAATGTCTTGCCGCGCCTGCGCGGTCCCCTCGCCCGGCGGAAGGATCGCCATAGGCCGGATTGACGGGTCGGCGGACGGCGCACATCATCGGCCCGCGATCTTGAGATCGGAAGACATGCCGGGGACGGCGCGTGAACGAGGAGCGTGAAGCAACGGAAGCGTCTCACCGGCTTGGCCCGGCCGCACGGTCGGAGCCGCGCGGCCGATGACGCGGCACCTGAGAGCGGAGGCTCGACCGGCCGGGGACGGCTCCCCGGTCGAGGTCTTTCTCGCTTTCCTCAAACTCGGCGTGACGTCCTTCGGAGGTCCGATCGCGCATCTCGGCTACTTCCGCGACGAGTTCGTGACGCGCCGCCGATGGATCGACGAGGCGGGCTATGCCGATCTCGTGGCGCTCTGCCAGTTCCTGCCGGGCCCGGCGAGCAGCCAGACCGGCTTTGCCCTCGGTCTGCTGCGCGCCGGCTATCCGGGCGCGCTGGCTGCCTGGACCGCTTTCACCTTGCCGTCGGCAATGGTGCTGGTTCTCTTCGCCTTTGGCGCGGCGACGTTCGAAGGCCCGGTCGGCGGCGGGCTGCTGCACGGGCTCAAGGTGGTTGCGGTTGCCGTGGTCGCGCAGGCGGTCTGGGGCATGGCCCGCACGCTCTGTCCCGACCGCGAGCGCGCGAGCATCGCGGTCGGGGCGGCGCTGATCGTCATCTTCGCCGCTGGATCCATCGGGCAGATCGCGGCAATTCTCCTTGGCGGGCTGGCCGGGCTCTGGCTCTGCCGGGAGGGACAGGCGACGGCCGTCGGGCATCTTGCCGTTCCGGTGTCGCGGCGGGCCGGCGCCGTTTCCCTCGCCCTGTTCTTCGCGCTGCTCCTGCTGCCGCCGCTCGCTGCGGTGGCTCTGGCGTCGTCGGGGCTCATGCTGTTCGATGCCTTCTACCGGGCCGGGGCGCTGGTGTTCGGCGGCGGGCATGTGGTGTTGCCGCTCCTGGAGGCGTCGGTCGTCCGGCCCGGATGGGTCGATGCGGACGCCTTCCTCGCCGGCTACGGCGCCGCCCAGGCGGTGCCGGGGCCGCTCTTTACCTTCGCTGCCTACCTCGGCGCGGCGATGACCCCCGAGCCGAACGGCTGGGCCGGCGCGGCCGTCGGATTGATCGCGATCTTCCTGCCGGGCCTGCTTCTGGTGATCGGCGCGCTTCCCTTCTGGGATGCGTTCCGCACGCGCCCGGCCGCCCAGGCGGCGATGCGCGGCACAAACGCCGCCGTGGTCGGCCTGCTCGGCGCCGCGCTCTACGATCCGGTCTGGACGAGCGCGATCCTGAATTCCCATGACTTCGCGCTTGCCCTGGTCGGATTCGTCCTCCTGACCGTCTGGAAGGCGCCGCCCTGGGCGGTCGTCCTCGTCACCGCGGGCGGCGGCGCGCTGCTGTCTCTGCTCTGACCGACGGCCGGGGCGTGCTCAATCCGGCGTCCTGGTCAGGAACACCAGCCGCGCCTTGCCGTAGCGGCGTTCGTCGAGCTGCGTGAAGCCTTCAGGCGGTGCGAAGGGTTCCTTCGCTTCCAGCTCGATCACGCAGATCGCGTCCGCGGCGATCCAGCCGCGGGCAGCGAGGGCGGCGAGCGCCGGGGCGCCGAGGCCACGGCCATAGGGCGGGTCGAGGAAGACGAGGGTGCAGGGCGCCGTTCGGCCGGCGGGCGGGGCGGGCGGGGGGCGCGTGGCGTCGGCTTCGCGCAGGCTCGTCCGCGCCTCTTCGCGCAGGGCCGCGACGTTGGCCCGGATCGCCGCGACGGCGCGTCGGTCGGTCTCCATGAAGGTGACGTGGGCGGCGCCCCGGGACAGCGCTTCCAGGCCCAGCGCGCCGGTGCCGGCGAAGGCGTCGAGCACGATGGCGTCGCGGACGGGCGAGAGTCCGTCCGCCCGGAACCCCTTATGCTCAAGGATGTTGAACAGCGCCTCCCGCACCCGGTCCGCCGTGGGGCGGACCTCCAGCCCTTCCGGCGCCTGAAGCACGCGGCCCCTATGCTTTCCGGCGACGATCCGCACGGCTGCGATCCCCGTCCTGGCGTTTCTTGTCCGGGCGTTTCTTGCTCGGGCGGCGCTTTGCCGGCCCATTGCCCTTTCCGGCTTGGCCGCCCTGCCCGAGTTGGTCCTGCAGCACCCTCGCCGGGATCTCCTCGACCGCGCCCGGTTCCAGGCTGCCGAGCTGAAACGGGCCGAAGGCGACCCGGATCAGCCGGTTGACGGGCCAGCCGAGATGCTCGCAGACGCGGCGCACCTCGCGGTTCTTGCCCTCGGTGAGCGCCATGGTCAACCAGGCGTTGTCGCCCTGTTGCCGGTCGAGACGGGCGCGGATCGGGCCGTAGGCGACGCCGTCGATGGTGATGCCCTCGGCAAGCGCCTCGAGCCGGCCGGGGTCAACATGCCCGTGCACCCGGACACGGTAGCGCCGTGTCCAGGCGTTGCTCGGCAGCTCCAGACGCCGCGCGAGTTCGCCGTCGTTGGTCAGCAGCAGCAGCCCCTCGGAATTGATGTCGAGGCGGCCGATGGCGACCACCCGCGGCAGCTCTGGCGGCAGGTTGTCGAACACGGTCGGCCGGCCCTGCGGGTCGCGCGCGGTGGTGACGAGGCCGCGCGGCTTGTGGTAGCGCCAGAGGCGCGTCGGCTCCGCCGCGGGGATCGGGCGGCCGTCCACGGTGATGTGGTCGTTCGGCCCGACGGTGACGGCGGGGCCCGTCAGTGTCTTGCCGTTGACTGCGACGCGGCCCTCGGCGATCCACCGCTCCGCCTCGCGCCGGGAGCACAGCCCGGCGCGCGCCAGCCGCTTGGCGATGCGCTCGGCCATGACTAGGTGCCCTCCGCCGCCCGGGGTGGGAGCGGCTCTCGTTGCGCTTCGATGCCCGACATGTGGAAGAGATCGCCCCGAATCACCCGTTTGCGCAAGGGGATGCGGCAATCTCGCGGCGCAATCGATGATTAGTCGCGGCCAATGACTAAACGCGACAGGCTTCGACGAAAGCGGCGAAGATCCGGTCGTCACCGACGCTGATCGCGTATTCGGGGTGCCACTGGACGCCGATGCAGAAGCGCCGGCGCGGGTCCTCGATGCCCTCGATCACCCCGTCGGGCGCGACGGCGTTGACGACGATCCCGTCGCCCACGCGCTTTGCCGCCTGATGATGGGCGCTGTTGACCGCCAGCTCTTCGGCGCCGCAGATCCGGTGCAGGAGCGTGCCGGGCGTCAGGCGGACGCTGTGCCCCGGCTCCGTGCGCGGGTTCGGCTGCTCGTGCGGAAGCGCGCCGTCGACTTCGTCCGGGATGTGCTGGATCAGCGTGCCACCCAGGATGACGTTGAGGAGCTGCTGCCCGCCGCAGATGCCGAGCACCGGCATGTCGCGGTCGAGGGCGCCCTTCGTCACCTGAAGCTCGAAGGCGGTTCGGCGGTCCTTCGTCTTCACCGTCGGATGCCGGCTCGACGCGCCGAACAGGCTCGGATCGACGTCGAAATTGCCGCCGGTAACGACAAGTCCGTCGATCCGGTCGAGATAGGCCGCGGCCTGATCAGGCTCGTGCGGCAGCAGGACGGGCAGGCCGCCGGCGCGCACCACCGCGGAGCAATAGTTCTGGCGGAGCGCGTACCAGGGCAGCTTCGAATAGCCTCCGGGCTCCTCGGAATCGAGGGTGAGGCCGATCACGGGGCGAGTCATGGGCAAAATTGTATCACGGTCGTTGGGTTAAGATTTCGGAAGCGGGCGTCGCCGGCCGTTGCGCGGGCGGCCGGTCTCCGGCCCGCCCGTCGATGCCGTTTGCCGGCTCAGGGGGACTTTGCCTCGTCCTTGCCGGCGCGGGACGGGACGGCGGGGCTGATCTTCGGAAAGCGGGGCAGGTCGTCATCGATGCGCAGCCAAGGAAGCTGGCTCTCGGTCCAGACGTGGTCGTCCGGCGTCACGTCCTGCGGACGGTCGAGGCTGCCGAGCGCGACCAGCACCCGGTCGGCCAGCACCGACTCGTGCATCGTCAGGGTGCTGCCGCAGCGCGGGCAGAAGCCGCGCTCGGCCTCGTCGGAAGAGCGGTAGCGCGTCGGCTCGCCCCTGATCCATGTAAAGGCCGCGGCGGGAAAGTGAACGAAGGAGAGGAAGGCCGAACCGGACACCTTGCGGCACACGCCGCAGTGGCAGATGACCGCGCGCAAGGGATCGGCTTCCGCGCGGTAACGCACCTCGCCGCAAAGGCATCCACCCGTCCAGACCATGGCGTTCTCCCGATTCCTGATCGTCGGATCGACACTCTATCGCATCGGCATCCGTTTCGCACGGATCAGGGTCGCGGCTTCGGACCGCCGGAGACGGCGAGGTCCACGGTCTTTGCGGTTGACCCTGCGCGGTGGTGTGGGTCATGTCACCCGCATGTCGAAACCGGCTTCCAGACCCGATCCCATGTCCCTGGCGCTCGCCGAGGCGGAGGCCGCCGCCCGGCGGGGCGAGGTGCCGGTCGGCGCCGTGCTCGTGGACGGTACGACGGGAAGCGTGCTGGCGAAGGCGGGGAACAGGGTCGAAGAGCTCAAAGATCCCACCGCGCATGCAGAGATGCTGGCAATCCGAGCCGCCGCGGCGCGGGCGGGGGCCAAGCGGCTCGCCGGCGCCGATCTCTATGTCACGCTCGAGCCCTGCCCGATGTGCGCCCAGGCCATTTCCTTCGCCCGCATCCGGCGGCTCTATTTCGGGGCCTACGATCCCAAGGGCGGCGGCGTCGACCACGGGGCCCGCATCTTCGACCAGCCTACCTGCCATCACCGGCCAGAGGTCTATGGCGGGATCCAGGAAACGCGCGCCGGCGACCTGCTGCGGGCGTTCTTCCGCAATCGCCGTTGAGGGCGAGGGCTTCGCGCGCCCGCGGCCTTACGGCTTGCCCTGCCGTGCCTGCTCCGCTTCCTCGGCCAATTCCTTCGTTTGAAGCACCGCCGCGGTGATCAACTCGAGCAGGTCCTCCTCGGAGGTGACCGTTCCGTCGAGCGGCCGCCAGTCGAGCGTGACGGTGAGCAGCGGGCGGCCCGCCGGCTCGTCTTCGCGGGCCGGGGTGATCCGGTCGACGATGTGGCCGGCGAACTCCGGGTGATCGACGAGGACATAGCTGACTTCCAGCCGCTTGCGGTCGGTGGTGATCCGTTCGGTGACCTCGAAGACGGCCGTTTTCATCCGGCGCAGCACGCCCTCCGGCGCCCGTTCCAGGATCGCGACCTCCTCGACCTCGGGCAGGTACCTGCCGGGATTGCCGATTTTGTCCTCGAGCAGCCGCCAGAGCGTGTCTACCGAGGCATCGACGTCGCAGGTGAAGGACGTGAACGGCATGATCCGCGGCTCCCGGTTTTCTTCGTTGCCCGGAGTCGCCGGGCCGGCGCCCGATCGCGGTCGGGCGGTTCTCCAACATCATCAACACGGGGCATCCGCTGCCGTTCCGGCCGACGATACCTGCGCGAGGCGCGCCGGGCTGCTATAACATCGCGTCAATGCCCCGATCGCGGGGCTCAACCGGAGGGAAGGTCATTGGCGATCCCGTCCCGTTTCCTCTATCGCCCCGTCGTTTTCCCTGGCCGTCCCGTGGCGCTGGCGCTCCTCCTGCTGACGCTGCTCGGCGGCTGCGGCATCAACACCATCCCGACATTGGAGGAGGAGGCGAAGGCAGCCTGGAGCCAGGTGCTCAACCAGTACCAGCGCCGCTACGATCTGGTGCCGAACCTGGTCGAGACGGTGAAGGGCTTCGCCCAGCAGGAGCGCGAGGTCCTGACAGAGGTCGTGGAGGCGCGCTCGCGCGTCGGGCAGATGCAGATCCCGCCGGACATCCTGACGAACCCGGAGGCCTTCGAGCGGTTCCAGCAGAACCAGCAGGCGCTTTCCGGGGCGCTCTCCCGTCTCCTGGTGGTGGCCGAGCGTTATCCGGAGCTGCGCTCCAGCCAGAACTTCCTGACGCTGCAGGCGCAGCTCGAAGGCACCGAGAACCGCATCGCCGTCGCCCGGCGCGACTACATCCAGGCGGTCCAGCGCTACAACACCGAGCTGCGCACCATTCCCGGGCGTTGGTGGGCGGCGCTGCTCTATCGCGACGCGAAGCCCATGCAGCAGTTCACCGCGGAGGCGCCGGCCATGGAGGCGCCGAAGGTCGAATTCGGCGAATCGCCCTCGTGATTGCCGCGGCAATTGCACGCATGAGCGGTGCGCGAATCACGGGCCTCGCGGCGGCACTCGTCTGCCTCATCCTCGTCGCGGCAAACGGGGCGCCGGCCGAGGCCGATCCCGTCTTTCCGCCGCTCACCGGCCGCGTCGTCGATCAGGCGGATCTGCTGTCGCCCGCGGCGGAGCGGCGCATCGCGGACCAGCTTGAAGCGCATGATCGGGCGACCGGAAATCAGGTCGTGGTGGTCACCCTGGACTCGCTACAGGGCTACGACATCGCCGATTACGGCTACCGCCTTGGCCGCCAATGGGGCATCGGCCGTGCGGGCGCAGACGACGGCCTCCTGCTGATCGTCGCCCCGAACGAGCGGCAGGTGCGGATCGAGGTCGGCTACGGTCTCGAGGGCAGGATGACCGACGCGACAAGCCATCTGATCATCCAGAACCGGATTCTGCCGCAGTTTCGCCGGGGCGACTTCGAGGCGGGAATCGAAGCCGGCGTCGCGGCAATCCTGTCGACACTGGAGGGCGGTACTCCGCCGGCGGCGACCGAACGCGACGGCACGGATGATGTCCCGCAAGGGGCGGTCGTGCCGATCATCCTGTTCTTCGCCTTCGTGGTGCTCGTCAATCTCATGCGCCATTACGGGCGGAACCGCGGTGGCCGCCGCGGCCCGTACTACGGGCCGGTCGTCTTCGGTGGCCGGCGCGGCGGGTTTCGTGGCGGGGGCGGCTTCCGCGGCGGCGGTGGATCCTTCGGGGGCGGCGGTGCTTCAGGACGGTGGTAGCCGTGGCCTTTCTGACCGATGCCGACCGCCAGCGCATCGCCGAGGCGATCCGGCAGGCGGAGGCGCGCACCAGCGGCGAGATTCTGACCGTCATCGCGCCGGCCAGCGCCGGATACCGGTTCGCGCCGACTTTGGTGGCGGCGGGTGCCGCCTTCGTCGCGCCGGGCGTCGTATGGCTGTTCGCGCCCGGCTGGAGCTTCCCCTGGCTCTATGGCCTGCAGCTCGGTGTCTTCGTTCTCCTGCTGCTCCTTCTGTCCTGGCGGCCGGTCGCGGTGCGGCTCGTTCCCGCCGCGGCGCGGGAAGCCCGCGCCGCCCGGCTCGCGCGGGAGCAGTTTTACGCGCAGGGCCTCCATCGCACGCAGGACGGCACCGGGCTGCTGCTCTTCGTCTCGGTGGCCGAGCATTACGTCGAAATCCTCGCCGACCACGGCATCGACTCAAGGATCGGCCCCGACGCCTGGGAGCGGATCGTCGCCGACTTCACCCGCGCCGTGCGCGACGGCCGCGTTGCCGATGGCTTCGTCGCCGCCATCGGCGCGTGCGGCGAGCTGCTGGCCCACCATTTCCCACGGCCGCCCGACGACCGCGACGAGCTTCCGAACCGACTGATCGAGCTTTGAGAATCCAGCCACCCTGGGTTGCGGGTCCCCGGGGGTAGCGCCACGGCGGCCCCTCGGCCGTTCTCCGATCCCGCTGGCCCGGCCGCGAGGTGGCACACGCCACGCGCGCACTTAACCCGACCTTCACTAAGGGTCCCGTCTCATGGCCTGGCACCGAAGGATAGAGCAGTCCTCATGGACCACCGCTATGATCCGGCACTGGTGATCCTCGCCATTGCGGCCGCCGTTCTCGCCTGTTCCATCGCGCTGGGCCTGACGGTGCGTATCGGCGAGGCGAGCAAAGGCGCCCGGCTGACCCGGCTGGCGGTAGCCGGATTGGCGATGGGCGGCGGCCTCGCTGGTATGCATTATGTCAGCGCGACGGCAGCCCGCTATGCCGCCGTGGCGCAAGCGGCCGAGGGTGGTCGGGGCGGCGCCCCGGCCCTGAAGACGGTGAACGCGGTGGGTATCGGTACCTTTGCCGTTCTGCTGTTGTTGTTTCTGGCGGCCGCCTTTCTGGTCCATCGGCATCTATGCATGCGGCGCTGGCAGGAGGCGGAGCTGCGGGCCGCCAAGGAAGCCGTGGAGCGGATGAACGAACGGCTGCGCTACGCGCTCGAAGGCGCCAATGACGGTCTATGGGATTGGGACATTCCAAGTGGGACGATGTATCTGTCGCCGCGATTGGAGGCCATCCTCGGCTATGCACCCGGTGAGCGCTCCTCGAGCTACGATGTCTGGGAGGCAGACCTGCACCCCGATGATCGAGACCAGACCTTGGCGCTGCTCGGGGAGATGCTCGCGGGCCGGACCCCCGATTATGCGGCGGAGTACCGCATCCGTACGAAGTCCGGCCGCTGGGTCTGGGTTCTCGACCGCGGCAAGGTCGTCGAGCGCGACCAGACTGGCCAGCCGATCCGGGCGGTCGGCACGCTGACCGACATCAGCGCGCGGAAGGAGACGGAGCAGGCGCTGCGCGAGCGAGACGAGCAGCTGCGCTTGGCGCTGCGCAGCGCCCAGGCCGGTGTCTGGTTCCTGGACGTTCCGACGAATCGCCTCGTCTGGTCAGAGGAAACCTGCAGGATCTATGGCATCGATCCCGATCGGGAGCAGCCTTCCAACGAGGTCTGGCTGTCTCGTCTCCATCCTGAAGATCGGCCGTGGATCGAGCGGCTGTCCGAAGACATTCTCCGGCGCGGTCAGCAGGAATATCGGGTGGAGTTCCGGATCGTGCATCCGCAGACCGGCATACGCTGGCTCCTCGCCCGCGGGCAGGTGACCTATGACAGGGATGGCCGGCCGCTTCGGATGTCGGGCATCGCGATCGACATCACCGATCGTAAGGAAACGGAGATGGCGCTCCTCGAGGCCAAGCGGCAGGCCGAGACGGCCAGCCGGACGAAGTCCGAATTTCTGGCGAATATGAGCCACGAACTGCGGACGCCGCTGAACGCGATCATCGGCTTCTCGGAGCTGATGAAGGACGAGATGTTCGGCCCGCTCGGCGTGGCCAGCTACCGCGAATACGCCGCCGACATCCACGACAGCGGCACGCATCTTCTCGAGCTCATCAACGATATCCTGGATCTGTCGAAGGTCGAGGCGGGGCGTCTGGTGCTTTCGCCCGGCCCGGTCGTCCTCGAGCGCACCATCGAGGTCTGCCTCGCCCTGCTGAAGGGGCGTGTCGAGGGGAGCGGCCTGGCGCTGGAGACAAAGATCCCGCCGGATCTGCCGCCCCTCTGGGGGGATGAGCGACGGATCAAGCAGATTCTCCTTAATCTGCTCTCGAACGCGATCAAGTTCACGCCGTCGGGCGGCCGCGTGCAGGTTTCGGCACGGCGCGACGGCGACGACGTTGTCGTCGAGATATCGGACTCGGGGATCGGCATGGACCCCAAGGAGATCGCGGTGGCCCTGGAGCCGTTCCGGCAGCTCGATAGCACGCTGTCCCGCCGGTACGAGGGAACCGGGCTTGGCTTGCCGCTCGCGAAGAGTCTCGTCGAGTTGCATGGCGGAGTCCTCACGATCGCAAGCGCGCCGGGCCAGGGCACGACCGTATCGATCACTCTGCCGGTCGACACGGGTGAACGCGGCCGGATCGGCGCCACCAGGCTGCGGCGCCGCTCGGCCGGCGGCGGTAGCGCCGCGTAACGGCCTGCTTGGGCGCTGCGCCAGGGTCCCGCCAGTGTCCATCGAATCCTGAAACGCAAGGCATGAGGCCGCCCGTGGCCGGCGGAGCGCAGCAAGGATGGTCCGAATCCGGTTCCCCGATCGTCGGGCCGCATTCCGGTAGATGGCTATTCCGGTAGACGGCTTGGGAATATGGTGCCTGATGCGTTCGGGAAGACTAGGTGCGGACCGCTCGCCAACCGATGTCGCGGCGACAGAAGCCGTCGGGCCAGTCGATGCGGTCGACCGCTTCATAGGCGCGTGCCTGCGCCTCGGCGACCGTCCGGCCGAGGGCGGTGACGTTGAGCACGCGCCCGCCGGCCGCAAGCAGCCGCCCGTCCTCGGCGCGCTTCGTGCCGGCGTGGAAGATGGTCACGTCGGGCAGGGCGGCCGCTTGCTCGACGCCGCGGATCTCCGTGCCCTTGCGGTACGCGCCGGGATAGCCCTTGGCGGCCATGACGACGGTGAGCGCCGCCTCGTCGCGCCAGCGCAGATGGAAGGTGCTCAGAACCCCGTCCCGCGCGGCGAGAAGCGCCGGCAGCAGGTCGGACTTGAGCCGCACGCACAGGACCTGGCACTCCGGGTCGCCGAAGCGCGTGTTGTATTCGAGAAGCTTGGGCCCATCCCCAGTGATCATGAGCCCGGCGTAGAGCACCCCCTTGAAGGGCCGGCCTTCGTCCGCCATCGCGCGGACCGTTGGCTCGATGATATGCGCCATGATCTCGGCGGCGACGGCGTCGGTCACCACCGGCGCCGGCGAATAGGCGCCCATGCCGCCCGTGTTGGGGCCGGTGTCGCCGTCGCCCACGGCCTTGTGGTCCTGGGCCGAGGCGAGGGGCAGTGCCGTCTTCCCGTCGACGAGGGCGAAAAAGCTCGCCTCTTCGCCCTCGAGGAAGTCCTCGATCACCACGGCGGCGCCGGCCGCGCCGAACCGTCCTTCCGTCAGCATCGAATCGATGGCGGCATCCGCTTCGGCGAGGTCACGGGCGATGACGACGCCCTTGCCGGCGGCGAGCCCGTCCGCCTTGACGACGATCGGCGCGCCGCACGCGCGGGCGTAGGCCTTCGCCGCTTCCGCGTCGGTGAAGCGCCGGTAGGCGGCGGTGGGAATCCCGTGACGAGCGCAGAGATCCTTCATGAATCCCTTGGAGCCTTCAAGCTGGGCGGCCGCGGCGCTGGGCCCGAAAGCCTTGATCCCGGACGCCTCGAGCCGATCGACCAGGCCCGCCACCAGCGGCGCCTCGGGACCGACCACCACGAAATCGATGGATTGCTCGCGGGCGAAGGCGACCAGGCCGTCGAGGTCCTCGGCGGCGATCGGGACGCACTCTGCCTCCTCGGCGATGCCCGCGTTGCCTGGCGCGCAGTAGAGCTTGTCGCAAAGCGGCGACGCCGCCAGCGACCAGCACAGCGCATGCTCCCGCCCGCCCGATCCGACCACCAGAACTCTCATCCGCGCATGTCTCCCGACCGCGATCTTTGCTTCTACCGGCGCTCTCTTATCACCGGCGCTCTCTTATCATAGAATGGCCGGCGATGAACGAGTTCCCGACCGTCGGCGTCGCGGCCGACGCCAAGCCCTCCAACCTGCCGGAATTCACCGTCGGCGAGATCAGCCAGGCGGTCAAGCGCACGCTCGAAAGCGCTTTCGAGCGGGTGCGCGTCCGCGGCGAGATCTCCGGCCTGAAGCGCGCCGCCTCGGGCCACGTCTATCTCTCGCTCAAGGACACGGACGCGGTGCTCGACGCGGTGTGCTGGCGGGGCACGGCCGGCCGCCTGGCGGTCGTGCCGGAGGACGGGCTCGAGGTGGTCGCCACGGGCCGGCTGACCAGCTTCCCCGGCCGCTCGAAGTACCAGCTCGTCATCGACGCCCTCGAGGTCGCCGGGGAGGGCGCGCTGCTCAAGCTTCTGGAGGAGCGGCGCCGGCGGCTTGCCGCCGAGGGGCTGTTCGATCCGGACCGCAAGCGGCCGATCCCGCTGCTGCCGGACGTGATCGGCGTTGTCACCTCGCCGACCGGGGCGGTCATCCGCGACATTCTGCACCGCCTCGCCGACCGCTTCCCGCGGCACGTCCTGCTCTGGCCGGTGCTGGTCCAGGGCGACGGGGCGGCGGCGCAGATCGCGGCGGCGATCCAGGGCTTCAACGCTCTGCCGGAAGACGGGCCCGTGCCGCGGCCGGATGTTCTCATCGTCGCCCGCGGCGGCGGCAGCCTCGAGGACCTCTGGGCCTTCAACGAGGAGGTCGTGGTGCGCGCGGCGGCGGAAAGCGAGATTCCGCTGATCTCCGCGGTCGGCCACGAAACCGACACGACTCTCATCGACTATGCGGCCGATCTGCGCGCGCCGACGCCGACCGCCGCGGCCGAGATGGCGGTGCCGGTCCGCGCCGAGCTGCTGGCGCAGCTCATGGAGGACGCGCGCCGGCTGGTCGACTGCATCAACCGCATGATCGCGGATCGCCGGACCCGCGTCGAAGATTTGGCGCGCGGACTGCCCAGCCCGACGCGATTACTCGAGGAAAAGGCGCAGCAGCTCGACGGCTGGGTCGAGCGACTTTTCAACGCTCGATATCCCTATTTCGGAACGCGTGCCCAACGGGTGGCGCGCTATGCCGCGGAGCTGCGGACGCCGCAGCAGCAGATCGACACGGCGCGCCTGCAGGTGCAGCACGCGGGCATGAACCTCCAGAAGGCGATGGAGCGGTTCATCGCCGCGCGGGACCACGGGCTGCAGCAAAGCGCCGCGATGCTCCGGCCGTCGATCCTGATCAAGTTGATCGACTACCGTCGGCTGCATCTGGAGCGGCTGACGGAACTGCTGGAGAGCTATTCCTACGAACGGGTGCTGGCCCGGGGATTCGCCCTGGTCCGCGACGCGCAGGACCGTCCGGTCTCCTCGGCGGCGCTCGTCACCCCGGGAACGGCGCTCAAGCTCCAGTTCAAGGACGGTGAGGTGGCGGCGGTTGCGGCGGGGAAGTCGGGGCGGCCGTCGACCACCAAGCCGCAGGCCGATAAGGCGGCTTCAGCGAAGGAACGGCAGGGGTCGTTGCTGTGAAACGGTGTCTTTGGCGATCGATTTTCGGGGCGGTGCTATTGCTGGTCGCGGTGGGTGGCGTCGAAGCGCTTGAGCTGGAGGGTGCCTTCACCCAAGGCGGGCTCGTCTTCGGACGGACCGAGCCCGGAAGCCAGGTCACCTTCGATGGGCAGCCGGTCCGGGTTTCGCCGGGCGGGCTGTTCCTCATCGGATTCGGCCGCGATGCCCCGCCGGAATCGTTGCTGCGCGTCGTCGGACCGGACGGGCGGGTCGAGGAGCGCCGGATCGCGGTCGCCCCACGGGAGTACAAGATTCAGCGGATCGACGGCCTGCCCGAGCAGATGGTGACGCCGAGCGAGGCCGTTCTCGCGCGCATCGCCGCCGAGGCGGAGAAGGTCAAGGCAGCCCGGGCGCAGACCTCCGAGGAAACCTGGTTCGCACAAGGGTTCGTCTGGCCGGTGATCGGCCCGATCACGGGCGTCTATGGCAGCCAGCGCATCCTCAATGGCGAGCCGCGGCAGCCGCATTTCGGCGTCGACATCGCCGCGCCCGCTGGCACCCCGGTCGGCGCGCCGGGAGAGGGGATCGTCACCCTGGCCGAGCCCGACCTCTATTTCTCCGGCGGCACGGTCATCATCGATCACGGTCACGGCCTCAACTCCGCCCTGCTCCATCTCGAGACCGTGACCGTGCGCGTCGGCGACCACGTGAAGCCCGGCGACCCGATCGGCACCGTCGGCGCGACCGGCCGGTCTTCCGGCCCCCATCTCGACTGGCGGATCAACCTCTTCGACGCCCGCATCGATCCCCAGCTCGTCATCGGCCCGATGCCAAAGACGGCGGATCGCGAGTAGCGGGCGTTTCGCACGCCAGACGGCCCGGGACGCTTTCTCTTGCTCTTGGACGATTGCCGCCCGTTCCCCGCGTTCGGCTTTATGGACGGATTTCCTTGAAGTTATAGACGCGACGCGCGCTCTCGAAGACGAAGGAGCGGTCTTCGAGCAGCGGCAGGTCGACGTTCAGGATCTTCGAGAAGATGAGGCGGAAGTTGTTCACGGGTGTCAGCGCTTCGGTCAGCCGGCCGTAGTCGCCGTCGGGGAAGTAGATCGCGTTCAGGATGCCGTACTTCATCCGAAGCTCGGCCTCTGTCGCCGTGAACCAGTCCATGTTGCCGCCGGATTCCCTGAGCCGTCTGGGGAATGGCCCTTCGTCCGCCTGTATGACGAAGATCAGCGGGCGCCGGGATGCGGCGATCCGCGCGTCGAAGATCGCCAGCAGCTCGTCGTTGAGGTAGGAGACGTAGCCGGCATAGGCCTTCTGAAAATCGCTCCACGACACCCTCTTCTTCGGGTAATCGATCGGCTCGATGCAGCGGCCCTGCGCGTCCATGACAATGGGCGAATGCGGGATCAGAAGGTGCGCGAAGACGAATGTCGGCCTGTCCGGATCGCTCGCGGCGTTCTTGAGGAACGACAGCTGTTGCCGGAGGCGAAGGCACTCGCCGCCCTTCTCCAGCCGATCGAGAAGTTCATCGAAAACCGTGCGGACGACGAGCGCCCTCTCGAGATTGGAGAGAGCCGTGCGGAAGGCGTTGCCGGATCCGAGATACTCGATATCCGCGTTCGGATTGTGCTTGGTCGGGTCCCACCAGGATCCAAGATGCACGTAGCGGTAGCCGAGATCCTTCAGGGTCTTGACCACCAGGTTGTCCTCGATCAGCCGGTAGACGGGACGCCGATCGCCCGAATCCGGCCCCATGACCTCTGCCAGCCCGTCCAGATGCTGCATGTTGAGCGTCGAGGCGAGGGATTGAAAGGTGTTCGGGTAGTTCGCCCGCGCCTGTGCGGCGACGTAGAATCCTCGCGCCCGCAACGCCTCGACAAAAGGGGCGTTGTCGAAGCCGAAGAACTCCTTCAGTACCGAGGGACCGCCATAGCGGTCGGGCACGATGTAGACGATGTCCGGAAGCTCCTCCACCGCGGTTACGCGATCGAGCGGAAGAGGGACTGGCTTCAGAGGCGGCGGCGATCCCGAGGCCGCGGCGGCAGCCAGCTGGGGAGACATGCGCAGGACCGTCGAGCCCAGGAGGAGAGCTGCGAACAGAACGGCGAACCTGGCGAAAACGCGGCTTCTCAGATACGCCCAAAGGATCAGGGCAATCGCGAGCAGCCCGAAGGCCGCATAGGCCAGCGGTTTGCCGTAGGTCACCAGATCGCCGAAATGCCGGGCCGAATCCTTGAAGTCGTCCCAATGAACCACGACGTAAAAAAGGAGCGTGAACAAGTTGTAGCGGAACAGGCCCTTCGCCTTTGCCGCGGACAGGATCGCCGGACCGGCGATCGCGATCAGGGCCACCGCGGCAAGCGTCCGTAGGCCTTGCGCCGCCGTCACTTCCCAGGCGTTCTTGGCCCACAGCGCCGCGACCTGGTCGATGCCGATCAGGACCGGCGCGGCGAAGCACGCCCATCTCATGCTCTTTCCGGTGTCGCTGCCGCTCATCCGGAGTCCCCGGCCCTGTCGTACCAATAGAGGCGCCGGCCCGTTGCAGAGACGGTCTCGCTGCGCACGATCCGGGCGACGCCGGACAGGGCTTCCGCGAACGTGCGCTCTCCATAGTCGTCGAACACGTCCTCGCGCAGGCGCAGCATGCGCCGCACCGTCGGGTCCGACTTCTCGACGAACTCGATGACGCCGCGCGGTGCCAGGCGGACGATCCAGGCCACGACCTGCGCCAGCGGCAGGTTGCGCCCGAATGCCAGATGGTGCGCGAATGCGAGGGCGAGGACGGCGTCCGCCGGTCCTCTCGAATGGAGGCCCGGCCGCTCCTGCGCGTTCCACCCCTGATCGGGGCTCGGGTTGGCGCCGTCGAGGACCAGCGGCAGAAACCGGAGATCCTTCTCCAGCGCCCGGCGGTACGCGCGGGCAAGGGCCCCCTGGTCGCTGTCGAAGCCGACGACGTGGCCGGCCCCGCTTTGCAACGCCAGCTCCGCGTAGGCCCCCGCGTTGCAGCCGAGGTCCCACAGCATGGCGGGCCGGATGGCCGACACGAAATCGGCGACGAAACGAGTCTTCCTGGCCCGCTCCTCGTCGTCGTAGCCCTGCGTCCGCTCGTAGTCTTCCCAGATGGATCTGGCACCGCCCGCCGGCTCCAACCCGGCGATCCAGCGCCTGAGCTGACGCAGCATGCCGCGATAGCCGGGCAGCGGCATCCGGCGCGATCGCCCGCCCGGCGTTTCGCCCGCGCTCTGCCGGGCGTCGGCCCATGCCTGGAAGCGCGCTGGCAGGGCGACATGCGCGAGCATCCGCCAGGACAGCTTGTGATGCCACCGCAGCAGGCGCGCGAGGTCCGGCGTCGGGATGCCTTCCAGCGCGCCACGAAACCAGGCGTTGTGAGGAACGCCGAAAAGGGCCTGAAGGAGAAGAGGGTTCAGGAACTGCTCGCAGAACTGCCGGTGCCCCAGCCAGAACTCTCCCTCCCGGTACCGGCGAAACGACAAAAGGTCGATGAACACGGGCCGCGGGCCGATGAACTGTATGTTGTAGGCGGAGGCATCGGACAGCGTCACGCCTGCGTCCAGGGCCTCGAGATGCACGTCGAGGTGATGCAGCGCGGCCGCCTTCAGCAGCGCAAAAGGCCACTCATAGGGGTAGGAGACGAAGGGCAGACGCGGATGCTCGACGGCCCGAACGACCGGCGCCATGTCCAGTCCGAACGCGGCCGGCTCCACCTCCGTCGCGGCAATGCACCAGCCCCGGGAGACCAAGCGGTCGAACAGGCCGGACTGCCGGACGAACGCGTAGTCGGGCGCCGCCCGCTCCGTTATAGTCCTCAGAATCCGGCCGTCGATGTCGTAGACATGGCCGCTCGGGTCGCGAAAGGACGCGGCGAGAGGGGTCGGCCGCACGGCCTCTCTCAAGTCCCGGGGTCTCGGTCGTCCTTCCGCGCGGCGTTTGACCGGCCGGCGAAGAAGGTCTTGATCTTCCCCCAGAAGCCGGCGATGGCCACGCCGGCGCCGGCGACCGCCGCCAGAATGCCCTGAAGGATCATCGAACCGCTGCCGGGATCGATATAGGCAAAGGCCGGCTTGGCCCAGCCGAGACTCACGGCGAGTACCGCCGCAAACGATCCGGCCAACGCAGCGCTCCGATAACGCTTGGTCCGGTTCCCCATCGGGCTCGGCTCTCCCCCTATCCGTGATCCCGAGCGCAATCCTTCTTCGGCGCCGATCCGAATCCTGTCAAGGGCGAAAGCCATTCCGGCGCGTCACCTTCATCGGATCGTTCGGGCATCAGTCTGCGCCGCGTCCGGTTGCGTGCCGGCGAAGGATCGGTGCGAGCAGCCGGTCGAGCGCGGCCGGATCGGCCCATTCGAGGCGCACGTCGACGGCGTGAACCTGCGCGCGAAGGGAGGGCGGCAGGCGCACGGAATCCTTCGCCGTCGTCACGAGGCGGGCCCCAAGCCGCTCGGCGCGATCGAAGATCCGGTGGAGTTCTGCGGCGGAATAGGGGTGATGGTCGGGGAAGACCGCCGTCGCGGCGAGCTCGGCGCCGATCGCACGCAGGCTCTCGAAGAACTTCTCCGGTCGGCCGATCCCGGCGAAGGCGAGGAGCTTCCGGCCCGCCAGCACGCGGGCGGAGTCGTCCGGAACGAGGCGCGCGGCGAGCACCGGCTTGCCGGCCAGGACCGGTGCGAGGCCGGCGCCGTCTTTCCCGATCAGCACCACCGCATCGGCGCGGGCCAGGGCGCGGTCGACCGGCTCGCGCAGCGGGCCGGCGGGCAGCACCCGGCCGTTCCCGAAACCCTGCGTTCCGTCGACCACGAGCAGCGCCAAGTCCTTTGCGAGTGTCGGGTTCTGGAACCCGTCGTCCATGACGATCGCTTCGGCCCCGGCCGCCGCGGCGGCGCGGGCGCCCGCCGGCCGGTTCCGTGCTACCCAGCAGGGCGCGGCCCGCGCCAGCAGCAGCGGCTCGTCCCCCACGCTCGCCGCGTCGTGGCGCGCCGGATCGACGCGCAGCGGGCCGGCCGTTCGCCCGCCATAGCCGCGCGTCAGGAAGTGCGCCCGGTACCCCGCCGCGGCGAGATGACGGCCCAGCGCCAGCGCGACCGGCGTCTTGCCGGCGCCGCCGACCGTCGCCGCGCCGACGCAGATCACCGGGATGGGAACCCGCTGCGGTCGCGTTGTGACCTGCCGCAAGCGGCCCGCCGCGGCGTAGGCGACGGCAAGCGGCGCCAGCAGGGTGGGCAGGAGGCTGCGGTCGCGCGACCAGAAGTCAGGCGCGCGCACGGTTCTCTCCGCCGCTGAGTCGGTCGAGCAGCGGCGCCAGCTCGGCCATCACGGCATCGAGCACGCCGGCCTCCCGTTCGGTGAAGGCGAGCCCGGCGGCCGCGCACCGGTTTCGGGCCTCGGGATCGGCGAACAGCCGGTCGACGGCTTCGGCCAGATCGGCCTCGTCGGTGACGCGAAGCGCCGCGCCGGCCGCGAACATCGCTTCATAGACCGCGGCGAAGTTGAACAACGCCGGGCCCGTCAGGACGGCGGTGTCGAGCTGCGCCGGCTCGATCGGGTTGTGGCCGCCGATGGGCACGAGCGAGCCGCCGAGGAAGGCGATCCCGACGGCCCGGTAGAGCAGCCCCAGCTCGCCCATCGTGTCCGCCAGATAGATCTCCGTGGCCGGGTCCGGCGCTTCGCCCCGCGATCGCTGCGCGACCCGCAGGCCCATCGCGGACAGCGCTCCGATGATTTCCGGGGCCCGGGGCGCGTGGCGCGGCGCGATGATCGTCAGAAGGTCCGGGAACCGGACCTTCAACCGCCGATGCGCCGCCGCGGCGATCGCCTCCTCGCCCGGATGGGTGCTGGCGGCGAGCCAGACGGGCCGGTCGCCGATCGACCGTCGCAGTTCCTCCAGCTTCGCGGGATCGGCGGGCAGGGGGGCGGCGGCGAATTTGAGGTTGCCGACCGATTTGGCGCCGAGGGCGCCGAGGGCGGCGAGGCGCTCCGCCTGCGCCGAATCTTGTCCGAGCGCCACGGCGAAACCTCTTAGCAGCGGCCCGACGAGGGCGGGCAGGCGCTGCCAGCGCCGGAAGGAGCGGTCCGAGAGCCGCGCGTTGACGAGGGCCATCGGAATGCCGCGGCGCTGCGTTTCGCCGACCAGGTTGGGCCAGAACTCGGATTCGACCCAGATGGCCAGGTCGGGCCGCCAGTGATCGAGGAAGCCCTGTACCCAGGCCAGCCGATCGACCGGCGCGAACTGATGGAACGCGCCAGCCGGCAGCCGCCCCGCGAGAAGCCGCGCGGAGCTGACCGTGCCGCTGGTGACGAGCAGGGCGAGGCCGGGCCGCGTGGCGAGCAGCCGCTCCATGAGCGCCAGCACGGAGAAGGCCTCGCCGACGCTGGCCGCGTGCAGCCAGATCAATGGGCCCGGCGGCCGCGGTCGCGAGGGGCGGCCGAAGCGCTCGGCGATCCGGTCCGGATCTTCCTTGCCGCGGCGTATCCGGCGCGCGAGATAGAGGCGGATCACCGGCTCGCCGAGGTCCGTCAGCAGGCGATAGAGCCTTCGGGTGCTCATCGGGTCCGCCTCATCCGACCGCGGCGCCGGCCCGGTGCGGACGCTTGGGTCCGGGGGCGAGCGGCTCGGCCGGTTCGACCGGCGCATGCCCGGTCAGCCGGTCGGACTCGGCCGTGACGGCGTTGAGACGCCGCTCCAGTTCGAGGCGCGCCGCCTCGCGCATTTCCGGTCCGGCGTCCTTGGGCACGGTCAGCGGTGCGCCGAGGACAAACACGCCGCGGCCGAACGGCAGCGGCAGGAGGAACCGGTCCCAGGACTTCAGGATCCGGCGGCGCGTCGTCGAGTAGGCGACCGGCAGGATCGGGACGCCGGCCATGCGGGCGATCTCGACGGCGCCGCTCGCCGCGCGCATCCGGGGGCCGCGCGGGCCGTCCGGCGTCACGCCGACGGAGGCGCCGCCGGAGAGCCGGTCCACGCATTGCCTGAGGGCGGCCGCCCCGCCGCGCGAGGAGGAGCCGGCGACGACGCCGCTTCCGAAATGGCCGATCGCCCGCGCGATCAGCCGGCCGTCGCGATGGCCGGAGATCAGCATGTGATAGGTCATTGGGCGGCGCTGCGCGCAGGGCATCATCAGCAACCGCCCGTGCCAGAAGCAGACGACGAAGGGCTTGCCGGCCCGGGCCATCCGGTCCGCGACCTCGAAGCCGTGCCAGCACCAGCGGTTCGTCCGGAACACCAGCCGGATGTAGAGCGCCGCGAGCCAAGCGGCGGCCGCTTGGCCGGCCTCGCTGCCGAGCAGACGCTTGAGAGGCTTCACGAAGGCCTCGCGACGGTGAAGGAGCGTCGGTGCACGGGCGGGTTATATCAAAGCGTTGGCGCCTTGAACCACAGGAACGGGGGGAACGCCGGTCTCCGCATCTCACGGCCCGGCGTCAGGCCTGGGCCCGCCGGGTCGCCTCGCTTGCCTCCGGTTCCGCCGCTTCCGAGGCTTCCGGCGCGAACTGCAGGCTGTAGAGGCGGGCGTAGGCGCCATCGCGGGCGATCAGCTCGGCGTGGGTGCCCCATTCGACGACCGTGCCCCGGTCCATGACGTAGATGCGGTCGGCGCTCACCACCGTCGAGAGGCGATGGGCGATGACGACCGTCGTCCGGCCCCGCTTCAGGCGCCCGAGGGCGAGCTGCACCTGGCGTTCCGATTCGGTGTCGAGGGCCGAGGTCGCCTCGTCGAGCAGCAGGATCGGCGCGTCGCGCAGCATGGCCCGGGCGATGGCGACGCGCTGGCGCTGGCCGCCGGACAGCCGCACGCCGCGCGGGCCGACGGGCGTGTCGTATCCCTCGGGCAGCTCGCTGATGAATCCGTGCGCGTCGGCCGCCTTGGCCGCGGCGATCATCTCCTCCTCGCTTGCGTCGGGACGGCCGTAGAGGATGTTGGCGCGCACCGTGTCGTCGAACAGCAGGCTCTCCTGGCTGACCAGGGCCACGGCGGCGCGCAGCGAGGCGAGGGTGACGTCCCGCACATCCTGTCCGTCGATGAGAACTCGGCCGGTATCCACGTCGAAGAAACGCGGGATCAGGTTGAGCACCGTCGATTTCCCGGCGCCGGACGGACCGACCAGCGCCACCGTCCAGCCGGCCGGGATGTCGAGGTCGAGATCGCTGAGCGCCAGGCCGTCATTGCCTTCGCCCTCGCTCCTCCGGTCGCCATAGCCGAAGGACACGCCTTCAAAGGTGATCGCGCCGCCGCCGACGCGCAGCGGCTTGGCGTTCGGCCGGTCGGTGATCTGTGGCTGCGTGTCGAGAAGGGCGAAGACGCGATCGGCCGCGGCAAGCCCCTCCTGCAGATGGGCGTTGAGGTTGGCGAGGCGCTTCATCGGCTCGTAGGCGAGCAGGAGGGCGGTGATGAAGGAGAAGAAGGCGCCCGGCGTCTTTGCCCCGCCGATGACCTGGTGGCCGCCATAGAGGATCACGGCGACAATGGCAACGCCGCCCAGCGTCTCCATCACCGGGTGGGCGATTGCCCGGATGCGGCCGGCCTTGGTCAGCAACCCGAACAGCCGTTCGATGGCCGCGGCGGCGCGGCGCGTTTCATACGCCTCCATGCCGTAGGCCTTGACCTGCCGGGCGCCCTGAAAGACCTCGTCGAGCAGGCCGGACAACTCACCGGTCCGCGTCTGCGAGCTGGCCGAGACCTTGCGCATGCGCCGGCCGATCCGGGCGATCGGCAGCACCGCCGTCGGGAAGGCAAAGAAGGCGATGCCGGCGAGCAGCCAGTCCTGGTAGAACATCAGCCCGACCAGGAAGACGAGCGTCAGCGAATCCTTGCCGATGCCGGTCAGGGTCGTCGACACGACGCCGCGCAGCAGATTGGTGTCGTGGGTGAAGCGCGAGATGAGCTGGCCCGGCGCGTGATCGTGGAAGAAGCCGAGGTCGGCCCGCATCAGGTGCGCGAACATGGCTGCCTGAAGGTCGGCGACGATGCGCTGGCCGACATAGGTCATGATGGCGGCCTCGCCGTAAGTGGCGATTCCCTTGACGACGAAGATGGCCAGAACGGTGACCGCGACGGTCAGCAGCGCGTCACGGTTCCCCTCCGCGAACACGCGGTCGATCACCGGCTCCATCTGATAGGCGAGCGCGGCCGTGGCCGCCGCCGCCGCCGCCATGCAGGCGAGCGCCAGAAGAATGCGCCAGCTCTGCGGCCGGACATGCCGGCGCAGGAGGCGGCTCATCAGGGTGCGGGTTCGGCCGTCGGAAAGGCCGATGCGCTTGCTGGAGTCCGTCAAGAAACCTGTCCCAGAAACTCGGCCGGGACCATAGCACAGCGCCGCCCCGGATGCGCCAGTTTCGCGAGAGGCCGGACGCTCGGCGGGCTTGGCCGCTCGGGTCGGTCAGGCGAAGGGCCGAAGGTTCTCGAGGAACTGCCGGCGCAAACTTGCCAGAAGCACCAGCCAGCGGGCGTCGGTGACGATCCCGTCAAAGGCGTAGCGGTGGGGCGCCAGGAAGCGCCGCTCGTCGGCCATCTCGTGGATCGCTTCGGCAAGGACGGCGATACCGCCGAACTGAAGGTCGGTGTGGTCGCGCAAGGGCTCTTCGTGATTGTCAGGAACGTAGACCACCTTCGTTCCCTTCCGTAGGACAAGAGGCGCAAAAAAATTCAGCAGGTCGTAACAAATAATTTGTAGGAATGACGCGATCCGGTCTCATGTCTCTTGAAAAAGAACGGTTCGTGACGAGTGCGGGAGTCGAAGGGCGGACAGTCGCGGCGGCCGATATGCAGCCGCGGCAGCGGCTTCTCGTTATCGTCAATCCGAAGGCGGGTCGGCGGCGCCGCCGCCGTCTGCGGGCGACGCTCGACCAATTGCGCCGGCACGGCTGCCGGATAACCCTTCGCGATACGACCAAGGCCGGGGACGCGGAATCCTTTGCCCGCGCGGCGGTGGAGGAAGGCGCCGTCTATGACGCGATCGTCGCCGCCGGCGGAGACGGCACCATCAACGAAGTCGTGAATGGCCTGGCGGCGGTGCGGGCTGACGGCCCGGCACCGCCACCGCTGGCTGTGCTGCCGCTCGGTACGGCAAACGTGCTCGCGGCGGAGATCGGTCTCGATCCGGCGCCCGCCGCCGTGGCGCGCACCATCCTCGCCGGGCCGGCGCGGCCGGTCACGGTGGGAATGGCCAACGGCCGCTGCTTCACCGTTATGGCCGGCGTCGGATTCGACGCGCATGTCGTGGCCGGGGTGAGCCTCCGCCTGAAGCGGCTGCTCGGCAGGGGTGCCTATCTGGTCGAAACGCTGCGCCAGCTCCACCGCTTCCCCTTCCACCGCTACGCCGTCACCGTGGACGGTGTCCGATACGATGCCGCCTCGGTCATCGTCGCCAGGGGCCGCTATTACGGCGGGCGCTTCGTCTGCGCGCCGCTCGCGCGGCTGGACGCGCCGGATTTCCAGGTCTGCCTGTTCCTGAAAAGCGGCCGATGGAATGCCTTGCGTTACGCCGTCGCGCTGGCGCTTGGCCGGCTGCACCGATTGCCCGATTACAGGATCCTGCCGGGGCGGCGACTCACCATCGTCGGGCCGGCGGGTGATCCGGTCCAGGGTGACGGCGACATCGTCGCCCGCCTGCCGGTCGCGATCGAGCCGTCACCGCGCCGCCTTGATCTGATCCTGCCGGTTTAGACCGCCTTGCTCCGGTGTCGCCGGTTGCTCACGTCCCTGCGATCGTCATCCCGTCGACCCGCACCGTCGGGGCGTCGGTGCCGTAACGGAAGACGAGATCGTTGGCCGGCGTGAGGTTGAGGAACATCTCCTTGAGGTTGCCGGCGATGGTGACCTCCGAAACGGGATAGGCAAGCGCGCCGTTCTCGATCCAGAAACCGCTGGCGCCGCGGCTGTAATCGCCGGTGACGCCGTTGACGCCGAAGCCGATCAGCTCGGTAACGTAGAATCCCCTGGCGACCTCGCCGATCAGCTCCTCCGGCGACCGTGTGCCCGGGGCGAGATAGAGGTTCGTGGTCGCGGGCGAGGGCGGCGAGGAAGTGCCGCGCGCCGCATGGCCCGTGCTGGCGAGGCCGAGCTGGCGGGCCGAGCGAAGGTCGAGGATCCAGCTCGTCAGCACCCCGTCGGCGACGATGTCGAGCCGCCGGTTCGCCACGCCTTCGCCGTCGAACGGCTTGGAGCGCAGGCCGCGCCGGCGATGCGGGTCGTCCGTGACGGTCACGCCGGCGGGGAGGATGCGCTTGCCCATGCTGTCCTTGAGGAAGCTGGTGCCGCGGGCAATCGCCGCCCCGTTGATCGCCGAGGCCAGATGACCGATAAGGCTGTTCGCCACCCGCGGGTCGTAGATCACCGGCAGTTGCGCCGTCGCCACCTTGCGGGGGTTGAGGCGCTTCACCGCGCGTTCGCCGGCGCGCCGCCCGACTGCGGCCGGGTCGTCGAGATCCGCACCGAAGACGGCCGAGGAGTAGTCGTAGTCGCGCTCCATATGCGTGCCTTCGCCGGCCAGCACCGAAACGCTCACGCTGTGGCGCGAGACGGCGTAGCTGCCGGTGAAGCCGTTTGAGGCGGCGAGCGCGATGGTCGAGCGGCTCCAATCGGCCTCCGCCCCTTCGGAGTTTGTCACGCCTTCCACGGCGCGCGCCGCTTCTTCGGCCGCCCGGGCGCGTTCCACCAGCGTGTCGGGCGCCGGCTCCTCCGGATCGCAGAGGTCGATGTCGGGAATCTCGGTCGCGAGCTGATCGGGATCGGCGAGGCCGCAATAGGGGTCCTCGGGCACGCTGCGGGCCATGGCGATGGCGCGCTCCACCAGCTCGTCCAGCATGGCGGGCGCGTTGTCCGTGGAGGAGACGATCGCCTGCCTCTTGCCGATGAAGACGCGAAGGCCGAGGTCGTGACTCTCGGCGCGCTCCAACCGTTCCGGCTGGCCGAGCCGCTGGGCCAGCGACATCGAGGTCGATTCGACCAGGACCGCATCGGCGGCGTCGGCCCCCGCCTTGCGCGCGCGGCCGATCAGGTCATCGAGGAAGTCGAGCGCGTTGGACTGGGACGGCACCTTCGCGGATTTGGGCATGCTGGACTCCGGTTTCTCTGGGCAGGCTTCAGGGCCTACTTGGCGCAGCCGGACTGAAAGCGCAAGAGCGGGACGCCGGCCGGGAGACGGGGCGGCGGGAGTTGCTCGGCTTGGACCAGGCCGCGATCGCCGCTTCACCTGCGCTCAGCGAAGCGGAAGGCGCAGGACCGGAAGGTAGCGGCCGGGTTGAAGCTCGGACGGGCGCGCGCCCGCGGGCCGCGCGCCCATGCGCCGGTAGAACCCCTCTGCGTTCGGGTCGCTGACCACGACGAGGCAGGCGTGGCCCAGCCGTCGGGCGGTGGCGACGGCGTGCTCCCACAGGGCGCGACCGACGCCTTGACCGATGGCTTCCGGCGCAACGAACAGGTAGTCGAGTCCGACGCCGCCCTCCTCGGGCTCGAGGCCGTAGAAGCCGAGCAGCGTTCCGTCGGCCTCGGCGACATAGTGCGGCTGGCGCTCGATCGCCTCGACCTTCAGCGTCATGGCGGCGCGGCAGCGAGCCATGAAACTGGGCGGGTAACCCCACACGGCTTTCGATCGCAGCGACAACTCGGTGAGTGCGGTGGCCTCATCGGCGCGTGCGGGGCGGATCCGCATCCGGGCGGCCAGGTTGGTCGGTCCGCTCCGGGGGGCATTCATCGTTCGGCTTCCTCCTCCAGCACCAGGATATGGGTCGGCGAATCCGGATGGAGCCGGAACGCCACGCCCGGTTCGCCCCTGAGAACGTCGCCGGCCGACAGTTCCACGAATTGGATCATGCCGTCCTCCAGGTAACTTACCCTCAGTTTGTGCCCGAGCGGAACCAGGATCGCCGGCGAGTCGCCGACCGTCCATTCATAGGGTTCGCTGATCCAGTGGACCTTCGCGCCGGCCCCGGCAACGGTGGCGATCGCGACCGCGTCCCATTGGCCGGTGCCGTTGAATGCGGCGGAGCGCGTCACGGTCGCCGCCGGGCCAGCGACGGGCTCGTCGAGGGGTTTCTCACCCGTCGGCGTCGGCAGCCTTCTGCCCCGCAGGCCGGTCGCGTTCCGCGCGGTCCAGGCGTAGTAGGTCTCGAAGGACTTGGCCTCGGCGATCCCGGCGCGGATGGCCTCGATCTGCGGATGGTCCTCCAGCGCCTCAAGCGCCGCGATCCGCGCCCGCCCGGCCTCTCCGAGCCGGAACCAGAGATAGCCGTAGTCGAACTTTTCGGCCGGGATCGTGCCGCTGACCAGCCGGCGGTGCTGGTCCCAGGCGCTGAGCCGGACCGGGTCGAGCAGCGGGCCGGCGAGGGCGAGCAGCAGGAAGGCGATCAGCGGCACCGCCAGCCCGTTGACCCGCTGTGCGAATCCGAACCACGCGCTGCCGACCGGCAGGGCCGCCGCGCCGTAGCCGATGCCGACCAGCAGGGCAACCGCCACGCTCGTCAGCAGCAGGACGCGCTCCGGCGTCAGGCCGTGCTGCAGGATCCGCAGCGACGTGCCATAGACGGCGAGGCCCGCGGCTAGCAGGACCATCGCCGCTCCGGCCTCGACGATTCGGCGCTGCCAGGCGGGCTGAGGTACAGTCCCGTCCTGATAGACGGCGTTGATGAACAGCACCAGGATGACCGCGATGGTCAGCAGCAGGCGTGAGCCGCCCGCGGCGTCCCAGAGAGGTGCCAGGCCGGTGAAGGGCAGCACGGCGAAGAAGCTCGCACCGATGACGACCGCCAGGGGCAGCATGATTCGCGCCAGCATCTGCGCGAACTGCCGGAGCCAGCGAAGCAGGGTCGAGCTTTCCCGCGCGAGGATCAGGCCCGCCGCCCACATCAGGCCGCCCGTCGGCGCGGCAAAGGTCTCGCTCAAAAGAAAGCGCGAGACCTCGTGAATGCCAAGCAGGCCGAACAGCGCCGCCCACAATACCAGAAGGGCCGTATAGAGAACGAGCGTGGCTCCGGCGGCGGCGAGGATCAGCCCGTTCTCGACCATCCCGGCATACAGCGCCCGGTGCCCGGAGGGCGCGGGGTCGCCGCGGCCGACCTCCTGGACATAGGGCAGCGCGAAGAACGCGGCCAGCGGCAGCATGAACCAGGCCCAGGGTGCGTCGGCACCCGCCCAATGCACCGCCGTCCAGTACAGGCTCAGCGCGGGAAGGAGTGCCACCCCGGCGGCCACCGCCAGGGTCCGAATCGCGCCCCACCGCGGCGACGGCATTGGCCCCGCCATCGGCCAGGTCATCTGGATGAAGACGCCGGCGGTCATGACGAACATCGCGGCCGCCTCGGTCGCGGGTGCCCGCGGGTTCGGCGGCAGCTGCGCCAGAACCATCGCCGCAAGGCCCTGGAGCAGCCCGAGCGCCAGCAGCACGGCCCGTGACGGCCAGTGCCCCCGCGGGTCCGCTCGGCTCTCTTCTCTCCCCATCGCGTCGCTCATGGCCGTCGTCCCCCCAAGCCGGGGATGCCGACGGCGCGACCGCCGCGGCCGGTCGCATCCCCGATGCGATCATAGCCTGCGGCGGATTTACGGCGTCTCTATGGCGAAGGAGGCGCGCCCGGTCAGCCCGTCCGGGAGGCCCCCTGGGCCCGCCGCCGGGCGCGGTTGACGGCGCTGGTCACGGCCTTGAGCGACGCGGTCACGATGTTCGGGTGCAGGCCGACGCCGAAGAGCGAGGTGCCGTCGGCGGTCTGGATCTCGACATAGGCCGCCGCCGTGGCGTTCGCGCCCTGGCCGACGGCGTGCTCGCCGTAATCGACGATGCGGATCGCGTCGCCGAGGCCGGTCCGAAGAGCGTCGACGAAGGCGTCGATCGGGCCGTTGCCGCGGCCTTCGATGGTCCGCTCCGTCCCGTTCTCGCGGATGACGGCCGTCAGGCGGCGCAGCTCGCTGGCGTGGGCGTCGGGTACGGTGCGGTGCTCGACGAAGGCGAGGGGGGCGTCCTCGGCGAGATACTCCTGCTCGAAGCTCTTCCAGATGTCGCCGGGCTGCAGCTCCTTGCCGGTCTCGTCGGCGATGCGCTGGATGACCTGGCTGAACTCGATCTGGAGACGGCGCGGAAGCCGAAGCCCGTGCCCCTGCTCCAGGACATAGGCGATGCCGCCCTTGCCCGACTGGCTGTTGATCCGGATCACCGCCTCGTAGCTGCGCCCCAGGTCGCCCGGGTCGATCGGCAGGTAGGGCACCTCCCACAGCCCGCTGTTGCTTTTCGCCTGCGCGGCCAGCCCCTTCTTGATCGCGTCCTGGTGCGAGCCGGAGAAGGCAGTGAAGACCAGATCGCCGGCATAGGGATGGCGCGGGTGGACGGGGAGCTGGTTGCAGTGCTCCACGGTCCGGACGATCTCGTTGATGTCGGTGATGACGAGGCCCGGGTCGACCCCTTGCGTCAGCATGTTGAGCGCCAGCGTGACGACGTCGACATTGCCCGTCCGCTCGCCGTTGCCGAGCAGCGTGCCCTCGACGCGCTCCGCCCCCGCCATCAGCGCCAGCTCCGCCGCGGCGACGCCGGTGCCGCGGTCGTTGTGCGGATGGACGCTGAGGACGAAGCAGTCGCGGTCGCGGATGTTGCGGCCGAACCATTCGATCTGGTCGGCGAAGACGTTGGGCGTCGCCATCTCCACCGTAGAGGGCAGGTTCAGGATCATCCGGCGCTCCGGCGTCGGCTCCCACACGTCCATGACGGCCTCGCAGATCTCGACGGCGTAGTCGAGCTCGGTGCCGGTGAAGCTCTCGGGCGAATACTGGAACACGACCTCTGTGTCCGGCAGCTCCGCCGCGCAGGCCTTGACCAGCCTCGTGCCCTTGACGGCGATTTCGGTGATGCCCGCACGGTCGAGGCCGAACACGACGCGCCGCTGCAGCGTCGAGGTCGAGTTGTAGAGGTGCACGATCGCCCGCCGGGCGCCGCGGATTCCCTCGAACGTGCGGCGGATGAGCTCCTCGCGCGCCTGGGTCAGGACCTGGATGGTGACGTCTTCGGGCACCAGGTCCTCCTCGATCAGCATCCGGACGAAGTCGAAATCGGTCTGCGAGGCGCTGGGGAAGCCGACCTCGATTTCCTTGAAGCCCATCCGGACCAGAAGGTCGAACATCTGCCGCTTGCGGTCCGGCCCCATCGGCTCGATCAGTGCCTGGTTGCCGTCGCGCAGATCGACGCTGCACCAGATCGGCGCGCGATCGATCACGCGGCTGGGCCATTGTCGGTCGGGCAGGTCGACCGGCGGGAACGGTCGGTACTTGTGGACGGGCATGACGGTCATGGGCGGGGTCTCCTTCTCTCCATGCGCCCCGACGGCAAAGCGGTGCGGGGCGGTTATCGGTGCTGCTGATGCTGCGATTGCGGCCGGCATACAGCCGCCGAGCGGCCGCTCAGGCTCGACGGCCGCCGCTAAGTCGCAGGAGAGAAAGAGCCTGGAAGATCCGTGGAGATCGCATGGAACAACGCACCAAACGGTTGATGGACAAACGACGGAACCCCGACGTCCCTCAGGACGCCGGGCTTAGAAGTCGAAGCCCGAAAACCGTTGCGTGCGCTGCTTGCATGGATGCAAAGCTAGGTGAGTGTCCGGCGATGGTCAACCCGGATTTTGGGCGCCGGCCGCCGGATCCTTCGTCCTCAGCCGCTCGGGCACGAGGAACTCCAAGGCCCGGACATAGGCCTCGTCAGTTTCCCCGCGAAACTGGCCGTCCGCGCGGGCGACGTAGGTATCGGTCTCGAGATCGGCGATCAGGATGCTGATGGTCGAGATCAGGGTGGAGACCTTGTGCACGGCCGCGATGACGGCCATGTCGGCCCCCGCCTTCCGCGCCACGTCCCGCCAGCACCCGCCGCAGGCATAGCGGGGGGCGGTCGCCGCGACCTCATCGGCAAACGGCTCCAGATCAACGGCGCGATAGCGTCCCGTTCCCTCAAGCTGTCGGACGAGCGTGCGGGTGGCGAGTTCGAGACGTCTGGCCTGCTCCGGCTTGAGACCTTCCCCGCTGGTGTCCAGGAGCTCGATGGGGAACACGGCGATGGGCCTTGGTTCCTCGGCCAGCACCGGAAGCGTGACGACCGTGCTCAGAAGGGCGGCAAGGGCCGCCGTGAAGATCGCTCGCATTCTTCCCTCCGCATTTGGCGTCCGCCTCGACTCGCCGTCTGGCCGGCCGCGAGCGCCGAAGATCCTTGTGCGTTACTTCCAGATCGGCCGTCCGCTCCCCGGCAGGCCGTATTCCGCCCATCTCCGCGTGACTTCCTCGATCACCGCGTCGGTCATGCGGATCTTGCGGCCCCACTCGCGCTTGGTCTCCGGCGGCAGCTTGTTGGTTGCGTCGAGGCCGATCTTGCCGCCGAGGCCGCTCTCCGGGCTCGCGAAGTCAAGGTAGTCGATCGGCGTGTTCTCGACGACGGTGATGTCGCGCGCCGGGTCCATGCGGGTGGAGATCGCCCACATCACGTCCTTCCAGTCGCGTGCATCGATGTCGTCGTCCACGACGATGACGAACTTCGTGTACATGAACTGCCGCAGGAAGGACCAGACGCCCATCATCACCCGCTTGGCGTGGCCGGGATAGGCCTTCCGCATCGAGACCACGGCGATGCGGTAGGAGCAGCCTTCGGGCGGCAGCCAGAAATCGACGATCTCCGGGAACTGTTGGGTGAGCAGGGGGATGAACACCTCGTTGAGCGCCTCGCCCAGCACCGAGGGCTCGTCCGGCGGCCGGCCGGTGAAGGTCGAGAGGTAGATCGGCTGCCGCCGCATGGTGATCGCGCTGACGGTGAAGACGGGGAAGGGCTCGACCGCGTTGTAGTAGCCGGTGTGGTCGCCATAGGGCCCCTCGTCGCGGTAGTCGGTCAGCGACACATGGCCCTCGAGCACGATCTCCGCCTGCGCCGGCACCTTGAGCGGCACCGTCTTGCAGTCGACCAGCTCCACCTTCGCCCCGCGCAGAAGGCCGGCGAACTGGTATTCCGAGAGCGTGTCGGGCACCGGCGTAACGGCGGCCAGGATCGTGCCCGGATCGGCACCGATCACCGCTGCGGCCGGCAGCGGCTCCGTCTTCTCCGCCTTCCAGCGGGCGTGGTGCTGCGCGCCGCCGCGGTGCTTCAGCCAGCGCATCAGCGTCTGGTTCCGGCTCACCACCTGCATGCGGTAGATGCCGAGGTTGAAGTCGTCCTCGCGACGCTTCCCCGGACCCCGGGTCACGACGAGCGGCCAGGTGATGAGCGGCGCCGGCTCGCCCGGCCAGCAGGTCTGGATCGGCAGGCGGGACAGATCGACCTCGTCGCCTCTCAGCACCACCTCCTGCGCCGGGCCGGAGCCGACCGTGCGTGGCTTCATCGCCATCACGGTCCGGAGCAGCGGCAGGAGGTCCAGCGCCTCGCGCCAGCCGCCGGGTGGCTCCGGCTGCTTCAGGAAGGCGAGTGTCTCACCGACCTCGCGAAGCTGCGCCGGTTCCCGGTTCATGCCCCAGGCGACCCGTTCCACCGTGCCGAACAGGTTGACCAGCACCGGCATGTCGTAGGTTCGGCCGTCGTCTCCCACGACGGTCTCGAACAGCACCGCGGGCCCGCCCTCGGCCAGAAGGCGCGTCTGGATCTCGGTCATCTCCAGCACCGGGCTCACCGGCGCGGACACGCGAACCAGCCGCTTCTCGCGTTCGAGCCGGTCGATGAAGTCGCGGAGGGAGGTGTAGGCCATCGGAACGAGGACTCAATCACGGAGGCGCGGAAACACGGAGGGAATACTACGCCGCGGCTCCCGTGTCTCCATGGTTCGAAGGACAGGGGGCGAAAGGCGTTCACGCAATCGCCACAATCGGCCGTTAGGCAACCGGCTGTCGGCCCGATCGTCCGACCCACGACTTTCTCGCCACCCCTTGGGAGTCCCTCGATGCCTCATCCGTCGTGCCTGACGCTGGCTCGTCGTCGTTTCATCGGTGGGGCGGCCACGCTGGTCGCCTGCCTCGCCTTCGCCGGGACAGCCGATGCCGCCTCGGTGGAGGAACGGCCGGACCTGCGGGCGGTCTTCGACGAACAGGGCGTCCGGGGCACCTTCGTTCTCTACGACGTCACCACCGAACGGATCACCGTCGTGAACGGCGAGCGGGCGAACCGCCGCTATGCCCCGGCCTCCACCTTCAAGATCGCGAACAGCCTGATCGCGCTGGAGACCGGCGCGGTCGCGGACGAGACCGAGGTCGTCCCTTATGGCGGCAAGCCGCAGCCGGTCGAGGCGTGGGAGCGGGACATGAACATGCGCGAAGCGATCAAGGTCTCGAACGTGCCCGTCTATCAGGAGATCGCGCGGCGCATTGGCCTGGAGCGCATGCGCGCCATGATCGACCGCCTCGACTACGGCAACCGCGAGATCGGCGCGGTGGTGGACCGTTTCTGGCTCGACGGGCCGCTCGCGATCAGCGCGCTCGAGCAGGCCCGGTTCGTCGCCCGCCTGGCCCGGGGCGACCTGCCCGTCTCGGCGCGCAGCCAGTTCATCGTTCGCGACATCCTCCGCCTGGAGCAGGAGGGCGACGCGGTCCTCTACGGCAAGACCGGGTGGCTCGCCGGCACCGAGCCGTCGATCGGCTGGTGGACGGGCTGGGTGGACCGCGACGGCAAGATCTACGCCTTTGCCCTCAACATCGACATGCCCTCGGTCGAGGACGCGCCGAAGCGCATTGCCATCGGGCGGTCGTTGCTGGCCCGGTTGGGCGTGCTTTAGCTGTTGCCGCACCGCTATCTGGCGTCGGCCGCATCCTCCGGCGGCGTGCCGCCCGCTTCCTTGACGGCGCGGCGATAGGCGCGCTCCGACTTGTAGGGACCATGCTTCGGCAGCTTCGCGGGATCGAGCGGCACGATGCCGCGGCCGCGCGGCAGGACCTTGAAATAGCCGCCGTCGCGGCCGACCAGCGGGATGGCGCGATTCCATCGCGAGAAGACGCGGCGCATGGTCGCCGAATGGTCGTGGAAGGTCTTGCGCTCGTCCGGGTCTGCGTCGAATAGGAACTCGTAGGCGGACACGAACTCCTCAACGAAGGTGCGGTCGACGACCTGCAGGTTGGAGATCACCCAGCAGCGGTCCTCGAAGATCCAGTAATAGGCAAGGCCGATGAACTCCCCGTCCCGGGTGAGGTAGGGGGCAAAGGGGAAGGCGCGGCAGGCCAGGCTCCGGTTGTCGCGCTCGCAATGGCGGGCGCCGCGGCAGGTGACGGCAACGCAGTCGCGGGGCAGGTCGTCCACGATGCGACGGGTCGCCGCGTCGTAAGGCTTGAAGCGGCGCCACATGTTCGTGCGGGACCGGAGCAGCTGCCATTCCGCCTTCTCCACGACCGGCACGGCGTTCTGCGTCGAGCAGCAGACCGGCTCGCCGCCGTTGAGCGGCGCGCAATGCCGGCCGCAGTCGTATCGGGATACGGGGGATTTGAGGCGTTCGTAAACTTGCCGGAAATGCTCCGGCTCGATTCTTGGCGTCTTCGGCATATCTCGACTATACAGGCGGCGCCGCGCGGTGCAATGCGGTGGTGACAGGCATCCGGGCATGCGGCGGGCGCAATCAGGCAGGAGCGACTCGAACATCATGGCGCGATACTGGGTGGTCGGCGGGGAATACACGGATACCGACTTCGACGAGATCGTCGGCGGCGGGCCGGAGCAGCGCATCGGCCCCTTCGACTCCTACGAGGCGGCGAAGGCCGAGTGGCAGCGTCTCGCCTGGGCGACCGTCGATGACGCCAACACCCGCTACCGCATCGAGGAAGACAAGGAAGAGGCGGCGCAGCATTACTGGGTCGTCGGCGGCACCTACAAGGACACGCATTTCGCCGAGCCGGCGGAAGGCACGCGTGAGCAGTGGTTCGGCCCCTTCGACTCCTACGAGGCGGCGAAGGCCGAGTGGCAGCGTCTCGCCTGGGCGACCGTCGACGATGCGCTTTCGCGCTACCGCATCGAGAAGCTGTCCGACGACCACCTGCCGCCGGACGGCCGCGCCGTTCCGCCGCGTCGATGACGTCTCGGCCGGCGCCGCTCTGGCCGGTGCCGGAGGGCGCGACCGAGCGGCTGGCGCTGGCCAAGGCCTATCCCTTCTTCATCCCCGAAGAGTCCTTCCTTCTGCTCGACGGCGCGGTCCGTCCGCTCGACCCCGCGGCGGACGGGCTCTTCGCCGGCCGCGTCCCGGTCCTGGCGGTCGGCTCCAACCAGTCGCCCGACCAGCTCCGGCGCAAGTTCGCCCATCTGCCGGCGCCGGTCGCCGTTCCCGTGACGCGCGCCTGGCTCGCGGATTTCGACGTCGTCTACGCCGCGCATGTGACGCGCTACGGCTCGATTCCGGGCAATCTCTGCCCGGCGCCGGGGGCGCGGGTGCGCCTCTCGGTGACCTGGCTCGACCCCGACCAGCTCGCCGCCATGCACGCCACCGAGATCTCGGGCGGAAGCTATGTCTTCGGCCGGCTCGGCGGGCTCGACCTCGCGATCGACGGCGGGCCCGTGCTGCGCGAGGCCTATGGCTATGTCAGCCTTCAGGGCTGCCTTCGCCAGGACGGCGGTCCGATTTCCCTCGCCGCCATCCGGGCCGAAGGGCGGTTCTTCCCCAGCCTGTCCCAGGAGGCGATGCTGGAGCGGCTGCGCCGCCGTTGCGGCTCGTCTCGGCCGCTCGACGACTTCATCCTGGAGACGATCGCCGACCCGGCGCTGCGGCGCGACCGAACGCGGCGCCTGCGCGAGGATTGCCTGCCCTTCGACTGGACGAACCTCGAGGTGATCGAGGCGGGGTGAGGCCAGTCGTTCCTAGCCCAGGACGCGCCAGACGCCCGTTTCGCGGCTGTCCCGGTCCTCCAGCTCGCGGCTGGTCGGCACGTCGTACCAGGCGACGAGCTCCAGCCCCGCGCGCGGCCGGTAGACCCGGCCGGGGTCGCCGAACAGCACCGTCGTTCCGCGGCGGGCGAGCGCCCGGAGCCAGGGCTCGACGCGGGAGGTCATCGGCCGTTCGTAGAACACGTCGCCCGCGAGCACGAGGTCGAAGTCGAGATCGGCACGGTCGGTCAGGTCCTCGGTCGAGACCTCGACCGAGACCCCGTTCGCGGCGGCGTTGAGCCGGATCGCGGCGGCGGCGAAGGCGTCGATGTCGTTCGCGGTGACGGCGGCGGCGCCGGCCATGGCCGCGGCGATCGCGGCAAGGCCGCTGCCGGACGCGAAGTCGAGCACGCGGCGGCCGGCGGCGACGCTCGGGGTGTCGAGCAGATGGCGCGCCAGCGCCTGCCCGCCGGGCCAGGCGAAGGCCCAATAGGGCGGCGGTACGCCGATGGCCGCCAGTACGGACTCCGTGGCCTCCCAGATGGGCGTGATCTCGTCGGCGAGGTGCAGTTCGATCTCCGGCACCAGCGCCGGGCGGGTGAGGACCGTCTCCTTCCGGATGAAGGCGACGGGGTCGGTCATGAGACCATCCGCCCGGCGACGATGCCGGCCAGCAGGATCCAGCCGAGCCAGCGATTGGCACGGAACTTGGCGAGGCAGTCATGCGGGGCGTCGGTGTTGACCGCCGCGATCTGCCAGGCGAAATGTGCAGCGACGAGGCCGAGGGCGAGCCAGGCCGGCCAGCCGAGCCCGGCGAGGAAGAGCGCCGCCCCGAACAGCAGGAGGGCGACGGCGGCGAAGCCGGTGAGCCAGGTCCGGGTCCTGTCGCCGAAGCGCAGCGCCGTCGATTTTACGCCGATCAGCGCGTCGTCCTCCTTGTCCTGGTGGGCGTAGATGGTGTCGTAGACGAGCGTCCAGGCGATGCCGGCGGCATAGAGCGCCACCGCCGGCGGGTCCACCCGTCCCGTCACCGCCGCCCAGCCCATCAGCGCGCCCCAGTTGAAGGTGAGGCCGAGGAAGACCTGCGGCCAGTAGGTGACGCGCTTCATGAAGGGATAGACGGCGACCAGCGCCAGCGAGGCGACGCCGAGCGCGATGGCCGTGCCGTTCAGGTTCAGCAGAATGACGAGCCCGGCCGCGAGCTGCAGGCCGAGGAAGGCCGCCGCCTGCGCCGGGCTCACGGCGCCGCTCGGGATCGGCCGGGTCGCGGTGCGGGCGACGCGGGCGTCGAAGTCGCGGTCGACGATGTCGTTGAAGGTGCAGCCGGCGCCGCGCATGACCAGCGCGCCCAGGGCGAACAGGGCCATCAGCCGCGCGTCCGGCCAGGTGCCGGACGGGGCGGCGAGGGCGATGGACCACCAGCACGGAAACAGCAGCAGCCAGGTTCCGATCGGCCGGTCGAGTCGCATCAGCCGCAGATAGGGCCGCGCCGCCGCGGGGGCGAAGCGGTCGATCCAGTCGCCGCGTCGGATGTCCGAGGCGTCGCCCGTCAGCGGCTTGGTTTCGAAGCGCGGGTGCATCGCCTATGTTTAGCATCGGTGCGACGGCACTCAAGCCAGGATCGGCCGGAGCATCACCGGAAGGCGGCGGAGAGAGGGACGGAATGCAGGATAAACCGGCGACTCGGCTCTATGTCGAGGACGATCTCGCCGCCGGCCGCACGCTCGGCCTCGACCACACGCGTGCTCACTATCTGCGCCACGTGCTGCGCCTCGAAGCCGGCGCGGCGGTCGCGCTGTTCAATGGGCGCGACGGCGAGTGGGAGGCCCGCATCGACGGCTTCGGCAAGGGCTGGTGCTCGCTGACGGTGGGCGAATGCCGCCGCCCGCAGAACCGCGAGCGGGACCTCTGGCTCGTCTTCGCGCCGATCAAGCGGGCGCGAATCGACTTCCTGGCCGAGAAGGCGACCGAACTCGGCGTCACCGCGCTCCGCCCGGTCTTCACGCGATTCACGGCGGTGACCCGCGTCAACACCGACCGCCTGTTCGCCAACGCCGTCGAGGCGGCGGAGCAGGCGGAGCGGTTGAGCGTGCCGCGCGTCTTCGAGCCGGTTTCGCTGGAGGACCTGCTCGCCGACTGGCCGGCGGAGCGCCGGCTTCTGGTCTGCGCGGAGGCTGGGCCGGCCCGGCCGATCGCGGCGGCGCTGGGCGAGATCGCCCGCGACCCCGCCGCCGGCTTCGAACCCTGGGCCGTGCTCACCGGGCCGGAAGGCGGCTTCGCCCGCTCGGAGCTTGACGGCCTCGCCAAACTGCCCTTTGTTACCGCCGTCGGCCTGGGGCCCCGGGTGCTGCGGGCCGATACGGCGGCTCTGGCGGCCCTCGCCTGCTGGCAAGCGATCCTCGGAGACGGCGAAGACCGTCCGCCGGTCCGTTCGTTTTCGTGAAGCGTCCCAAAGGCCCAGGCCCGTATCCATGTCCGCTCCTCCCACATCCAGCGGTGAGCCGATCACCGACAAGAACCAGCTCGTCGCCTATCTGGAGGCGGGCTGCAAGCCGCGCGCCGACTGGCGCGTCGGCACCGAGCACGAGAAGTTCGCCTTCCGCTGGCTGGATCTCCGGCCGCTGCCCTATGACGGTCCGGCCGGCATCCGCGCCCTCCTCGAGGGGCTGACCCGCTTCGGCTGGGAACCGGTCGTGGAGAACGGCAACCCGATCGCCCTCACCAAGGGCCGCTGCAACATCACGCTCGAGCCCGGCGGACAGGTCGAGTTGTCCGGCGCGCCGGTCGAGACGCTGCACGACACCTGCGCCGAGGTGCATCGCCATCTCGACCAGGTGAAGGAGGTCGGCCGCGAGCTCGGAATCGGCATGCTCGGCATGGGCTTTCAGCCGAAGTGGCGGCGGGAAGACATTCCCTGGATGCCGAAGGGGCGCTACAAGATCATGCGGGAGTACATGCCGAAGAAAGGCCGCCTCGGCCTCGACATGATGCTGCGCACCTGCACGGTGCAGGTGAATCTCGACTTCGCTTCCGAGGCCGACATGGTGCGGAAGATGCGCGTCGGCCTGGCCCTGCAGCCGGTGGCGACGGCGCTCTTCGCCGATTCGCCCTTCACGGAGGGCAAGCCCAACGGATTCCTGAGCTACCGCAGCCATGTCTGGACCGACACAGATCCGGACCGCAGCGGCATCCTGCCCTTCGTCTTCGAGGAGGGCATGGGGTTCGAGCGCTACGTCGATTACATTCTCGACGTGCCGATGTACTTCGTCTATCGGGACGGCCGCTACATCGACGCGAGCGGCCAGTCCTTCCGCGACTTCCTGGCCGGCCGTCTCCCCGCCCTGCCCGGCGAGATTCCCACCATGGGCGATTGGGCCGACCATCTGACGACGGCGTTCCCGGAGGTGCGGCTCAAGCGCTACATCGAGATGCGCGGCGCCGACGGCGGCCCGTGGGAGCGCCTCTGCGCCTTGCCGGCGCTGTGGGTCGGCCTCCTCTACGACGAGACGGCGCTCGACGCGGCCTGTGACCTCATCAAGGGCTGGTCCGCCGAGGACCGTGAGTACCTCCGCCGCGAGGTGCCGCGACTCGCGCTCAAGACGCCCTTCAAGGGCCGGACGGTGCGGGACCTGGCGCTGGATGTGGTCGCGATCGCGCGCGGCGGCCTCCACCGGCGCGCGCGTCTCAACAAGACGGGCGAGGACGAGACCCTGTTCCTCGCCACCCTCCAGGACATCGCGGATTCAGGCGTCTGCCCGGCCGAGCAAAAGCTGCAGGCCTATGAAGAGCGCTGGAACCGCAGCGTCGATCCGATCTTCCACGAGTTCGCGTACTAGCCGGCGGGCGATTCGGGCGCGCCCTGCCGGGCGCGGGCACCGGTCGACCGAATCACCCCTCGTTCCTTCGCGCCGGTTTGCGCTATAGGGACGCCTCATGAAGGTTCGCATCGACATGGGATCGGTCTCGGCGCCCGCGGGGGCGGGGGCGCCGGCGACCCTCGATCTCGAAGAGCTTCTCGCGACCCGCCTCCTCGTGCAGGGCAATTCGGGCTCCGGCAAGTCGCACCTGCTCCGCCGTCTCTTGGAGCAGAGCGCCGCCTGGGTGCAGCAGGCCGTCATCGACCCCGAAGGCGACTTCGTGACGCTGGCGGAGGCCTTCAACCACGTGGTCGTCGATGCCGCCGCACACAGCGAAGGGGCGCTGCACCGGATCGCCGGCCGGGTGCGCGAGCACCGCGTCTCCGTCGTCCTCAACCTGGAGAACCTGGACGTCGAGATGCAGATGCGCCACGCCGCGGCCTTCCTCGGCGGCCTGTTCGACGCCGACCGCGACTTCTGGTACCCGATGCTCGTGGTGGTGGACGAGGCGCAGCTCTTCGCGCCCGCCGCCGCCGGGGAGGTGTCCGACGAGGCCCGCAAGGCCTCTCTCGGGGCCATGACCAACCTGATGTGCCGCGGCCGCAAGCGGGGGCTGGCCGGGGTGATCGCGACCCAGCGCCTCGCCAAGCTCGCCAAGAACGTCGCGGCCGAGGCGTCGAACTTCCTGATGGGCCGCACCTTCCTCGACATCGACATGGCGCGCGCCGCCGACCTGCTCGGCATGGAGCGCCGGCAGGCCGAGATGTTCCGCGACCTGGAGCGCGGCCATTTCGTCGCCCTCGGGCCCGCCTTGTCGAAGCGCCCGCTGCCCGTCCGCATCGGGGAGGTGCAGACCGCCGGGCGGAGCGGCAGCCCGAAGCTGATGCCGCTGCCGGAAACGCCGGAGGACGCGCGCGACCTGATCTTCGAGCCGGCCGGGGCCGAGCCGCCGCCGCCCGCGCGGCGACCGCCTCCGCCACCGCCGCCGAGCACGGAGGAAATCCTCCGGCAGCTCGCGGAATCGCGGCCGGCGCCGGCACCCGAGGACGAGGAAGCGGCCGAGAAGCGGGCGGCCGAGCTCGCACCGGTGTTCGACGAGATCGTCCGCCAGATCCTGGCCGATCCGGACGCGGCGTTCCGTTCGGTCGCGGTCCTCTATCAGGACTTCCTGGTTCGCTGCCGGATCCACCGGATCGGCGCGGAGGCGCTCGATCTCGCCGCATTCCGCCGCAGGCTGGCGATGGCACGGGCCGGCGTCGACGCCGAGACGGCCAACAGCCCGGACTGGGAGAGGGCGATGGCCGCCGCCGCCGAATTGCCGGACGAGGACATCAGGGGCGTCTTCCTGCTGCTGGCCCGCGCCGCGCTCGAAGGGGCGCCCTGTCCGTCGGACGCGGCCATCGCCCGGGCCTGCGGCAGCCATTCGCCCGGCCGGGCGCGTCGCCTCCTGGCCTATATGGAGCGGCGCGACTTCATCGTCTGCCGCGAGGATCGCGACGGCAACCGCATCGTCGCCCTCCCCGGGCTGGGCTGGGAGACGGCACCCGGCAACCCCAGCGCTGCGGAGGCAGTGTCGATGATCGACGGCGTGTCCGCCGCGATCTGAGCGCCGCCGGCGCGCCGGTCATCGGCTTGCTCAGCTTCGCCGGGCCGCTTTCCGCGCTGGTGGGCGCTCCGTTCCTGCTGCTGCTCTCGGCCGCAGAAGCCGTTCGTCCATGGGCCGAGCGCCGCGCGGCGGCGTGAGGGCGCGTGCGTCAGGAGCGTTGAGCGGGCGCGCTCGTCGCCGCATCGGGGCTGCGGCGCGACAGGCCCGCGGCGTTCAGCGCCCGGATCGCCCCGCCCGCGACGAGGCCCCAGAACGCGCCGCTGATTCCGAAGAACGTCGCGCCGGACGCGGTCACCAGAAAGGTGATGACGGGGGCTTCTCTTTGCCGCGTCTCCGACACCGCGCCCATGAGGGATGCGCCGAACGCGCCGAGCAGCGCCAGCCCCGCCACGGCCTCGATCAGGATCGGCGGGGAGGCGCTTATGAAGGCCGTTGCAGCGCCGGCGCACAGGCCGAAGAGGATGTAGACGGCACCGGCGACGACCGCCGCCCAATAGCGCCGGCGGGGATCGGGATCCGCGTCCTTTCCGGCGCACAGGGCAGCGGTGATGGCGGCCAGATTGACCGCGTGGCCGCCGAAGGGCGCCGCGGCGAGGCCGAAGAGACCCGTCCAGCTGAACAGCCGCCCGGGCGCGGGCTCGTACCCGTTGGCGCGCAGCACGGCGATTCCGGGGATGTTCTGAGACGCCATGGTGACCACGAACAATGGCAGCGCGACGCCGATGGCGGCCGGGAGCGAGAAGGTCGGGGCGACCAGGATCGGGGCGGGCCAAAGCGAGCCGATTCCGATGGCCGACGATTCCGCCGTGGCCGCGATCAGGCCGATGGCAACGAGAACCGCCGCCGGCACGGCGTAGAGCTTGTTGATCTTCGCCACCACCGCCCAGGTGACGGCGATGGCCAGCCCGGAGCCCGGAAGCTCGGCGATCGCCCTGACCGGCGCGAGGCACAGATCCAGAAGCACGCCGGCCAGCATTGCGTTCGCGACCGGAGTGGGAATGGCCGCCACCCAGCGGCCGAGCGGCTTCCAGAGTCCGGATAGGATGATGAGCCCGGCGGTAATGACGAATGCCCCGACGGCATCGGCGAAGCCGCCGTCAAGCGTGCCGGACGTGGCCAGCAGGGCCGCTCCCGGCGTCGACCAGGCAACGCTGATCGGCATGCGCGAGCGGAGGCTCAGGAAGATGGCGCAGGCGCCCATGGCGATCGACAGCGCCATGAGACCCGATGCCGCTTCGGCCTGACCGGCGCCGACTGCCGACAGCCCGGCGATGACCACCGCGAAGGAGCTGGAAAACCCGACGACGGCCGAAAGAATGCCCGCGGCCGATGCTTGAACCGGGAACGACTGCGACATGAATAGGCTCTGATTTATGGCGGATAGAGGCAGGCGTTCCTTTTCGAGTTCTGCATGCCGGAGGCCTTTATTCTTAGCGGCCGGGTCGCGGGAACGCCAGAACGGATACCGGGTCGGCTCAGGGGATGGCCGCAAGGACCCGCCCGACCGAGCGGATGGAGCGCATCTACGCTCCGCACCGGATTTGATTGGACGTGACCGGAGAACCGGCGCTATTTCGTCGGCGCGATCCACATCGGCAGAGAGGCAGAGGAGCAAGGATGACCGACAAAGTCGCTGTTATCACGGCGGGCGGAAGCGGCATGGGCGCCGGTGCTGCGCGCAAACTGGCGGCGCTGGGCTACAGGGTGGCGATCCTCTCGTCCTCGGGCAAAGGCGAGGCCCTTGCCGACGAACTGGGAGGCATCGGCGTGACCGGCTCGAACCAGTCCAACGATGACCTCAAGCGTCTCGTCGACCGGACGATGGAGCGATGGGGGCGGATCGATGCGCTGGTGAACAGCGCGGGTCACGGCCCGAGGGGTGCGCTGCTGGACCTCTCGGACGAAGACTGGCATCGCGGCATGGATGTCTACTTCATGAGCGTGGTCCGGCCGACCCGGCTCGTCACGCCGATCATGCAGCGCCAGAAAAGCGGATCCATCGTGAACATCTCGACGTTTGCGGCGTTCGAGCCGGATCCGGCCTTTCCCACCTCGAGCGTCTTCAGAGCGGGCCTCGCCTCCTACGCGAAGCTGTTCGCCGACCGGTACGCCGCCGAGAACATTCGAATGAACAATGTCCTCCCGGGCTTCATCGACAGCCTTCCGGAGACGCCGGAGCGCAAGAGTCGCATTCCGATGGGGCGTTACGGAACGGTCGAGGAGGTCTCCGAGTTGATCGCCTTCCTCGCCTCCGACAGAAGCGGCTATATCACGGGCCAGAACATTCGAATCGACGGGGGCATTACCCGCTCCGTGTAGCGCGGTACGGGGTTCGCGCACCGGGCCCTTCTGTTGCCGAAAGACAAGCCCCTCCACCTTTCCAAGGTGGAGGGGCTCCGACGATTGGCCCTTGCGTCCGTGAGGCGCGCCGGCCGAGCTTCGGCCGGCGCGTTTGCGCTCAGGCGGCCGTGCCGCCGACGGTGAGCCCTTCGACCTTGAGCGTCGGCTGGCCGACGCCGACGGGGACGCCCTGGCCTTCCTTGCCGCAGGTCCCGATGCCCGGGTCGAGGGCCATGTCGTTGCCGACCATGCTGACCTTGGTCAGCACGTCCGGGCCGTTGCCGATCAGGGTCGCGCCCTTGACCGCCGGGCCGAGCTTGCCGTCCTCGATCTTGTAGGCTTCGGTGCAGGAGAAGACGAACTTGCCCGAGGTGATGTCAACCTGCCCGCCGCCGAAGCTGACCGCGTAGAGGCCCTTCTTGACCGAGCTGATGATCTCCTGCGGGTCGTGCTTGCCGGCCAACATGTAGGTGTTGGTCATGCGCGGCATCGGGATGTGGGCGAAGCTCTGCCGCCGGCCGTTGCCGGTGGGCGCCATGCCCATCAGCCGCGCGTTTTGCCGGTCCTGCATGAAGCCCACCAGGATGCCGTCCTCGATCAGCGTGGTGCACTGCGAGGGCGTGCCCTCGTCGTCGACGGTGAGCGAGCCGCGCCGATCGGCGATCGTGCCGTCGTCCACCACGGTGACGCCCTTGGCCGCGATCCGCTGGCCGAGGAGGCCGGCGAAGGCCGAGGTCTTCTTCCGGTTGAAGTCGCCTTCCAGGCCGTGGCCGATCGCCTCGTGCAGCAGAATCCCAGGCCAGCCCGGGCCCAGCACCACCGTCATCTCGCCGGCCGGTGCCGCCACCGATCCGAGGTTGACGAGCGCCTGGCGGAGCGCCTCGTCGACGGCGGCCCGCCAGTTCGACGGATCGAGGAAGGCCTGGTACGAGGTGCGGCCGCCGGTGCCGTAACTGCCGCTTTCCATGCGGTCGCCCTCGCCGACGACGACGGAGACGTTGAGCCGCACGAGGGGGCGGACGTCGGCCACCCGCGCGCCGTCGGCGCGGAGGATCTGCACCGCCTGCCAGACGCCGGAGAGCGAGGCCATGACCTGGCGCACGCGCGGGTCCTTGGACCGTGCATAGGCGTCGATGTCGGCCAGCAGCTTCACCTTCGTCTCGAAATCGACCTGCGCCAGCGGGTTCGCGTTGCTGTAGAGGCGGCGATTGGTGCCGGTCGGCGGCATCGCCATCGTGCCGCCGTGCCCGGCATGGACGGCCTTCACCGTCTCTGCGGCGCGGGCGATCGCTTCCTCCGACAGCTCGCTCGCATGGGCGTAGCCGGCGGCCTCGCCGGCGATCGAGCGCAGTCCGAAGCCCTGGCTCGTGTCGAAGCTTGCGCTCTTCAGTCGGCCGTCGTCGTAGCTGAGCGCCTCCGACTGGCTGTATTCGAGGAACAGCTCTCCGTCGTCGGCGCCCTTCAGCGCCTCGCTGACGCGGGCCTCGACGCGGCTCCGGTCAAGGCCGGCGCGCGCGAAGAACAGGTCGTCGGTCAAGGCGAGGTTGGTCATGAGCGAATTCCTTTATGCCTGTGCCCGGGTTCGGCCGTCGTGCCACCAGTGCGGGGACGCGGCGACATTCCGGAGATATAGGCGCGATTGCCGTCGATGTCACCGCGGCGGTCCGGCAACTGGCGGAAAACGCCTTTGCGCAAGGCCCCGGCGATGTATGATCCCGCTCGACAGAAAGAGAGGCAAATCCATGGTCGTTTCCCCGACGATCGACGACATCACGGCGATGCGGGCCCGGCTCGGCGATCGCATCATCGAGACGCCGGTACACCGATGGCGCAGCGCAGAGCTTGCCGGGATCGTCGGTCCGGAGACGGAGGTGCTCCTGAAGCTGGAGCTCTTCCAATACACCGGGACGTTCAAGCCGCGCGGCGCGCTCTCGGTCATGATGAACCTGCCGCCCGAGGCGATCGCGCGCGGCGTCACGGCGGTGAGCGCGGGCAATCACGCGATCGCCGTCGCCTATGCCGCGCAGCTCCTTGGCGCCTCGGCCAAGGTCGTGATGCCGAAGACGGCGAGTCCGTTCCGCATCGAGCGCTGCAGGCAGTATGGCGCCGAGGTCGTGCTCGTGGACACGATCGCGGCGGCGTTCGATGCGGTGCGCGCGATCGAGGACTCCGAAGGGCGGAGCTTCGTTCACCCCTTCGAGGGGCCCTTCACCGTCCTGGGGTCCGCCACCCTGGGCCTGGAGCTCTGCCGTCAGGCGGGCGAGCTCGATGCCGTGATCGTCGCGATCGGCGGCGGCGGGCTGTGCGCGGGCGTGTCCAGCGCGATCAAGGCGCTTCGCCCCGACTGCCGGATCTTCGGCGTCGAGCCGGTGGGGGCGCCGTCCATGTCCAAGAGCTTCGCGGCGGGCGAGCCCGTGGCGATCGACAGGGTGGACACCATCGCCGACAGCCTGGGGGCGCCGCATGCGATGCCCGGGACCTTCGAGCTCTGCCGCCGCCACGTCGAACGGATCGTCCTTGTCGACGACGACCAGATCCGGCAGGGCATGCACCTCATGTTCCGGGACGCGAAGCTGGCCGTGGAGCCGGCCGGGGCCGCCGCGACGGCCGCGCTTACGGGGCCGCTGCGCGAGGAGCTTCGCGGCAAGCGCGTCGCCCTCATTGTCTGCGGATCGAACATCGACGCCGCGACCTATGCCCGGTACATCGGTGCGGCAGAACAGGCACGCCTCGGCGGCGGATAGGTCTGCCGGCGATCTTCGGCCTCGTCGGCGCGGGGGTGTTGGGTCTCGGCCGGTGGCGCGTCGCCGACGGCACGCCCAAAACCGTCCGCTGCCAGAACTCCGGGTTTGGCGGACCGCTCGGTCGGATCCGGTTGGTACGATGCGCGCCGGCCGCCCCCGCGACAGATCGTCGCATCTTAACGTCCTGCAAAGCGTGATCTCTATAATGCATCCGGACCTTGCCGAAAGCGCTTGAATCCTCAGCGGCAGCGAGCGGCGCTTGGATTTCCGGGACTTGTGATGTGGTTTCCGGCGGTGTAGGGTCCGGCGCGGCGCGGCCGATTCCATCGGGGCCTTGCCAGGGAACATCACGGACGGCCGAACGGCGGGGACCATCGCCCGGTCCCGCCGGCGTTGCGATGGCGGCGACGATGTGCGCCGGTTGGTCGGACGGGTTTGGGCGGGCGAGCTTGGACGGAGAGAGAATGTCTTTGGCGAGAGGTTTTGCGTTTTTCGGAACGCTGGCGGCGTCGGCGTTCGGATTCGCGGCGTCGGCGCTGGCGGATGGCGCGCCGCGGCCCTGGCAGATGGGCCTTCAGGAAGCGGCCACGCCGTCGATGGAGCGCATCGACGCGCTTCATGACTTGCTGCTGGTGATCATCACCTTAATCTGCGTTCTCGTTCTTGCCCTGCTGGCCTATGTGGTGTTCCGCTTCAACGAGCGGCGCAACCCGGTTCCGTCGAAGACGGCGCACAACACGGTCGTCGAGGTGATCTGGACCGTGGTGCCGGTGCTGATCCTGGTCGGCATCGCGATCCCGTCCTTTAAGCTTCTCTACTTCACGGACCGCGCCGCCGACGCCGAGATGACCATCAAGGCGATCGGCCGGCAGTGGTACTGGTCGTACGAGTATCCGGACAACGGAAATTTCACCTTCGACGCGCTGCCGGTCGCGGATGAGGATCTCGAGCCGGGCGGCTACCGGCTGCTGGAGACCGACAACCGGGTCGTGGTTCCGGTCGACACAACCATCCGAGTTCTGATTACGGGCGGCGATGTACTGCACGCCTGGGCAGTGCCCAGCTTCGGCGTGAAGACGGACGCGGTGCCCGGCCGGATCAACGAGACCTGGATCCGGATCGAGCGCGAGGGCGTCTACTACGGCCAGTGCTCGGAGCTCTGCGGCGTCGGTCATGCCTTCATGCCGATCGCCGTCGAGGCGGTGTCGAAGGAGGAGTTCGCCCGTTGGGTCGAGGAGGCCCAGCAGAACTTTGCGCGCGTCGGCGGGTCGGACCCCGCGACGGCCCTCGCCCAGAATGAAGCGCCGGCGCAGGCGGCGAACTGAATCCGATAAGGAAGGAAACGGAGCAATGAGCAGCGGAACGGTTCAGCACGCCGGCCATCTCCACGGTCATCATCCGACCGGGTGGCGGCGCTGGCTCTTTTCGACGAACCACAAGGACATCGGGACGATGTACCTGGTGTTCTCCGTCATCGCCGGCCTCATCGGCGGTGCATTCTCGGTCATGATGCGCATGGAGCTCCAGGATCCGGGCGTGCAGTACCTGGTCGATGCCGGGGGCATGGCCGACGGGCAGGCGTGGAACGTGCTGATCACGGCGCATGGGTTGATCATGGTGTTCTTCGTGGTCATGCCGGCGCTGATCGGCGGGTTCGGCAACTGGTTCGTGCCGCTGATGATCGGCGCGCCCGACATGGCCTTCCCGCGCATGAACAACATCTCCTTCTGGCTGCTTGTTCCGTCCTTCCTGCTGCTCTTCGGCTCCACTTTCATCGGCGAGGGCGCCGGCACCGGCTGGACGGTCTACCCGCCCCTTTCGGGCCCGCTGGGGCATTCGGGTCCGGCCGTCGACATGGCGATCTTCTCGCTGCACCTCGCCGGTGCGTCGTCGATCCTGGGGGCGATCAACTTCATCACGACGATCTTCAACATGCGCGCGCCGGGCATGACGCTGCACAAGATGCCGCTGTTCGCCTGGTCGGTGCTGGTCACCGCCTTCCTGCTGCTGTTGTCGCTGCCGGTGCTTGGCGGCGCGATCACGATGCTGCTGACCGACCGCAACTTCGGCACGACCTTCTTCGACCCGGCCGGCGGCGGCGACCCGATCCTCTTCCAGCACCTGTTCTGGTTCTTCGGCCACCCCGAGGTCTACATCATGATCCTGCCGGCCTTCGGGATCATCAGCCAGATCGTCTCGACCTTCTCGAAGAAGCCGATCTTCGGCTATCTCGGCATGGTCTACGCCATGGTGGCGATCGGCGTCGTCGGCTTCGTGGTCTGGGCCCACCACATGTTTACCGTCGGCATGGACGTCGATACGCGCGCCTACTTCACGGCGGCGACGATGGTGATCGCGGTGCCGACCGGCATCAAGGTGTTCAGCTGGATCGCCACCATGTGGGGCGGCTCGATCCGGTTCGACACGCCGATGCTGTGGGCGCTCGGCTTCATCCTTCTGTTCACGATCGGCGGCGTCACCGGCGTGGTCCTGGCCAATGCCGGCGTCGATACGATCATGCACGACACCTACTACGTGGTCGCGCACTTCCACTACGTGCTGTCGCTCGGCGCCGTGTTCGCGATCTTTGCCGGCTTCTATTACTGGATCGGCAAGATGTCCGGTCGGCAGTATCCGGAGTTCTGGGGCAAGGTCCATTTCTGGCTGACCTTCGTCGGGGTCAACCTGACCTTCTTCCCGATGCACTTCCTCGGCCTCGCCGGCATGCCGCGGCGCTACGTGGACTATCCGGACGCCTATGCCGGATGGAATTACGTGTCCTCGATCGGCGCTTATATCAGCTTCGCGGCGGCCCTTGTCTTCGTGGGCATTGCGATTGCCACGCTCGTCTCCGGCAGGAGACTCGGCGCGAATCCGTGGGGCGAAGGCGCGACCACGCTGGAGTGGACGGTGAGTTCGCCGCCGCCGTTCCACACCTATGAGGAGCTGCCCCGGATCAGGTGATCGGGGGCCGACGGCACCCCCCGGATCCGGCCGCAAGAGGACGGATCCGGGGGCGGGCCGATGGATGACCAAGAGCCATGAGCCTGTCTGAGGTTACCACTACGCGGTTCGGAACCGCTGCCGAGGGCCTCGCCGGGGCGGAAGTCTCCCGGGTCGCCGACTTCGTCGCTCTGCTGAAGCCGCGCGTGATGTCGCTGGTGGTTTTCAGCGGCCTCGCCGGCTTGCTGGTCGCGCCCGGCGATTTGCACCCGGTGCTGGCCGCCGTGGCCGTGCTCTGCATCGCCGTCGGCGCCGGTGCCTCGGGCGCCATCAACATGTGGTACGACCGCGACATCGACGCGGTCATGCAGCGGACCTGCCACCGACCGCTGCCGGCCGGCCGAATGGAGCCGAGCGAGGCGCTCGGCTTCGGCGTCATACTGGCCATCGGTGCGGTCATGATGATGGGCCTTGCGGTCAACTGGCTGGCAGCGGGCCTGCTGGCGGCCGCCATCGGTTTCTACGTCTTCGTCTACACCGCTTGGCTCAAGCGCCGGACTCCGCAGAACATCGTCATCGGCGGCGCGGCCGGTGCCTTTCCGCCGATGATCGGCTGGACCTCCGTCACCGGGACCATCGACCTGCCGGCGATTGTCCTGTTCCTCCTCATCTTCATGTGGACGCCGCCCCATTTCTGGGCCCTCTCGCTCTACCGGCAGGGCGATTACGCCAGGGCCGGCGTGCCCATGATGCCGGTGGTGGCCGGGCCGAAGGCGACGAAGCGGCAGATGCTGCTCTACACCCTGCTGCTCCTTCCTCTGGCGCCGCTGCCGACGGTTCTCGGCGTCGCCGGCTGGGTCTATGGTGCGGTCGCGCTTCTGCTCGGCAGCCTGTTCGTCCTGCTGGCGGTGCGGGTCCTGCGCGACACGGGCGAGCGTGCGGCGCGGCAGATGTTCGCGTTCTCGATCCTGTACCTGTTTCTCCTGTTCGCCCTGCTGATCCTTGACCGGTCGCCGGGTCTGCTCGGGGGATCGTCGTGACTGAGCCACGCGGCGATGACGATTCGGGGCGCGTTCGTGACGGATCGAGCGAGGAAGCAGAGCGCGTCCGGCGGCAAAGGCAGCGTGCCAAGAACGTCGCACTGCTCCTGGTGCTGGTGGCCTTCGTCGTGCTGATCTATATCGTTTCCATTGTGCGTATGAGCGGCTCCTGAGAGAGGCGTTGCCGATGGACCGGACGAACTCGAACAAGAATCTGCGCGTCGTGGTGATGCTCCTGGGCGTCGTCGCCGTGATGGTTGGGCTCGTCTCGGCCTCGGTGCCGCTTTACCGTCTGTTCTGCCAAGTGACCGGCTATGGCGGCACCACCCAGCGGGCTGAGGCGGCGCCCGACGTCGTCAGCGACCGGGTGATGACCGTGCGCTTCAACGCCGATGTCAATGGCGGCCTGCCCTGGTCCTTCTATCCGGAACAGCGCGAGGTCACGCTGCCGATCGGCGAGACGGCGCTTGCTTTCTACCGCGCCGAGAACCGATCCGGAGAGGCCGTCACCGGAACGGCGACCTTCAACGTCACCCCGCTCAAGGCGGGTCAGTACTTCAATAAGATCGAGTGCTTCTGCTTCACCGAGCAGACGCTGCAGCCTGGCCAGAGCGTCGACATGCCGGTCAGCTTCTTCGTCGACCCGGCGATCATCGACGACCCCAATCTCGACGAAGTGCACACGATCACGCTGTCCTACACCTTCTTCCGCTCGGCCGATGACGCAGGGGCGCGGGCGGAGCGGCAGCGGGTCAGCAGCTTTGCCGGCGACGGCGCCGGGTCAGCAGCCACAGGAGGGCCGGTTCAATGACGGCCGCGGTACCACAAGACAAGGATGAGAAGAGGATGAGCGAGACGCACGCCGCCGGTCATCAGCACAAGCACCCATACCACCTGGTCGATCCCAGCCCGTGGCCGGTCGTCGGCGCAATAGCCGGCTTCGTGGCGGCGGTGGGCATGGTGCTTTACATGCACGACATCCGGCCCTGGTCGTCCTGGGTGCTTCCGCTCGGCATTCTGATGATCCTGGGAACGATGTTCTTCTGGTGGCGCGACGTCATCAAGGAGGCCACCTACGAGCGCCTGCACACGCCGATCGTGAAGATCGGCCTGCGCTACGGCATGGCCCTGTTCATCACCTCGGAGGTGATGTTCTTCGCCGCCTTCTTCTGGGCCTATTTCAACGCGGCCCTGTTCCCGACGGAGGAAATCGGCTCGGTCTGGCCGCCGGAGAACATCCGGACCTTCGATCCCTTCGAGATCCCGCTGCTCAACACGTTGATCCTGCTGACCTCTGGCGTCACCGTTACCTGGGCGCACCACGCGCTGCGCGAGCGGGATCGCCAAGGCATGCTGCAGGGCCTGGCGCTTACCGTCCTGCTTGGCGTGATCTTCACCGCGTTGCAGGCCTACGAGTATAGCCATGCCGCCTTCGGCTTCAAAGACGGGATCTATCCGTCGACCTTCTTCATGACGACGGGTTTCCACGGCTTCCATGTGATCGTTGGCACGATCTTCCTGGCGGTGACCCTCTGGCGCGCCTACAAGGATCACTTCACCCCGGAGGAGCATTTCGGCTTCGAGGCTGCCGCCTGGTACTGGCACTTCGTCGACGTGGTCTGGCTGTTCCTGTTCGTCGCCATCTACATCTGGGGCGCCGGCGACACCGCGGGCGCGCACTGATCTGGGCGGGGGCATGATGGCGGGCGGGTCCCATCCGCGGCGGTCGCCGTTCCGGACGGGCCTCGCCTGCCGCTGCCCCCGCTGCGGTCAAGGCCGGCTGTTCGCCGGCTTCCTGACTCTGGGCGACGGATGCCCGGTCTGCGGACTTGACTACGCGCGGGCCGATTCGGGCGACGGCCCGGCGGTTCTCATCATCCTGCTGCTCGGGGCGCTGGTGGTTCCGCTGGCGCTCCTCTTCGAGGCGCAGGTGCAGCCGGCCTACTGGGTTCATCTCGTGCTGTGGCCGCCGCTGATCCTTGGGGGCGCGCTGGCGCTGCTGCGGCCGATGAAGGCGACGATGGTGGCACTGCAGTTCCATCACCGGGCCGGCGAGACACAGGGCCACGGCTTCGAGTGAGACCGAAGCCGACCCGGTCCGGGAAGCGCGGCGGGAATGGCATCGCGACGGTACGGCTACGGCGCGAAGACGCCGCTCATCCCGTGTCTTTGCGGTTCCAAGGACCGATGCCTGCCGAAAATGAGCGTACCTCGTTCCAAATTGCCGATATGAGCCCCGCAAGGGGCACCGACGCATTGCATCGATGACCTTCCGGCCGACCCTCTGGCCAACCCTCTTCACCGTCCCGGCGGTGCTGATCCTGCTCGGGCTCGGCACTTGGCAGCTCCAGCGCCTGGAATGGAAGGAGGCCCTGATCGCCGAGCGCGTCTCGCGGACGACGGCGCCGCCCGTCGCACTCACGTCGGAGACGGCGCTCCCGGGGGACGATCTCTCCGAACTGCAGTACCGCCGCGTCGTCGCGACGGGTGAATTCCTGCACGACAAGGAGATGTACCTCGCCGCCCGTACCTTCGAGGGTCGGCCCGGCCACCACGTCGTTACCCCGTTCCGCTTGGCGGAACCGGCGCTCGGGGCGCGCTATATCCTGGTCGATCGCGGCTGGGTTTCGCTCGACCGCAAGGCCCCGGAGAGCCGACCGAAGGGCCAGGTCCGGGGCCAGGTTACCGTCGAAGGCGTGGTCCGGCTTCCGGCGGAGCCGGGCTGGTTCACGCCCGAGAACCAGCCGGCGGACAACACCTGGTACTGGATCGACGTGCCGGCGATGGCCATGCATGCGGGCCTCGCCGGCGCGGTCGCGCCCTTCTATCTCGAGGCCGCGGCGGCGGAGATCCCCGGCGGGTACCCGATCGGCGGCCAGACCCAGGTTCGGATCCGCAACGACCATTTGCAGTACGCGATCACTTGGTACAGCCTCGCCGTCGCCCTGGTGGTAATCTACGTCGTCTACCATCTGCGCAAACCCGATCGGGAGCCAAGATGACCGCCTATCAGGAACTCGAACGGCGCTTCCACCGGTTGCGCGCGCTGCGCGACGCGACGGGCGTCCTGCACTGGGACATGTCGACCATGATGCCGCCGGGCGGCGCCGCGGCGCGGGCGGAGCAGCTCGCGCAGCTCCAGGTCGTCTGCCACGGCATCCTCGCCGATCCCGCGCTGGCGGATCTGCTGGACGCGGCGGAGGAGGAAGCGGCGACGCTCGCGCCCTGGCAGGCGGCCAATCTGCGGGAGATGCGTCACCAGTGGATTCACGCGACCGCCGTTGACGCCGGGCTCGTGGAGGCCCTGTCGAAGGCGGTCAGCCGGTGCGAGACACTCTGGCGCAAGGCGCGGCCGCTGGCCGATTTCGCGATGATCCGCCCGAGCCTCGCGGAGGTCCTCGCGCTGGTTCGCGAGGCCGGTGCGGCCAAGGCTGCGAAGCTCGGCTGCTCGACCTACGAGGCGCTGCTCGACGAGTACGAGCCCGGCGGGCGGACGGCCGAGATCGACCGCATCTTCGACGATCTGGCGGCGTTTCTGCCGGATTTCCGCGAATCGGTGCTCGAGCGGCAGCGGGCGCGTCCGGCGCCGGTCGAGCCGGTCGGCCCGTTTCCGGTGGCGGCGCAGCGTGCGCTGGCCGAGCGGCTGATGGCGACGCTGGGGTTCGATTTCGACCATGGCCGGCTCGACGTCAGCCTCCACCCGTTCTGCGGCGGCGTGCCCGACGACGTCCGCATCACCACGCGCTACGACGAAGCCGACTTCGCCTCGGCGCTGATGGGCGTGCTGCACGAAACCGGCCACGCGCTCTACGAGCGCGGGCTGCCCGCGGACTGGCGCTACCAGCCGGTCGGGCAGGCGCGCGGCATGAGCCTGCACGAAAGCCAGTCCCTGCTGATCGAGATGCAGGCCTGCCGCTCGCGCGCCTTCATGGATTACCTCGCGCCGCTGCTGCGGGGGACCTTCGGCGGGCCGTCGGTCCCGCCGGCCGCCTGGGAGCCGGACAACCTTTACCGGCTCTACACCCGGGTCGAGCCGGGCTTCATCCGCGTCGACGCGGACGAGGTCACCTATCCGGCGCATGTCATCCTCCGCTATCGGCTCGAAAAGGACATGATCGCCGGCGCGCTCAACCTCGCCGACCTGCCGGCAGCCTGGAACGACGGCATGCGCGCTCTCCTCGGCATCGTGCCGCCGAACGACCGCGAGGGCTGTCTCCAGGACATCCACTGGTTCGACGGTGCCTGGGGCTACTTCCCCACCTACACGCTGGGCGCTATGACGGCGGCGCAGCTGTTCGACGCCGCCTGCCGTGCCCGGCCAGAGATCCCCGGTGCGATCGCCCGCGGCGATTTCGAGCCGCTGCTCGGCTGGCTGCGCGAGAACGTCCACGGGATGGGCTCGTTCCTGCCGACGGCGGAACTCATCGAGCGGGCGACGGGCCGCCCGCTCGATCCGGAGGTCTTCAAGCGGCACCTGCGCAGCCGGTATCTGGATTAGAGGACCGGTCCGGCCGCCAGGGCCGGCGAGGCCGAATCGTTCGGGGGGCTTGACAACCACCCGAAAGGCCTTGCTCGGGGTTGCGCCGCCGGGAGGCGGTGGATAGTCTAGGCGCCCCTTGGTCCAGCCCATTTGGTCTCAAATTTTCCGGGCCCGATCGGAGCGATTCCTCTTGCGTTACATCAGTACCCGGGGCGCCGCCCCGGCGCTCGCCTTCGACGAAGTTCTACTCGCCGGCCTGGCGCGCGACGGCGGACTCTACGTGCCCGAGATCTGGCCACAGTTCAGCGACGCCGACATCCGCGCCATGTCGGGCCTCGACTATGTCGAGTTGGCGGTCCGCATCATGACGCCGTTCCTCGGCGGCCGCATCCCCGAAGCCGATTTCGCGGAGCTTGTCGAGGAGGCCTATACCGGCTTCAATCATGCGGCCGTCGCACCCCTGAAGCAGCTTGATAGCCGGACCTGGCTCCTGGAGCTGTTTCACGGCCCGACGCTCTCCTTCAAGGACGTTGCGCTCCAGCTCCTCGGACGGCTCTACGACTACGTCCTGCGCCGGCGCGGGGAGCGCGTGACGATCGTCGGCGCGACCTCCGGCGACACCGGCTCGGCTGCGATCGAGGCCTGCCGCGACCGCGATTCAATCGACATCTTCGTGCTGCATCCGCTTGGCCGCGTCTCCGAGGTCCAGCGCCGGCAGATGACCACCGTCGATGCGCCGAACGTCTGGAACATCGCCATCGAAGGCACCTTCGACGACTGCCAGGACCTGCTGAAGGCGATGTTCAACGACATCCAGTTCCGTGACGAGATGAACCTGTCGGCCGTCAACTCGATCAACTGGGCGCGGGTGATGGCGCAGATCGTCTACTACTTTGCCGCGGCGGCGGCCCTGGGGACGCCGGACCGGTCGGTCGCCTTCGCCGTGCCGACCGGGAACTTCGGCAATGTCTATGCCGGCTATGCCGCCCGCGAGATGGGGCTGCCCATCGATCAGCTCGTCATCGGCTCCAACAGCAACGACGTGCTGACCCGGTTCCTGGCGACCGGCCAGATGACCATAGAGCCGGTGCGACCCACGCTGAGCCCGAGCATGGACATTCAGGTCTCGAGCAACGTCGAGCGGCTGCTGTTCGACCTCTACGAGCGCGACGGCATGGCGCTTGCCAAGGCGATGGCGAGCTTCCGGCGCAACGGCCGCCTTGCCGTCGGGGACGATCGCTGGCGCGCCGCGCGGGCGCTGTTCGACGGGTTCCGGCTGGACGATGCCGACACGCTGCAGGCGATTGCCGAGGTCTATCGGCACAGCGGCGAACTGCTCGACCCGCACACCGCCATTGGCGTCGCCGCGGGACATGCCTGCTATCGCAACGGCGCGGTGCCGATGGTGGCGCTGGCGACGGCCCATCCGGCGAAGTTCCCCGATGCCGTGGAGCAGGCGACCGGTATTCGGCCACCGCTGCCGCCGCGGCTCAACGACCTGTTCAGCCGGGCCGAGCGGGCCAACATCCTGCCCAACGATCTCAGGGTCGTGCAGGCGTTCATGCGCGACCGCCGCTTCAAGGGGGGCGCGTGAACAGAAACGACGAGACTTACGATCAGGTGCGTGTAACCACGCTGGACAACGGCCTGCGCGTCGCCACCGACCCGATGGCGACGGTCGATACCGTCTCGCTCGGCATCTGGGCCGGGGTCGGCACGCGCAACGAGCCGAAGGAGATCAACGGCGTCGCGCATCTGCTGGAGCATATGGCCTTCAAGGGCACGGAGCGGCGCTCCGCGCGAGACATCGCCGTCGAGATCGAGGCGGTCGGCGGTCATCTGAACGCCTACACCTCGCGCGAGCAGACGGCCTACTACGCCAAGGTGCTGGCCGAGGACGTGCCGCTCGCCGTCGACATCATCGCTGACATCCTGCAGCATTCGACCTTCGACGAGGAGGAACTCGCGCGGGAGCGGGCAGTCGTGCTGCAGGAGATCGGGCAGGCGGAGGACACGCCGGACGACATCATCTTCGATCGGTTCCAGGAAACGGCCTTCCCCGACCAGGCATTGGGCCGGCCGGTGCTGGGCACGGCGGAGATCGTCAGCGGTTTGTCGCGCGAGGTGGTCCGCGACTACCTGCGGCGGCACTACGGCGCCAACCGCCTCATCCTCGCCGCCGCTGGGCGTGTCGATCACGACCGCCTCGTTGATCTGGCGGCCCGGGCGTTCCGGTCGCTGCCGGTTATCGAGCCCGCGTCGGTCGAGCCGGCCCGGTATGTGGGCGGCGAGTTCCGCGAACCGCGCGACCTCGAGCAGGTTCATCTGGTGCTCGGGTTCGAGGGCATCGGCTACCGGGATCCCGATTATTACGCCGCATCGGTGCTTTCGACCCTGCTTGGCGGTGGCATGTCGTCGCGGCTGTTCCAGGAGATCCGCGAGAAGCGCGGGCTCGTCTACAGCATCTACAGCTTTGCCTCCGCCTACACCGACGACGGCCTGTTCGGCGTCTACGCCGGCACCGGCGAGGCGCAGGCAGCCGAACTGGTGCCGCTGATCTGCGAAGAGATCGCGAAGGTCCCCGGCACGCTCGACGGCGACGAGGTCCGGCGCGCCCGCACGCAGCTCAAGGCCGGCATTCTGATGGCGCGGGAAAGCTCAGGGGCGCGTTGCGAGCAGCTTGCGCAGCAGATTCTCATCTTTGGCCGGCCGCTTTCCACGTCGGAAGTGGTGGCGAACATCGACTCCGTCGACGCGGAGCAGCTTGGACGGGTTGCCCGTCGCTTGATGTCGAGCCGGCCGACGGTGGCGGCCATCGGACCGATCGACCGCGTGGAGCGTCTCGACGCCATCGCGGCGCGGTTCCACTGACCGCGGAGGACCATGAGCGGGTCCGAGGCGCGGAGACGGCCGATCGGCGGAGGTCCGCGATGATCCGCTTCGGCTGGACACGCTTCTACATTCCGCACGGCGCCAGGCTTCTCGGCCCGCGCGTCAGCCTGCAGCCGCCGCGCTATTCCGACTGGCGCGCCTGGGCCGACCTGCGTGCGCGCAGTCGGGCTTTCCTCGTCCCCTGGGAACCGGCCTGGGCGCCGGATGCGCTGAGCCGGGCCGCCTACCGCCGCCGCCTGCGCCACATCGCGCTCGAATGGCGCGACGATATCGGCTACAGCTTCCTGATCTTCCGACGGGAGGACGATGTCCTGCTCGGCGGCGTCACCTTGAGCAACATCCGGCGCGGCGTGGCGCAAACGGCGAGCCTCGGCTACTGGATCGGCCAGCCCTATGCCCGGCAGGGCTTCATGACCGAGGCGCTGCGCTGTCTTCTGCCCTTCGCCTTCGATCGGCTCGCCCTGCACCGGATCGAGGCGGCCTGCCTGCCGCACAATCAGGCCAGCCGCGGCCTGCTGACCAAGATCGGCTTCCGTGAGGAGGGGTACGCCCGGCAATATCTCAAGATCAACGGCATCTGGCAGGACCATGTGCTCTATGCCCTGCTCAGCGACGATCCGCGATCGAAGGAGTAGGGTGGCGCAAAGACCGAAGGGGCGGCCTGCATGACCGCCCTTTCGGGTGATCTCTCGATGCCCGCAGCGCGGGCCTATGACCGGTCGGGTCAGGCGTGTCCGGCCTCTCCGGAGAGCTGGTTGAGGTTGATCCCGATCTTGCTGATCGCCCGTTCCCACTTGCTGTCGAGATCGTCGCCGAAGATGAGCTGCTCGTCGGAGGGGACGCTGAGCCAGCCGTTTGCCTGGATCTCGGCGTCGAGCTGCCCCGGGCCCCAGCCGGCATAGCCCAGCGCAAGCAGGCTGCGCCGCGGGCCCTGGCCGTCGGCGATGTCCTTAAGGATGTCGATGCTCGCGGTCAGCCCCACGTCGTCGTCGACGAGCATCGTGCCGCTGTGGACGTAGTCCGAGGAGTGCAGGACGAAGCCGCGACCCGATTCGACCGGGCCGCCGAAGTGAACACGGATCTCCTCACCGAGCCCGGTGCTGTCGATCCCGAGCTGCGCCAGCAGGGCGGGGAAGGTGATGGAGCCCACCAGCCGGTTGATCACCAAGCCCATCGCGCCGTCTGCGTTGTGGGCACAGATGTAGATGACCGTCCGCGCGAACCGGACGTCGCGCATCTGGGGCATCGCCACCAGGAGCTGGCCAGTGAGATATCCGTTCGTTGAAAGGTCAGAATTCATGGTCATTTAGCTAGGATCTCCCGCCGCGGGCTGCAAGATACCCGGACGCCGGCCCCCGGATTATACACGGATTTGTGAGGAAAGAGGGCGGTTCTATGCCTTACAATGCGGGCCCATGAAGGACGTTCTCGAATACCCCATGACCGGCCCGTTGGGCCGGCTCCGGCGGGGCCTCGGCTTGGCGGCCCTGTTGGCCGTTTCCCTCGTGTTTCTGCCGACTGCGGTCCTCGCCGAAGGGCCGGGTCGGGACGCGGCTTCCGATTGGGCGTGGACGGATCAAAGCGGCGTCCGGCTGATCTCGGCCGTAACCGGCGTCGGCGACCTCTCCGCGGTTCCCGTTGGCCTCCAGGTCGCGCTGGAGCCGGGCTGGAAGACCTACTGGCGCTCCCCCGGTGACGCCGGCATACCGGTGACGATCGACTGGGCCGGATCGGAGAATCTCGCAGACGCCGAGATGGCGTGGCCGGTGCCCCACCGTTTCAGCCTCTTCGGGCTCGACACCTTCGGCTACGAGCGCGAGGTCGTGTTCCCGATCACCGTGCGGCCCGCCGATCCGGGCCGGCCGGTCAAGCTGCGCGCACAGGTGGACTATCTCGTCTGCGAGCAGATCTGCATCCCCTATCAGGCGGCCCTCGCGCTCGACCTTCCCGCTGGACCGGCCGCGCCGACGGCGCATGTCCAGCTCATCGACCGATTCGCCAGCCAGGTCCCGGGCGATGGCGGCGCACACGGCCTTCGGCTCGAGCGGGTCGGCATCGACGAGGCCGGCGGCGGGCCGGTGCTCGAAGCGGTCGCGGTCTCGCGCCTGCCCTTCGCGGCGCCCGACCTGATCGTCGAAGGGCCGTCGGACTATGTCTTTGCGGCGCCGGAGGTGCGGCTGAGCGAGGGCGGCTCCCGGGCCACCCTGCGGGTCCCGGTGAGCGTTACGGAGGGCGCGCCACCGCTGGCGGGCACCCGACTGACGCTCACCCTGGTCGACGGTGTCCGGGGACTGGAGGCAAGCGTAACTCCGGGCGCCATTTCAGGTACGGCGCAAGGGCCCATTGCGCCAGAGGCGTCCGAGGGCGCATCCGGGCTGCTGCCAATGCTGCTGGTCGCGTTGCTCGGCGGCGTGGTCCTCAACCTGATGCCCTGCGTCCTGCCAGTGCTCTCGCTGAAGCTTTTGGGGCTGGTCGGCCACGGCGGCGGCGCAACGGGGCCGGTGCGTGCCGCTTTCCTCGCCTCCGCCGCCGGCGTGCTGGCCTCGTTCCTCGCCCTCGCCGCCGCGCTCGCGGCTTTGAAGGCGGCGGGAGTAATGGTCGGCTGGGGAATTCAGTTCCAGCAGCCGCTGTTCCTGACCGCGATGGTGCTCGTCCTGACCCTCTTCGCCAGCAATCTGTGGGGCTGGTTCGAGATCCCGCTTCCCGACTGGCTGGGCCGGGTCGCCGGCGGCCGGCCGCGGCCGGACGGGGGGCAGGATGGCCTTGCCGGCCATTTCGCCACCGGCGCCTTCGCCACCCTGCTGGCAACGCCCTGCTCGGCGCCGTTCGTGGGTACCGCCGTCGGCTTCGCGCTGGCACGCGGGCCGGCCGAGATTTTCGCCATCTTTGCCGCGCTGGGACTCGGGCTCGCCATGCCCTATCTGGCGGTTGCCGCCGTGCCTTCGCTGGCAACGCGGCTGCCGCGGCCCGGCCCGTGGATGATCTGGTTGCGGCGCGTTCTGGGCGTCGCCCTGGCGGCCACGGCCGTGTGGCTGCTCAGCGTTCTGGCGGCGCAGCTCCGCCCGGCCGCTGCGGCGCTGATCGGCGGCCTCATGCTGGCCGTCGCCGGCCTGCTCTGGGCGCGGCGCCGGCTGCCGGCGGGCCTTCGCCTCGCCACCCCGGCGGCGGTGGCCTTGCTTGCGCTTGCGGCCTTCCTCGCCCCCGTCGGCATCCCGGAACGGCCGGCCGAAGCGACGGTGGACATCGCCGAAGGGCCGTGGGAGCCCTTCGTTGCGGCGCAAATCGACGAGCTGGTGGCCGAGGGCAAATCGGTGTTCGTCGACGTCACCGCCGAGTGGTGCATCACCTGTCAGGTGAACAAGCGGATGGTGCTGGAGACGGGTCCGGTTGCCGAACGGCTGGCGTCTGAGGGCATAATCGCCATGCGCGCGGATTGGACCCGACCCAGCGACGCCATCGCGGCCTATCTCGCCTCGTTCGGGCGCTACGGCATCCCGTTCAACGCGGTCTACGGCCCCGGTGCGCCGGACGGCCTGCCCCTGCCGGAGCTCCTGACCGAGGAGGTCGTTCTCGACGCCATGAACCGGGCCGCCGGTGGCTGACCCGGGCGCGCTTTCGTTGCCCGGCCTCTGGACAGCGGGCGCTGCCCGTTTATGTTTGTGACGCGGCCCGCCGCGGCCACGAAGTTTCCAACAATCTCCAAGAGCGAAAGAAAGGAAGCGGTCAGATGACGATCAAGGTTGGCGACAAGATTCCGTCAGTGTCCCTGAGGACGATGGAAGACGGCAAGATGAAGACCGTCACGACCGACGAGCTGTTCAAGGGGAAGAAGGTGGTGCTGTTCGCCCTTCCGGGCGCCTTCACGCCGACCTGTTCGGCGAAGCATCTGCCGGGTTTCGTCCAGCACGCGGACGAGATCAAGAGCAAGGGCGTCGATACGATCGCCTGCCTCTCGGTGAACGACGCCTTCGTCATGAACGCCTGGGCCAAGGACCAGAACGTCAACGGCAAGGTGCTGATGCTGGCCGACGGCAACGCGGAGTTCTCGCGCGCGGTGGGTCTCGTCATGGACGGCTCGGGCTACGGCATGGGCGAGCGCTCGCAACGCTATGCCATGGTCGTCGAGGACGGGGTGGTGAAGGCACTCAATGTCGAGGCGCCCGGTGCCTTCGAGGTGTCGAGCGCCGAAGCCGTGATGAAGATCCTTTGAGCGGCCGACCGAAGCGGCAAATCCGCGTTCCGGTGTAACGCCGGCCGTTCATCTTCTATCGGGAAATCCTGCGGGAAGGCGGGTCCTCTGCGGATCCGCCTTTTCTTACCCGGACAACGCCCGGTTGTTTCTGTGGTTCCTCTGGCGCCGGCTTATTGAGGTATTCGAAATGAATATTACGGGCGTTTAACGAATACGTCATATCGTTCGTTCCGTCGCCGTTCAAGCGTGCGCAGGAGACCAGGGTGTCGAGACGGAAGGTGCAACCGAGCGGGCGTGAAAGCCCGTTGGGCAAGGACGAGATCATTGTCAGCAAGACCGACCTCAAGGGGCGCGTCACATACGCAAACGACGTCTTTCTCCGGGTGTCGCGCTATACGGCGAAGGAGATGCTGGGGCAGCCGCATAGCATCATCCGGCACCCCGACATGCCGCGCTGCATCTTCAAGCTGCTCTGGGAGACCATCCAGGCGAAGCAGGAGCTGTTCGGCTATGTCCTCAACATGGCCAGCAACGGCGACCATTACTGGGTCTTCGCCCATGTGACGCCGACGTTCGACGCGAGCGGAACCGTCGTCGGATATCACTCGAACCGACGCAAGCCAGACCCGGAGCAGATCGCAAAAATCGAGCCTCTTTACACGCATCTGCTGGAAGAGGAACGGCGAGCCCCCGATCGGAAGCAGGGCCTGCACCGGTCCTATAACCAGTTGCTCGCCATCCTTCGCGACAAAGGGGTCGCCTATGACGAATTTGTCTTTGCTATCTAGGACGGCGCTTTGCCTCGCGGCCGGCGGCGCGATCGTCGTCGGCGATGCGGCGCTGGCGCTGGCGCTCGGCGGTTATGGCTGGGTCGGCGTTCTGATCGGTCGTTCCCTCGCGCTTGCCGCTTTCTGTGGCGCGGCTTTCTACCTTGCGCGCATGGCGCAAATAATTGGTCGCGCCGCCGATGTCTGCGTCTCGGCGGCGCGCGGTGATCTGGAAGCCCGGATCTTCGAGGCGCCAGAGCCCGGGGTGATCGGGCTCCTGCAGCGCAACATCAACAACGTGCTCGATATCACCGACGCGTTCGTCCGTGAAGCCAGCGGGGCGACGCGGTACATCAGCCAGGGGAAGTACTTTCGCAAGGTTCTTCTGCGCGGGCTGCCCGGTTCATTCCAGGCCGCCGCGCGCGATTTGAACGAGGCTGCCGAGGTGATGGCGGCCAAAGTTCAAGAGTTCACCGGCATCGCCAACGATTTTGAAAAGAGTGTCGGTCTGGTCGTCGAGAGCGTTTCCTCGGCGGCGGCAGAGTTGCACGCCAGCGCCGAGGCGATGTCGCGGATGGCGAGCGCAACGAACGAGCGGGCGACGTCTGTCGCCGCCGCGACCGAGCAGGCGTCGAGCAACGTTCAGACCGTTGCGGCGGCGGCGGAGGAGCTGTCGGCTTCCGTATCCGAAATCGGCCGGCAGGTCGCGCGCTCGTCGCAGATCGCCCAGCAAGCCGCCGCCGACGCGGAGCGCACGAACCTGACCGTCGAAGGCCTTACCGAGGTGGCACGGCAGGTCGGGGACGTCGTGCAGCTCATCAATGATATCGCCAGCCAGACGAACCTGCTGGCACTAAATGCCACCATCGAAGCGGCGCGCGCGGGCGAAGCGGGGAAGGGCTTCGCCGTGGTCGCAAACGAGGTGAAGTCGCTGGCGAACCAGACGGCTAAGGCGACCGAGGAAATCACCGCGCAGATCGCGGCGATGCAGACTGCGACCGGCGACGCGGTCGGCGCGATCAAGGCAATCGGCGAGACGATCAGGGAGATGAACGGTATCGCCGCAGCGATCGCGTCGGCGGTGGAAGAGCAAGGTGCCGCCACCCGGGAGATCGCCCGCAATATCCAAGAGGCCGCGGCAAGCGCCGGCGAGATGGCCACGAACATCGGCGGCGTGACACAAGCTGCCAGCGAGACCGGCGTGGCCGCCGGTCAGGTGCTTGGCACCGCGGGTGAGCTCGCGGCGCAATCGGAGCGGTTGCGTGCCGAGGTGGATCGGTTCCTCCGCAGCGCACGCGTCGCCTGAGATCGCTGTCTGAGCCCTTTGCCGGTCGGTGGCGGCGGTGGCCGCCCCTCAGGCGCGCCCGCGGGCGCGCTTCAGCCCCTCTCGGGCCAGGGCGTCGGCGCGCTCGTTCTCCGGGTGTCCGGCGTGACCGCGCACCCAGTGCCATTCGATGCGGTGCGGCGCCATCGCCGCTTCGAGACGCTGCCACAGATCCACGTTCTTGACCGGCTTGCGATCCGCCGTCAACCAGCCCTTGCGCTTCCATCCCGGCAGCCATTTGGTGATGCCGTCGCGCAGATAGGTGCTGTCGGTGTGGAGGCGCACGGCCATCGGCCGCTTCAGGCTTTCCAGCGCTTGGATCGCCGCCATCAGTTCCATCCGGTTGTTGGTCGTGGCGGGTTCGCCGCCGTTGAGCTCGCGCTCGATGCCCCGGTAGCGCAGCACGGCGCCCCATCCGCCGGGGCCGGGATTGCCGCTGCACGCGCCGTCCGTGAAAATGTCGACGACGCCGCGCTCGTCACCCTTCGTCATCGTCTGTTCAATCCAGGCCGTAGGCACCGGGGCCGCGAACCCCGCCATGGAAGCGCAGCTTGTGCAGATATTCGAGCGGGTCCTTCCGCTTGACGAAGGCGCCGGGCGGGTGGTGCAGCCAGTCGTAGAGCCGCGTCAGCAGGAACCGCATGGCGCCACCGCGCGCCAGCATGGGCAGCGCGCCGAGTTCCGCCGCGGAAAGGGACCTGACCTTGCGGTAGGCCGCCAGCATCAGGCGCGCCTTGGTGACGTTGAAGCTGCCGTCCGGCTCGAAGCACCAGGCGTTGAGGCAGATCGCCAGGTCGTAGGCGAAGAAGTCGTTGCAGGCGAAGTAGAAGTCGATGATTCCGGAAAGCCGGTCGCCGAGGAAGAAGACGTTGTCCGGAAACAGATCGGCGTGGATCACGCCGGTCTCCAGGCCCGTCGGCCAGCCGGCCTCCAGCACCTCGAGTTCGGCCGCCAGTTCCTCGGCAAGCCCGGGGCGGACCTCATCGGCCCGGTCGGCCGAGGCGGCGAACAGCTTGCGCCACCCGGCGAGCGACAGGTCGTTCGCCCGCCTGCCCGGGAAGTCGGCGCCGGCGATGTGCATGCGGGCCAACGTCTCACCCACCAGCTGGCAGTGGCGGGGCGTGGGTCGGCGGGGCCACATGCCTTCGAGGAAGCTGACGATGGCGGCCGGGCGACCGCACAGCTCGCGCAGCGCCTCGCCGTCGCGGGCCCGGATCGGCGTCGGGCAGGCGATGCCGTTGGCGGCGAGATGCTCCATCAAGCCGAGGAAGAACGGCAGGTCCGCCCGCGCGACCCGCTTCTCGTAGAGGGTGAGGATGTAGCTCCCCGTCGTCGTGCGCAGGAGATAATTGCTGTTCTCGACGCCCTCGGCGATGCCTTTGCACGACACGACTTGACCGATGTCGTACTCGGCGACGAAGGCCTCGAGCTCACCGTCGGGGACTTCCGTGTAGACGGCCATGCTTCGCTCAGTGCTTGCGGTCCGTGAATGCGGTCGCTGGGCCGCGGAAGGATTGCCTAGGCACTGAGCGCTCGCGGTAGTTTGAAATGAACGTCTTCCTCGGTCACCGCGGTCTCTTCGAGCGTGACCGTGAAGCGCTCGCGGCAGGCGGCGATCAGCTCCTCGACCAGAATCTCCGGGGCGGAGGCGCCGGCGGTGATGCCGAGCGTGTGTACGCCGTCGAGCCAGCTCCAGTCGATGTCGGCGGCGCGGCGGACGAGGAGGGCCCGCTCGCAGCCGGCGCTTCGCGCAACCTCGACGAGGCGCACCGAGTTCGACGAGTTCGGCGCGCCAAGCACCAGCAAGGCGTCGCAACGCGCGGCGATGGCCTTGACCGCCTGCTGCCGATTGGTGGTGGCGTAGCAGATGTCCTCTTTCTTCGGCCCCTGGATGGCCGGGAAGCGACGGCGCAGCACGGCAACGATCTCGGCGGTATCGTCAACCGAGAGCGTCGTCTGGGTGATGTAGGCGAGGTTCTGCGAATCGGCCGGTTGCAGCTGCTCCGCCTCCTCCCGCGTTTCGATCAGGGTGACCGCTCCGGGCGGGAGCTGGCCCATGGTTCCGACGACCTCGGGGTGTCCGGCATGGCCGATCAGGATGATATGCCGTCCGGCCGCGTGGTGGCGCTCGGCCTCGCGGTGGACCTTGCTGACCAGCGGGCAGGTGGCGTCGAGATAGAGCATCTTCCGCTGTTGCGCCTCGGCCGGTACCGATTTCGGCACCCCGTGGGCGGAGAACACGACTGGCGCGTCGACGCCGTCGGGTACCTGGTCGAGCTCGTCGACGAAAACGGCGCCCTTGGCTTCCAGGCTTTCCACGACGAAGCGGTTGTGCACGATCTCATGCCGCACATAGACCGGTGCGCCATAGGCCTCGAGCGCCTTCTCGACGATCTGTACGGCCCGGTCGACGCCGGCGCAGAATCCGCGCGGCGCCGCCAGCAGGATGGTGAGCGGCGGACGTCCCATCGGCCCGGTCCCAATCCGAACGGCTTACAGTCTCCCCGGCCCGTCGGACGCCCTTCCGGCCGGGCCTTGTGCGGCTCGGCGTCGTTCTCTAAAGTCCCGCGGAAACTCCGGGGACCGACGCTGCCGGAACAGTAATATAGTCGTCCGCGCGAAGGAAGGGGGGAGACGATGTCCGAGGCGATCCGGGCGCAGAAGACGCCTTACGTCGCAGAGGCCGAGGCCGGCGGCCGATCTTTCCGGCGTGCCTGTGGGTGCGGGACCCGGCATCCGTTCTGCAACGGCACGCGCAACACGCGCTGACACTCCGGTCCGCCGTGATTCGCAGCTTCCTCCCATTGCGGCCGCCGGCCGCCCGGTTCCGAAGCCTGCCGGTGCTGGCGTTGTCCGTCCTGACCCTTGCCGGATGCGGCACGGCCGGTGATACAGGCCCACGGTTTTCCTGTCCGCGCGTCGTCCTCGTCGACGATGCCGACCGGTTGACCCGCTTTGCCGATCAGGGGCGCGACCTGACCGATGTCGACTTCGAGGCTGAGATCATGCAGCTCGCCGGGAGCTGCGGCGAGGACGACGGCGTGATCGATGTCGATCTCCAGATACGGATTGTGGCCTCTCGCGGGCCGGCCGACGACGACCGCCGCGCACCCTTTGCCTATTTCGTCGCGATCACCGACGCGGACGAGCGGATTCTGGCCCGTGAGAGCTTCGAGACCGCGATCGAGTTTCCCGGCAACGCGACCCGGTCGGGCATTCTCGAACGGGTCGCGCATCGCATTCCGCTGCCCGAAGGCGAGACCGGTGCCGACTACGCAATCTATGTCGGCTTCGAGCTGAGCCGCGAAGAGTTCGACTACAACCGACGCCGGCGCTGATCCCCGCCGGGATCGTGCCTCGCGATCGATCCGCCGCAGCCGGGTTGCCGCATCCCCGGCCGGTCCATAAATTCGCTGAAGTTCTCCTGGAGCTTGGGGAGGGGGCGGAAGAGGATGTCTCGATGGGGCCCATTCTCTATTTCCGCGGGTGCCGCGATCGCCGCTGGCACCTTTCCGCCCTCGTCGCGGCGGAGGAGGCCGCCGCGCCGCCATTGCGGACCGAGGGCGAAGGGGTCGCGCCGCAGCGGTTGCCTCCTTTGGCCGGTCACAACGGATTCTGGCGCTACGACTTCTCCTTGCCGCAGAATGAGGCCGAAAGCGACGCTGCGTACGAGCTCGCCGGCCAGCGTTGGCGCGTCCGGGTCCCGGCGATTGGCGGCGCGCTGCGCCTCGCCTACACCAGCTGCAACGGCGTCGAAGAAATCACTTTCAAGGATCCCCGGGTCCGCAACGAACGCTGGTGCAATCTGGCCGCCGAGCATGAGCGCCGGCCGCTCCACCTCTTGATTCAGGGTGGCGACCAGCTTTACGCCGACAGCATTTGGACGGTGATCCCGTCGCTCGCCGAATGGCGCCGCCTCTCCTGGCGGCGGCGGCTGCGCGCGCCCTTCACGCCGGCGATGGCGAAGGGGCTCGCCGATTATTACGACACACGATACCGGTGGCTCTGGAGCCAGCGCGAGCTCCGGCCGCTGCTCGCCACGATTCCGTCGCTGATGATGTGGGACGACCACGACATCTTCGACAATTGGGGGAGCTACGAGGCCGAGCTGCAGGCCTGCCCCGTGTTCCAGGGCATCTGGTCGATCGCGCGCGAGCATTTTGCGATCTTTCAGCTGGGCGCCCGGGCCGACGATCTGCCGCCGGGCTTTGGCGACCGCGGCGGCGCCCGGTTCGATTGGGCGTTCCGGATCGGTCCGACCGGTATCGTCGCCCCCGATCTGCGATCGGAACGCACGCGGCGCCAGGTGATGGGCGAGGCGGGATGGCGGTTCCTGAACGCGGCACTGGAGGAGATGGGCGAATGCCGACACCTGCTGTTCGTGTCCACCGTTCCCGTCGTGCACGCCTATCTGTCTCCCGTCGAGCACATCCTGCGCGCATTGCCCGGGCGCCAGAACTTGCTTGGTGACCTGCGAGACCAGTGGCGCAGCTTCCGCCATCGCGAGGAATGGCTTCGCCTCCTGCGCCTCCTGTTCGACTTCTCGACGCGAACGCGGGCGCAGGTGACCGTGCTGTCCGGCGAGATCCATCTCGGCGCCCTCGGCCGCATCGACCACGGGGCGGTTGCCATCCACCAGCTCACCGCTTCCGGCGTCGTCAATGTGCCTCCGCCCGCGCTGGCGACCGTGGCGCTCGACCTGGTCAGCCGGCGGCCAAGCGCCGTCGCCCCCGGCATCACGCTGCGGATGCTGCCGTTCCCTGGGCTCGGCCGTCGCCGCTATCTCCGGGCGCGGAACTGGCTGTCCCTGGAGGTCGCGGCCGACGGGGGCCTCGATGCGGCCTGGCACGCCGAAGGGCAGCCGGAACCATTCCGCTACGCCATCCCGGCCCTCGATCGGTGAGCCCCACGGCATTGGATGCCCGTCGCCCCGGTTCCGGGGGGTGACCGGCATGATGCCGACCGGTAGGGCTTTAATTTCCTTCTCAGTTTTCCGGCTTGACCAAAGCGGCAAGTCCGGGGAAGCTTGGCGGAAAGGACGCTAGCGACCCCTGTGGGAGAGACCGGACGGGGCACTATTTGCCCTGGGTCCGGCGCCGAAGGAGCAACCGCCCCCGGAAACTCTCAGGCAAAAGGACCGCAGGGCGAAGCACTCTGGAAAGCAGGCGACGGCGTACCGGCCGATCGGACCGGTATCGGCCGCCGCCTCACCGAAGGGGTAAGCCGGAATCTCGTGTTCCGGCGAATCTTTCAGGTCCGAAGACAGAAGGGGGCCATCGGGCGCCGCAGGGCGCCCGGATTGGTCGGCAACACTGTCGGAGGATAGACCCTTGACCGCTAGCACCGATGTCCCGTCGAAACGTACGCCCCTCTACGATCTCCATCTGGAGCTGGGCGCGAAGATGGTGCCGTTCGCCGGATACGACATGCCGGTGAACTACCCTGCCGGCATCATGGCCGAGCACCGCCACACCCGGGAGCGGGCCAGCCTGTTCGATGTCTCGCATATGGGACAGATCCGCCTGACCGCGAAGGGCGGGGGCAATGCTGCGGATGCGCTCGAAACCCTCGTTCCGGGCGAGATCCGCGAGCTCGCGCCCGGACAGATGCGCTACACCCTGTTCACCAACGAGGCCGGCGGCATCCTCGACGACCTCATGGTGACGAACAGCGGCGACCATCTCTTCCTGGTGGTGAACGCCGCCCATAAGGAAGCCGATGCAGCGCATCTGCGCGCCCACCTCGCCGAGCGTTGCGAGATCGAGGAGCTCACGACCCGCGCCCTGCTCGCCCTTCAGGGGCCGGCCGCGGCGGAGGTCCTCGGCCGTTTCGCGCCGCAGTGCCGGACCATGCCGTTCATGAGTGCGAGCTTCCTCGTGCTCGACGGCATGACCGCCTTGGTCTCCCGCTCCGGCTACACCGGCGAGGACGGGTTCGAGATCTCTGTGGCCGCCAAAGACGTGGAGCCGCTGGCGCGCCGTCTGCTCGCCGAGCCCGAGGTCGAGCCGGCTGGCCTGGGCGCCCGCGACTCGCTGCGGCTCGAGGCGGGCCTGTGCCTGCACGGCCAGGACATCGACGAGACGACGACGCCGATCGAGGCGGGGCTTGCCTGGACGATCGGCAAGCGCCGGCGCGCGGAAGGCGGGTTCCCCGGCGCCGAAACGATTCTCCGTCAACTCCGCGAAGGTGCTTCGCGGCGGCGCGTCGGCATCCGGCCGGAGGAGCGGGCGCCCGCCCGCGCGCACACCGAGATCCGCGACGAGACGGGCCGGCGCATCGGCGAGGTGACGAGCGGCGGTTTCGGCCCCACCGTCGGCGGGCCGATCGCCATGGGCTATGTCGAAAAGGAATTCTCCGCCGAGGGCACGACGCTGCGGCTCGCCGTCCGTGGGCGCGAGATGCCGGCGCGGGTGGTGCGGCTGCCCTTCGTGCCGACGAACTACTATCGAGGCTGAACGGTATTCTTCGAGACGAAAGGACTGGGACGATGAGTAAGGAACGTTACACCGAAGAGCATGAATGGGTCCGCGCCGAGAACGATATCTGCACCGTCGGAATCAGCGTCTATGCCCAAGAGCAACTCGGCGATGTCGTTTATGTCGAGCTGCCGGAGGTCGGCCGCCAGCTGCAGAAGGGCAAGGAGATGGCAGTGGTCGAATCGGTCAAGGCGGCGAGCGAGGTCTACGCGCCGGTCAGCGGCGAAGTGGTCGAGGTGAACGGGGCGCTGACCGGCGACCCGGCCACGGTCAACCGCGACGCCATGGGCGAAGGCTGGTTCGTCAAGATCCGAATGTCCAACCCGGCGGAGCTGGATCAGCTCATGGACGCGGACGCCTACAAGACCTACGTCGAGGGGCTGTCCTGATGCGCTATCTCCCCCTGACCGACGAGGACCGCCGCGCCATGCTGGCGCGGATCGGCGTGCCGTCGGTCGACAGTCTCTTCCGTGACGTGCCGGAACGCGCGCGTCTCGCCGCGCCCCTCGACCTGCCGAATCACCAGGGCGAGATGGAGGTCGAGCGTCAGATCGCCGCGATGGCGGCGAAGAACCTGGGCACGGGACGTGCGCCCGCCTTCCTCGGCGCGGGCGCCTACCGCCACCACGTTCCGGCCGCGGTCGACCATCTGATCCAGCGCGGCGAGCTTCTCACCTCCTACACACCCTATCAGCCGGAGGTTTCGCAGGGCACGCTGCAGTATCTGTTCGAGTTCCAGACCCAAGTGGCGCTGATCACGGAGATGGACGTCGCCAATGCCTCGATGTACGACGGGGCCACCGCCACCGCCGAGGCAGTGATGATGGCGAACCGCGTGACCCGGCGCGGCCGCGCGGTGCTGTCCGGCGGCCTGCATCCGCACTACCGCGACGTCACCCGGACCCATGCGCGCTTTCTCGGCTTCGAGATCGCGACGCCGCCGCCGGACGTCCGCGGCGAGGAAGACCTGGCGGGGATGATCGACGACAACACCTCCTGCGTCGTCGTCCAGAATCCAAGCGTCTTCGGCCACATCCGCGACTTGAGCAAGCTGGCGGAGGCCTGCCACGCCGCCGGCGCGCTCCTCGTCGTCGTGGTGACCGAGGTGGTGTCGCTCGGCGCGCTGACGCCTCCGGGGGCGATGGGGGCCGATATCGTCGCCGCCGAGGGGCAGTCGATCGGCAACGCGCTCAACTTCGGCGGGCCCTATGTCGGGCTGTTTGCCACCCGCGACAAATATGTTCGGCAGATGCCGGGTCGGCTGGCCGGCGAAACGGTGGACGCCGATGGGCGGCGCGGCTGGGTTCTGACGCTGTCGACCCGCGAGCAGCACATCCGGCGCGAGAAGGCGACCAGCAACATCTGCACCAATTCGGGTCTCTGCGCGCTCGCCTTCACGATCCACATGTCCCTTCTGGGCGAGGCTGGGTTTACTCGGCTCGCGGCCCTCAACCACGCCAATGCGGTGCGGCTCGCCGACCGGCTCGCCGCCCTTCCGGGCGTCGAGGTCATCAACGACAGCTTCTTCAACGAGTTCACGGTCAGGCTGCCGCGCGAGGCGGCCGGGGTCGTCGATGCCTTGGCGGAGCGCGGCATCCTCGGCGGCGTCCCTGTTTCGCGGCTCTATCCGGACGAGGCGGACCTCGCGCCGCTGCTGCTCGTTGCCGTCACCGAAACCAACAGCGACGCCGACATGGACGCGCTTGTCGGCGCGCTGAAGGAGGTTCTGCAGTGAATACCGATCCCATAACCGGCACCTTCAGCGGCAACCGCGGCCTGCAGATCGAAGAGCCGCTGATCTTCGAACAGGATCGACCGGGCCGCACGGGGGTGGACCTGCCGGAGCCGCCCGACGTCCAGGACCGGCTGGGCGGGTTGAAGCGGCAGGGGCCGATCGGCCTGCCCGGTCTTTCCGAGCCGCAGGTGGTGCGCCACTTTACCCGGCTGAGCCAGAAGAACTACGCCATCGACATGGGCCTCTATCCACTCGGCTCCTGCACGATGAAGCACAACCCGCGGCTCAACGAGAAACTGGCGCGGCTGCCGGGCCTTGCGGATCTGCACCCGCTGCAGCCGATGAGCACCGTGCAGGGCGCGCTGGAGCTCATCGACGCGCTCGCCCACTGGCTCAAGACGCTGACGGGGATGCCGGCCGTGGCGATGTCGCCGGCGGCCGGGGCCCACGGCGAGCTCTGCGGCGTCATGGCGATCCGTGCGGCGCTCGAGGATCGCGGCGAATCGCGCAAGCGCATCCTCGTTCCGGAATCGGCGCATGGCACCAATCCGGCGACGGCGGCGGCCTGCGGCTACACCGTCGATCCGATCCCGGCGAACGAGCGGGGCCGCGTGGACCTCGCGGTGTTCAAGGAAAAGCTCGGGGACGACGTCGCCGGGATCATGCTCACCAACCCCAACACCTGCGGCCTCTTCGAGAACGACGTGCTCGAAATCGCCGAGGCGATCCACGCCGTCGGCGGTTACTTCTACGCCGACGGGGCCAATTTCAACGCCATCGTCGGCCGGGTTCGGCCGGGCGATCTCGGCGTCGATTGCATGCACATCAACCTGCACAAGACCTTCTCGACACCCCATGGCGGCGGCGGGCCGGGGAGCGGACCGGTGGTGCTGTCGGAGGCGCTCGCGCCCTACGCGCCGCTGCCCTACGTCGTGCACGGGCCGGACGGATTCCGGCTGGTGGAGCGGGATGACGACCCCGCGGCCACGGGCAAGGCCTTCGGCCGGCTGAAGGGGTTCCACGGCCAGATGGGCATGTTCATCCGCGCGCTCGCCTACATGATGAGTCACGGCGCAGACGGTCTCCGCCAGGCTTCCAGCGACGCGGTGCTCAACGCCAACTATCTGCTCGCGAGCCTCAAGGACGACCTCTCGCCGGCCTTCGAGGGGCCCTGCATGCACGAAGTGCTGTTCGACGACGATTTCCTCAAGGACACCGGCGTCTCCACCCTCGATTTCGCCAAGGCGATGATCGACGAGGGCTTCCACCCGATGACCATGTACTTCCCGCTCGTCGTGCACGGAGCGCTGCTGATGGAACCGACGGAAACCGAGAGCAAGGAGTCGCTCGACGGTTTCATCGAGGTCCTGAAGGGGCTCGCCCGCCGCGCCAAGGCGAAGGACACCGCCTTCTTCCACGGCGCACCGCGGCTCACGCCGCGTCGGCGCCTTGACGAGACCACCGCCGCCCGCAAGCCCGTGCTGCGCTGGCGTCCGCCGGAGTCGCAAGAACAAGCGGCCGAGTAACCGGCTTGCTGTTGCGGTCGAGCGGCTCGATCCTTCCCGGCCCTCCCTCTTCTAGGGGGAGGGCCGTTTGCTCCGGGCCGTCCGGCATCGCCCCTTTGCCCCGTCGAGGCGGAGGGGCGGGGAATGGAGCCGAGGCCGTGCATCCGGCGGGATGAACGCCCGGCAGTCCGCGCTGGACCGTGCAGCCCGCGCCAGGGATCGCACTGAATATGCCGCCAACCGGACGGCGCTGGCCAACGAACGCACCTGCGCGGCCTGGATTCGACCGGCCTCGCGGCGCTTCTCGGCCTCTGGCTCGGCTGAAGGCAGGCGGAGAGGAGGCAAAAAGAATGGCCGGGCGATGGCCCGGCCATGGGAGCGTTATCAGGGATCCGCCGCCGCACCGCGGCGGGGAACGTGCCGCGCCTAGTGCAGCTTGCGGCGCAGGTCGTCGATGGACCGGTCGATGAGGGCGTCGGACTGACGCGCGTCGATCGTCTCGGCGAGGAGGCGGCTCGTCGCCGCGATGGCGACGTCGACCGCTCGATTGCGGACGTCGGCCACGGCCTGCGCTTCGGCCTGGGCGATCTTGTCCATTGCCATCCGCTCGCGCCGGGCGAGCGCCGCCTCGAGGTTGGCCGCGGCCTCGCGCCGCAGCCGTTCCGCTTCGTCCTTGGCGTGGGCGAGGATGTCCTCCGCTTCCTTGAGCGCATCACGCTGCTTGCGCTGGTACTCGGCGAGCAGACTTTGCGCCTCCTCGCGCAGCTTGCGCGCTTCGTCGAGTTCCGCCCTGATGCGTGCGCTGCGGGCATCCAGGCTGCCGCCGATCATGCGGACGACCGGCCGCCAGGCGAGCACGACGAAGATGACGAAGGCGACGGCGACCCAAAGCGTTGGGGATTCGAGGACGCTCATCTGTTGCGATCTCCCATCGCCGCGTCGACCGCGGCCTCAATCTGCGCCGGCGGCAGCTTCTGATCGCTCAGCTTGGCGATCACGGCATCGGCCACGTCCGTTGCGATCGTCCGCAGGTCGGCCATGGCGGCCGCCTTGGTTGCGGCGATGCGTTCCTCCGCTTCGGCGCTCCGCTGTTCGAGTGTGGCGGCGAAGGCTTGCTCACGCCGTGCCGCCTCGGCGGAAATCGCCGCAACGGTTTTCTGCAGTTCCGCCTGCGCCTGGGCCCGGGCATCGGCCAATGCCTTGTTGTAGCCGGCGAGGACTTCGTCCGCTTCGGCCTTGAGCCGCTCCGCCTTCTCGAGGTCGCCTTGGATCCGCTGCTTGCGGTCCTCCAGCACGCTGGAGATCCGGGGCAGGGCCATCCGCGCCATCGCGAAGTAGAGGATGACGAACGTAATCGCCAGCCAGACGAGCTGCGGGGTGAAGTACTCGGGATTGAGCTGCGGCATCGGTCAACCTGCTGTTCAGGTGCGGGCTGCGCCGGATGAGCCGGCACCGCCCGCACCAAGGATTATCCCGCGTCAGACGCCGAAGAGCAGCAGGAAGGCGATGAGCAGGGCAAACAGCGCGATGGCTTCCGTCAAGGCAAAGCCAAGCAGGAGATTGCCGAAAACGCGCGGTGCGGCCGCCGGATTGCGCAAGGCGCCGGCAACGAAGCTGCCGAAGATGTTGCCCATGCCGATGCCGACGCCGGCAAGGGCGAGCGTGGCCAGTCCGGCACCGATGAGTCTAGCGGCTTCTGGTTCCATGATCCTCTTCCTCTCTGCCTAGAATGGAACGTGGGTGAAGGGTTGCGGCGATCACTCCGACATCAGTGATGCGGGTGGAGCGCGTCGTTGAGGTAGATGCAGCTCAGGATGGTGAAGACGTAGGCCTGCAGAAAGGCGATACCGATCTCAAGACCCGTGAGCGCGACGATAAAGGCAAGCGGGGCCCAACCGCCGAGGATGCCCAACGCCACCACGAAGCCGCCGAACACCTTCAGCATCGTGTGGCCGGCCATCATGTTGGCGAAAAGCCGCAGCGAAAGGCTGACCGGGCGGATGAAGTAGGAAAGGACCTCGATTACCACGAGTATCGGGACCAGGATGACCGGTACCCCCGAGGGCAGAAACAGCCTCAGGAAGCCTAAGCCGTGACGTACGAATCCGATGACGGTGACGCCGATGAAGACCACCGCGGCGAGGGCGAAGGTGACGATGATGTGGCTCGTCACCGTAAAGGAGAAGGGAATCATCCCGATCAGATTCGCAAACAGGATGAACATGAAGAGCGTGAAGATGAACGGGAAGTACTTCCGCCCCTCGGTGCCGGCGTTGTCGCGAACCATCGTGGCGATGAACTCGTAAGAAAGCTCCGCCATCGACTGCCATCGCCCGGGCACCAGCGCCCGGCCGCGCATGCCGAGCATCAGAAACAAGGTGACCGCCACGATCGTGATGATCATGAAGACCGCGGAGTTGGTCAGCGATACGTCCACCCCGGCGATGTTCATGGGTATCAAGCGCTCGATCTCGAACTGTTCGAGAGGGCTGTGACCCGCGCCATGGGCTTCCGCGCCGTGGGCCGCTCCTGCGCCGTTGTCCACTTCCGCGTCGAGCTCTTGTGCCGCCATGAGGACGTCCTAGACCTTACAATCTCTTCCGCATCGGGCACCGCCCGATCCTATGCTCAACCTTTGTCTTCGGGATCGGGCTGATTCATCTGCCGTGCGATCCGGAAGACGTTCGAAATGCCCGCACCGGCGCCGAGGAAGAAGAACAGGACCAGCAGAATCGGCCCGGTTCCCAGCCACGCGTCGAGGAGCCAGCCGATGCCTCCGCCGACCACCAGTCCTGCCACCAGCTCGATGCCGGCGCGCAAGGCAAAGCCGAACGCGCTCTTCGGCATGACAGGCCCGCCACGGCCGCCGTTCTGATCTTCGTCGGTCCGTTTGCGCAAAGCGCGCAGCCGGGCCTCGAAGTCGTTCGGCGGAGGATTGCTCTCGGTCATCGGCTTGATTTGCAAGGACCCGGACCGGTCGCGTCACGCCAGCGGCGCAGGCGGCGCGCACCATAAGCGGTGTCGCTGACCCTGTCAATCCTGGAGCGGTCGCGGGCAACCCGCTGAAACAAAAACCAATTCCGCCCTTCTTCAGGCGCTCGCGCGGATCTGCATCGCGTCCTGCAAATCGACCGAAACGAGCTGCGAGATTCCGCGCTCCGCCATTGTCACGCCAAACAGGCGGTCGGCACGCGCCATGGTCATCCGGTGGTGCGTGATGACGAGGAACCGGGTCCTGCCACTGGCAGCCATCTCTTCCACCAGCGAGCAGAAGCGATCGACGTTGGCGTCGTCGAGCGGCGCGTCCACCTCGTCCAGGACGCAGATCGGCGCCGGATTGGTCAGGAACACGGCGAAGAGGAGCGAAAGCGCGGTCAGCGCCTGCTCGCCGCCGGATAGAAGCGACATCACCTGCAGCCGTTTGCCGGGCGGGCTGGCCATGATCTCCAGCCCCGCCTCCAGCGGGTCTTCCGCCTCGGTCAGCTTCAGATGCGCCCGGCCACCGCCGAAGAGCCGCGTGAAGAGCTGCTCGAAATGCCCGTTCACCAACTCGAAGGCGGCGAGCAGGCGTTCCCGGCCCTCGCGGTTCAGGCTGGCGATGCCCTGGCGCAGCCGGCCAATGGCGGCGATGAGGTCCGACCGTTCCGCCTGCAACCCGTCGATCTGTTGTTCGAGCTCTGCCGCTTCGGCCTCGGCGCGCAGGTTGACGGGGCCGATCGCCTCGCGCTCCCGCAGCAGACGCTGCAGACGGGTTTCGGCTGCCTGGCGGTCCGGCAGTGGCGCATCGGGGGCCAGTTCGGCAATTTCGGCGACCGCGTCGGGCGCGCAATCGAGCCGCTCCCGGATGCGGTCGACGAGGACGGCCTTGGCCTGTTCGGTCTGTGCCACCGCCGATTCGGCGCGCACTCGGTCCTCCCGCGCCTCCGCCAGTCGCGCTTCTTCCTGCTTCAGCCGGCGGTCCGCCTCGGCGAGGCGGGCCTCTGCCGCGGCCAGCTGGTCGCCCGCATCGCGGCGCTTGATCGTCGCCGCCTCGATGTGCTCGGCGAGGGCGCGCCGCTGCTCGGCAATCTCGTCCGGCCGGCCGGCGAGGCGTTGCAGTTCGGTGTCCAGCTCCGCCCGCCGCGCCGCGAAGACCTCGAGCTGGCGCATCGCGGCCGCGGCCCGTTCGGCCCAGGAGCTCCGCTCCCGCGCGATCGCGGCCAGGCGCTGACGGCGCATCTCCGCGTCGCGCCGCAAGCGGTCGTCGGCGCTCTTGCATTCGATGAGCTGCGCCCGGTTCTCGGCGAGCTGCGGACGCAGCGCCGCGACGCGCGCGCGGGCAGCGCCGAGGTCCGGCAGCGCCTCCTGGTCCCGTTTCGCGGTCGCGAGCTCCATCTCGACCTCGCCGAGGTCAGCCGCGATGCCCGCAGCCGTTTCGCCGAGGGCCACCAGGCGCGAGTTTGCGGCCGCGGCCGCGCGTTCCGCGGCGGCGAGCGCTTCGCGCTGCTTGTTGACGGCGCCATAGGCCGCCTGCACGGCCTGGCGCGCCGCCTGCTCGCGCTCGTTGGCCGCGGCGGCCGCGTCGCGGGCCTGACCGAATCGGGTTTGTTCCTCGGCCAGCGCGGCGTCCGCCTTCTCCAACTCTCCGCGCAGCTCCTGCAGCCGGTTGCGCTGCTGCATCCGCGTGGCCGCGGCCGTCGGCGTGCCGGCAACGACCGTGTAGCCGTCCCACCGCCACATCGCGCCGTCGGTTGTGACGAGGCGCTGCCCCTGCGCCAACCGGGCGGCGAGCGCGCGGCCGGTCGCCTCGTCGGCCACGACGCCGATCTGCGCCAACCGCCGGGCGAGGGCGGCCGAGCCCGTGACGTGGTTCGAGAGCGGCTCCGCCCCGGCCGGCAAGGCCGGCGGCGCCGGGTCGTCGGCCGGATTCTGCCAATGGACCGGCGCCCCCGTATCGGTAGATGCCGTCAGGTCATCGCCGAGCGCAGCGCCCAGGGCGGTTTCGTATCCCGGCGCCACGGTCAAGGAGTCCATCAGCGGCGGCCATAGATCCGATTCGGTCGCCGCGAACAGCTTTGCCAAAGCCTCGACCTCGGCGGCGATGCGTTGGCGCTCCGACTGCGCGGCCTGCAGCCGGTCGCGGGCGGCGGCTTCCGCAGCGGCGGCTGACTGCCGCGCCTCCTCGGCGCCGGCGGAGGCGGCCTGGGCCCGTTCCAGCTCGGCCTCGGCGGCGCTCAGCGCGTCGCGGGCCGCAACCAGGCTCGAATCGTCCCGCGTCGCGGCCTCGAGCCGGGCGCGTTCCTCGGTGATTTCCGCTTCGCGCTGCCGCAGCCGGGCGAGGCGCCCCTCCAGCTCGCCGATCTGCTTGGCGAGCGCTGCCTGGCGCGCTTCGTTCGATGCGACCTCCTGGGTAAGCTGCGAAAGCTCGCTCTCGCAGGCCTCGACCGCGGCTTGGGCCGCGGCCACCGCCTTCGCCGCCTCTTCCGCCGCCGTTGCCTCGCGCGCCGCCGCTTCGCTGAGCTCTTCCTGCTCGGCCTGCAGCCGCGCCTGCGCCGCCTCGGCGTCGGCGGCCAATGCGGTCTCGCGGCGGACGTCGTCCTCGATCTGCGCCAATCGCCGCGACGCGTCGGCCTGGGCGGCCTGGACGCGGGCCTCTTCCTGATCCAACCCTTCGCGGGCCAGGGTCAGACGCTGAAGCTCCGCCGCGGCTTCGGCCTCGGCCTGGCGCAGCGCCGGCAATGCCGCGGCCGCCTCGCTCTGCTCCGTGGCCGCCGCTGCGGCCGTCCCCGTCAGGGCGGCCACCTGCGCTTCCGCCGCGGAGAGCCTCGCAGAGGCTTCTTCCGCGGCGGCGGCGGCTTCCAGCCATTGCAGATGCAGAAGGACCGCCTCCGCCCGCCGGACGTGGTCGTTCAGGTTGCGATAGCGCACCGCTTGGCGCGCCTGCTTCTTCAGGGCCTGAAGCTGGCTTTCCAGCGTCGTGATGACGTCGTCGAGCCGGGCGAGGTTCGTCTCCGCCGCGCGCAGCCGAAGTTCCGCCTCGTGCCGGCGCGAATGGAGGCCGGTGATTCCGGCTGCTTCCTCAAGCAGCGCGCGTCGGTCGGTCGGCTTGGCGTTGATGATGGCACCGACCCGGCCCTGGCTCACCAACGCCGTCGAGTGGGCGCCCGTCGCCGCGTCGGCGAACAGGAGCTGCACGTCGCGGGCGCGCACCTCCTTGCCGTTCACGCGGTAGGTCGAGCCGCCGCCGCGTTCGATCCGGCGGGCCACCTCCAACTCGTCGAAGTCGTTGAACTGGGCCGGCGCCTTGCGCGCCGTGTTGTCGAGCGTCAGCAGGACCTCGGCGAGATTGCGCGGCGGCCGGTTGGCGTTGCCGCCGAAGATCACGTCGTCCATCTCGCTGCCGCGCATCCGCTTCGCCGAGGTCTCGCCCATGACCCAGCGCAGCGCCTCGACGAGGTTGGACTTGCCGCAGCCGTTCGGCCCGACGATTCCGGTGATCCCGGGCTCGATCAGCAGTTCTGTCGGGTCGACGAAGGACTTGAAGCCGGTGAGCCGGAGTTTCGTGAACTGGATCAAGGCCCGGATTCCGGCCTCAGGACTCCGGCAACTGCTCCTCGAGGATCTCGCGGAACTCCTCGAAGGGCAGGGCGCCGGCATGCGTCGTGCCGTTCACGACGAAGCTCGGCGTGGACCGGATGCCGAACTCGTTCTGGGCTTCCTGGAAGCCCGCGACGATGTCGTTCACAAGCTCTTCGTCTGCCATGCAGCGGTCGAAGGCCTCTTTGCCCAGTCCGGCGGTACGGCCGAGCTGCTCCAGCGCGGCCACCGGATCCGCCGCCCGCGCCCAGTCCGACTGGGTGCGGAACAGAACGTCGACCATGTTGAAATAGCGGTCGTCCGGCATGCACTCCGCCAGCACGCTGGCGCGCAGCGCCAACTGGTCGAGCGGAAAATCGCGGAAAACCAGCCGAACCTTGCCCGTGTCGATGTACTCCGACTTCAACTTCGGCAGGGTCTCGGTGTGGAAATGGGCGCAGTGCGGGCAGGTGAAGGATGCGTATTCGATTATGGTGACCGGCGCGTCGGGGTTGCCGAGGACATGGTCCTCAGGCCGTATCTCGGGCTGGCCGGCCTTCTGCGCCAGCTGGGCCGCGGCTTGCTTGGCCGAGGCCGTTGGCTGCGGCGCTGCCGCGCCGTCCGATTCGACAGCCCGGGTAACGGGTTGCGGCGCCGTCGCCGCATCGCCGGACAGGCCCATCCAGCCGCCCGCCGCGACGAGGATCAGCGCCGCCACCGCGGCCGTTCCCATCCAGACTTTGCGCACATTGCCTCCGATCTGCGCGTCACCTGCGCGCGAATGATTCACCCGCGCGGCGCCGGCGCGCCCGGACGCAGCGCCACATCTTGGCCGCTATGTGGCAGGTTTCGCGACCCGGCGCAATCCCTTTGGTAAAGGGCCGTTCAGTAAAGAAGAACCCGTTGGTTAAGGCTTGGTTAAGAAGGTCAGGACCGATGTCGCGGCCTGCGGCTTTCCAGGAACAACAGGGTGCGCCCGTATCCACGCGCCCAAGAGCCTTGTCAGAATACCTTGCAATCTGGGATCCGGCGGAGCGATGCGGCAAGACGTTGCGTCATCGGCACAAGAATTGCATAGTTCGGGCGCAATCAAGTCTTTGGTCAGGGAGGTATCATGATGGTCTCTTTCGTAAGGGCCGTTGCCGTTCCGGCAGTGATGGCCCTCGTGACTGTGGCGCTCAGCGCCATGCCGGCCCGTGCCGGGACAATCGGGCTCGATCATACCGGCGGAGTCGTTAAGGCCGCCGGCATAGATCAGACGGTCGGCTGGTCGTTCACCGTGACATCCACGATCACCGTGGACGGCCTGGGATTCTTCGATGAGATCGAGCTCGGGGGTATGGGGTTGGCCACGGACCATGTCGTCGGGCTGTGGACGGGGGACGGTACGTCCTTGCTGGCCCAGACCACGATTACCAACGCCAGCACCGCAATCGCGTCGACGTCAAGTTTCGGCCGCTGGCTGTTCAACGATATCACCCCCGTGGTGCTCGCGCCGGGCAATTATGTGCTGGGAGCGTTTTACACCACGCTCTCCGATGATCTCATGGGCGAGGCGACCGCCTCGACGGCTCCGGAGATTGTGCTCGGCAATGCGCTGTTCTCAAGCCCATCGTCGAGCCTGACCTTCCCGCAGCATTCATATCCGTCAGATAACGGCGGCTATTTCGGTCCGAACCTGCGCATTGCAGCGGCGAGCGTTCCCGAGCCCGGGACACTCGCCCTGCTCGGCGTCGGGCTGTTGGGGCTTGCGGTTCTGCACGGCCGGTCCAGGACCGCATAAGCCCGCAAGACCCGAACGCCTCGCCCCGCCATGAAGGCGGGGCTCTCACGAAGGGCCGTTCACCGCTTTCTCGGCCGTCTTCGCGCGGGCGGATCCGTTCTTGCGGCACCGATCCGGGTCACGACCGCTGCGACCTCTTGCTGTCGCGGCGGAGTGCCCGGCCGAGTCCGTTGAGCGCTTCGCGCAGCCGCCCGTCGGCAATTCCGGATATGTCCTGCGCGAGCGCGGCCTCCTCCACGGGATCGAGCGGCGGCGGGTCTTCCCGCGCCTCCGGCGAGGCGGGCGTCGGCCCCTGCAGGATCTTGAGCCGGGCCACGGCGCGATAGCCGAAATAGCTGTTCAGACGCTCGACGACGAGGGGTTCCAGATGCTGCAGCTCGAGCGCGAGCGACCCGCCGACGCGGACGACCAGCGTCGCCTCCTGCCGGCGGCCGGCCGGGAAGGTCAGCTTCACCGGGGTGCTGCGGGCCGCGAGCGTCGGCCCGACGATGGCCGGCCAATCGGTTATGATGCCGTTCTCCGCGAATCCCCGGTGGCCGAGTGCCGTTCGGGCGATCTTCGGCAGAAGCGCCGCCAGGGGGCGCACGCCGCCCGATCGCTCCGGGCTTCCGCTGGTGCCTGACTTCGAGGCCGCCCCCGATCGTTCCGCCTTGCCCATCGGCCCCTTCCGGTCCATGTCTTGATCGCTGTACCTGGTCCCAATCTTCATGCAACGCCTTCGCCCTTCGCAAGACATCATGTCGTCCCGGTCCGCCGCCCCCGATGCGGCCGATCTCCAGCGCCGCCTGCTGGCTTGGTACGACCGCCACGCGCGCGTCCTGCCCTGGCGTGTCCACCCGAGCGACCGGATGGTCGAGCAGCCGGACCCGTATCGGGTCTGGCTCAGCGAGATCATGCTGCAGCAGACGACCGTCGCCGCCGTCGCGCCCTATTACCGGGATTTCCTGCGGCGCTGGCCGACCGTGCAGGCCTTGGCGGAGAGTGACCTCGACGCCGTGCTTCACGCCTGGCAAGGGCTCGGCTATTACGCCCGCGCCCGCAACCTGCACAAATGCGCGCGCGTCGTCAGCGAGGACCATGGCGGCCGCTTTCCCGACACCGAGGAGGCGCTGCGCCGGCTGCCAGGCGTCGGCGCCTACACCGCGGCCGCGGTCGCGGCGATTGCCTTCGGGCGGAAGGCGACGCCCGTCGACGGCAATGTTGAGCGGGTGATCGCGCGCCTGTTCGCCGTGACCACGCCGCTGCCGGCGGCGAAGCCGGAGCTGCGCCGGCTGGCGGAGTGGCTGACGCCGTCGGAGCGCCCGGGCGACTATGCGCAGGCGATTATGGACCTCGGGGCGACGGTCTGCCTGCCGCGCAAGCCGAAATGCCTGATCTGCCCCTGGGCCGACGCCTGCGCGGCCCGGGCGGCCGGGACGGTGGAATCGCTGCCCGCGAAGGCGCCCAAGGCGGAGAAGCCGACGCGCCACGGCGTTGCCTTCTGGGCGGTGAATGCGGAGGGCGCCGTGCTGCTGCGCCGCCGGCCGGAGAAGGGGCTGCTCGGCGGCATGATCGAGGTCCCCTCGACCGAATGGCGGTCAACGCCCTGGACGGCGGAGGAGGCGGCGGGCCTGGCCCCGGTGAAGGCCGCTGCGTGGTCGCCCCTCGCCGGCCGCGTGCGGCACGGCTTTACCCATTTCAATCTCGAGCTTACGCTGCTCGCCGGCCGCATCGCTGGCGCGCCGCCTCAGGGTGCGGGCCTCTGGTGCCCCATCGACCGCCTGTCCGATCAGGCGCTGCCCACGGTGATGAAGAAGGTCGTCCGACACGCGCTGGCAAAGTCGTAGCGCCGCGGCGTCTCGATCCGGAATCAGCCGGCGGTCGTCTCAGGGGGTCAGCTCGGCCCGGAGCTTCTGCCGCAGCAGGTCGATGGGGCGGAGTTCGTCGCCCTCTTCGATGCACCAGAACTGCCAGCCGTTGCAGGCCGGCGCGCCTTGGACCAGGGCGCCCACCTGGTGGATCGAGCCGTGGAAGTCGGCGGTGGCCACCGTTCCGTCGGCGCGCACCCGCGCGGTCCAACGCCGGTTCAGGCTGACGAGCACCGTGCCGGGGGCGAGAAGCCCGCGTTCGACGAGCCAGCCGAAAGGGATGCGCGGCTCCTCCCGCTTCGAAGGCGACGTGACGAGGGCCATGTCGGTGGCTTCCGGCGTCGCGGCCAGCCGCGCCCGCGCCACGGCGGCATAGCGGGGATCGCGCTCGATCCCGAGGAAGCGGCGGCCGAGCCGCTTGGCGACCACGCCGGTCGTTCCGGTGCCGAAGAACGGGTCGAGCACCAGGTCGCCCGGACGCGTCGCGGCCAGGATCACCCGGTGCAGCAGCGCCTCGGGCTTCTGGGTCGGATGGATCTTGCGGCCCTTCTCATCCTTCAGACGTTCGCTGCCATTGCAGATCGGCAGCAGCCAGTCGCTGCGCATCTGCAACTCGTCGTTCAGCGACTTCATCGCCGCGTAGTTGAAGGTATAGCGGGCCTCGCGGTGCTTGGCGCACCAGATCAGCGTCTCGTGGGCGTTGGTGAAGCGACGGCCGCGGAAGTTCGGCATCGGGTTGGTCTTCCGCCAGATGACGTCGTTGAGGATCCAGAAGCCCAGATCCTGGAGCTTCGCGCCGACGCGGAAGATGTTGTGGTAGCTGCCGATCACCCACAGCGTGCCGTCGTCCTTCAGGGCGCGGCGCGCGGCGCCGAGCCAGTCCAGGGTGAACCGGTCATAGGTGGCGAAATCGTCGAACTTGTCCCAGGCTTCGTCGACGCCGTCGACCACGCTGTTGTTCGGCCGGCGCAGATCGCCTTCGAGCTGCAGGTTGTAGGGCGGGTCGGCGAAGACCATGTCGACGGACTTTTCCGGCAGGGCGCGCATCTGCTCGATGCAGTCGCCGACGATGACCTCGCCGGTGTCCGTGGCGGAGCCGCCGATGGCGTCGTCGAGGCTCTCGCCGGGGGGCCGTTCCGCCGCGGGGCCATCCCGATCGCTGTAAGTCTCTGCCGTGCGAGTCATGGCCCCGCACCATGAGTCAGGATGACTCGGCCGTCAAGAGTCTTGGGATTCAGGCCTTTGACGCGATCAGTTTAGAGACCGGAAGAAAGGAGCGACGGTGCTCGGGCGTGACGCCGAGGCGGATCAGCGCGGCCCGGTGCTCCGCGGTGCCGTAGCCGGCGTTGCGCTCCCACCCATAGCCCGGGTGGCGCTGCGCGAGCTCGGCCATGATCCCGTCGCGCGTGACCTTGGCGACGATCGACGCGGCGGCGATGGAGAGGCTGATCCGGTCCCCCGCGACCACGGTGCGGACCGGGCAGGGCAGGTCGGGGGCGCGGTTGCCGTCGACCAGCGCCAGATGGGGCGAAACGCCGAGCGCCGCCACCGCGCGCCGCATGGCAAGCAGGCTGGCCGCCAGGACGTTCAGGCGGTCGATCTCCTCCACGCTGGCGCTTCCGACTCCGATGTGGGCCCGGTCGCGCAGGCGCAGGAACAGATCCTGCCGAACGGCCGGGCGCAGCGCCTTGGAATCGTCGATTCGCGCCGCGAGATCCTTCGGCAGCCTCGCAGTGTCGAGGATAACGGCCGCGGCCACCACCGGACCGGCGAGCGGCCCGCGCCCGGCTTCGTCGATGCCGACGACGAGCCGGCCGTCGTCGCAACCGGAGGCGCGTTCGAGGGCGAGATCAGGCACTGGGCGTTTCGTTTTCTTGGTCGTCCGATCGGTCCCGCCGGCTTCCGTCGGGGCGACGACATCCTGGCGTCATCTTGGCGGCCGCGCAAGGACCGACGATGCTCCGCGGTTTCGGACCCCACCGTGCGATCTCCGTGGCGAGCCCGCCGATGTTCCGTTGGCCGGATATCGGTGGTCCGGGCGGCTTGACGGCCGCTACAGCAGCGACAGCTGCTCGCCCGCTTGCGGCGGCGGGCGGAACCGGGTGACGTCGAGCCGCCAATCGCGCTGGTTGAGGCCGAGGCGGCGGCAGGCGAGGTGGAAGCGCCGGCGCAGCAGCTCCGCATAGGGGCCGGTGCCTCTCATGCGGCGGCCGAACTCGGCGTCGTTGAGCCGGCCGCCGCGCATCTGCCGAATCAGGCTCAGCACGCGATTCGCCCGGTTCGGCGCATGCGCCGCCAGCCATTCGCCGAACAGGTCCTTGATCTCGAGCGGCAGGCGAAGCGGGATGTAGGCGGCGCTGGTGGCACCGGCGTCGCGCGCCGCGGCCAGGATCGCCTCCATCTCGGAATCGTTGAGGGCGGGAATCATCGGCGCCGCCATCACGCCGACGGGAACGCCGGCTCGCGCGATCTGCTCGATCGCCGCCAGGCGCCGGCCCGGCGTCGTCGCGCGCGGCTCCAGCCGCCGGGCGAGCGCCCGGTCGAGCGTCGTGACCGAGACGAAGACCGCGGCCAGATTCTTGGCCGCCATCGGCGCCAGGATGTCGAGGTCGCGCGTCACCAGCGCCGATTTGGTGACGATGGCGACCGGGTGCTCGAAGGCGGCGAGCACCTCCAGAACGCCCCGGGTGATCCGGTACTCCCGCTCGACCGGCTGATACGGGTCCGTGTTCGTTCCCAACGCCATGACCGCGCAGCGATAGCCCCTGGCGCCGAGTTCCTTGGCCAGAAGTGCGGGCGCGCCGAACTTGGCGATGAGCCGCGTCTCGAAGTCGAGGCCGGGCGACAGGCCGAGATAGGCGTGGGTCGGGCGGGCGAAGCAGTAGATGCAGCCGTGCTCGCAGCCGCGATAGGGATTGATCGAGCGGTCGAAGGGAAGGTCGGGCGACCGGTTCCAGGAGATCACCGTCCGGCTGGTATCCGCCGTCACCGTGGTGCGCAGCGGCGGCGTCTCCTCCTCGTCCTCGGCCCAATGCCAGCCGTCGTCGACCGCCTCGCGCTGCGCGGCCTCGAACCGGCCGGAGCGGTTGCTGACCGCGCCGCGCCCCTTCCGCGGCCTGTCCGGCACACGGTCGTCGGGCGGAGGCCCAGGCCATTCGACATCGACAGCGCGCATGCCGGAAGGTTATCCGAGCCTGAAGAACAAATCAAGAACAACCGCCCTAAGCGGTACGTCCTTGGCCAGTTATCGTCTTCACCCGCCAGTCTTCAGATGCTCCTGCAGCCGCGGCATCAGCTCGACCAGATTGCAGGGCCGCTGGCGGCTGTCGAGCTGCCAGCGCAGGATCTCTTCCCAGCCGTCTCGGCAGGCTCCGGGGGAGCCCGGCAGGGCGAAGAGATAGGTGCCCCCGGCGACGCCACCGGTAGCCCGCGATTGGATGGTCGAGGTCTTGATCTTCTGGTAGGAGATCATCCGGAACAGCTCGCCGAAGCCCTCGATCTCCTTCTCGTAGACCGACTTGAAGGCCTCCGGCGTCACGTCGCGGCCGGTAAGACCGGTGCCGCCGGTGGAGATGACCACGTCGATCGCGGGATCGGCGATCCAAGCGCGAAGCTGCGCCACGATGGCGTCCATCTCGTCGCGCAGGATGGTTCGCGCGGCGACCCGGTGGCCGTCCCGTTCGATGAGTTCGACCAGCGTCCGGCCCGATTTGTCCTCGGCTTCACCGCGCGTGTCCGAGACCGTCAGGACGGCGATATTGACCGGGAGGAAGGGCCGCGATTCGTCAATTCCTGCCATTGCTATCCGCAACCTCGGAGACCGTGTCCTGAGAAGCATACACCGGTCGGGCGCCGGCGACGACGGCTTCGAGGGAGGGAGTCTCTTGCCCCATTCGCTGCCGATAGATCCATAGGTTCGTCAGCACGCGCTCGACGAACAACCGCGTCTCGCGCCACGGAATGCTCTCGATGAACAGCAGCGGGTCGTCGCCATAGGCTTCCTGATCGCGCCGCCACTTTGCCACGTTTCCCGGACCGGCGTTGTAGGCGGCCACCAGCAGGAGGAGATCGCCCCCTACGATCGGATCGGCGAGGAGGTGCTCGACGTATTTCTGCGCGAGAGTCAGGTTCAGTTCGGGATCGCGCAGGTCCCGCTGATTGGGGCCAAGAAATCGCGTTCCGTCGCCGACGATAAAGCCGGCCGTGCTCGGCATGAGCTGCATCAGCCCGGTTGCTCCGGCCGGGCTCTCCGCGTCGGGGTTGAAGGCGGATTCCTGGCGCATCAGCGCATAGAGAAGGGCCCGGTCCACGGTGAACCCGCCTTCGGGTTCCCAGGCCGGCAGGGGATAGAGCGCGGCGTCCAGCATCCTGCCCGTCCGCCGCGCGAGGAGGGAACCGAGGCGCAGGGCGAGCGTCGGCATCTCCGCGAGCTGCGAAACCGCAATCAGCGCTTCGGCAAGCTCCGGATCCGCCTGGGTCTGCAGAACGTTCATCTCGTCCTCGGCCCGCTTGATCTCGCCGATCTGCAGCAGCGCCAGAGCGCGCTGCCCCCGTCGCGTCGCGAACAGCGCATGGGCCTCTTCCCGGAGCAGAGGCCGCACCGTCCAGTCGAGGCCGGGGTCCATGCCCAGCGCCCGACGCGCAAGCTGGCCATAGAAGGTGCGGGGATGCTCGGCCGCCCGGGCCAGCCATCGGCTGACCTGCTCCGGCTGGCGAGCCTTGAGGTGGCTGCGTGCCGCCCAGAACGCCGCGGCGGCTTGGTTCCAGGGCGAGCTTTCGTCGGCCAACGCCACCGCCTCGAAATGCCGGGCTGCTGCGGCCATGCGGCCTTGCCGCCAAGCGTCCAGCCCGGCTTCCCAGTGCGGGCTCTCCGGCTCGATCGCGAGGTCGGGGTTTCCGACAGGCGGAACCGAGACGGCCGGCTCGCTCGGGGGCTCGGCACCTGGCGGCCGCCGCTTCAGGGCAAGATGATAAATGGCCGGGGCGTCCGGATGATCGGCATAGGCCGCGAGCCAGTCCTTGAGTTCCCGGTAGCTCGAACGGTATGCGGCCGGGTGGAGATAACGCTGGGCAAGCACGTGGCCGAGCAGGCGCCGGTCGGTCAGCGCGTCGATCAGCCGGTCGGCGCCACGCCAATCACCCTTCTCCTGCAGCCGGAAGATCTCGCGATAGCGATCCGCCTCGATCGCGTCGAGCGGCTGCGGCAGCGCGAGGACCGGGTCGGTCTCTTCCGGTGCCGGCGGCAGCGCCGCGGTCCGCGTTAGCGCGTCGGCCGGCGGCTGCGACAAGGCGGGCAAGGGCGCCGAAAGCACACCGGCCGCGACGGTGATCGCAAGGATCCAGCCCGATCGCCTTCCCTCGCGGATCTTTATTAACGAATTATTTCTCCCCATCAATCGGCTTCTATAGTAAGCCGGTCGACAGGGCAAGCGATTCGCTCGTTACGGAATCGTGCTTGTATTATGTTAGCTTATGAGCAATTTTTACTGCTTGTGTTCTTGTTATTCCAAAAAATAATCCATCACATCTTTGGCATGTGGCGTCGAGTTCCTAACATTCAGCCTCATGACTTCAAGGAATCGATCTTTTCCCGAACGGCCAAGAGGTCTCGCCAGGCCATGCGCTTCTGTGCCGGCTGGCGCAGGAGGAAGGCGGGGTGATAGGTCGGCATCGTCGGGATCGGGCTCGGCATGTTGGGCGTCTGGTACTGAAACCACTGCCCGCGGAGCCTCATGATGCCCTCCTTGCGGGCAAGGAGGGCCGCCGCCGGTGTGCCGCCGACCAGCACCAGGATCTCCGGCGACACCAGCTCGATATGGCGCTCCACGAAGGGCAAGCAAACCGCCAGCTCACCCGCCGTCGGCTTCCGGTTTCCGGGCGGGCGCCAGTAGACGACGTTGGTGATGTAGACGCTTTGGCGGTCGAGCTCGATGCAGGCCAGCATCCGGTCGAGCAGTTGCCCGCTCACCCCGACGAAGGGTCGGCCCAGCCGATCCTCGTCGGCACCGGGCGCCTCCCCGATCAGCATGATCCGGGCCTCTGGATTGCCGTCGCCGAAGACGGTGTTGGTGGCCGTTTCCTTCAACCCGATGCCTTCGAAGGCGTTCAGCGCCTTCTCGAGCTCGTCGAGGGTCTTGGCGGAGGCGGCCAGCGCGCGCGCCGAGTCGAAGCCGGCCGGTTCGTTTCGGCGGGCGGCCGATTCTGCCGGAAATTGCGCGGCGGCCACGGTCGGGCGCGGCACGGCCACGGCCGAAGGCCGGGCAGCGAGCGGTTTGGCGCCAGGCGGCTCGGCGGGGGGCGGCTCTGTCGCGGGCGCGGCGTAGCGATTGACCGGGATCTCGCCGATCGCCTCGTCGGCCCCGGCGTCGATCTGCCAGCGAAGCAGCGCGCGGATCTGGCTTTCGAGGGATTCCGAAGGGTCGCTGCCGGAGGACATTGATGTGACCCGGACTCGCCGTTATCTGATTGAAATTAGCCGTAATCGGACATACCGCGGCGCGTTCGTCCGTGCTACACAACCGGCTCGCGGACAGCGCTGTCAAGATTAGTCATTGGAGATTGGTATGCAACGCGAGGCCATGGAATATGATGCGGTGATTGTCGGCGCGGGGCCGGCCGGCCTCGCCGCGGCGATTCGCCTCAAACAACTGAGCCTCGAGCACGGGCACGAGCTGTCCGTCTGCGTCATCGAGAAAGGCTCGGAAGTCGGAGCCCACATTCTCTCCGGCGCGGTGCTCGAGCCGCGCGCCCTGAACGAGCTCATCCCCGACTGGAAAGAGAAGGGGGCGCCGCTCAACACGCCGGCGGCCGAGGATCACTTCCTGTTCCTGACGGCGACGCGGGCGGTGCGCCTGCCGACCCCGCCGCAGATGCGCAACCACGGCAACTACATCATCAGCCTGGGCAATCTGTGCCGTTGGCTGGCGACCCAGGCCGAGGAGTTGGGCGTCGAGATCTACCCGGGATTCGCGGCGGCAGAGGTGCTTTACGACGATGACGGCCGGGTCAAGGGCGTCGCCACCGGCGACATGGGGATCGGCAAGGACGGCGAGAAGACCGCCAACTACCAGCCCGGGGTGGAGCTCCACGGCCGGCTGACCTTGTTCGCCGAGGGCGCCCGCGGCTCGCTCACCAAGACGCTCGTCGAGCGCTTCGGGCTGCGCGCCGGGGTCGATCCACAGACCTACGGCATCGGCATCAAGGAGCTGTGGGAGGTCGATCCGGCCAAGCACCAGCAGGGCAAGATCGTTCACACCGTCGGCTGGCCCCTCGACCGCTCGACCTACGGCGGCTCGTTCCTCTACCATATCGAGAACAACCAGGTCGCCGTCGGCTTCGTCGTCGGGCTCGACTACAGCAATCCACATCTGAGCCCGTTCGAGGAGTTTCAGCGCTTCAAGACGCATCCGGCCATCCGCCCGACCTTCGAGGGCGGGCGTCGCGTCGCCTATGGCGCGCGCGCCCTCAACGAAGGCGGTTTCCAGTCAATTCCCAAATTGGTCTTCCCCGGCGGCGCGCTGATCGGCTGCGCCGCGGGGTTCCTCAACGTGCCGAAGATCAAGGGGACGCACACGGCCATGAAGTCCGCCATGGTCGCGGCGGAAGCCGCGTTCGAGGCGCTGCGCGGCGACGGGGCGGTCGGCGAACTGACCGCTTATCCGGAACGGCTGAAGCAAAGCTGGCTATGGGAGGAGCTGAAGCGCGTTCGCAACATCCGGCCCTCGTTCCAGCGCGGGCTGTGGGCGGGGCTTGCCTATTCCGCGATCGACACCTATGTGCTGCGCGGGCGCGCGCCGTGGACGTTCCATCACCACGCCGATCACACCACGCTGAAGAAGGCGAGCGAGGCGCCGAAGATCGAGTATCCGAAGCCCGACGGCAAGATTACCTTCGACCGCTTGTCCTCGGTCTTCATCTCCAACACCAACCACGAGGAGAATCAACCGAGCCACCTGACGCTGAAGGATCCGAAGGTTCCGATCGCGGTCAACCTGGCGCTCTACGACGCGCCGGAGCAGCGCTACTGTCCCGCCGGCGTGTACGAGATCGTGCGGGATGCGTCGGGCGAGAACCCGCGCCTGCAGATCAACGCCCAGAACTGCGTCCACTGCAAGACCTGCGATATCAAGGACCCGACGCAGAACATCAACTGGGTCGTGCCCGAGGGCGGCGGCGGACCGAACTACCCCAACATGTAGCCTTTGGTTCCGGGGCGGGATGGGGCGATCCAAAGGTGGCGCGGTGGCGAGGCATTCGCTAAGCTTAACCAGCTTAAAAGGACGAATGCGCTAAGCTTTAAGGTTTCGAACGGCAATATGAGGGCCGAATCTGGCTGGCCGCCGGGTTTCGGCCCGATGGGTTCGGCATCGCGCCAGCCGCCCGCGAAGGAGTTGCCCCTTGACGATATTCCTGCAGAGCCGATCTCTGCCCCTGCTGCTCAGCCGCGCCGCATTTGCCGGATTGCTCCTGCTGCCTGCCTGCGCGGCGAGCGAGGTCGCGACGGCCGGGTCAGAAGCGGGCGCGACCATGGCGATGCCGCTGAACCCCTCGCCGCTGGGCCACTACCTCGCAGGGCTGCATGCCCAGGCGAAACGCGATCTCGACGCGGCGGCGAACTTCATGGCCTTCGCCCTGGCCGGTGATCCGGATAGCGTCGAGCTTCTACGGAACACCTATCTCCTGATGGCCAGCGAGGGCCGCATGGACGAGGCCGCGCGGCTGGCCCGCGAGCTGGAGGCGCGCCGCGCCGACGCCTCGACTGCGGGCCTGACCCTCGCCCTCGCGGCGCTGAAGGCCGGGAATCTGGAGGAGGCGGATGCGCGGCTGGTGGCGCTGCCGGCCGATGGCCTCAGCAAGTTCGTCGTGCCGCTGCTGCGCGCCTGGCTGGTGCTGGAGCGCGAGGGCGTCGATGCGGCGCTTGCGGCTCTCTCGCCGCTGGGCGAGATCGAGGGCTTCGCGCCGCTTTACCACCTGCATGTCGGCCTCCTGAACGAGCAGGGCGGTCGCCCGGACGTCGCGGGGGTTCATTACAAGACCGCGCTCGACAAGGCCGATCGCCCGTCGTTTCGGCTGGTCGAGGTGCTCGCGAACTTCTACCAGCGCCGCGGGCGCATCGAGGATGCACGCACGCTTTACAAGGACTACGCGGCCGCGAATCCCGACCGGGTGGAGGTCGAGCCGCTGATCCGGGGCCTCGCTGCCGGCACCACGATCGCGCCCGTGGTGGACGGCCTGCGCGACGGCATCGCCGAGGCGCTGTTCGACCTGGCGACGGTGCTCTATGACGAGAGCGCGGCCGATCTGGCGTTGATCTACACACGGATGGCCCTCGACCTGCGGCCCGATTATCCCATCGCTCAGGTTCTGCTGGGCGACATCCTCATGGGGCAGGACCGGATCGCCGAGGCGGTCGATGCGTACCGCGCCGTCCCGGCGACCTCGCCCCTGGATTGGCAGGCGCGCCTCAACGTCGCCGACGGCCTCAATGCGCTGGGCGAGACCGAAGCGGCCGTGCGCATGCTGCGGGCGATGTCGGAGGAGCGGCCGGATCGGTTCGATGCCCCGTTGCGCCTGGCCAACCTGCTGCGGAGCCACAAGCGCTTCGCGGAGGCGGCCGAGGCCTATGACACGGCGCTCGCGCGTATCGATGAACTCCGGCCCGAGCACTGGTCGATCCTTTACTTCCGCGGCATCGCACATGAGCGCAGCGGCCGTTGGCAGCTGGCCGAGGCGGATTTCCTGAAGGCGCTGGAACTCGAGCCCGAGCATCCTTACGTGATGAATTATCTCGCCTATTCCTGGGTCGAGAAGGGCGAGAACTATGACCGCGCCCTCGACATGCTGCGGCGCGCGGTCGACCTCCGGCCACAGGACGGCTACATCGTCGATAGCCTCGGCTGGGTGTTCTACCGGCTCGGCGAATATGAGAAGGCGGTCGAGCATCTGGAGCGAGCGATCGAGCTCAACCCGACCGACCCGGTGATCAACGACCATCTCGGCGACGCCTACTGGAAGGTCGGACGACGGCAGGAGGCTCGCTTCCAATGGAAGCGGGCGCTGAACTTCGAACCCGAGGAGGCCGATATCCCGCGGATCCAGGCGAAGATCGAGCGCGGCCTCACCAGCACGCACGCTTCCGGCATTTGACGCGGTCGCGCGCGGCGGAGCCAAGGAGGCCTGCGGGCGCGTCCGCCCCAGCGATTCGTGTCGAGGCTCCGGCCAAGGTCAATCTCTATCTGCATTTGCTCGGCCGCCGCGCCGACGGGCTGCACGAGCTTGACAGCCTGATCGCGTTTGCGGGCGTGGGCGATTCGCTGGCCGTCGAAGCGGCGCCGGCGGGGTGCCTGACGCTCACCATCGACGGGCCGTTCGCCGATCGACTGGCGCCTGCCGGCAATAGCGACACGGACGACAATCTGGTCCTGCGCGCCGCCCGGCTGCTGGCGGAGGCCTGCGGCGGTGGCGACCGATTCGGCGCGAAGATTCGCCTCACCAAGCGCCTGCCGGTTGCGGCGGGGCTCGGCGGCGGTTCCGCCGATGCCGCGGCGGCGCTGCGTGCGCTCGAGCGTCTGTGGGGCGTCGATCCCGGGCCGGAGCGGCGCCAGGCGATCACCCGTGCGCTCGGCGCCGATGTGCCGGTCTGTCTCGCCGGCCGGCCCGCCTTCGTCGGCGGTATCGGCGAACGTCTCGCCCCCGTGCCGCCCTTGCCCCAGGCCCATCTGGTCCTGGTCAATCCGGGTGTGCCGCTGCCGACGGCCGCGGTGTTCGGGGCGCGTACCGGCGCCTTTTCCGAGCCGGCGCGCTTTGACGAGGCGCCGTCGGGGGCGGCCGCGCTCGCCCGTCTCCTGGCCGCGCGGCGCAACGACCTGACGCGGCCGGCCCTCAATCTCGCGCCCGCGGTCGGCGCCGTGCTGGCCGCTCTGGGCGAGGCACCGGGCTGCCTGCTCGCGCGCATGTCCGGCAGCGGTGCCACCTGCTTCGGCCTGTTCGCCGAAGCCGCAGCGGCGGCGGCGGCGGCCCGCGCCATCGCTGCCGCGCGGCCCGGCTGGTGGGTAAGGCCGGCACCCCTGCTCGCGCATGATGGGGGCGGGCAGGGCAAGTGAACAATATCGGCGGCTCGGACGTTTGACCGGTTGCAGGCGGCCGCGGTTTTTGCCTATGGTACCGCCCGCTCCGCAGGGCCGCCGGCGGTCCGCGACGCTTTTTGGGGCGTGGCCAAGCGGTAAGGCAACGGGTTTTGGTCCCGTGATCCCAGGTTCGAATCCTGGCGCCCCAGCCACCCAAATGAATCATGTAGGCGGTCAGAAAAGATGAATCCCAGGCGCAAATCTGCCCTTGAGGCAGGGGCTGACCGTTGACAACGCAACCGAGCCGGCCGGCCTGATCTCTCAGGAGACGCCGAGGCACGTCATCCGCGAGTTCCGCCGGGAGGCGGCGCTCTCGCAACAGGAGCTCGCCGACCGCGCGGGCATCGCCAGGCAGATGATCTCGAACATCGGGACCGGATCCGTTCTGCCGTCCCTCAAGACCCCGGACCAGATCGCGACGACGCTGTGGCGCTCGTTCGGCGTCCGGCTCATATCGCCATCTCCGGCACCTGCTCGACGATGGCGAGCTCGGCCTCGGTTGCGGCGAGCACCTGTTCGACCGTCACGCCCGGTGCGGTCTCGCGAAGGGTCGCGCGCCCATCGGGGAAGCCGATCACGGCGAGCTCCGTCACGACGAGGTCAACCGGGCGCAGCGAGGTGAGCGGCAGCGAGCACTGTTTGACGACCTTCGGCCTGCCCTTGGCGGTGTGCCGCATGGCCACAACGACGCGCCGGGCGCCGGTCACGAGATCCATGGCGCCGCCCATGCCCGGCACCATCTTGCCGGGAATCGTCCAGTTCGCGAGCCGGCCGCCTTGGTCGACCTGAAGCCCGCCGATGACGGTCAGGTCGAGGTGACCGCCGCGGATGAGGCCGAAGGACATCGCGCTGTCGAAGGTGCAGCTGCCCGGCAGCGCGGTGACCGGACGGCCGCCGGCGTCGGTGAGCCAAGGATGTGCCATGCCGGCCTCGGCAATCGGGCCGGTGCCGATCAGACCGTTCTCCGACTGGAAGTAGACGCGAAGCGCTTCGGGAACGAAATTCGCGACGAGCGTCGGAATGCCGATGCCAAGGTTCACGAGCATGCCGGTGCGAAGCTCGAGCGCAATGCGCTTGGCGATGAGGGTCTGTGCGTCCATGAGGTTAGCCCTTCGCGACAAGGAAATCGACAAGCGGGGCGGGCGTCACGACGTGGTCCGGCGCCACCACGCCCACCGGCACGATGTGATCCGCATGGACGATGACCGTGTCGGCGGCCATCGCCACCAGCGGGTTGAAATTGCGCGCCGTGAGCACGTAGGCGAGGTTGCCGAGGTAGTCGGAGATGAACGCGTGTACCAGTGCAAAGTCGGCGCGTAGTGCGGTCTCCAGCAAATAATCCCGGCCGTCGATCGCAATCTTGCGCTTGCCGTCCTCGACCACGGTCCCGACGCCGGTCGGGGTCAGGATTCCACCCAGGCCGGAGCCGCCGGCGCGGATCCGCTCGACAAGCGTCCCTTGCGGGACGAGGTCCACCTCTAGCTCGCCTGCCATCATCTGCTGCTGCGTTTCCGGATTGAGGCCGATGTGACTTACGATCGCCTTGCGGAGGAGCTTGGCCCGAACGAGCTTGCCGACGCCGACTCCGGGCGCCGCCGTGTCGTTCGCGATCACCGTAAGATCGCCCTTGCCCTGGCGGACGATCTCGTCGATCACCGGCTCCGGGGTCCCGACGCCCATGAAGCCGCCGATCATGAGGCTCGCCCCACCGGGGATCATGGCGACGGCCTCTTGGAGGGGAATCGTCTTCATCACTGTCCTCCGCCGGTCGGACGGGGCGTCACTGCGCGGTCCAGCCGCCATCGACGGGAATCGCCGCGCCACGGATTTGCGCCGCCGCGTCGGAACATAGGAATGCCGTGAGCGCCCCGATCTCCTCGGGGGTCGCGAACTCGAGCGAAGGCTGCTTGTCCGCGAGCAGCTTCATCTTCGCCGCCTCCGGGGCAAGCCCCTCGCGAGCGGCAAGGTCGTCGATCTGCTTTTGCACGAGCGGAGTCAGCACCCACCCGGGGCAGATCGCGTTGCAGGTCACACCGCTCGTCGCGGTCTCGAGCGCGACGACCTTGGTGATCCCGAGGACGCCGTGCTTCGCCGCGACGTAGGCCACCTTGTTCTCCGAGGCGACGAGACCGTGGGTCGAGGCGACGTTGATGATGCGGCCCCAGTTGCGGCTCATCATCTGGGGCAACGCCGCGCGGATCGCGTGAAACGCGGCCGAGAGGTTGATCGCGACGATCGCGTCCCAGCGCTCGACCGGGAACTCGTGCACCGGCGCCGTGTGCTGGATTCCGGCGTTGTTGACGAGGATATCCACGCGCCCGAGTTCGCGCGTTGCCTGCGCAATCATGTCCTCGATCTCGGCGGGTTTCGACATATCGGCGCCGGAGTAGGCGACGCGCACGCGGTGCGCGTCGGCCAGGGCCTTGCATAGCCCGTCGATCTCCCCCGCATCGCCGAACCCGTTCAGCAGGACGGAGGCGCCCTCTGCGGCGAGCGCCCGGGCGATGCCGAGCCCGATGCCGCTCGTGGAGCCGGTGATGACTGCGACCTTGTCGCGCAACATACCGCGGCCCTCATCGTGCCGGCACGGTCGGCGCCGCCACCGGCAGGTCGACCTTCTGCCATCCGGCGGGCGGCTCGAAGTGAAAGGCGGCGTCGTCGACCGGCCGGTCCAGGCTCCATTCGCGGATCAGGCCGATGTATTCGGGCTCGCCCTCAAGGGCGACGAAGGTGATGACGACGCGTCGCGGCAGCGGCATCTCGCCTTTCTCGAGCCACAGCTGAACGTCGCCGGGCGTCGTCTCGAAGGAGAGGTGGTCCAACGGCACCCCTTCGAGCGAGCGCTCGCCGGCGTAAACGCCCGAGAGAAGGTCCCCCTCGATCTTGCCGTACAGGTCGCTGTACAGCAGATCGATGAGCGGCACGTGCGTCAGGTTGTGGTCCTGCACCCAATCGAGGAGCTCGTCAATGGTTCCCGGCACCGCGACCTGCGAGAAGGTCTTCTTGTCGTCGCGGGCAATGGTCAGGGTCTTGCCGTCGTACCATCCCTCGCGCCGCGTGCCGTCGTCGCGCTCGGTCGTGAAATGGAGGCGATCCGGCCGCTTCAGGGTCACCTCTTGGACCTGCCCGAACTTGATCTTGACGCCCGAGGGCTCGATCTCGTCGAACAGGCTGTAGGCCTTGAAGCTCAGCGTCTCGGCACCGCCGAGGGCCTGCGACATCTGCCGCAGCAACTGCGCCGCATGCGGGTCGATCAGATCCGTCTCGGCACGCGCGGGCGTACCGCCAATCGCCAAGACGAGGGCAAGGACACTGGCGAGCAGGCTCCGCCGCAGGGCGATCGCGCAAAGGGCTGTCGTAAGCATGGCCTTCTTCTCCGCCTCAATCGTAGACATCGTCGTAGACCGAGCGACGCCGGCTCGTCCGGCGGGCGGTGCGCCGGCTGACGCGACGTGACTGCCCGGTGATCCCCAGCGGATACGATGCCTCGGCCGCCGCGGCCAAGAGCGCCGCGAACGCGCCGAGGCCCGCCGCCAGGAGGGCACGCCGGCTGCGCCCGGCGAGGTGGCCCCGTTCGTCGTCCTGTCGTCGTTCGTTCTCTCGTTCCATGGCGCGTCTCCCTTGTTGAGTCCTGGCGCAAGATCGATAGGCATTCGCGGCGCCGCCAGGCCCACTGGCCGCGGTACGGATCAGGAGGCCCGCTCCGATCGGCGAAGCGCCTCAACCAACGCAAGCGCGAGGAACGCGTAGGCGCAGGCAAATCCGAGATTGGCGATCCGGGCGGACAGGCTTGCGGCGGGGTCTTCGAGGAAGGGCGATATCCCCACACCAAGAACAATGAGGAAGGTGACCAGCGCGACCACCGAAAAACTGCTCCGGGGTCCTCCGCGCTCAACGGCGAAGCCGTATGCGAGGCCAAAGAACAACAGGAGCCCCGTGAAGAAAGCCGGCGTCGGCACCGCGCGCAGCAGCTGATAGCCGGCGACGGCGGTTGCGCCGCCGAGCAGATTCCCGAGAAACAAGCCACGGGCGGCCTGCGTCGCCTGCGTAAAGCTGCGCTGGCTAAGGACAGCGGAGATTGTCAAAACGATAAAGATGATGGCGGTCGTGGTGAAGGCCAGGGCGGCTATGAGCACGGGCATGATGACCGCGGTATTCACGAGCGCCTCGCGCATTGCGGACCCGGCGTCGCGCAAGGGCGGTCGAGCCGTCTTGTCGGGCATGGCCGGCATCGGATCGGAAGGGAAGAGCGCGAACGTCAGCCAGATCAGGAAGACGGCAATCACGCCACTGCGGAATATGGCGAAAGCAACGACCGTTGCCGCGGCGGGTTCCCGGACGGCCACCACGGGTAGGATGGTGAACGAGACGAGAAGCAGCATTGAAAGCAATGGCTGTTGCTTGTGAGCCTGTAGGTAGAAGGCCGACAGCGTGACGAGCGCGAGCAGAATGGTGAACAGCACGGGCATGTCGGCGAAAAGCTCGCTCGCGACGAGCGCGGCCCCGGTGGTGGCGCCGAACAGCAGGATTGTCGCGAGCCCTTGTCGGAAGCTCGGCATCACCGGTGCCGCTGCGATGAGCTGTACGGCCAAGACCGGGGTCAGGAAGGAAAGCTCCCAGTCGAGCAGCTCGCCGATCAAGAACCCGGCCGTTACGGCGAATCCGATCCGGAGTCCGAGCCCGCGCTTCTCTTGGGCGCGAGCGGCCTGGTGCTGCGCCGCAGGGGGCGTTCGCGCCTCGATCCGCGGCGCGGCCTCCGCCGTCCCCCGTCGTTCAGTAAAGATAGGAGAGCCAGGCGACGGCACGGACCCAAAGCCATGCGAGACCATTCATCACCCAGTTGTCAGTTGCGTAGACGACGACATTCGCCTGCGCGCCGTATCGAATGCCGCGCGGATAGCCTTCGGTTTCGAAGCGGATCCGAACCGGGAAACGCTGTGCTTCTCGAAGCCATCCGCTTGGGTTCCGAATCGTCGGCAGGCCAGACCCGGCGGTCAGCTCGCCCACGTCGACGCCCCAGCCGATGCTCTCCACCACGCCGGGAAAGACTTCGCCCGGGCGGACGTCCAGGACGATTTCCGCCGGGTCTCCTCGGTCCATATTGCCGAGATTGTTTTCTCGGAAGTTTGCCGAGATCCAGACCGCCTGGTTGTCGATGACGGTCATGGCCGGCTGGCCCGCGGCAACAAACTGGCCGCCGATAAGCCTCAGGTTGGTCACGCGCCCGTCGGAGGGCGACGTCACGACCGTATCGTTGAGGTTCAGCCTGGCCTGCTCGAGCGCGGCGAGGGCAGCCCGGAGTTCGGGATTGTCCTCCCCTTCCGGTCCGAGTTGCTGCCGCGCCTGCTCTAGCTGCGCCTCCGCCTGCCGAACCCCGGCCTGGGCGCCATCGAGCAGACGTTGCATCTGGTCGCCTCGGGCCTTGGCGTAAATGCCGCGGTCAACAAGCTCGAAGATTCGTGCGGCCTGTTCGCGGGCGTTGGCGTGTCGGGCGCGGGCGTCCGTCAACGCCGCCTCGGCCGCCGCCACGCCCGCCGTATTGGCGCCGATCGACTGACCTGCGCGATCGACGGCGGCCTCCACCTCTCGCAGCGCCGCTTCGTAGCGATGCGCATCGATGCGAAACAGCACGTCGCCTATGTTGACCCGCTGATTGTCCACCACACCGACATCGATCACGGTCCCCGCCACCTCGGGGGCGATGCCGACCGTGTAGCCTTGCACGGTCGCCTTGGAGGTATAGGGGGTCAGGCGGTCGGCAACGAGGTTGTAAAAGAAGATCAGAGCGCAAGCCGCAAGAACAGGGGCGATCCATCGCCGCCCCGGCTTCCGTTCCGACACCTGCACCTGGATCTCGTCTGTGGTCAATGCGCCGCTCCGATGACCCGCTCGATCAGCCCGAGGTCCCGGAAGGCCGAGATCATGAGCTGAACCGCGAGAGCGGTAAGAAGAAGACCGGCAATCTTCGCGATGAGTTGCAGCGCCGACGGCCCAATGGCCCTGATGATTCGATCGGCCGAGAGCATGCAAACGAGGTTGAAAGCCATGATCGCCAGGAGGATCGCCACCACGACGAGAACGTCGGCGTAGGATTGACGACCTGCGACGATGACGGAGATCGCCACGAGCCCTTGGGGCGTAGCCATCATCGGCATGGCGAGCGGATAAATGGCTATGTCCCGTGTGGGCAATGCCAAGCCCTCCTTCTCGGTCGACTCGCCCATCACCATGTGGAGTGCGAACAGGAGAAGGATGATGCCGCCTGCGATCTTCAGGGCGGGGAGGGTGATGTGGAACACCTGCAGCAGGAACTCGCCCGCGACCACGAAGAGCAGCGTAACGATCGTGGCGGCCGTCACCGTGCGGATTGCCACCTGACGCCTAAAGGCGCTGTCCGAACGGGCGGTCAACGAGCCGAAAACGATCAGCGCCTTCAATGGCCCGACGGTGACCAGCAGAAGGGTGACGATGTCGACGATTCCAAGCTGCATGAGCCGCCTTTATCCGAGTCTCGAATGACTTACATGGACTCCCGCTGGCCTCATCCAGGCCGAAGGCGGCGACGGCAGCGAGTACTTTACGGTAACCTGCGCGCCGTGCAGGATCTGCTACGCAAGAACATGCAGCCCTCCGTCGACATAGAGGGTATCCCCGGTGATGAGCCGCGCGCCCTCGGTGGCCAGTCCGGCGCACGCGATGCCGACGTCCTCTATGCTCACCAATCGTCCTGCCGGAGCCCGCTTTGCCGCCTGGTTCAGCAATTCGTCGAAATGGGCGATTCCTGATGCCGCCCGGGTCGCGAGCGGGCCGGGCGAGATGGCATGGACACGAATACCGCTCGGACCCAGTTCGGCCGCCAGGTAGCGCACCGTGGCTTCGAGCGCTGCCTTGACCGGCCCCATGATGTTGTAGTTCTCGACCACCTTCTCGGCGCCGTAATAGCTCATCGTGAACAGCGTGCCGCCATTGGTCATCAGGGGCGCCGCGAGACGCGCCATTTGAATGAAGGAGTAGCACGACACCCCCATGGCGACATGGAAACCCTGGGCCGAGCAGTCGAGGACGCGTCCATGCAGGTCCTCCTTCGGCGCGAAGGCAATTGCGTGCAGGGCGAAGTCAAGCCGCCCCCACCGTTCTCGTATCGCGTCGAACAGCGCATTCATCTGGCCTTCCACCTGCACGTCCAGGGGCATCACAAGGCTTGCCTCGATCTGGCGCGCCAGCGGCTCGACGTAAGGCTTGGCCTTTTCATTGAGATACGTCACCGCCAGCTCGGCGCCGTAGTACCGAAATGCCTTCGCGCATCCGAAGGCGATCGACTTGTCGTTCGCGATGCCGATCACAAGACCTTTCTTGCCTTCGAGAGTGCGCAGCTTCGTGAAATCGAGCATGGCGGTCCGTGGCTCCTGGTGCATCATGGCGCGCTTTCCTTTCGCGGCGCCGGCAGCCGATCGTCGGCAGCGGATCAGGTGCGGCGGGCGGCAAAGGTCACCCCGTCGTCTGCTGTGCGGCGCTCGGACCGGCCGTCATGCGGTCCCGAAGAACGGCAAGCGTGTGCGCGGCGATCATCTTTTCCTCGTCGGTGGGGATCACCCACCCTGATACTCTGGAACCGGGCGTCGAAATGCGCGGACCGCCCGCGAGATTGGCTTCCTCGTCGAGCCGCAGACCAAGCCAGCCAGCCTGCCTGCAGATCCTGGCCCGCATCTCAGCCGAGTTCTCACCGATGCCCGCGGTGAATACGAGTCCGTCGAGCCCTTGAAGGGTTGCGCTCAAGGCGCCGAGCTCGCGACCGATGCAACGGACGAAATAATCGAGGGCAAGCTTCGCCGTCGGTGAGGTGCTGGCGAGCAGATCACGAACGTCGTTGCTCTCTCCCGACAGCCCGAGCAACCCGCTCTCCTTGTACAGCAGGCGCTCCAGGCGACCGGCATCGAACCCCTTCTGGGCGATGAGATAGAGCAGGACGCCCGGATCGACCGCGCCGCAGCGGGTCCCCATCGGCAGGCCGTCCAGGGCGGTGAAGCTCATCGTGCTGTCGACGCTCCGGCCGCCTCGGATGGCGCACATGCTCGCGCCGCTGCCGAGGTGCGCCACCACGACCCGCCCCGACGCGATCTCCGGGGCAACGCTCGGAAGCGCGCGGGCGACGTACTCATAGGACAGCCCGTGGAAGCCGTAGCGCCGAACCCCTTCGCGGTAGAAGGAATCGGGAAGTGCGAAGTGGTCGACCACGTCGGAATGCCCGCGATGAAATGCCGTGTCGAAGCAGGCGACCTGCGGCAGGTCCGGCAGCTGTTGGCGCACGGCATGTATGGCGGCCAGGTTGTGCGGCTGGTGCAACGGCGCCAGCGGAACGTAGCTCTCAAGCCGCTGCAGCAGCCCGTCATCGACCAGCATCGGTGCAGCGAGTTCCGGGCCGCCGTGGGCCACACGGTGCCCGATCGCACGGAGCCGCGTCCCGACATAGCGCGTCCGCAACCACGCGGTGAGGGTCGCCATTGCCTGTCGATGGCCCGGGACGTCGCCGGCGCCGAACCGTTCGTCGGCGACCGGCTCGCCATTGTGGTCTCGGGCGATGAGGCGCGGCCGCGTGCCGATGCCCTCGATCTGCCCTTTCGCAACGAGCGACAGGTCGTCGGTGCCGCCCGGCTCAAAGGCCGCAAACTTGAGGCTGGAGGAGCCGGCGTTCAGGCCCAGAATCACCTCGGCCACGGCCGCTCACTCCGCCGCGACAGGCGCCGACTCCCGCCGGGACCGGGCGCAGAGGGCGGCCACCGCGCAGGATGCCAGGCGGGTGTGGGCGGAGTCGGCGCGGCTCGTCAGGATGATCGGCACCCGCGCGCCGAGGACGATACCGGCCGCGTCGGCACTCGCAAGGAATGTCAGATTCTTGGCGAGCATGTTGCCCGCCTCGAGGTCCGGCACGACGAGGATGTCGGCGCGTCCGGCCACCGGCGATTCGATGCGCTTGATGCGGGCGGCCTCTTCGCTGATGGCGTTGTCGAAGGCAAGCGGCCCGTCGAGGACGGCGCCGGAGATCTGTCCGCGCTCCGCCATCTTGCAGAGCGCCGCGGCCTCCAAGGTCGAGGGGATCTTGGGGTTTATCGTCTCTACCGCGGACAGGATCGCCACATGGGGGCGTTCGACTCCCAGTGCCTGGGCGAGGTCGATGGCGTTCTGAACGATGTCGACCTTGTCCTCCAGGCTCGGATAGATGTTGATCGCGGCGTCCGTGATGATCAGGGGTCGCGCATAGTTCGGCACGTCCATCAGGAAGCAGTGACTGATCCGCCGCCGTGTCCGCAGTCCCGTCTCTCGCTTGACCACGGCGGCCATCAGTTCGTCGGTATGGAGGCTGCCCTTCATCAGGGCGTCGGCCTGACCGGTACGCACCAGCGCGACGGCCTTCTCGGCGGCATCGTGGCTGTGCGCGGCCTCGACGAGCGGAATTTCCGAGATATCCAACCCGAGTTTCTGCGCGACGTCGCGGATCCTGGTTGCTGGCCCGACCAGGGTTGGCGCGATGAGTCCGGTACGCGCAGCATCGACGGCGGCGGAAAGCGAAGACTCGTCGCACGGATGGGCCACGGCGGTGCTCAGCGGTTCGAGACCCCGGCACCGCTCGATCAGGCGTTCATAAGCCTCGTGCCGGCGAAGCGAAACCACGGGCAGCTCGCCGCGCGGCGCGCTCACCTTTGCCGTCGGTGCGACCACTTCAGCCGTTCCGCTGAGAACGCGCTCTCCGTCCTGGTTCGTGCACAGGCAGTCGAACACCACGACGCTATGCTCCGGGCGCTTCTCCCGGGCCGTGATCGTGGCGGTCAGCGTGTCTCCCGGGGCGACCGCGTGGTGGAAGCGCAGATCCTGGGCGAGGTAGACCGTTCCGGGGCCGGGCAGGCGGGTTCCGAGCAGGCCCGAGATCAGGCCGCCGCTCCAAAGGCTGTGGCCGACCACGCGGCGCATCGGGCTCGCCTCGGCCGAGGCATCATCGAGGTGGATCGGGTTGATATCCCCCGACACGACCGCGAACAGGGCGATGTCGTCGCGCGTCAGCGTCTTCGTCACGCTGACCGAGTCGCCAATCGCGATCTCATCGAACGGCCGGTTCTCCAGGATGTCCATATCGCGTGCGGTCCGGACCGCCTCTGTATGCGCTTGAAGGAGGAATCTGGTTTCCGTACCGAGGTTACCAGCGTAGAAAGAGGCCGACGTCGCCGGGCATTCCTCCTGGAAACTCCAGGACTTCGGCGCGCAGTTTGTAGCCGTGCGGCCGCATTTCCTTTTCGTAGAACTCATAGGCGCGCGCGGCGAAGCCCGGCAGGGTCTTGGGCCAGGTCGCTTCCGCATTGTTGATTGCGCGCCCCCTATCGGTGCACCACGCGCTGGCGAAGCGGACGACCAGGATCTCGGTCTCGCCGCGTTCGGCGGCACGGCGGATGGCCTCCGAGACCCGGGCTTTCGCGTCCGGATGGACCCCGCGCTCCATGAACGTCTCGCGCAGCCGCCTTTCCTCGTCTTCCTTTTTTTTCAGGTACTCCGCCGCCTGATGGAACCTCTCCTTCTCTTTTTCCTCGGTGATACGCCGAAGCTCGCCCGGAGTGATGATTTCATTGGCGCCGGTCATCCGCATTCTCCTTGCTTACGCGTCTGCAGCAGGTCTTCTGCGCGGGCGCAGGCGCTCAGGCCAGAACCGCCATGATTTTCGTTGATTAGACCAGTACCGGCGGCCGATGGCAGGTAGTCTACGGTAACTTACCCTGAGGCCCGCCCGCGCCGCCGATCCGGCTACGAACGGGCCTTCACCGGACAACGCCGAATCCGACGTCTTCTCGCGGGTGACGGGACCGCTCCCATCGAGTGGGGGCGAGTGCGCGCTGCTCCGTCTCGATGCGTCTGGGGCAGCAGCTCCACCACGCCGGCGGAGCGGCAAAGCGGCCTGGCGAGAGCGTAAATTACCGTAACGAACTGCTGCTTGCCTGTGCCGGATTCTAGTTTTGCGCTCTGTCAGGCTTGTCGAATGCGCAGAGAACGGCCATCGGAAGGAGCGTTCACGATGTCAGCTCGAGCAAAGGCCGGATCCAGCCGGGACGATGCGGTGACAACGCCGGGGGACGGGGCCGACATGCCCTTTGGCCCGTGGCCGGGACTCATGGAGTACGCGATCGACGCCTGGCAGCGCAATGTCCTGTTCCTGGACGTGCTTCGGCAGCGCGGCAACCAGTATCTGGAGCATATGGCCGAGAGCGCACCGCATGTCCTGTCCTTCGACGCGGAGCTTGTCATCGACGGGCGCACCTTGCAGCGGCCGGTCAACTACGTCCTCGCGCGGATCACGCCGCCGGAAGGCGTAACCATCGACCATCAGAAGCGCCCGTTCGTCGTCGTCGATCCGCGCGCCGGACACGGGCCGGGGATCGGTGGCTTCAAGGCGGACAGCGAGATCGGCGTTGCACTTCGGGCCGGTCATCCATGCTATTTCATCGGCTTTCTGCCCGAGCCCGTCGCCGACCAAACCATAGAGGATATCGTGGCGGCCGAGGCCGTGTTCCTCGAACGGGTCATCGAGCTTCATCCCGAGAGCGAGGAGAAACCCTGCGTCATCGGCAATTGCCAGGCCGGTTGGGCCGTGATGATGCTTGCAGCCCTGCGGCCCGACCTGTTTGGGCCTATTGTGATAGCGGGTGCGCCGCTTTCCTATTGGGCCGGCGTGCACGGCAAGAACCCGATGCGGTACACGGGCGGCCTCCTCGGCGGAAGCTGGCCCACCGCGCTTCTGAGCGATCTCGGCAAGGGCAAATTTGACGGCGCCTGGCTTGTCCGGAATTTCGAGAGCCTCAGTCCGGCGAACACCTTCTGGACCAAGCAATATAACCTTTGGTCCAAGGTGGATACGGAAGCACGACGGTATCTCGGCTTCGAGCGGTGGTGGGGCGGTCACGTCAATCTGAATGCCGACGAGATACGGTTCATCGTCGACGAGCTGTTCATCGGCAACAAGCTCGCAAGCGGCGAGATTGTGACCCGGGACGGCATGCGCGTCGATTTGCGGAACATTCGCTCGCCGATCGTCTGCTTCTGCTCGCACGGAGACGACATCACGCCGCCGCAGCAAGCGCTCGGATGGATCACCGACCTCTACGCAAAGGACACGGATATCATCGCCCATGGCCAAACCATCGTCTACGCGCTCCATGAAAGCGCTGGCCATCTCGGTATCTTCGTCTCGGGCGCGGTTGCCAAGAAGGAGCACGCTGAGTTCGCCTCGAACATCGACTTGATCGACGTCCTCCCGCCGGGGCTCTATGAGGCAGTCCTGAGTCCGAAGACACTTGGCGCGGCGAACGAGGAGTTCGCCGAGGGCGATTGGATCGTGCGCTTTGAGCGGCGTACGCTGAACGACATCAGGGCGCTCGGCGGCAACGACCTCGAGGACGAACGACGGTTCGCCGCGGTACGTCGGCTGTCGGAAATCAACAGCGGCCTTTATCAGATGTTCGCGAGGCCGTTCGTGCAGACATTCGCCAACGAGCACACCGCGGAATGGCTGCGCCGGCTGAACCCCGCTCGCCTGCAGTTTGAACTGTTCTCCGATCGAAACCCGCTGATGCGACCGGTCGCCGATCTCGCCGCGCAGGTTCGCGAGGAACGGCGCCCCGCTGCCCAAGACAACCCGTTGACCGAGTTGCAGAAGCAAGTCTCCCGGCAGATCGAGTCCGCACTCGACGCGTACCGCGATCTTCGGGACAACTGGTCCGAGCAGACATTCATGGCGTTCTATGGCTCGCTGTTGCTTCAGGCTCTTGTCGGTCTGCAGGCGAACGATGCGCCGCCGCGCCGCCATCCGGGCGACGAGCCGGAAGACGTCGCGTTTGTCCGCCAGAGGATCACCGAGCTGAAACGGTCGATCGCCGAGGGAGATCCGGCGACGGCGGCAATCCGCGCGCTGCTGTATGTCGGACTCGGCCCGGACTTGAGCGACGTGACCATCGATGAACGTGGCTTCAACGCACTCCGGCAGATCAAAGCCGAGCGCGGCGGCACCATGACGCTCGGCGAGTTCAAGCGGATCGTGCGGGAACAGTTCTTGATGCTCCTGCTCGACGAACAGCAGGCGCTCGCGACACTCCCAGGCATGCTGGGGCCGGATCCGGCGCAACGGCGGCGGACGATAGAGGCGCTCCGGCGCGTAGCCTCCGCGGCCGATGGGCATGATCGCGCGCATCAAGAACGGCTCGCGACCATTGAGCAGCTATTCGGCCAGGAAAAGGATGAGAAGAAGATGCGCAGCAGGCGTGTGTCGGTCAAAGAGGACGGCGGGCGCAGGGTGCGATCTGCCGCCAGCCGGCGGCGACGCGGCCAACGCGTTGCGGCGGCAGCTCCGAGGCGGTGAGGAGGGTGCGCAGCGCGTCCGCCCAACCGGTGCCCGCAGGTCGGAGCGTCAGGTCTCCGAAGCCTTCGCAATCGGGTCGGTTCGCGCCCACTCGCTGATCAGGCTGTAGCCGAGCGCCAGCAGCGTCGGCCCAAGAAAGATTCCGATCAGGCCGAAGGCGATAATCCCCCCAAGAATGCCAAGAAGAATCAGGAGGAAGGGAAGCGCGCCCCCTTTGCTGATCAGATACGGCCTGAGGATATTCTCGAGCCCGCTCACGAACACCATCCAGACCGCAAGCATGATGCCCCACAGCGCGGCGTCTTGCACGAAGAGCCAAATGACGGCCGGCACCCAGACAAGGACGAGTCCCATCGGAATGAGGGTCAGGAAGAAGGAGAGGAAGCCCAGGAACAAGGGGGCGGGAACGCCGGCGGCCCAAAAGCCGAGGGCCGCGAGGAGCGCCTGAACGAGGGCCGTGCCGAGCACGCCGTACACCACGCCCTTGACCGTTCCACCCGCAAGCAGCAGGAGCCTGTGGCCGCGAACGCCGGCGATCCGGCCGAGGAGCGCATCGAGCGCGCCGACGACGACGGTGCCATGCCGGTAGAGGAAAAAGGCAATGAGGACGCTGAGGCCGATCTCCAGAACACCGCCCGCCAGTACGGCACTTTCCGCCAGGATCCAATCCCGGACCGGCCTTACATAGGGCCGGGCCGCATCGGCCAAGGCGGTGCCGTCGTAAGCGACGTTCTGCCAGAACGCCGCGAGCCGGGGCCCGGCCAACGGAATTGTGGCGATCCAGTCCGGTGGCGGCGGCGGTCCGGTGTCCAGCAATGTCCGAGCGCTCTCGGCAAGGCGGACGACATCATCGGAGATCCGGGACGCCAGAACGGCCAGCGGCACGACCAGGATGAGCGCTGTCCCCAGCGTCATCAGCGCGGCTGCCAGACCTTGCCGCCCCCCGACGAGGCGCTCCAGGCGCCGATAGATCGGCCAGGTCGCAAACGCCAGAATGCCGGCCCAGAGAATCGCCGCCAGGAAGGGCAACAGGACCATAAGGCATCCGATCGTCAGCAGGAGAAGCATCGCCAGGCCCGCGGTCTTTTGAACGTAGCCGTCTGGCCGTTCCGGATCGGAGGCAGCCAGATTTCGAGGAGACGGTTGGACAAGGTCTGGGGGCATTCGACGGAGCCGATCCGTTGGCTGTTGGCTTGGCCTGTGCCCGGCACCCGGATTCAGGATCATTCGTCCGGGAATGCGGACGGTCACGGGCTCGTAGCGGATGAACTCGCTGCCTCCATCAGCTCATTCACTGTGAGGGAGCCATTTCCATCCACGTCGTAGGTTTCAAATCGACCTATCGACGATTCGACGAACTCGAATCCCGAGATCTGGCCATCGCCATCTTGGTCTGCCGCCCGGAACTGGTCCGAATCGGCGCCGATTTCGGTGGGCTGAAGCATCTGATCGTAATTCGTGTCGCGTAGACTGAAGACGTGGATCTTCTTGGTTCTGAACTCGACGGCGCTGACTTGTCCGTCCCCGTCGATATCGAGCTGATGAAAACTCTCGAGCAGGCGCTCCGAGGGTTCTGCCTGCGTGACTGGCGCAAGGACGCATGCGAGCGCGAGAATCGCCAAGGGCCCTGCCCAGAGGTGGCAATTGCGCCGAATCCTGCGTTCTGAATGCAGTTGGACCGCCATGGACGACTGCCTCCGTTCGGTAAGATTCACGACGCGTTCCCGATGGCACATCGATCAGCGGGAACGGCGGGCGCAGGGCGGCCCGCGCCCCTATTCGGGCATCTTTCTGTCGGAAGTCGAGAAGGTTACGGTAAAATACCGCCGGTTCGGCCTTGTCCCCGGAGCGTTGGGGCCTGCGGCTACAATCGAATTTGCGTTTCGGCCGCACCGGACTTCGACGCCTCCGCCGGTCCCGGCATCCCGGGCGACCAAATCCATGGCTGTCGGAAGGCATGGCTGTCGGAAGGCCTGCATTTCAATCTGCTCCCCGGTGTCCTGGCGGTGATGATCGCCTGCGGCTGAGCGGCGATCCGGCCGAAACCGATCCGCGGCGCTTCTGGAGGGAGATGAAGGCGGGGACGACCAGCGCGCTCACGACGAGGACAGCAAGGAGAAGCGGCGCCCACGACATGATGCCCGACGCACCAGCGTCCCGGAGTTCACCGCGCTGCCACGCAGTTCGCACCGCCTCAAGGTCCCTTCGCAACCCCGGCAGCGGGAGTTCGGCAAGATCGGCGACCGGCAGAGAGCCAAAGACCCTGCTCGGCTCCGGTGGCCGGCCGCCTCGATCGACGGGCAGCCGACGGGCCAGCCGCTCCACCTCGCTTTCGCCGGGGAAATACCCCGGATCGAGGGTGAGCGGGAACAGCGTGGTCTCGCCCTGCATATGCAGCTCGATCATCGCGTTGACGTCGTTGCAGACTCCCAGCGCGAAGTAGCCGCCAAACGGAAGGTCCGGGTGCGCCCGTCTGACGGCGTCGTAGGTTCTCACGATCTCGCCGGCAAGGCGCACGACCTCGAGCGCCCGTTCGTCCCGGTAAGTGCGTGCGACGCGGCCCAGGACCCACGCCTGGTTCCGTGTGGCGATCGGCCGAAACTCCGCCTTGCCGTCGATGCCGAAGTAGAAGGAGAGATCGGCCTCCACCGTCGGGCCGCGCAGGATGATCTCGTGCTGGGAGTGGCCGACGGGGACGAGCAGCGCGCGCTCCGTTCCCGGGACCGCGATCCTCGTATCCATCCAGAACGGGGTAAGGACATCCCGGCCCTTGTAGATGAGGTCGCCGAAATTCGCGAAGTAACGGGCGTCGCGCACCGCAACGTCGTGGCCGGTCTGTGCCAGGATGGCCAACAGCGTTTGCGGGCTGTCTGCCACTCCGGATTCCGTGGATACCCTGTAGCGCGGCCCGGGCTGCCCCTCGGCCGGGTTGAGGGCGAGGCGGTTCATGACGGTGGCCAAGCGGAGGCTGTCGGCATAATGCGCCATCCGCTCCGGGTCGACCTCGTCGCCCCACAGGAGCTCGAAGCCGAGCGGCGTGAGCAGGCCGCCCGGATCGGGGGCGGCGCCTCCAGCCGGAATCCCGAGGGGCTCGACGACGTCGCGGCCCTTCGCGGTTGCCCCGGGGGCACCGGCATCGGGGGCTCGGGCGTTGGTCCCGTCGGCCAGATGCCGCTGTGCCAGGGCGGCGAGGCGCACCGAGCGCCCCAGGCCGGCGACGGTCAGGCCAGGAAAGCGGTCGAGCGCTTCCCAGTGCTTGCCCAGGATCGCTTCGCGCAACCGCTTGATTTCGTCCGGTCCGAGAATGCCGCCGGCGTCCGGATCGCGGCCGAGGCGTTTCAGGAATCGGTCCACGAAGGCCGGCTCGGCCGACAGTTCGCTCATCACTGCCGAGAGGCGGACCCAGCGGACCTCCTCGGCTTCGACGGGCGCGAAGGCGCGCAGAAGAAATACCGCACAAGCGATCACGCCGAGCGCGGCGCGCTGGCAGTTCTTTGATCTCGCATAGGGGCGCAAGATGCTGCCGAGCCTCTCAGCCAAAGTCAGCCAAAGGCGGAGCCGTGATGCCACGGCGGAACGCCATTCCCGGGCGGCAACAAAGTCGAGGCGGCCGGCCGCAGAAAGTAGGTTACCGTAAAATACCCGGGCCGGAGCCGCTCGGGCGAAGTCTTGGCATCGCCGCGGTGTCGGCCACTGCCCGAGCGGCGTCGATTGAACGCCTGCCTGCGGACAGGGACGGCACCAGGGCAGCGACAGCGGCCGCGATGAGCTGGACGAGCATGGATCGCTCTCCCTCCGTTTGGCGTCCGGCCTTGTGAGCGCCATTCCCGACCGGCCTGCTATCCTGTGGAGGGTTGACATTGTGCCCGCTTTCCTCGCGGCGCGTTAGCTCGTCCCCCTGTCCAATGCGGCAAGGATCTCCGCTTCGATCTCCGCGATCAAGGTCCGGTACTCCCGCACTCTCTCGGCCGCGTGAGGATGGTTGGACGCCTGCCATCGTCGGAGGCCGTCGATAGCCATGTCGTAGTCGTCCAACAGCGAGGTCAGCGTCGGATCGGCCAGATCCGCGCATCGGTCGCGATAGCGCTTGGGGCGGTCTTGTGGAGGCAACGACCCCGACTGAGACGCGCCAGAGCGAACCTGCTCCTCCGTCGCCTTTCCGCCACGGATCAACCTCAATACCGCGCGCTTGAGCATTTCTGTCTCATCAGGCGGCAGGCTTTTCCTGCTTCGGCTTGCCGGACCCTCTTGGACGTGTTGGTTCGCCCAAGATGACAGCCGCTCTTCCAGCTGTGACGTAAGTTTCGGTAACAATCAGCCTGCGAGATTCGATGTCGCTATGCTGCGGGATTCCGGATTTCGCCGTGCATCGGGGATGATTGCATCGGGCGACACGCAGCTCGATCCGGTGCGCCCATTCCCGGCCGAGGCGTGTTGTGTGCGATACGCCGACGTGGCGCTGCAGGAAATCACAAACGGCCGGGTCGATTCGTTTCGAGGATGGCTGCATTGATAATAATTAATCCGGCTCGGCCTCGCCTGTGGTAATCTGAATGACCTTCGCTTCCCGAGAGGCAGATGTCCGATGGGTAGCGACGGCGCCAATCTGGCTTCGGTCCGAGGCTCCCGTGGCGAAGGAATCGCGCGGATGGCACTCTCCGAGGAGCCGACTACGGCCAAGACCCAGCCCGGCGCGCCGGCGGCAGATGCCGTGCGGGCGCAGCTGGAGCGGATTCTGGCGAGCCCGGAGTTCAAGGGCTCCGAGCGCTTGCGGAGCTTCCTTCGCTTCGTCGTCGAGGAGACGCTCGGCGGCCGTGCCGAGCGGATCAAGGGCTACGCGATCGCCGTGGCGGTGTTCGACCGCGACGCGACATTCGATCCGCAGACCGACCCGATCGTGCGGATCGAGGCCGGCCGGCTTCGACGCAGCCTGGAGCGTTATTACTTCACGACCGGCCAGAGCGATCCGGTCCGGATCGACATTCCCAAGGGTGGTTATGTTCCGCGCTTTGCCGCGCTGCGGCAGACGCCGGTCGCCGATGAGGCGCCCCCAACGGACGGCGCCCCGGAGCAGACCGCCCGTACGGCCGAGGGCGAGCGCGGGACGCAGGTCGGTTGGGCAGGCCGGCCCGTTTCGAAGCGCGTGGCGGTCGGAGTGATCGGTAGCCTTCTGGCCTTTGCGGTCGTCGCGACCGGCTTGGCGCTTTGGTGGCTGGCGGGCGAGCCGAGCAACGAAGCGGCGACGGGAACGTCGACGATCACCGGCGAACTTTTGCCGAGCGGACCGTCGGTCGTCGTGCTGCCGTTTGCCAGCCTGGAAGACGGGAAGGGCGGGGAGGCATTCAGCCGCGGCGTCACGGAGGAGCTGATCAGCGAGCTGACGCGGTTCCGCGAACTGTTCGTCTACGCCCCGGGCGCCGACTTCAGCTACGATCCGACAATCGATGTGGCCGCGTTGCGCCGAGACCTCGACGCGGACTATGCGCTCAGCGGCACCGTCCGGCGCGATGGGGACAGGATCCGCATCGGCGCGCAACTCGTCAACGCGGCGACCGACGCGCTCGTCTGGGCCGACACCTACGAACGAGACCTCTCCGCGGCGAGCATCTTCGACATCCAGATCGACATCGCCCGGCGCATCGCCGCGGAAGTCGCGCAGCCCTATGGCGCCATCGCCGCCTTCGACTGGCGGCGCGCCCGCGGCAGGGCGCCGGAGAGCCTGGAGGCCTACGAGTGCGTGTTGCAGGCTTATGAGTATCGTCGCCTTCTGGCCACCGCCAGCCTCTCCGCGGTGCGTGCCTGTCTGGAAAGGGCCGTCCAAGAAGAACCGGAATACGCCGACGCCTGGGCCATGCTGGCGCTCGCCTACGCCGACGAGAACCGCTACCGGCCGCTCCAGCGCGGGTCCCCGACCGATCTGGATCGTGCGCTCCGGGCGGCCGAGCGGGCGGTGGATCTCGCCCCGGAGAGTGCGCACGCCTATCGGGCGCTCATGGCCACCCTGTTTCTCCAGGGGCGGGTGGGCGAGGCGTTCGAGGCCGGGGAGCGCGCGCTGGCCCTGAATCCGAACAGCTCTGAGGCCCTCGCCGAATTCGGGCTGCGCCAGGTGATCGCGGGCAACGGCGAGCGCGGTCTCGCCTTGATGCGGCAGGCGATGATGCGCAATCCCGTCCCCCCCGACTGGTATCGGGTCGCGCTCGCGCTGGGCCTGTACCGGAGCGGCGCCTACGCCGAAGCCGCGCGCGAGGTGGCGAAAACGCAGCCGCGGTCCGGCTTCGTCTACTGGGCGATCCTCACCGCCGTGTATGCGCAGGCCGACCGGCGCGACGAGGCCAGGCAGGCCGCCCGCGAGCTGCTTGGGGTTTATCCCACCTTCGCCGGGCAGGCCTGGGCCGAGATAACGAAGCGCAGCTTCGATCGGCGGCTCGCCGCGCGACTGGTCGAAGGCTGGCGGCGCGCCGGCCTCGATGTCCCGGCCGTCCGGCCGTCATCGGCTCTGGAGCCGACACGCGGCACCGCTCGGCCCGGATGAGGCTCGCGCAGGTGGCCGTGTAAATTACCGTAAGATTCTTTCTTTTTGCTGCCATTGGCCCGACCTTGCCATTGCGAAGACAACCCGTAGCGCCACCGGAAACCGATCGGCCACGGCGTTTTCTCGCCAGGACCCAAAGGGACGGAGGAACGGCAGATGTTTCTGAGGCAGATTGTTTTCGCGATGTGTGGATTTGCGCTTCTCGGTGGCTGCTCCGCATCGCAGCAGGCGCGTGACGTGAAGACTGCGGGGTTTCTCGGCGAGGATTATACTCTCTTGCGCGAGGGGGGAGAGAAGGAGGCGATCCTCACCTACCGCAACCCAAACGCCGACTGGCGCGCTTATGACAAGATCCAGCTCAATCCGGTGACGATCTGGGCCGACGACCAATCCGCCTTCAAGAATGCGCCCGAGGCGAAACGGAAGCTGCTCGCCGATGATTTGTTCACCGCCGTCTACAAGGAACTCTCGAAGGACTACCAAATGGTCACGGAGCCCGGTCCGGGCGTAATGCGCATCCAGGTTGCGCTCACCGACGCGCAGGCCTCGAACCCGACGCTGGACACCGTCTCGAGCGTCCTGCCGGCGGGCATGGCTGTTTCCGGAGCTACGAGTCTCATCACCGGCAAGCCGAGCTTCGTCGGCGAAGCCCGGGCGGAGGTGAAGGTGACGGACGCTGCCAGCGGCGAGCTTCTGGGCGCCGCTGTCGACCGGCGAGTGGGCGGAAAATCGCTCGGCGGCTCGATGGACTCGTGGGATGACGCGCACCAGGCCTTTCAATACTGGGCCGAACAGTTCCGCTACCGCCTCTGCACCGAGCGTGGTGACACCGACTGCCGGCCACCGGAGGCCTGAAGATCCGGGCCTCACTGTATTGAGCTGACATGTCCGCCGGAGCCATTCATGCCGGGTTGTGGCGATCCCGCGGTCCCGGCGGGACGTGCGTACTCTCTTCGCCGAGGCGAGACCACACGCCATGGCCGGCCCTGGGGGCGTGTCTTCTGCTTGCGCTGCTTGTGCTGGGCGGGTGCGCGACGCCGGTCGGCGTCAAGCATGCGGACCCTCGCGCGGTCCACCGGGAGCTCACCGGCAACGTCCTCTCGACCGGGGAGCTGAGCCAGTTCACGGAGAATGCGCTGCGCCAACGGGGGCTTGACGTGCTGGCGGAGGAAGATCCCGCGGCGGCTTTGGTCGCGCTTCACACGGCCACTATCGAGGGTGAGCTTCAGCCGGACGACCTTTTCGCACTCGCCGAACTTTCCTTCTCCCATGCGGAAGCAGGCGGTGACCAGCCGTATTATCTTGCCACGGCCGTCTATGCCTATGCCTTCTTGTTCCCGGAAGGGCTGGGTGAACCGCCCAGTCCGTTCGACCCGCGGTTCCGCTGGGCAGTCGATCTCTACAACCTCGCCCTCACCAACGCGTTCAAGTCGGCGGACGGACGAGCGTTCGAGCCGCGTGGCGGCCGGTTCCGCCTGCCGTTCGGCCAAATTGAGGTGGCGTTTGACGAGAGCGAGCTTCTGTGGAGCGGCCGCCGGCTCGCGGCCTTCGTACCGGTCGGCGAGTTCGAGATCTGGGGGCTGCAGAACCGGTACCGCTACCCGGGTCTCGGGGCGCCGCTGGCGGCGGGCACGATCCCGTTGCGCCAGGAAACCGGCTTCCAGGTCGCCCCGCGCCTCAAGCTGCCGGCCACCGCGATTCTGCGCATCGCGCATGCCCGCCGCCAGCTCGCCGCATCGGACGGCGGACGCCTCCGGGCGTCCCTTGAGCTCTATCCGTTGGCGACGACGGAGGAAGTCCGGATCGCCGGCAATCCCGTTCCGCTGGAGACGGAGCCTTCGGCCGCGCTCGCCTACACGCTCAGCGACCCGGGGGTCTGGGCGACGGAGTTTCGTGGCTTCCTGCTTGGCGATCTCCTGCGCGACAGGCCGAGCCAACTCGTCTCGCTGCAGCCCTACGTGCCCGGCCGCATCCCCGTCGTGCTCGTCCACGGAACGGCCTCGAGCGTCGGGCGCTGGGCCGACATGGTGAACGACCTGCTGAGCGATCGAAGCATCCGCACTCGTTTTCAGTTCTGGTTCTTCAGCTATGAGACCGGCAACCCGGTTCCCTATTCCGCCATGGTCCTGCGCGACTCACTGCGCGACGCCGTCGCCCGGCTGGATCCCAAGGGCCGCGACCCGGCACTGCGCGAGATGGTGGTCATCGGCCACAGCCAGGGCGGCCTGCTCGCGAAGATGACGGCGGTCGACACCGGCGACCGGCTGTGGAGCAGTTTCAGCCGCCGACCGCTGGATGATCTCAAGCTGCGACCCGAGACCAGGGATCTGCTGCGGCAGGCACTGTTCGTGCAGCCGGAGCCGTTCGTCCGCCGGGTGGTGTTTATCGCCACGCCGCACGGCGGGAGCTACCTTACCGAGTTCTCGGTGGCCCGGATGATCGCGAAGCTGGTCCGCCTGCCTCTCCGCACGGCGTCGGCGCTCCAGGATCTCCTCACGAACAATCCCGACGCGTTCATCTACGATCCGCGTCAGGTGCGGCCGGGCAGCATCTATGGGATGACGCCCGGCAGTCCCTTCATCTCGGGCCTTGCCCAGATCCCAATGGCACCCGGCGTTACAGCCCATTCGATCATCGCCGTTGACGGCGACGGGCCACCCGAGGACGGCAGCGATGGCGTCGTTGCCTATCGGAGCGCGCACATCGATGGCGTGGCCTCGGAACTCGTGGTCCGTTCCCCGCACTCCTGCCAGTCGAACCCCGCCACCATCGCCGAAGTCCGCCGAATCCTTCTGCTTCATGCCGACGGGGCCTGCGCCGAACGCGGCATCGGCTGCGATTCGATCCCGGTCCAAACGGAGCCGTTCGTGGTCAGCGCGGCGCGATGAGCGTCCACGGATCGCGGGGCCGGATCAACGGAGGGCGCCGTTGCAATTGCGGAAATGCATAGCAAATAGAAAGGAGCAGACATAGAAGGCATCCGTAGTGCCTTGCGCACCGCTCTCCCGGCGCTGTGACGGTCGGCTTCGCATCGGCCTCTCCGAAATCGTTACGGAGATGCCGGGGAACACGCTGCAGGAGGCCGCAGCCGGTGCGATCGTCCGGACGAAGGAATGACCGACGCTGTCGCATTGCCTGCCGGGGGCGCACTGAGACGCGCTGCATTCGCGGTCGTCCTGGTGCTGGCGTCGGGCAGTGCGCAGGTCTGGGCCCAAGACGCACCGAGACTCGAAAGCGGTGACGCGCCGGCGAAGGTGCGGCAGCTGCTGGATCTGCTCGACGATCGCGATGTGCGCGAATGGTTGGCGCAGCGACGTGCCGCCACGGCAGAGCCAGAACCGGCCCCGGCGGCGGAGCCGCGGGCGGCGCCGTCCCGTTATTTCGCCGGCCGGATCGCCGCAATCCGCCTGCACTTGGCGGCGCTCGCCGCGGCCGTGCCGACGCTGCCGGCCGAGTTCGAGCGGACCGGTCGTATCCTGATGCTGGAGTTCGAGAAGCGCGGCCTGTTCAGCGTGCTGGTGCTGATCGCGGGCTTCGTCGCGCTCGGCTTCGGCGCGGAGTGGCTCTACTACCGGGTCGCTGCCGGGGTGGAGAAATGGATCGTTGCACTGCCGCTCGACACCGAGCGAGAACGCCTGCGCGCCGTCGCCGTTCGGCTCGCCTACGGGACCGGCATGGTCGCTGCCTTCGCCCTTGGCAGCGTCGGGGCTTTCCTCGCGTTCGATTGGCCGCCGCTCCTGCGCGAAGTCGTGCTTGGCTATCTGCTTGCCTTCCTCACGCTGCGCCTGACGCTCGTCGTCGGGCGCTTCCTGCTGGCGCCGGGTGGCGAGCGTTTCCGCATCCTGCCGATGCCGACACCGACCGCCTGGTTCTGGCACCGGCGGATCGGGCTTCTCGTCGGCTGGACCGCCTTCGGCTGGGTCACTATCGAGCTGCTCGCTGGGCTAGGCATGTCGGCCGATGCGCGGCGCCTCGTCGCGTATCTGCTCGGCCTCGGCTTGCTCGCGATCGGTCTCGGCAGCGTCTGGGGGCGGCCGTCAGCGGCCCCGGACGGTTCCGAGCCCGCGGCGACGTCCGGCACCCAACGCCGCGTCGGCACATGGCTGCTGTCGGGCTATTTCGTGTTGCTGTGGCTGCTGTGGGTGGCCGACGCCATGCCGGCTTTCTGGCTGGCCGTGGTCGTCGTCGGGCTGCCGGCGGCGATCGAGGCGACGCGGCGCGCGGTCAATCATCTCCTGCGGCCGCCGGGCGCGATGGGTGAGGGGCGAGCGGCGCCGGGAGTCGCCGCCGCATCGCTGGCCCGCGGCCTGCGCGCCCTGTTCATCATCGGCGCCGCGCTGCTGCTGGCCTGGGCGTGGGAAATAGACCTCGGCGCGCTGACCGTGCGGGACACGCTCGCCACGCGCCTGCTGCGGGGCGCGCTGAACGCCGTCGTCATCGTGCTCGTCGCCGACTTCGCTTGGCATGCGCTGAAGGCACTGATCGATCGGAAGATCACCGAGGTGCAGGAACCTGGTCAGCCCCACAGCGAGGAGGCGCGCCGCCGGGCCAGGCTGCGAACGCTGCTGCCGATCCTGCGCAACCTCCTGTTCGTCGTTCTCGTGGTGATGGCGCTGCTGATGGCGCTGTCGGCCCTTGGCGTCGAGGTCGGGCCGCTCATCGCCGGTGCGGGGGTCATCGGCGTCGCCATCGGATTCGGCGCACAGACGCTGGTCAAGGACATCATCAGCGGCATGTTCTACCTGCTCGACGACGCGTTCCGGGTCGGCGAGTACATCCAGAGCGGCAGCTACAAGGGCACCGTCGAGTCCTTCAGCCTGCGCTCGGTCAAGCTGCGGCACCATCGCGGGCCGCTCTACACCGTGCCCTTCGGCGAGCTGGGCGCGATCGAGAACATGAGCCGCGACTGGGTGATCGACAAGCTCACCGTCAACGTCACCTACGACACCGACCTCGACCAGGTGAAGAAGCTCATCAAGCAGGTCGGCAAGGAACTGGCGCAGGTTCCCGAGTTTGCGCCGAACATCCTGGAGACCCTGAAGATGCAGGGCGTCGAGCAGTTCGGCGAGTTCGCCGTTCAGATTCGCATGAAGATCATGACGAAGCCGGGCGAGCAGTTCGTCATCCGCCGGCGCGCCTATGCCATGATCAAGAAGGCGTTCGAGGCCAACGGCGTCAGGTTCGCGTTTCCGACCGTGCAGGTCGCCGGCGACGCCGAAGCATCGGCCGCGGCCGCGCACCAGGGGTTGCAATCGGCGCAGCGGACAACCGCGGCCGTGTAGGGCGTTGCCGCTTCTCGTCGCCGCCATCCTCCGCGATGGGGCTATCGGCGGCGTCGCCGGCGAGGCGGCTTCAGGTGCCGCGCCCGGTCGCCGACAAGCGGTCGGTGAGCCGGTCGTCGGCAATCACGCCGACGCCGCGGTCCTTGAAATCGGCGTCGGGATCGTAGGCCTCAAGGCCGTCGCGCGCCGCCTCGCTCGTGCCGATTCCGAATTGCTCGGACATGTCCTCTCCACCGCAGACGTTCCCGGCGGATCGCGCCCCGTCCCGATTTTGATTGGCCCTGCTTGCCGCCGCACGTGCGGCAAGCAGGGCCTGCTGTTCGACGTCACGGCGTCACGATGTTGAACCAGAACTCGAACGTATCGAGCATGGACACCAGCTGGTTGAGCTTGTCGGGATCGCCGGTAACCCGAACGTCACCGTCCGTCGTCGCTTTCTCCAGCGTCGTTTCTCCCAGAACGAGTCTATTCAGAACATCGCGCGACAGCGTGACGGTCGCATCGGCGTTATCGGCCTGTTCGCCTGCCGTGTTGTTGAGCACGCCGTTCTGGAGTTCGACCAGATATTTTCCGTCGGGGTCGCCGAAATCGAAGTTGAGGGCGATATTCGCATCGCCCGCCTTCGCGCTGTTGAGCCGCACGCCGAGATAGTCGAAGAACAGGTCGAGCGACATCGCGCGGACCGTGTCGGGGCTCGCCGTGTTCGGCGTCGGCAGCGGGGCAACACCTTTGCGCAATTCCTGGGCGCCGGTCAGATAGAAGTTACGCCACGGCCCGGACTCCGCCTAATAGCCCAGCTGTTCGAGCGCGTCGGCCTCCAGGTTCTTTGCCTCCTGGTTGTCGGGATCGGCGAAAACGACATGGTTCACCACCTGCGCAACCCAGCGATAGTCGCCCTGCTCGTAAGACTGCTTCGCCTTCTCCAGAACCGCATCGGCGCCGCCCATGAACTCGACGTATTTCCTGCTCGCTTCGACCGGCGGCAATTCGTGCAGTGTCGCCGGGTTGCCGTCGAACCAGCCGAGATAGAGCACGTAGGTCGCGGCAACGTCGTGATAGATCGAACCGTAGTAGCCGCGGTTTGCCCAGAAGTGAGCGAGGCTGTCCGGCAATTCAAACGCATCGGCCACCTCGCGCATCGTCATGCCGTGATTGACCATGCGCAAGGTTTCGTCGTTGATGTAGCGGTAGAGGTCGCGCTGCTTTTCGAGAAGCTCGACGACCTTCTCGTTGCCCCAGGTCGGCCAGTGGTGTTGGGCAAAGAGAACCTCGGCCTCGTCGCCCCACATTGCCAGTGCCTGATTCAGATACTTCGACCAGGGCAGCGGCTCGCGGATCTTTGCGCCGCGCAGCGAATACGTGTTGTGCAGCGTGTGGGTCGCGTCCTCGGCGGCGGAGATGGCCTTCTTCTCCTCGATGTACCAGAGCATCTCCGCAGGAGCTTCGGAACCCGGGGCCAGGAGGAACTCGTAGGTCAGGCCGTCGATCGTCTCCTTGTGACCGGTCTCGGAAATGATGTCGGTCGGCGGGATCAGCGTGACCATTCCCGCAGAGGTGGTGGTGCCGAGCCCCGCGCCGACCTGCCCCTTGGGATCGGGCGGCAGCAGGTTGCCGTACATATAGCTCGCCCGTCGGCTCATGGCGGTTCCCGCCATCACGTTCTCGGCGACTGCGGCTTCCAGGAAGCCTTCGGGAGCATAGATCTTGACCTTGCCGGACGTGACGTCTTCCTCGCTGACGACACCGCGTACGCCGCCGTAGTGGTCGACGTGGCTGTGCGTATAGATCACCGCCTGGACCGGCTTCTGGCCGCGATTCGCGTAGTAGAGATCCATCCCGACTTTTGCGGTCTCCGATGAGACGAGCGGATCGACGACGGTGATGCCTTCTGTGCCCTCGACAATGGTCATGTTGGAGAGGTCGAGATTGCGCACCTGATAGATGCCGTCCGTGACCTCGAAGAGACCGCCGATATTGATGAGCTGCGACTGACGCCAAAGGCTCGGGTTGACCGTATCCGGCGCTTCGGCCCCGTCGGTGATGAAGCCGTATTGCCGGGGGTTCCAGATCGGATTGCCGTCCTGTCCCCGGATGATCTCGGTCGGCAATGGTGCGATCAGGCCTCGCTTCGCGTCATCGAAGTCGGAGGTATCGGAGAACGGAAGCCGGTTCTGCAGTTCGGCATTTGCGCTCTTGGTTGCGTCCGTTGCGTCCTGCGCCAGGTCATTGTCCTGCGACTGCGCCCGACCTGCGACACCACCGCCAATGATGGCGATGATCGATAGTCCCGAGAGGCAAGTGGCTAACTTCATTGAAAATCCTCCTCGGTTGGACGGATCAAACGGAATGCGGTAGGCGTAGGCGGTATCAATCCCGCGAGTGGATCCCCAACGGGATTGCATAGGCGATCAACTCGCCCGACATTAGCCATGATGGTAGGTCGCATCGGCGCTCCGTCTACCCGGGCGTGCAATAGGAATGCAGCGGAACAACCTGTGCAGACCAATCACCCGTCTTCCGACCGTTCTATGCGCCAGGCCCATGACATGACGGGAGCGTGCATGAGACGCGCCGAAACCGCCGATCCAGCCAATCCTCTGGAGCGCCCCGAAAATGCGGCTATCCGGATGGCGCCGGCCGCGGGGAAGTCCAGGCCGGCGCCGGCCTGCCGGGACTTATGCTTCGGGTCGGGTGCCGACCTTCCGGGACGAGGCGCCCGTCATTGTTCCGACCGGAACACCGTTTTGAAGTCCCGCTTCATGTCGACGACGATCTCGGCGCCGTCGCCGACCGGACGTCGTCACCGGCCCTGCGGGAAGAGGAACTGGAACTGCAGGCGCAGCGTCCATTCGGCCCCCGAATCCGGCCGCTCGACGTTGTAGTAGGCCTGCCCCGTCAGGTTCACGGGCTGGGCACCGATGCTGAACACCCGTCCGACGCCGCCGCCGACCGGCACCGTCCAGCGGTCGCCGCTGTCGTCCGCTTCCCAGTTGGCGGTGATGATCGGCGAACTCACCACGTACCAGCCGCCTTCGAAGTTGTAGTTGACGAAGGGCTGGATCAGCATCTGGTTGACGTCCTCGCGGTCGTCGTCGCCCGCGAAGGACCAGATGTTGTTGGCGAGCACGCCGGCCAGCAGCGGGCCGCGCGTATAGACCACGACGCCCGCCGGGCCGATGCCCCACTTCTCGGTGCCGAGCACCTCGTCGGTGGCGGTCGGGATCAGGAAGGTCGGTCCCGCTCCCCAGATCACGCTGCCGGCGCCGCGCGGCGAGAAGAACAGCGTCGGGTTGAGGTCGCCGAGCCCGAACTCGGACTCGCCGGTGCCCGCCGGGGTCAGGTCATCCTGCCAGATCACCGGGAGGATCGTGCGGGTGATCAGGTTCCAGTCCGCGCCGAGCCGGACGGGGACCACCGGCTGGATGTTAAGGGTGTTGCGGGTCTTGTCGCGCGGGCCGACACCGAGGTCGAGATTGTTCTGAAACGGCAGGCTGATCACGTCGGCGATGGGGTTCTGTGCCGCCTTGGCGAGATCGTGGCCGTTCTCCTGGGCCAAGGCGGCCGGCAGCAGCGTGGCAACGGCCACGGCCGCGAGCGCACCGCCGGTCAGACGAGGCCGCCGGGGAACAACCGCGACGGCGCTCTTCGGCATTCGGGCAAGCAACGCATGGGATCGGATCGAATACGACATCCCGGCCTCCGTCCTGTGATGGCTTGCAAGGCGGGCGGCACGAAGCGCCGAACGGCGGGGGAGGGGTGCCGCGCAAGGGGGCTGTGCCGCGGACACGGCGCCGTCGCCCGTTCGATGGGGCCCATCTTAAGGCCATCGCTGCCGCCGGCACAGCGGATTCGCCGATCCCGGTTGGAAACGGCCCGGAGTCCCGGGACTCCAATGCGGTATCCCGAATGAGGCGGACGCTGACCAACATGTGACCGCCGTGGGTACTTCTCCGATGGTGTAGTCTCTCTGTCTGGGCGTATCCAGACGGCTTCGCTTTCCGGAAGGCGCAGGGTCCGATGGGCAACGGCAGCCTCGACTTGGCCGCGCGGAACGAAACCGGCCGGGCCTCGATCGACGCCCGCGGGCGGGCCGGTGCCGCCCGGCGCGGCCGCGCCCGCGTGCTCCTGTCCGCGTTGATACTGGCCGCGGGGCTCGGCTCGGGCATCTGCGCGAAGGCCGGCGACACCGGGCCCGCAGAGAGGGCCGGCTGGTCCTTTCAGGTGACGCCGTATCTTTGGGGCGCCGGGCTCGAGGGCGACATCGGGACCCGGTCCGCGCTGCCGACCGCCGAGGTCGACGCCAGCTTCCGGGACATCCTCGAGAACACGGACATCGGCCTCATGCTGGTCGGCGAGGCACGGTACCGGCGATGGGGCGCGTTCGCCGATCTCGCCTATCTCTCCGTCAGCGCCGACGGCGATACCCCGGGCCCGCTCTTCGGCGACGCCGAAGCGGAGGCGGACACCCTCGTCGCGACCCTCGGCGCCGCCTACCGCGTGGTCGACCGGGCCGAGGGATGGCTCGATCTGGTGGCGGGCGGCCGCCTCTGGTCCGTGGACACCGACGTCACGTTCGAGACCGGCCTCCTGCCGAAGCGCAAGACCGGCGTGAGCGAATCCTGGGCCGACCCGGTCGTCGGCCTGCGCGGGCAGATCGACCTCGGCTCCGGTTTCGCGGCGACCGCATATGCCGATATCGGCGGCGGCGCGTCGGACCTGACCTGGCAGGTCCTTGGAACGCTTGACTACCGGTTCAGCGACCGTGTCGAGGCGCGAATCGGCTATCGGCACCTCAGCGTCGACTACAGCGATGGCGGTTTCGTGTGGGACGTGGAGATGAGCGGGCCGATCATCGGCCTGAGCGTCCGGTTTTGAGGGCGGCTTAGCCCTCGGGTCGCGCGGCGACGGCAGGCGCTTTGTCGAGAGGGCCCTGCGGTCGCACGATGGATCTGCCTCCACATCGCTCGACGCACTTTTCCCACAGGTCCGGCAGCAGCACCGCGGCAAGTCCGAGGGCGTCGTGCCATGCTTGCGACACCGGTCCGGATGGCCGGCGACAGGACGCGTGGTGGCACCATTATTGATGCGACACGTTGTTTGCCAAACCGCGCCCCGCAGGGAAGTGCTTAGACAAGAACGTGAAGGGAAAGAGACTTCCATGACCCCGTCCGCTCCGAACGCACAAGCGTCTGCTGGTACGTTGGCAACGTCGGAAGCGCCAGCCCCGCTCGAGGTTGGGCCGGCCGGCAGCTACAATGGGAATGGCGCGGCCGTTGTCCGTGCGTTGCCAGCTCGGCACTACCTCGATCAGGCTCGTCGTCCCATCATTCGCGCCCATTGCGGATTCCTCGACGCTGCGCCGGCATGACCACCGGCCCCGACCGCAACATCCTGACGGTCATGCTGGGCGAAGACCAGCTTCCGCCGCGGCGGCGGGCCGTGCCAAGTGTTGGCTCCGGGCGAGTTTCCCGCTTATCGATGAACTCTTTCGCGACTAATCTACCGATCGCGCTGCCCGGTGGCGCAAGAGTACACAAGAGCCTACGGAGGACAGACTATGAACGAGCGGAGAACTTGCGCTGACGCCGTGTCGGGCCGGTATCCTGGACGCTTCGCGGCAGCGGCCCTGGTTATAGCGGGCCTGATCGGCGTGTCCGTGGCCTCGGCGGACGAGATACCGGAAAAGCTGAAGGGATCCGGCGAAGTTGTGATCACGAGCGGTGGCGGCACCTGGGAGGACGCGCAACGCAAGGCGTTCTTCGATCCGTTCGAACGCGACACCGGCATCAAGGTGGTCCTGGTTCCCGAGAACCACGCCAAGCTCCTCGCCTCCGTCCAACTCGGTACGCCGGAAGCCGACATCACCTCGATCCCCGGAGGAATGCTGGCCGGCTTCGACGCCAAGGGTGCGCTCGAGCCGATCGACTACAGCTACTTCGGCAAGGAGACGCTCGCCAACATCCCCGACGTGCTGAAGAACGAGAAGGGCGTGGGGGCCCTGCTGTATTCCATCGTGCTCGCCTACAACACAAAGAAGTATCCGGAGGGCGGCCCGCAGCCGCAGAACTGGGTCGACTTCTACGATCTCGAGGCGTTCCCCGGAACGCGCGGCCTGCCCAAGTGCGAAAAGCTCGTCGACGGTGCCCTGCTCGAAACGGCCTTGATGGGCGACGGCGTCGCGCCGGAAGACGTCTATCCGATCGACATGGAGCGGGCCTTCGCGAAGGTCGAAGAGATCAAGCCGCACGTCCGCCGCTGGTGGGTGGCCGGCGCGGATGCGCCGCAAGGCCTGATCGACGGAGAACTCGATCTCTCGAGCGCCTACAACGGCCGCATCTTCGCCGCCCAGAAGCAAGGCGCGCCGCTGGCGTTTTCCTGGGATCAGTCGCTCCTGCAATACGACTATTGGGTCGTCATGAAGGGGTCGCCGAACAAGGAGAACGCGATGAAGTTCCTGGCGTACATCTCACGCGCCGAGCCGCAGGCGGTGTTCGCGGAAGCGATCTCCTACGGACCGGTCAACCGGAAGGCCTTCGATCTCGTTCCGGCCGAGATGCGTTCGACCCTGCCCGGGTCGCCGGAGCTCGCCAAGAACCAGTTGTTCCAGGACTATTCGTGGTGGAGCAAGGTCGGCGACGATGGCCGGACGAACTGGGACCGGGCACTGGAGCGTTGCGTCACGATGCTCTCGCAATAACGCTTCTCCAACGTCCGCCGGCGGGCGGCCCACGAGGCCGCCTGCCTTTCACGAGACACCGCTCACGTCGGTGGCGAGGCAGCATGAAGAAGTACCCAGGAACCACACCGGCGAAACCCGGTATCTTTCAGGGCGAGATCGAATTTTCCAATCCGACCTTGCGAGACTATCGCTGGCCGGTCTGCGAGATCGCGGGCCGGCGGGCCGGGCCCAAGCTTTGCGTCACGGCCGGCGTCCACGTGAACGAGGTATCCAGCATCGAGGCGGCGATCCGGCTACAGCGCCTATTCGATCCGGAGATCCTGCGTGGTTCGGTCTCGATTATTCCTGTCGTCAATCTGCCGGCCTTGTACAGCTACACGGAGTACACCTGCCCGGTCGACGGCAAGAACATCAACTTTACCTTTCCCGGAGATCCGAACGGCACCTTCTCGGAGGCTTTGTGCCATGCCCTCGTGACCGAATGGGCCGGTGACGCCGACTGCTACATCGATTTGCACGGCGGGGATCTCCGCGAGACCGTGTCGAAGTTCGTCATGTTCCAGCGTACGGGCGACACGGCGGGCGATACCTTTCGCCGAAGCCTTGCGGAGTGCTTCGACGCCGACCTCGTCGTCGGCTTCGCGCCGCCGCACATGGATGCGCCGGGTCGCCCGCCGACAGCCTTTGCGCGGCTCGGGCGGAACGCCATCATGTCCGAAGGCGGCGCGAACGGCATCGTCGATGAGGACTCCGTCGCCTATCACGTCGGCGGCGTCCTCAACGTGGCGCGCAAACTCGGCATGATCGACGGACCGCTGTCGCCTCCCAAGCGAGCTCAAGTCCTGTGCCACGACTACATCTGGACGCCCGCACCGGTCGACGGGCTGTTCTATTCGGAGATCAAGCCCTTTGATGCGGTGCGCGAGGGCGACGCGATCGGCGAATTCCGAAGCCTCTTCGGCGAGCGGCTCGCGACCCTGCGAGCGCCGGCCACGGGCTACGTGCTTTGGCGCATGACCCAGCCGATCCTCCGGGAGGGCGCGGCGGTGCTCGCCATCGCCGTCCCGGCGGCGGAGCCGCGCTAATCGGAGAGAAGAACCGCATCGTCAGGCCGCCAGGTCAGCGCCACATGCGCGCCAACGGGAAACGGCGCGGCCCCGCGATTCTGGTCCTTGACGGTGAGGCTCAGGCCCTCCGCATCGATCTCGTATCGGGTCGTTTCGCCGAGAAAAACCGCCTCGCGGATCCGGCCGCTCAGCGCCGCCCCCGAGACCTCCTCGCCGCGTAGGATCGAGATCCGCTCCGGGCGGATCATGAGTCGATGGGCCACGACCTCGCCCGCCGCCGACGGCGCTGCGACCAGGGCCCCGTTCGGCAGCCGAAGCATCCGAGCGCCCGCGCCGTCCGCCACGACCTCGCAGTCGAAAATGTTCGACTCGCCGACGAAGCGGGCGACGAAGCTGTCGGCGGGACGGTTGTAGAGCTCCGGTCCGGGTGCCGCCTGAACCAACCGCCCGTCCCGCATCACGGCGATGCGATCGGACAAGGTGAGCGCCTCGTCCTGATCGTGCGTCACGTAGACGACCGTCATACGGAGCTCGCGCTGGATGCGCTTGATCTCGGTCTTCATGCGCTCGCGCAGGTTCCGGTCGAGCGCGCCCAGCGGTTCGTCCATCAGCAGGATCCTCGGACGGAACACGACCGCGCGGGCCAGCGCGACGCGCTGCTGCTGACCGCCGGAGAGCTGCGTCGGATACCGATCGGCGAACTCCTCGAGGTGAACGAGGGCGAGCGCCTCGCGTGCCTTCACGGCGATTTCGCGCCGGTCCACGTCCCGTACCGAGAGTGGGAACGCCACGTTCTCGAATACCGTCATGTGCGGGAACAGGGCATAGTTCTGGAAAACCATGCCGATCCCTCGCCGGTAAGGCGGCAGGGTGACCACCGATTCGCCGCCGAGCTCGATCTCGCCCGCCGTCGGCGTTTCGAATCCCGCAATCATCTTCAACACGGTCGTCTTGCCTGAGCCCGACGGCCCCAGAAGCGTTACAAATTCGCCGGGCGCGACGTCGAGACTGAAGTCGGAGACGGCGCGCCCATCTCGTCCGTAGACCTTGCTCACATTCCGCAGAACCAGGGACGTGCTCATGCCGTCTTCTCCTGCCCATTGCCGAGCACGGCCCTGCGCTTGATCCGGCGCAGCCGCAGCCATTGGCTGATCCCGACGGCGAAGACGACCGCCAGAATGATGACGGTCGAGGCCGCGCTCAACAGGGGGTCGAACTGATACTTTATGTCGTTCCAAAACTTGATCGGCAGTGTCTGGGGCAGCCGGCCCAGCAGAAAGATCGTCACGAGGAGTTCATCGAACGAGATCAGGAAGGCGAGCAGGCCCGCAGTCGTGAGCGCGGGCTTGAGAATCGGCAGCGTCACGCGGCGCAGGATCGTTGCCGGTCGGGCACCGTGGACGCTGGCGGCGTGCTCCAGCGTTCGATCGAAGCCGCGCACGGCGGATGCCATCACGACCACCACGTAGGGCGTCGCGAGCACCGCGTGGCCGATGACCAGACCGACGTAGCTGCCGAGGAGCCCGAGGCGCGCCTCGTAGATGTAGAGGGCAAGCGCCAGTACGATGACGGGAATGACGATTGGCGAGAGCGAGAGCAGGAAGAGGGCCCGCTTGCCTCGCAGCGGCGAGCGGACCAACGCGAATGCGCCGGCCGTTCCCGCGACCAACCCGATGGCGACGGCGGCACCGCCGATCTGCAGGCTCGCGACGAGGGCCGCGTGCCAATCGGCGGCCCGGTAGAGCTTCTCGTACCATTGCAGAGAAAATCCCGGCGGCGGAAAGGTCACGAACGGCGACGAGCTGAACGACAGGATCACGATGACGATGACGGGCGCGACGAAGAACACCAGCATCGTGGCGGTAAAGACCCATTGCCAGATGCGCCGTTCGGACATGAGCGGCCCGACAAGACGGAACGTCGCGTTCTCGACGACGCGAAAGACCGGGCTGAGGCCAGCACCGAGCGCACGGCGGACGAGACGCGCCCCCGTAGGCCTGATCCGGCTTCCGCCGGTGCCGGGCTGCGCTTCGTGGGCACTCCACATCATCTCGAGCGGGATGAACAGGCTTGCCAGGAACAGGATCGCGAGCGTCGCGAGCAGCAGAATCGTGGCCGACGCGTAGCCAAGCGGGAAGTTGAGCAGGGTCGTCGTCTGCACCACGATCAGCTGCGAGATCATCGTATCCGCCGGGCCGCCGAGCAGAGCCGGCGTGATGTAGAAACCGATCGCCATGATCAGAACTAGGGTGGCCGCCGCGAAGACGCCCGGGAGACTCATCGGCAGGTACACCCGGAGGAATGTGCGGACGGGATTGGCCCCCAGGACCTGGGCCGCCGCGACGAGCCGACGGTCGATCTGGGCCATGACCGCGTACATCGTGAAGATTCCGATGGGCGCAAGGACATGGACCATCCCGATCACGACGGCCGTCGTCGTGTTCAGGATCTGGATCGGTTCATCGACGAACCCGAGCCAGATCAGCGTGTTGTTGACGATCCCTTGGCGTCCGAGGATCACCATCCAGGCGTATGTCCGGATCAGGAACGCCGTGAACAGCGGGATCAGGAGGAAGGTGCTGACGACGATCGCCGCGCGCGGCTTCAGCGAGCTCAAGAGATAGGCGACCGGATACCCGAGCAGGATCGAGAAGAGGGTCACGTACGCGCTCACCTTGAAGGTGTGGGCGAGGACCGTGAAGTAGACGGGCTCGGTTAGGATGCGCCGGTAGCTCGCGAAATCGAGGGCCAGCCCGCCGAAGCTGTCCCAAACGATCACGGCCAGCGGGATCAGAAAGAATCCGACCAGGAGGATCGCGAGGGGCGCGGCTGGCGCGAGGGACCGTAACCCGGCCGTCGCGCGCAGGTACTGCCAGACCGATCTCGGCCGCACCCTTTCCGTTGCCACGTCCAACGTCCTGCCTCCTTTGAGCGGGCCAACGGGACCGCCGGCCGCACCATCGCCAATCGGTCGCGATATGCGATGCCTCCTTCCCCAGGTCAACCACTTTGGCCGGGCCACTGGAACCTCGACCCCGGGAGTGCAAGGTCGAACGGGCGGGCCTTTCAAGGAGGCGTACTTCCGACCCCTGAAGGACGCCCAGCGGCGTCTCGACTGGCCGTCGGCGATCGGCTTTCTGTCCGACGTCATCGTCGGAACGGTCGACGAGTTGATGGCGACCCGTACGGCGCTCGAGGATCTCCGGCGGATCTGGCTGGGGCGCCGGACGTTTCGCGGGGGCTCGGCCGCCCAGCGGGCGCTCGCGCTCCTCCCGCAGTATCCGGTCATCACGGTCCGGCGTCCGGCCGCCTCGGCGCGGAGCGGCTCGAAATCCGGCCGGTCCTCGACTGACGCCGTTCGGCGGCGCGGCGTGGAGATCCGATACTCCGACGGAGCCCGTATCGTCACCGTCGAGGGCCGTGCGGCCATGCATCCATGGCTATCGACAACGAGGTTTGCCGCAGTCGCCTTGCTCGACCGTCTGGCGCCGATCGGCTCGGCCTGAACGGTTAACGCCGACCGACCTCCCGGTGCATCTCCACCCGCGGCGCTCTGAGCGCAACCTGAGGATGCGTCCACTCGCCGCCGCAGTCCGGCTCAGCGTCGAATGGGAGGGCGCTGCACGCCGCGCGTGTGGCGGCCCGGGTGGATTGACCGGGCGGTTTCGTGAATAATACGAGGGGGGAGGCTTGAGGGTGAGCGTGCCGATCGGCCATCCGATGCAGCTTCAACAGACGGAGACGCCTCCATGACCGCCGCCGTCGAGGGCGCGGCCGTCCGTATCGCGGCGCTGATCGCGCCGAAGATCAATCTCGCGCTCTACCAGAACGCGATCCCGGTTCTGCGCGATCTAAAGATCGTTAACGAGGCCGATGCGCCGCTCGAGCAGCTGGAGCTTTCGATCGCGTCGACCCCGGCCTTTCTCCGGGCGAAGACTTGGCGCATCGAGCGCGTTGGCGCCGGCGCCACTTTCCATCTCACCGATCTCGATGTCGATCTCGACGGAGCCTTGCTGGCCGGCCTTCAGGAGGCCGAGCGCGCCAGCGTCACCTTGACCTTGCGCGACCCCAACAGCGAGATCGCCCAGACCGAGAGCGACGTAAGGTTGCTCGCCCCAAACGAGTGGGGTGGCGCCGGCAGCCTTCCCGAGATCCTCGCCGCCTTCGTGCGGCCGAACGACCCGGCGGTCGAGACGGTCCTCAAGAAGGCCGCGGAGATCCTGCACGCCAGCGGCAAGGCACCTGGCCTCGACGGCTACCAGTCCGGCCACCGCGAGCGGGCCTGGGAGATCGTTGCCGCCGTCTGGTCGGCCGTGTCGTCGCTCGGCATCGACTATGTCGTGCCGCCGGCGAGCTTCGAGCAGGAGGGGCAGAAGGTCCGCTCGCCGAGCCACATCCTGGACAAGCGGCTCGGCACCTGCCTCGACCTGGCGCTGCTGTTCGCCGCCGCCCTGGAGCAGGCCGGCCTCAACCCGCTGCTCGTCCTGCGCCGCGGCCACGCCTTCGCCGGCTGCTGGCTCGCCAACGAGGATTTTTCGTCCGCCGTCATCGACGATCCGCAGAGCTTGCGCAAGCGCCTGAAGCTCGGCGAGATGGTCCTGTTCGAGACGACGCTCGTCACCCACAAGCCGCCGGCCAGGTTCCGATATGCCTGCGAGAACGCGGCCGAACAGGTGGCCGAGTCGCGCGACGGGGAGTTCGAACTGGCGATCGACGTCCGCCGGGCGCGCATGAAGCGGATCCGCCCGCTCTCCGAACGCGATGCGGCCCGCGTGCCCTCCGAAGCCGCGAGGGACGACACGGAACCCGCGGTGGTGTTGATCGACGAGGCGCCGCCGCTGCCCGAGGTCGAGATCCTGGCCGATTCCGAGGTCCGGGACGAGACGCCGAAAGGCCGGCTCGAGCGCTGGAAGCGCAAGCTGCTCGACCTCTCGCTGCGCAACCGGCTGCTCAACTTCCGCGCGACCAAGCAGGCGGTCGCCATCGACTGCCCGGAGCCGGGCCGCCTCGAGGACCTGCTGGCGAGCGGCGCCGAGATCAAGATTCTCCCCCGACCGCCGATCATGGAGGGCGAGGACCCGCGCAGCGCGGCCATCCACCGCACGCGCCACTACGAGGAGGCGGTGCGCGAGCATGCCCTGCAGGCGCTCGCCCGCAACGAGGTCCTGGTCAACCTGCCGGCCGACGAGCTCGAAGCCCGGCTCGTCGAACTCTACCGCGCGGCCAAGGCGGCAATCGAAGAGGGCGGCGCCAACACCCTTTATCTCGCCTTCGGCTTTCTCTCCTGGCGGCGCGACGACAAAGCGGACGTCAAGTATCGAGCGCCCTTGATTCTCGTGCCGGTGTCGCTTCGGCGCCGAAGCGTGCGCTCGGGCGTGCGCCTCATGATCCACGACGACGAGCCGCGCTTCAACCCGACGCTCCTCGAGATGCTGCGGCAAGACTTCCGGCTGACAATCCCGGGCCTGCAGGGCGACCTGCCCACGGACGATCAGGGACTCGACGTCGCGAAGATCTGGCAGGCGGTGCGCGCGGCGGTGCGCGACGTGAAGGGCTGGGAGGTCACGGAGGACGTCGTCCTCTCGACCTTCTCCTTCAGCAAGTATCTCATGTGGAAGGACCTGTGCGACCGGACGGAGCAGCTGAAGCGCAATCCGGTCGTCCGGCACCTGATCGAGACGCCGCGCCAGCCCTACGGCGACGGCAGCGGTTTTCCGCCGCCGGAGAGCCTCGACCGGGATCTCACGCCGGCGGACATCTTCTGCCCGCTGATGGCCGATTCCTCGCAGCTCGCGGCGGTGATGGCGGCCGCCCGCGGCAAGGACTTCGTGCTGATCGGTCCGCCCGGCACCGGCAAGAGCCAGACCATCGCCAACATGATCGCGCAGTGTTTGGCCGAGGGGAAGACAGTGCTCTTCGTCTCCGAGAAGATGGCGGCGCTCGATGTCGTTTATCGCCGCCTGCGGGCGATCGGCCTCGGCGACTTCTGTCTCGAGCTTCACTCCAACAGGGCCCGCAAGGTCGAGGTCCTCGAGCAGCTCCGCCGCGCCTGGACAGCGCAGGGCGCTCAGGAGATCGAGACCTGGCGACAGGAGGCGGACCGGCTGCGACGCCTGCGCGACGACCTCAACCGGTTCGTGCGGCACCTCCACCGGCGCCATCGCAACGGCCACACGCCGTTCCGGGCGATGGGGCTGGTCGTCGCCGGCGCCGACCGGAGCATCCCGCATGTGGCGCTGTCCTGGCCCGCCGCCGACGCGCACGATGAGGCCGCGCTCGAACGCCTGCGCGAGCTGGCCAAGCGCCTTGAGATCAATGCGGGGGAAGTCGGCCCCGTGCCTGAGAACCCGTTCGCGGGCGTCGCCCGCGGCGAGTGGTCGCCAAAATGGCAGGCAGAGTTCTCCGAGGCTGCCCGGGCCGGCGCCGCGGCCGCGGGCCGGATCGGTGAGGCCGCGCGCGGCTTCGCCGCGACGATCGGGCTTGCCGTGGTCGAGCCGACGCACGCCAGGCTCCTCGCGCTCGCCGATGTTGCCCGGCTTCTCCTCGATCGGCCGGCTGGCAACCTCGGCTTCGGCTTTGCCGCCGACGCCGAGGACACGCTGCGCGAACTTGAGGCCGGCCTCGCGCTCGTCCGGAAGGCGCAGAGCACGCGCGGGAAGCTGTCGCGCCCTTACGCGCGCGAGGCGACGTCGCTCGACCTGGCGAAGCTGAAGGCGCACTGGACGGAGGCCTCCGGCGCCTGGTGGCTCGCGCGTCTCCTCGGCCAGCGGCGCGTGCGCAAGGCACTGGCCCCGCATTGCGGCGGAGACGCGCCGGAGGACTGCGGGGCCGATCTTGAGATGCTGCAGATCCTGCGGGACCTCGAAAAGGAAATTTCCGGGCAGGCGCGGCTCGCCGGTTCCGTCGGACGGCTCTGGAGCGGCGTCGATACGGATGTCGAGGCGGCCGAGCGGGCGATCGACTGGATCCGGCGGGCCCGCGGCGCCACCGGGGCGCTGACCGCGGATCTCGACGCCATGCTGAAGGTCCGCCAGCGCATCGGCCGCCTGCTGTCCGAGGGCACGGACCTGCTGGCCGAAGAGGGTCCGGTGGGCCGCGCGGCGCGCGGCCTCGTCGAAGCCTGGGACGGGCTGGCGAGGGCGCTCGCACGCATCACGGAACTCGCGGATGCCGCGCTCGACCAGCTCTTCGCCCGTGGGGCCGCGGATTGGCCGGCGCTGATCGCGACGCGCTGCGAGGCCTGGATCGGCGCGGCGCCGCGGCTCCATGCCTGGTGCGGCTGGTGCGCGGCGCGCAACGATGCCGAGCGCGAGGGCCTGCTGCCGCTCGTTCAGGCGATCGAGCGCGGCGAGGTCGCTCTGGGCGGCGTCGTCGAGTGCTTCGAGACCAACTATGCCCGCTGGTGGCTTGACCTGGCGATCGAGGACGATCCGGTCCTCAAGGGTTTCGTCTCGGCCGAGCAGGAGCGGAAGATCGAGGAGTTCCGCAAGCTCGACGAACGCTTGACGGAGCTCACCAAGGACCTCGTCCGGGCCAAGCTCTGCGGCAATCTGCCGGCGCTGGACGAAAAGATCCGCGACCCCGAATGGGGCGTGCTGTCGAGAGAACTCAACAAGAAGCGCCGGCACCTGCCGCTGCGCCAGCTGGTGACGGCGCTGCCGAATGCACTCACGCGCCTCACGCCCTGCCTGCTGATGAGCCCGCTCTCGATCGCCCAGTACCTGCCGGCGGACGCGAAGCCGTTCGACGTGGTGATCTTCGACGAGGCCTCGCAGATCCCGGTCTGGGATGCGGTCGGCGCAATTGCCCGGGGCAAGCAGGTGGTCGTGGTCGGCGATCCCAAGCAACTGCCGCCGACGAGCTTCTTCGACCGCACGGACGAAGAGGCGGACGACGAGGTTGTCGAGGTCGAGGATCTCGAAAGCATCCTCGACGAGTGTCTCGGGGCCAACATCCCGGCAAGCAACCTGCGCTGGCACTACCGCAGCAGGCACGAGAGCCTGATCGCCTTCTCGAATCACCGCTACTACGGCGGCGGGCTCATCACCTTCCCCTCGCCGGTGACGCAGGACCGGGCGGTTTCTTATGTCCATGTCGCCGGCGGCGTCTACGAGAAGGGCGGGGCGCGGGTAAACCAGCAGGAGGCGCGCGCGGTCGTCCAGGCGGCGGTCGGCTATCTCAAGCGCCCGACGTTCCGGTCGGAGAATCTGTCGCTCGGGATCGTGACCTTCAACTCCGAGCAGCAGCGGCTCATCGAGGATCTGCTCGACGAGCGCCGGCGTGAGGATCCGTCCCTCGAGCCCTTCTTCGCCGAGGACCGGCTGGAGCCGGTGTTCGTCAAGAACCTGGAGAACGTGCAGGGCGACGAACGCGACATCATCCTGTTCTCGGTCACCTACGGGCCGGACATCGCGGGCCGCGTGTCGATGAACTTCGGGCCGCTCAACAAGCAGGGTGGCGAGCGGCGGCTCAACGTGGCGATCACCCGCGCCCGGCGCGAGCTCAAGGTGTTTGCGACCCTGCGCGCGGACCAGATCGACCTCTCGCGCACCACGGCGCTCGGCGCCAGGGACCTGAAGCACTTTCTGGAGTTCGCCGAGCGGGGGCCGCGGGCGCTGGCGGAGGCCGTCTCCGGTCCCGTGGGCGGTCACGAATCGCCCCTCGAGGAAGCGGTGGCCGCGGCGCTCGCCCGGCGCGGCTGGACGGTCCATCCACAGATCGGCGTCTCCGGCTTCCGGATCGATCTCGGCGTCGTCCATCCGGACGCGCCCGGCCGCTATCTTGCCGGCGTCGAGTGCGACGGCGCCACCTATCACCGCTCGGCCACGGCGCGCGACCGAGACAAGTTGCGCGAGTATGTGCTGGCCGGTCTCGGCTGGCGGATCCTGCGCACCTGGTCGACGGATTGGTGGACCGACGCCGCGACCGCCGCAGAGAAGCTGCACACGCGCTTAACGGTGTTGCTGGAGGCGGAGCGAACGGCCTCGGCGGGCGCGGCGTTGCGGTCGCCGGAGTCCGTGCCGATGCAGACGAAGCCGGTCGAGCTTGATACCGGGAGCGGCGCCGACGCGCCGGTCGTGACCGACCGGGTGGATGGCGAGGAGCGCGAGGAGACCACCCAGGCCCGGCGCTACGCCGGCCCGGTCGACCTCTCCGACCTCGAAGCGCTCCTTCCGGACGGCCCCGGGACGGACCGGCCCGTCTATGTGATGGCCGATCTGCGGGAGGTCGCCGGCGGGCCGCAGCCGGAGCGCTTCCTGGACGATGCCTACCGGCCGACGCTCGCGCGCATGATTGCGCATGTGATCGAGATCGAGGGACCGGTCAAAGATGAGGTCCTGGTGCGCCGCATCGCCCGGGCGCATGGATTTCAGCGTGCCGGCAGCCGGATTCGGGACCATGTCTTGGGGCTCGTGCCGCGCGGGTACGGCCGCAGCCGCGAGGGCAGCGCCGTGTTCTTCTGGCCGAAGGGCGTGGAACCGGGGCGTTGCGAGCGGTTCCGCCGGCCGAACGGCGACGAGGCACGGGGCGTCGACGAAATCGCGCTGGCCGAGCTGGCGGCGCTCGCCCGCGAGGTTGCGGAAGCAGTCGATGATCGCGACTCGCTGCTGGTTGCGATGGCGCGGGCGATCGGCCTGCGGCGGCTACATGAGACCACCCGCGAACGGCTGGTCAGCGCCTGTCGGGTCGCAGGGCTGATCGCGCCCAGCGCACCTCGTTGATCTGCTAGAGCATTTTCCGATCGGCAGGACCGGCTCGACGTTCATGCCGAGGAGATCCCGGGCCTGATCGAGACGAATCCCGGCATCACGCCGGCGGAGATCGTCGCGCATCCGGAAGAGGCGCACGGGCCTGAAGGTGACCCTGAGCGGCGTCTGACGGCGGCTCGACCGCCACGACACGACCTTCAAAACAAGCCCGCACGCCAGCGAACAGCAACGGCCTGGCCTCCTGCAGCGGCTCGGTTGAGGCGCCCGGCATAAGGACCCGCGGTCCACACGTTCAACCGCGTTCCGGGTTTCGCCCGCTTTGTCCTGGACACGCGAGCGGTGGATGACCGTCGGGGAGTTGCTGAGCAAGCCGATGGACAGCGCCAGGTGGGACCGGCGAGCGAAAGACGCGCGTATCCGAGTTCCCCGACGTCGCCGGGTTGGCAAGGTAATACGCGGAGCGTTTCCCGCACGAGTTCTCCGGCGGTCAGCGCCAGCGCATCAGCATCGTGTGCGCCCTCGCGCTGCGGCCGAAGGCGGCCCCCTCCCCCCTCGATCGGCGAGCGACGGGACGATCAACGCGCTCGGCGGGCCACCGCTCCCGAGACCATGCCTCCTTTGTCGCGCCGCTTGCCGTCAAGAGGGATGGGCCTTCTCGCCAAGGCAGTCTGCCCTGCGAATGCGGTCGCGTCGCCGGCGGCGCGAAACGGCCCCGAGAAAACCGCGGCTGCGCCTGGAACCTTCTCCTGCGTCGCCTGTTCCAGAGCGATCGACGCCGCGGCTGCGGGCCGTCGACGGGGCGCCGCGATGGACCCGCTGGCCTGCGCGACCGTCGATCAAACGAGCAACCCGCCGGTGCCCCGACCCGGGTGCCGGATCACAGATTGCAGGCAACGAAGGAGGAATGCCATGGCATTTGGATCCCTTATTCCCTTTGGCCGGCGCTCGTCGCTGATTCCGGACTGGTGGAGGCCGGACCCCTTCAGCGACCTCCGCCGAGAGATCGACCGGCTCTTCGACGACGTCTTCGGGGGCGACGGACCGTTCCGGTTCTGGCGAACGGAGGAGCTGGCGCCGCGCATCGACGTTCGCGAGGCCGACGACCGCCTGGAGGTCGTCGCCGACCTGCCGGGCGTCGACGAGAAGGACATCGACGTGGAGGTGCAGGACGACCTGCTGACGATCCGGGGCGAGAAGCGGGCCGACCGCGAGGAGCGCGGGCGCGACTACCGCCTCGCGGAGCGCTCCTTCGGCCGGTTCGTCCGGTCGATCCGGCTGCCCTTCGCCGTCGATCCCGACAAGGTGGACGCGTCCTACGCCAAGGGCGTGCTGACCGTCACCGTGCCGAAGCCGCCCGAGATCCAGCAGAAGACCAAGAGGATCCCGGTCCACCGCGCCGACGGCCAGCAGTCCGCCGCATAGGCGGGCCCAGCCACCCCGGGAGCGCCGATCCCGCATCGCGCCGTCTGGCCGCCCCTGGACGGCCAGGGAGCGGCCCCGCAGCCCGGCCCGCGAGTGCGGCGCTCCCGGGCTCTTCGATGAGACGAGCGCGCGGCGCCGCTCCGCCCCGCGCTCGACGGGCACGCCTCGTAAGGCGGCAACGCGCCTGTTCCGAAGCGCTACCCCGATGGCCGCTCCGGCGCGATGGTGTCCGAATCGGACGCAGCCGTTTCATCTCCGGTGTTCGCGTGGTCCTCTTCCGGACCACGGATGGACGGCGCGGGCCGGTCGCGACGCTCACTCAGGTGTCGAGTTCGCGGCATGACGGCAGCCGAAGCAGGTCCGGCGCCAACGATCGGACCGGGCGCCCAGACGTGCCGCCGGCGCGGTTTCTCGGCTCATGGCTGGCCGAGAGTTTCGTCGCTGAGCCACGGGTCCGGCCGAATAGAACTCAAAGGGATGTCCTCCAATCGCTTTTCGATCTCGATCTCATGCACCCGAACGGCCTCGGCGCCGTGGTCCTTGAGGATCCTCTGGGCCTTCTCCTCCTGATCGGGCGAGTGGGTGCGGACCCACAGGATAAGGCCGCCCGCGGCCATCTGCTCTTCGAGCTCTTTGGCTTCCTCTCGCCCGATGAAGCGGGCAAGCAAGGTGCCCACGCCGCTACCGACGGCGCCGCCCGCGATGGCAGCCGCAACCGCCAGCGCCAGCGCCCCGCCGGAGGCGACGACACCGAGGGCCGCGGCTGTCGCGCCGACGTAGGTCAGGATGCCGGCGGTGGCCGCCAGCGGAATGGCCACGTCCTCGCGCGCGACATAGGCCCGCCGTGGTACGCCCGGGACATCGGGCAGTTCCTTGGGGGCGACGTAGACGTCGCCGAGCTTATCGCGGACCGTCTCGACACTGGTCATCAGATCGATCTGTGAACGGTCGAAGCCGGCGAGCAGCAGGGCGTCGACGGCGGCATCGAGCGCATCACGTGTGTGGAAGATGCCCGCCGCTTCGCGCACCCGCACCCGCTCGATTACCGTGTCGTGCGATTCGCTCATCTCTCTTGCCCTCCGTGACTCAAGCCCAAATGTGCGGTCTGTTCGGTTGAATTCATGGCCGCAGCCCCGCAGCACCTGTTGAGCGGTACCTGTTGAACGGACGATGGCGTCGTTGCGGTGCTTCGAGCGCCCGACAATGGTCCACCGTAGTACCGACCGACGGTGAGGGGGGCCGGCTGAAGATCCGCCAAAATGTCTCCATAGAACGCTCAAACATGTCGGTTGCGAGCAACGCGGCGCGCCAGAAGGCCTCGCCAAACGGCTTGGGGCTCGCGAATCAACGAGCCGTAGACCACGCGCCGCCGTCCAATGGAAAGCAAACCCGCCGGCATCGGCGTGGTTCCGCGGGACCTCTGCAGATTGGCCGCCGGCATTGGAACAACGGAAACGGGCCGGTTCGAAATCCCGTCGGCCGGCGGGCGACCGTGGCCGTGCCGGATCGCGGCAGGCGGAAGGGTACCGTTCAACGGCGCCGGGTCCGACGACCGCGAGGTCAACTGGTTCCAATGGACGTGGGTTCTTGCCGGCGAGCGGTGCGGCCATACCTGCGTCACGGTTCGGAACCAGGGGGCAGCCGCCTTGTTTTAGCCCATCGAGCGGCCTTGCGGGGTTGAGGGTGGGAGAGGAACGGTGCCTTGGGTACAGAAGATCCAACACGAGGCTGGATAGGGTCGGGTCGGACCGTGCTTGCTCTCAAAGGTACGGTCCGAGGCCTGGCCAGAGAGCGGGGCCGTTGCCGGTCGTGTCCTTCGCGTGCGAGCCGCCCGCGAAGCGAATGACCCGCGGACCAGCGCAAGGTCCCTTCGGTCGAACCACGTCGGGAGAGTCCCCGCATGATCAAGACGATCCTCGTTCTGTCCGATGCGCTTTCCCACTTCGAGGTGGCGCTGACATCGGCACTCGAGCTTGGCCGGCGGCTTGCCGCCCATGTCGACGTGTTGCACATCGAGGCCGACCCGCTCAGCCTGGCGCCGTTCGGCGCCAACGGAGTGCCCGCTTCCGTGCAGGAACAGATGAAGAAGGCGCTGGAGGCGGACATCGAGAAGCGGAGGACCGGTGCCCGGGAGATCTACGAACGCCTCTCCGCAGCGTCGGATGCCTCGGTGAGCTGGCACGCAGCGATCGGCGATGAGGCAGAGATCGCCGCGGCGGCCGGGCGGCTGCGCGACCTCACCGTCATCGGGCGGCCGGAGGGGACAGGTGGTACGGACTTGGCGGCGGATGCCCCGTGGCGGGCAACCTTGCACGCCGTTCTCTTCAACAGCGGCCGGCCGGTGCTGCTGCTCCCGCAGAGGCCGCCGCGCGTCTTCGGTGAACGCATTGCCGTGGCCTGGAATGGCAGCGCCGAGGCCGCCCGTGCCGTTGCCGGTGCCTTGCCGTTCCTTCGGCTCGCCGAGCAGGTGACGATCCTGAGCGGCGGTGCCGTCGACCCCCATGCCTCGCCGGCCGGCTTGGCCGCCTGTCTCGCGCGCCACGGCGTTCGAGTCGCCGCAAGAGAATTCGAGCCGAGCTACATGTCCATTGGAAGCGCGCTGCTGGACCAAAGCCGGCTGCTGGGCGCGGACCTTCTGGTCATGGGCGCCTATGGCCACAGCCGCTTCCGCGAGATCATTCTGGGCGGCGCGACCCGGGAGGTACTGCCCGTCGCCGAGCTGCCGGTGCTGATGGCCCGCTGATCGCCGAGCCGAGCCGGCGGCATGCCTAATCGGGTCGCGACGCCCGGGACGAGCCGGGGTTCCGCCGCTTTCGCGAAGACTAACGGGCCAGGACCGGGACGGGCCCCGGCGACACGACGAAACCTCGCGGTCGTGCCTTGCGTTGAGCAGAGGGCATCCTGATGATGGAGGCCGACGATGCCCGTTGGCTTGCCGCTGGCCGCGGAGACGATCCGCAAGCACAGCACCTGGTTCACGGTCTACGGCATCGCCCTGATCCTGTTGGGGGCGATCGCGATCATCGCGCCGGGCTTCGCCACGCCGGCGGCCAGCACATACGCGCCAGACCTTGCAAGCCGAAGACTAATGGCAAGGCCAGGCACTTCATCCAGACAGCGCTCCGGAAACGGGTCTACACTCAAGCCTACGTCCATTCCGGCGGCTGCGCCGGCCCGATCGCCACCACTGGCACCAGCCACATGGGAACTTGAAGGCAACGACACCCATCAGCTGACTTGGCTTCACCGGGAGCAATCTATTGAGGCTTCGCCTCTAGCCATGCCAGAAGCCGGCGGCGATGAAGATAACGATGCTCGCCGCCGTTGCGGCGTAACCGACGCGCACCAGTCCTTGTGCCCAGAGCCGCCGCCGGCCCGGTCGGCTGTTCAGCAGCAAGGATCCGGCGATCGCAATGGTGGCTCCGGACAAGGCGAGCACGATGCACACCGAGCGCTGGAGCAGGATATCGAGCAATTCCGTGATCCCCATGGCACGCCGTCTCGAACCTAGCCTAATGTCCACCGCGCTTCGAAAAGGCCTCGATGAAATCGCTGTTCCTCTTCCGCCCGAAGCTTTTCATTGCCTCCTCATGCAGGATCTCGAGCGCCTGCTGCTTGTATGCATAGGCCTCCGACGAACTCAACATTCGGAAGTTGCGCGGCCTGGGCAGGGCGATGTGAATCTCGGCGCGCACGGTTGCCGGAAGGGCGGAAAGCACCACCAGCTTGTCGGCAAGGATGATGGCCTCCTCGATCTCCGAGGTCACGAACAGGTTGGTCCGCCGATTCTCCTCGAACAGCCGCAGGAAGAATTCCTGCATGAGCTCGCGGGTCATGGCGTCGAGGCCGCGAAACGGCTCGTCCATGATCATCACCAGAGGATGGTTGATCATGGCTCGGGCAAGCTCGGCGCGACGCTGCATGCCACCCGAGAGCTGCGAGGGGTACTTGTCGCGAAACTCGGTCAGCCCGACCCGGCGCAACAGGCGATCGGCCTCATGCTTCAGATCGACGCCCTTGATACCGCCGCGCAGCCTGGGGCCGAAGACGATGTTCTGATAGGTCGTCAGCCAGGGAAAGAGGGCCGTCTCCTGGAACACCACCATGCGATCGTGGCCGGCACCCTTGACCGGCTGCCCATTCAGAAGAATCGAGCCCGAGTCCGGCCGCTCGTAGCCGGCAACGAGGCTGACGATACAGCTCTTGCCGCAACCCGATGGACCGACCAGCGCAGTGAGCTGGCCGGGCTCCAGCGTGAGGGTGAGATTCTGGACCACCTGGGTACGCTCATGATCTTCGCCGAAGCCCTTGCCGACATTGCGGATCTCCACTCTGGCCCGATCGGCATAGGGGGGCGGGGCGACCCACGGGTCTTCGTCCGAGCGAAGCTGTGATACCAATGCGTCCACCGCTGCCTCCTCTGCTCGTCTCTTAGAACAGGCGCTGCCAGGGCATGCAAAAATCGCCGAGCTTGCGGATGATGCTGCTCGAGATGTACCCGGCAATGCCGATGCTGATCATCCCGACGACGATTTGATCGAGGGCACCGCCGACGTAGGAACTCCAGATGAAGAAGCCGAGCCCGCCGCTCTCCTGCTGGCCACCGCTCGAGATCATCTCGGCCGCGAGCACCACCTCCCAGGTGATGCCCATGCCGACCGCCGCGCCGGTGAAGATCGACGGAAGGGTTCCGGGCAGGATGATCTTCCGGAAGAGATCCCACTGGCTTGCCCCCATCGATTTCGCCGCCCGCAGGTAGCGCACGTCGATGCTGCGGGCGCCGCCCAGAACGTTGATGACGATCGTGTAGAAGGCGCCGAGAAACGTCACGAACGCGATCGACAGCTCCTGGGTCGGCCAGAAGATCAGTGAGGCGGGAACCCAGGCCAGCGGCGGAATCGGCCGAAGGATCTCGAAGGGCGGAAAGAAGATGTCCCTGAAGTAGCGGTTGACCGCCATGGCGAGCCCGAAGGGGATGCCGATCACCATCGCGGCGAGAAAGCCGCTCAGGACCCGGAGCGAGCTCATGTACCAGCTTCCCCAGTAGGATTGGTCCGGCAGAAACGTCACCCAGGTGGCCAGGACCTCGCTCGGCGGCGGCACCAGGCCGACGAACGGAATCTGCACGCCGAACCATGTGTCCCAGCTCGAGCCGATCTCCCAGAGCAGGAGGAACGTCGCGATCGCGACGCTGCCGCGCCAGAACTTCGGGTTCACCAGCGCCCGCATGAGCGCGCTCGATGGCCTCGGGCGAGCAGCGCCTGCGGCGGTATCACCTGCCGTTACCGTCATCTTCGATCCTCCGCTTTCCTCGCGTTTCTCAGGCCAATTCCCGTTCTCCCGCTTCGAAGGCCTTCTGGGCCTCTTCGTGCACGGCGTCGTTGGTCTCCTCCACCAGTTGCCGGAACTCCTCGGAGAACAGGACCTGGTAGTTGCGTGGCCGCGGAATTCCGACCTCCACGATCTTCTTGACGCGTGCCGGCCGCGTGGTCATGACGACGACCCGGTCCGCAAGAAAGATCGCTTCCTCGAGATCGTGCGTGATAAAGAAGATCGTGACCTTGTTCCGGTCGTAGGTCTCCAGCAGCGCCTCGTGCATGATGGACTTGGTCAGCGCGTCCATCGCCCGGTAGGGCTCGTCGAGGAGCAGAACCTTGGGGTCGTTGATCAGCGCGCGCACGATCTCGGCGCGCCGGGCCATGCCGGACGAGACCTCGCCTGGGTACTTGGCCGCAACGTCGCCCAGACCGGCATCGACGAGCATGCTGTAGGCCTTGTCGCGCGCCTCCTTGCGGCCGAGCACGCCCTGCACGATCGGCCCGTAGGCGACGTTGTCGATCAATGTTTTCCAGGGAAAGAGGGCGCCATTCTGGAAAACAACGACGCGGTCCGCGCCTTCGTCGGCCTTGGGCTTGCCGGGGCCGCACAGCATCTCTCCGTCGAGATGGATCTCCCCCGAGGAAATCGAGTGGAACCCGGCGATCGCGTTCAGCAGCGTGGTCTTCCCGCAGCCGGAGGGGCCCACGATCATGCAAATCTCGCCGGCGCCGATCTCGAGCGAACAGTCGTCGACCGCCTTGATGTTGACACCCTGCGGATCGTAGACCTTGGTCACGTTGCGGATGCTGATCGCGCCCTTGGGGGGCGTTGCGGACCGGGTGTCAGCTTTCGCTGGCGTGAACGGCATCTCAGCCTCCCTGGAGTGAGCGGGCGCGCCACTCCATGAGCATGTTGCCGGCCAAGCGGACCATCGCCGAGGTGACCCAGCCGACGAAGCCCAGCGTTATCATGCCGATGATCATGCTCACGTAGGTGACGTTGACGTAAGCGTTGACGATCATGTAGCCGAGGCCGTATTGGCCGGACACCATTTCCGCGGCGACCAGCGAGAACCAGGCGACGGCGACGCTGATCTGGAGCCCGGTGAAGATGAACGGCATGGCCCCGGGCACGACCACGTGGAAGAAGATGTGGCGCGGCTTGGCCCCGAGGCAGGCCGCCGCCCGGAAGTAGGACTTGTCGATGGACTCCACGCCGAGGAGCGTGTTGAGAATCGTCACGTAGAGCGATGCCAGCGTTGCCAGGAAGATCACCGACGTTTCGTAGCCGCTGAACATCAGGATGGCGAGAGGCACCCAGGCCAGGATCGGGATTGGCCGCAAGAGCTCGAGGATCGGGAAGGTGTAGTCCTTGAACTTGGTCGACCAGCCCATGAGCAGCCCAATCGGCACCCCGATCGCGGTCGCGATGCCGAAGGCCGCCAGGATCCGGAGGCAGCTCGCGACGATGTGGTCGTAGTATTCCGGGGTATAGATGGAGATGCCCCAGACCGGATTCGGATCCAGCCACTCGGTGATGACCTCGACGGGTCCGGGAATCTTCTCGAATCGCGGAAGTTCCCATGCTTCGGTGAACAGCCAGTACGAGAAGAGCCACAGGCCGATACCAGCCATCATCAGGTAGGGGCTGGGCCGGCGCAGCTTGCGGCGCCAGGAGGAGATCAATCCGATGCCCCATGCCGAGGCCCGTCGGGCCCTCTTTTGCTCCGCGACGCGGGCGACATCCGGCGACCCCGCGGGCCGCCCACGAGCCAGTCCAACGTTTCTTGTCGACATCGATGCCTTCCCTTGCTTGATCGTTTTTCGGAGCCCACCGCCGATCCCGGCCGGGGATGCTGCCGGCCAGGGGCGGGCCACCGAGGCGAAGGCTTAATCCTGCGCGACGTCTTGCGCTTTGAAGGGGCTCCGCTCGGGGCTCTGTGCCCGGATGACGGCGATCGGCGTCGTCAGCCCTTGCTCGGCGAGGATCTCGCGCGCAACCGCGTCGTCGATGGCCTCGGGACGCAGCTCCGGGCTTCGAACCTTCTTGAGTCGATGCAGGAACGCGGTCGCGTCCTTGAGAAGGCTGCGGACCTCGTCCGAGACGACGAAGTATTTGATGTCTTTGATCTGCTCCTCGAGCGGGACCTGGGCCGAGGGCTCGTAGCCGTAGGCCGACTGCCACAGCGCCGACTTTGGGATGCCCGTGGTCCGAGCCTGGACCATCTCGATGACTTCCGTGGCGTTCTTCGGGTCTGCGATGAACCTCTGCGCTTCGAGCTCCGCTTGGAGCCAGCCGCGGAGAACGTCCGGTCGCTGCTTCATGAGCTCGTGGTTGAAGACAAGATTGCCGGCGTCGCTAAGATTGAAGGCGATGCCGCTCGCGACCCGACGCGCAATACCCTTCTCGACCAGGTCCGAGGCCGCTGGCTCCCAGATCACGGCCGCATCGAGCTTGCCAGCGCGAAAGTTCGTAGAGATGACCTCGATGTTTTGATTGAGATATTGGCCCGGTTCGACGCCGGTCTGCTCGAAGACGGCTCGGGCGAAGCGATCGGTGCACGAGCCCTGCGGCACGGCAACGGTCTTCCCGTCCATCCAATTGACCGCGTCCTCCGGCGTCTCGAACTCCGGCGCGTCGTTGCGGACGAAGAAGATGTTGCATTGCTGCTGCGAGAGTCCGAGATTGGCCACGATGCGGAGGTCCACCGTGCCACCTTCGCCGGTCCCGCGGGTCACTGCGGAGATCGAGGGCATGTCGCCCATGTACCCGATGTCCTGCTTCTCGGCCAGCATCTGGCCGACGATGATGGCGCCCTGCAGACCGACCTGAAACTCGACTTCGGAGCCCTCCGGCAGGTACTTCTTCCAGAGCTCCTTGCCGGCCATGACGATGCCGGACCAGGACTGGGTGTAGTAGGGCTGGTATCCAACGGTCAGCTCGATGGGCTCGCCCGGCTGGCCATAATCCTTTGCCATGGCGGTGCGGTCCGATGCCAGCGTCAGGGCGCCGGCGGTTATGACGGACGCGAAAACAACCCCGTAGACTGTGCTCGCCATGTTTCCTCCCAAATTCTAGATGCTTGTACCTGTCGAACCCGAGTCCGGGATCGCGGCTACGGATTGATCCTCCTCTTCTTTATCTCCCAGATCCCCACACCCCCCGCGTCGCCGCCCGGCGGGCGCACATGGGTTCCGTGGATCGTTTTAGCCAAAGAGCGCGGCCATGATTTGTAAAATCGTTCTTCGTGATGAGTTGATACGTGGCGGCTATGGCGCGGGCAGGGGCGATCGGGCCTGACATCGAACTGCCACGACCCGACCGCGATCCTCGGTGTGCCGCGCCCGGCTCCATGCTTGGCGCCGTCTATCGCACCATAGGGACTTTCGAATTTACGTATCCGACGGTCTGGCAAAAATGCCCTTCTGTCCATTGCGCGACCCGGCGTGGGCATCGCCCGGGTCGGAGGAGCCCCGACGGGCTGCTGCTCTGGCGTGGAGCGCCTTGGAGGAACAGAAGGAGGAGCGAGATGTCGAGGACAGCGGCGGAGTGGAACCACAAGCCGAATCCGAACGCCATCGAATGGGTCGACAGTCGGATCTATACGGACGAGGCGATCTTTGAGCAGGAGCTCGAGAAGATCTGGAAGAGGGTCTGGGTCCTCGCCTGCCACGAGTCCGAACTCCCAAAGGCCTACGACTTCCGCACGCTAACCGTGGCCCGCGAGCCCATCGTGATCTGCCGTGGCGAGGATGACCGGATCCGCGCCTTTCTGAACGTCTGCCCGCACCGGGCCAACCTGATCGTCCGCGCGCCGGCCGGCAGTTTCGAGAAGGGCGAGCCTTCGGGGAACCCCAAGCGCATGACCTGCATGTTCCACGGCTGGCAGTTCGACATGAAGGGAAATTGCGTCGAGATTCCGCGCTGCAAGCAGGGCTACCAGGATCGCCTGGACAAGAAGGACGCCGGCTTGCGGGAGCTGCGCTGCGAGGTCGGGTACGGTGGCTTCGTCTGGATCACGCTCAACGACGATGCCGTACCGCTTGCCGAGTTCATCGGTCCGGCTCTCGACTTCATGAAGGCCGAGCTGGAAACCGAGCCGCTCGAGGTCTTTCATTACCACAAGGCCATCATCGATTCGAACTACAAGCTCTGGCACGACACCAACAGCGAATTCTACCACGACTACATGCACTACCATAACCGGGTCACCAGCATGATGCAGCCCGGCTACTTCGACCGGAAGTACACGGCCTTCCCCAACGGCCACTGCTCGGTCGGGTCGATGGAAGTCAAGTACGAGGCCTACAAGGGCTTCAAGGGACGGGATCTGTCGTTCCCGGGCATGCCGCTCAACGGCTGGAAGATGGTCGATCTCTTCCCCGGCTACACCTACAACATCCGCGGCTCGTCGCTGCGGATCGACACGATGACACCGCTCGGCCCGAACAAGGTGATGATCGAGTTCCGCGGCCTGGGCCTCAAGAAAGATACGCCGGAAGAGCGCCTCCGGCGCATCCGCGATCACAATACGATCTGGGGCCCCTTCGGCCGCAACCTGCATGAGGATCTTCTCGGGATCACCGGCCAGGGCGCCGCGATGCGGCCCGGGCAGGAGCCGCGGCGGGTCCTCCATGGCCGCCACGAGGACCACACGATCCACGACGAGATTGGAATGCGCCACTACTACGCCGAGTGGCAGCGTATGACCGGAATCTCGCCGACGGAACCGAGCGGCGTGAGCAGCCTGGTGCGAACGGCGGCGGAGTAGCCCGCGGTCCTATGCAGGAAAACCGGCCGCCACGGAACCGGCAGCCGGTGAGCCGGCGATGCGGCCGGTGATACATGATCGGGGAGAAAGCGAACGATGAACCAAGGCGTGAACGGAGTAACGGCGGGCGCCCGGGATGAGGCGACGGACCGAACGCAGGTGGCCCCAGGTGTCGCCGGGGATCGGATGCTCAAGGAGCAGGTCGCGGACCTTATCTACCGATCGACGGTCCTTCTCGACCGGGAGGACTTCCAAGGTTGGCTCGAAGAGTTCTGTGCGCCCGAGTTCCGCTATCGGATCACCACCTACAGCCCGGAGATCCGCCGCGAACAGGAATGGCTCGAGGGCGGGCGCGAAGACCTTCTCGAGATGATGCGCATGCTGCCGATGCACAATACGGATCATTCGCCGCTGACCCGGCACGTGTCCGTCTACACGGTGGACCTCGACGGCGGCAACGCCGCGCGCGCGGTCAGCTCCGTCGTGATCTACCGGACCATGTTCGACGGCATCAACTCCCATCTGGATTCCGGCGAGACGCGACTGTTCGCGGTCGGAAAGTATCTCGACACCGTTCGCATCGACGGGGAGCAGCCGCTGTTCCTCGAGCGCAATCTGCGGCTCGACACCCGCCGGATGGACAAGGGGTCGCACTTCCCGCTGTAGACCGGCGGCGGCACCCACCGCTCGGCCGCGGCTCGCACGAGGAGAGCACGGATGGGATGGAAGAAGCTCTGCAAGACCGATGAGATCGGAGACCGCAGCCTCAAGGAGTTCGACGTGGATGGCGTGCCCGTCGTCGTCGCGCGCGTCGGGGACGAGTTCTACGCCTATCCGCCGCTCTGCCCCCATCAGGAAGAGAGACTCGCGGTGTCTGCCCTGTGCGATGGCGACATGCTGACCTGCACCAAGCATCTATGGCAGTGGGACGTGCGCACCGGCGAGGAGCGGGGCGTGGCCGAGAGGCCGCTGCTGATGTACGAGACCCGGACCGAGGGAGACGAGGTCTGGGTCCATGTCGAGCGTGAGCTCCGTTACGAGTACGAAGACTGATGTGGAACGCAACGGCGATGGCTGACGATGCTCGACTGACCATGGTCCCCGAGACGCAAACGGCGTCGGTGCGAATCCGGGCCAAGAACGTCTCCTACCAAATCGCGTGCGAAGAAGGAGAGCGTCTCTTGCTGGCGGGCCTGCGGCAGGGTGTGCCGCTGGCCTACGAATGCGCCACCGGCACCTGCGGCACCTGTCGCGCGCGCCACCACGCCGATTCGATCGTTGACCTCTGGCCGGAGGCACCGGGCGGGGCCAAGCTTAAGTCCGAGCGCGGTGAGTTCCTGTTGTGCCAGTCGTCGGTTCGCGGCGGCTGCGATATCGAGATTCCGGGACATCTCCCAGAGCCCGACCAGGCGGCCATCCTGCCGGAGTATCATCGGGGCCGTCTTGCCGGCACCTGGCCTCTCGCCGAAGACGTCGTTGGCTTCGAGATCGCTCTGGATCGGCCGTGCCGGTTTCTCGCCGGACAGTTCTTCCTCGTGAAGGTCCCCGGGGTGGCTGGCTACCGCGCCTACTCGATGGCCAACTACGAGGGTGAGACACGGCGGCTAAGGTTCGTTCTCAGGCGGCAGGAGAACGGCCGTTTCTCGCAGTGGCTATCGACTCAGGGGGCTCCGAATGGGCACGGAGACAAGCCCGCCGTCGAGCTTTTCGGCCCGCTTGGAAAGGCAGCGTTCCGTCCGGAAGAGGGAAAGAACCTGCTGTGCCTCGCCGGTGGCTCCGGCGTCGCCGGAATGCTGTCCATCCTCCGGCACGCCGTGGAGATCGGGTATTTCGAGCGCCACCGGGGCCATCTCTTCTTCGGTGTCCGGACCTTGCAGGACCTGTTCTGCCTCGACGAGCTGTCGGAGCTTGCGGCGCGGGCCGGCGGTGGGCTTGAGATCACCCTGGCGCTGTCGCGTGAGCAGGCGCCCGACGAGCGGCATCCCGGCCATCCGGCGCTGCGCCTCGCAACCGGGCTCGTGCACGAGGTTTCCGCCGCGGTCATGGCGGGGCGATACGACAACACGGTCGCCTTCGCCGCCGGGCCCCCCGGAATGATCGAAGCGGCGCTGCATCACCTTCTGCTCGAGGCGCGCCTGCCGGCCGGCGACATCCGCTACGACAAGTTCACCTGATCCGATCCGTGGGCCTCGCGCGATCGGGGGACATATGGAGGCGCCCACCGGCTGAGATGGCAGCATGGACGGGGGAGCGTTCCGGGCTCGGGTCGAGCGTCGGCCTGGGCCGTCGCTTCCCGGCGGGCCGGCAGGCGAGCGAACAAGAACTCGGGAATGAACATCCACCTGCCGATCGCTGAGGTTTCGGTCAACATCCTGCTCCTGCTTGGAATCGGCGGCGGAGTCGGACTGCTCTCGGGCCTCTTTGGGGTCGGCGGTGGATTCCTACTGACGCCGCTTCTCATCTTCATCGGGATCCCGTCGGCCGTCGCCGTGGCCACGGACGCCATGGAAGTGCTCGGGGCTTCGGTCTCCGGTTTTCTCGCGCATTGGCGCCGCGGCAACGTCGACTTCCGGATGGGCACGATCCTGCTCATAGGCGGTGCCGCGGGCTCGACGCTGGGTGCCTTCCTCTTCAAGTTTCTGCGTGAGATCGGCCAGATCGACCTCTTCATCTCGCTCTCTTACGTGGCGCTGCTGAGCAGCGTCGGCGGCCTCATGGCGCTGGAGAGCGTCCGGACCATGCTGCGACAGCGGCGCCCCGGGTCCGCCGCCATCCGGCTCCGGCGTCACACCTGGGCCCACAGGCTCCCGTTGAAGGTCCGATTCCGGAAGTCGCGCCTCTACATCAGCGCGCTCCTGCCGCTCGGGGTCGGCTTCTTCGTCGGGGTGATGTCAGCGCTCATGGGCGTGGGCGGGGGCTTCATCATGGTCCCCGCGATGATCTATCTCCTGGGAATGCCGACCTCGGTCGTGGTCGGCACCTCGCTCTTCCAGATCATCTTCGTGACGGCGAACGTCACCTTCCTCCATTCGGTCAATACGCAAACGGTCGACGTCGTCCTGGCGGTGATCCTGTTGCTCGGCGCGGCCGTCGGCGCGCAGATCGGCACGCGCATCGGCGTGCGCCTGCAAGGCGCGCAGCTGCGTGCCTTGCTTGCGCTCCTCGTGTTGCTCGTCGCCGGAAAGCTCGCCTGCGATCTGACGATAACGCCGGAGAATCCGTTTTCCGTCCGCCTCGGCTGAGCACCCCGCTTGACGCGGTCTATCGGACGATAAGGAACTTCGAATGTACAGGCCGCGCTCCTCTCGATACCGTTGTCACGAAGGCATTCCGGTGCGTCGCTCTTCCGGGCCGACGGGCGCACCGGGTGGGAGAGTGCTCGGGAGAAGGCGAAGTGAAGGCGGAGAATCGCCGCGCTGCGTTTGGCGTCCTCTTCTTGTTGTGTATCGGACCCGCGCCAGTCGCCGGCGCTGCCGCTGCCTGTACGGTTCGAGAGGACGTCATGCTCGCGGAAGCCTCCGAGCACACGATCGCGATCGATGCCGATTTTTCGGGCAAGGAGATCCTTTTCTTTGGCGCGACGGAATGCCCCGGCGACGTGGTGCTGGTCATCCGCGGTCCGGAACGGCGCCTCATCGTCAGCGAGAAGTCCCGGGTCGCCGGGATCTGGATCAACGGCGAAGAGCGGGTGTTCGACAGCGCGCCGGCCTACTATGTCGTGGCTTCCACCGGGCCGCTCGAGACACTGCTGTCGGCGGAAATGCGCGCCGCGCTCGGCGTCGGCCTGGATGTGCTCCGCCTTGACCGCGGTGATGATCGGGGTCTGGCGACGGAGGCGTACCGGGCGGCACTGGTCCAGGAGCGGCAAGCGCGTGGTCTCTACGCTGTAGAGCCGGCTCTGATCCAGACGGTGGGCGAGAAGCTGTTTCGCGTCAGCATCTGGTTCCCGCCGAACTCTCCGCCGGGCTCCTATGTGGCCGACTTCTACTACGTAAGGGACGGGACAATCGTCGGCTCCTACGCGCTGCCCCTCTCCGTGGAAAAAACGGGGCTCGAGGGGCTGCTCCACGAGTTCGCGAACGACGAGCCGGCGGCCTACGGCATCGCCGCGATCGGGCTCGCCGTTGGCGGCGGCTGGCTCGTCGGGGCCTTGTTCCGAAAGGGATGACCATGCCAAGCAGTTCAGAAGACCGATCCAGGCCCGGAAACCGCATCGTCTTTGGGACCGATGGATGGCCCCGACGCGTCGTGCGGACGGGCAGCGGCGGCATCGTCGAGGTCCAGAGGTGCGCGGGCGGGGATCGGCCGGGCTCGCCGCGCGTCGAGACCTCGCCGCGGGTCGGCGACGGGGTCGCGTATTCGACGTGCTACATGTGCGCGTGCCGGTGCGGGATCAAGGTGCACCTGCGGGACGGCCGGGTTCGCTACATCGAGGGCAACCGGGACCACCCGGTGAACCGCGGCGTGCTGTGCGCCAAGG